>Ga0315277_10001169_pt1 | contig 38759 bp, 66 predicted proteins | sample YL17G05_15_MG_FD_203695 | JGI IMG/M metagenome (GOLD analysis project Ga0315277, IMG submission 203695) | Sediment microbial communities from Yellowstone Lake, YNP, Wyoming, USA - YL17G05_15 | ecosystem: Environmental > Aquatic > Freshwater > Lake > Sediment | place: USA: Wyoming | collected...
ACCTTTATCCAAAAAACGAAATACAATTGTTGTCATGCTATTGAGTAGCATTCAACAAAATTGCTTTTCAATTTCCCCTAAGACATTAAAAACTTTTCCATCGCTTCGTTCATACCAAAGAATTAAATCGAAATTATCTTTGTTATCAAAAACAACATCAGCGTTTAATTCGTAATGTTGGATGTAAGTTTTAATATGGTAACGACCGGTCTCTGAATGGAAGAAGATAATCGTATTATCAATCTGATATGCTATCATTTCTTTCGTTTTGTTTTTACAACCAATGCTTTAATGACTTGTTTGTGCAGTTCAGCTTTTTGTTTCCTTGCTTTTAATCTAGGACCGCTATGTATATTAAAATCGATGGGAGTGACAATCACTTCGTTGTTTTCTGTCTTGACGTAAATTCCTAGTATTTTTACAGTTTCGGGATGGATTCTTTTTCTGGAGCCAAGGACGTCCGTGACAGTTATAAAATTACCGTCTAGTTTCATGATTTTGTTGATGCGCCAGCCTGTTGTATCGATATATGCAAGGTATTTTCCGATTATATCTCTTGAACATATCGAAGGACCTGACGGTGCAATCACAGAAGATTGTTTAGGACTACCGATAACCTTATCGGCGCATGAAACATGGGAATCACCATCTCTAACAACCTTATGGTTCTTAGATTGTCCTGAATGCCATAGTTTTGATTTTATAAATGCTTGCTTATACCGTTCAAGTCCGGCAAGGTCTCCGGCTTCGCGCAGCTTTTTCATCTTGGGAGTTTCTTTGCCGTTTGCCCACGGGTCGGTAGGTGTATCATTTTGTTCAGCTTTATCCGAATCTAGCATTTTATTTATTTTGTTTATTGTTTTGCTTGGGACTTTCATTTATTCATCTCCTAAACATATTGTTGTGTGAACAACCATAGCACGAAATAGATTAGTGCGAAAGACCACAGTCCGAAGAATACCGCTATCCATTGGTTTTTGTTCATTGTTTTCATCTCAGAATTTTAGGAATACGTGATTCGGGATGCGAAGCATTTCTTCGGGGTTGAAATAAGCGAAATCTTTTTTTCGCAGTCCGAATATTTCATACCATCTTTCGGGAATAGGTTTTTTCATTTTTTCTTCATCTCCAGTATTTACAACTGGGTCAGGGAGCCTGTTTCGGCAGATGTCCGGCAGACATCGGGCAGTGCGGGATACAATCCCCCTACGTGTGACTTGCCTGACCAAGTTGTTTACATATACTACTCTGTCGTTCGTCGTTTATATACATTGTCTGTAATTTCATCATTTAGCGAAAATTTCATTATTTACTGAAAAATTCATTTGTTAATTATATTTAAGATTACAATATTAATTCCTGGGTATATAGGCATACGAAGTAATGCTCTAATATGATAGGTCAAAAGAGAAAAGATATTGATTTTTGCAATAATAACAAAATGTAAAAATAAAGAAAAGGATATCGTCAACTTACGCTGACGATGAATTTTGTTTCGCGATTTTTTGGAGAGCTTTTGTTTGCGCTGAGAGGGGTGCCTGGACTTGTTTTTTGACCACCGGTTTCTTTGATGCGGGTTTCTTTGATGCTGGTTTCTTTTTGCTTCCAGCGCCATTAGGGTGAGCCGCATGCCAAGCCATTGATTTTCGGAACGTGTTCAGGTATGCGTTATATTTTGACATGTCTCCAGCCTTTTTCCCTTCAGTCTGAAGTTTTTTCAGCTTGGGCGTTAATTCCTTATCGTTGTATGACATTTTTAATCACAACATCTATTGTATCATTCATGATATATAAACATTGTTAGGAAATATATCATTTTGATAGTTATTCAACAATATACCGGTCTTTTACCTCTATACTGAGAGATTTGTATACGTTCAATTTCTTATCAGTCAAGACCGTGTTGAAATTGAACACGGGGTTTGGTAATATCAATTTCAACGAAAGTTACTATGATGCACATGGACATTCCAAAAGGATTAAAAATACATCAATGCTATAACGTTCATTTTTATACCGTTCAGTCCGTGTCAAAAATGAACACGTTCAGCCTTTTCCTGACATAGACCGCATTTAAGCTGAATATGGATTGAAATATTATCATCTTAAACACGGAAGAATTGTATCATTTTTGACGTCATGATTTCATTAATTTGATAATGCTTAAATCTCTTTCAGGACGTAGATATTATCGATTGCGTATGCTCCGGCTTGAACAAAATCGCCTGACTTGATGACAAAGATGAGGTTCGATATATAGGTATTAGTGATATTCAAATCGTCGTAGCTTGCGGTCAGGTTGTTGCATTCTACTTCGAGACCGTCGAACTCCCATGCGAAATCGCTGCCGTTTCCCTTCGTTTGGTTCCAGACAGACAAGGTAATCGGTTCTGTGATGTTGAGCAATTCGAGGTTTGTAGCATTCGATATGTAAAAATTGAATCCTATGAATGAATAATTAGACAGGAAAGTGATATTAAAAATAACTGTCACTTCTGAAAGATTTGCGTTAGTGGCATATGTTATCGCATAATCACCTTCGCAACCAACAGTATCAAGCAAGATATCATATTCTCTTTCATAAGGTTCTGACACGTTATTCAACGTCTCACAATCGTCAAGTGAGATAAAATCATAATCGATAGGTTCGATAGGTGGTAATTGTGTTTCTAAAATGATGATAGATGATGCTGCAATAATTCCAATCATCAAGAAAACCATAATGATTTTAGTCGACGCAGTAAACATGTTATATATTCTCTACGTTATTATATATAAATCTTTTTGTATTCCCTTAATATAGGAATCATTTAAATATGTTTCCTATTTTTAAGGAAAGAGCATTTTTATGAATGTAATAATGGTATAGATTATCGGCATGTGGATGAGGTAAATCGCAAGGCTGTGTTTTCCCATAAAATTTAATAGACGTAGTCTTTCGGGAATGTTTATTTTAAAATCTCGTATTCCATTCGGATACCATAGTTTTCCTAGGATTATTCCGAACATGATACACCATAGCCATGGAAGGATAGGAAAATAATCAAGCGATGAAATCGAAGTTTTAAACCCGATGATATATAATAAATAATTGTTTTCAAATCCAACATTCGATATAAAGAAACCAAGAACGATAACGGGTATTGTGGAAACAACCAGCATGTCGACACTTAACCGCATAAAAATAATTCCTACAAACAATGAGAATCCGATGCATGAAAGTATTCCGAATATAACAGGCATGTTTGGGAATAAGATTACCGATATAACAGTAATCATCAGACCAAGGGCGATAAGAATCATGTTTTTACGAATCGATGATTTCAACCAATTTTTATAATTCTCATTTCTACAATACGATAGGTGTAATGAGATTCCCGCAAGCATCAGGAATAGCGCGGGAACGACAGGTTGTATGAAATAGATGTTCATATTCACGTTAAAATCAAGGTAATCCATGCACCAGATGACATGAAGCACCAACATCATAAGAAGGGCGATTCCTCGCAAGATGTCAATCTCAGGGTGTCTGATTTTATTCGATTTCTCCATGTCAAAAGCAGACACGGACTTTGCGGTATAGCTTTTGACGTATCTCTCGGCTGTTTTCATGGAAACCTTTAAATATATTCGCGGACAGATATATTAATCATATATGGATTTTTGCGACAAAGAATCCATATATAAAATGGGAGTATCCTCTGTCGTCTCTCTCCGATACTCCCATAAATGTAATTTTTTGAAAATAATACGTCTCTCATTTTATATTTTGTTATTGTTCAATAGGCTACTAAAATAATTATACCGACAAGTAATGCAATGAGCCATATGATGTAACTTGGTGACGAGACGATAGACATGAACAGGATTGGGACAAGCAACGAGGCTAAGAACATCAGTAAAAGGACGTAGACAAGCATGCCTCTTAATTCAACATGTTTTTGTGTCATATGTTTTTGACTCTTTTTAGTTTCATTTGTTTTTTGAAGAATCGGGCGTGTGAGCGTTCTTGCGTAGCTTGTTCATGATAACCTAGGCTATCATAAAGTTTGCTCGTATCTTTTTCTTCTTTCACAAATCCATGCAGTTGTTTCCAAGTAGCTTTTCCTTTTGGTTTATTCCATTTCTTAGTTTTTGTCATTTGGTTTACCTCTTCACAATCGCAACGCTGATGAGGATTATTCCTATGATTATCATCGCAAGGAACAGGTAATCGAATATTGGATAGACGATAAAATAAGCGGCATATCCAAAGAGAAGGAACTGAGGGACGATATAAGGTATAAGGACAAGGAACGTCGGAACCGCAATTAAGATAATACCTACGATTCCAAGTGCAATGCGTGAGCCAGAGCGTTTTCGTTTTTGTATATAATCAACTCCTTGATTTAATGCGGGAATAATCCCATGATAGCATCGATGATGCCCTGGAATATTCCCATGACGGCATCAATGACGATTTGCAGTAATCCTGTCACCTGGAGCACGATGAATATGGCTCCGATGATTATCAGCACGAGGACGATTTTCATTCCAGTTCCCATATTTACTTCTCCCGTTGTCTTTTGTCAATCCAATCATGTGATTTATCGTATATAGACTGGTAAATCACCAATGGTTGAGCATGATATTCTTTTGTGAATGATTTTATGATACGACCATGAATCGATATATTCGAATGTATCGCAGGTTTGTTATTTCTGGAAAGTCCTTCGAAAATATCTATCACATATCCTCGATAACCTTCCTGCATTTTTAGTGAAGTTGAATCTGGTTTTGGGACAATAGATGAACGTCCTTTCGGTTCGGACCATTTCTTGTCTGTCGTTTTAATCACCTTATTTTATAATATGCTGTTTTTCCGTTTACACTTGCTCTCTTTTTGAATTTACGGAAATTAGAAGGAATCTTTCCATTTGTTGCCTTAATAAAAACTTTATGGTCATCAAATGTTACTCCGTAACCAGAGAATCTAGCATATTTCATTCTTGCTGTTTTTGGTTTTCCTTTCGTCTGGTTCCATTTCTTGCCTGTCATTTTTATCTCCTATAAATAGTCTTTTTGATAATGGAATTTTTTAGGTTCAAATCTCACATGGGCATTTGGATACATTGTTTCTGCCCGCTTTACGGTTTTCAACGCTTTGTCATAACCGGCTTTTGTATCAGCGAAACTTCCAAGACAAACTGATTTAGCATCTGGTTCACCGGAATAAACATAAATCCGGTGTTTTGATTTTTTATGTTTAGGTTCATGCCATTTCTTTTCTGTCATTTAAATCAATCCTCAGGAATCGTGACATGCCGTTTTAATTGTTTGCTGTAATACGTTTTTGGTCGTGATTTGAAATAATCGTTCGATGTCATGACGTCCTTATATGACATTCCAGAAATCTGTGAACGCGGAACTTGCCTTTCGAAGATATTCCATGCATCTACACGATTGTTCGCAGAACAGAAACTATAAGTATTTTTTCCGAGAGGTAAGATGTAAACATTTTTTGAAGATTCTTTCGGTTTTCCTTTTGGTTCCGACCATTTCTTATCAGTCATTGTTTAACACCTGGAAATGAAGACGAAAGATTTTGTTCGTAAGTTTTGCGTATGTTCAATAACATGTTCTTATACTGTGGATGCCGTTTAATCAAACCATCGATTGTCCTGATTTTTTCTTCGTCACTTATTGGAGGTTGTGATTTCGGGTCGCTCCATTTTTTGTCAGTCATTTTAATCCTTTCTCAAATATATGATGTAGTGTTAATACTATGGGTCATATCGATTTGGAAAAAATGTTTATATTTTTCGTTATATCCACAACCATCCGGTTTTAAATTATGTTTTTTAATGTATTCTTGCATTTCTTTATTTGATTTAAATCCGGTATACATTCTGGTTGTATGTGTATATGGAGAAGTAGGAGCATTATCCTGTTTTCCTTTTGGTTGATTCCATTTCTTAGTTGTCATTGATATTCACCAGGTTATTAATCGAGATGTTTAATACTTTTTTCGAAAATTTTTCCATTCGAGGCATGAACACGACGTCTAAATAAATCGAGTTCGGTAGCAGGAATCATAAAACTCCATTTGTTTCCAGTGCTATCTTTCCATAGTCCAGTAACTAAATGAGTAGTAATAGGAGCACTATCGGATTTTCCCTTTGGTTGGTTCCACTTTTTAGTTGTCATGATTATCGTCCTTTAGGTTCTGACCATTTTTTTGATTTACCATGATATGCACGGCTCTTGTGTCGTGGTATCTCATGGAACTCTTTAACTTCATATTCGATGTTTTCGTTTTGTTTATTGAAATCAACCCATTGTTTTAGGCTTTTCTCAGTTTCTATTGTGTCACCTTGCCATGTCGATAGGATAAATTTTTTCTTTCTATTTGCTGTCATAATACAACCTCATTTTAAATATTGAATGTATATTACTATGTCATTCATAGTATAAATACTTTGCTATATGTTCAGTTTCTCCTAATTGGTATCCATGTTGAAAATGAACATGGATGAAATTTTATATTTATCAACATCACGAATGTAGCCGATGTTGCTGGATAACATTGGTAGATTTTTATATCCATCAACATATTTATCTACGATTTAGCGATGAATTTTGAAACCTTTTTCTTCATCTTTTCGCGCTTTCGCTTGAAGTATTTCGCATCGCTTTCAGCTTTCATCTTCGTTCCCGGGTCGGTCGTGACGTGTGATAAAGCATACATCTGTTGTTCTGCTAAGAGTAGTCGTGCATAGCGCCCGTTGGCTTCATTTACAGTATGTCCGTAGACGTTTGCACGTCTTACTCGAGCACTCGATTCTTCCTTCCATCCGGTTTCACGTTTTGGATGAAACCACTTTTTCTTTGTCATTTTTTCATGCCTTCTCTTTTCGATTATCGCTTTCTTCGGACAACAAGGAATAACAATGTAATGAGCAGGAACAATACAGCAATGCCCGCCAGATATAATGTATAATCATCTGTTACCGGCGGAATGATGATACCTTCATCTTCAGTCGTGAAATGGTATATGGCAGTGCTGTTTATCATTGTGTCGTTCGCAGATACCATCCACCAATATTCTGTCGAGTATTCATCTGCCCATGTGTTGTTCGTGCAGTAGACCGTGGTGTTTGCAACAACACTGTCGTTCTGCTGGTATTTCAGCCAAACGCCGGTCTTGTTATTCCAGAAACATACTGTCGTCATATTGCCATCTAAATCATATACCGTCACGTTCATCAGATAATTTAGAATCACATCGGTGCTTCCGTTTGTAGGAGATGGACTGCCAAGCCCTGGCGCTCTGTTCAACCACCTGAATGTCGTTGTAAACTTGTAAATCACAGATGAATTTGAATGACCGTCAGATGCGGTGACCATCCACCAGTATTGTGCATTCCAACCGCCCGAATAACTTGAATTGACATCTCTTACAGTTGTATTTGCGGCAACAGTATTATTTTGCTGGACCTTTGACCACGAATAAGGACTATTCGAGATGCTGCTCCAGAAGCATACCGTCGTTGAGTTTCCGTCCAAATCATAGACAGTGACGTTGGTTGCGTGATACCTGGCAATTTCTATACTATTGTTCGCAGGGGATGGGTTGCCGAATGTCGGAGGCATATTAGAAAAATATGACAAAGTAGTGAAATAATATTTTTCCCTTGCCCATGCGGTTCCGTTTGTCGCGTTCACCCATATCGTATAGGTAGTAGAATATTTTAGAGAATAACCAGGTTGATATCCAAGATGGACTGCTTTTGAGCCGTTTGCTTCGGCATCTGCCGAATCATAGTTGTCGTTGGATACGTTCCACCCGTTGCATTCTATTGTCCAGTCAAATAAATCGCCGTTAGGAGTATGAATGGTGACATTCCAAATCAATGATAACGATTGGTTTATTGAATTATTCGCAGGAGACGGATTCGAGAAAACCGGCAGTCCGCTAAACACGTGAAGAGTATCATAATAGCACATTGCATCTTTTAACGGTGGAACTGTTTCATTTACATCGCCAGTTTTTCTTCCGATGCTGTAAAATTCATAATAACCTGTAGAGTTCGGGAATGTGAAACTAAAACTCCACGGATACGATTCGTCTGTTGAATATTTACGCCATTCGCAACCACCACCATAATTAACGTCATAACCGATTAAAACACTGTTCAGGTAATTGATAAATTCAGCTTGGTATTTACCTGTGATATTATTGTAAAATATTTGCGCCCAGTGTATCCTTTGCATATAATTCGAGGCGTTATGGGTGAGTTCGGTAATCAACGTTGGATTTGATGGGTCAGTCGCATCGACTATCATGACACCGTTGTCTGCCGTTGCGTTATATAAGCGCAGGTAAAGGCGGTTTTTTGTATCTCCCCAAAGATGTCCGTAGACTTTCGGGTTTGTCGCCGATACGAATGACGGAGCGGCTGGATTTGTGATATCATATGCTATCAATTGATTTGATGGTGCATCCTGTAATGTATACATGTAGTTGCCTTCGATTATAGCGCGGTAACACGTCATGGTTGCGTTCACTACACCGACATACGACATATCCGACGGGTCGCTGACGTCATATATCCGTATTCCGCCTGTTGCTCCAAGGTTTCCAACATAAACATAGTCAGGGTCATTCACATTAACGGTCGGATACCACGGAGAATCTAAGCCTGTGCCGATTGTGTCGAGTTCGCTGAAAGTGCTCGGATTTGAAATATCGTATGAATGCAGGACGTTGTTATTTGTTGTTACATATATCAACATGTTAGAATAATCAACATCGATATACATGCATACACTGCTTGCCGCAACCGAGTGCATACGGCTGATTGATGCTGGATTTGTGACGTTATAAGAACTTACATACCCGGAAGTATAATCACAGACATATGCAACTCTTTCATTCGGCGTATAATCGACGATTACAACATCATGTGGCGATGCAAGGTATGTCGGTTCGCTTTTAGCAGCGACAAACACCGGATTCGAAACATCGGTAAGATTATATATTGTAAGGCTATTTGAAGATAATACAGCAAAATATCCGAACCAACTATTGTGGTTGTAATGTGTCGCATACGCAATTACTCCCGTGTTTGGGTAACTCATCGACGTCAATCCGACAGCACTATCACGCCATGTATATTCATTGCCACCGGGAGAAAACGAATAATTATCTGACGAATACCTATAATATAGTGTTATGTTGTCGAGGTCTGAACTTCCGTTCGTTAATATTGTCAGCGGATTATTTCCTGTCTGGTCATACGGAGAAATGGTTTTTACCTTTGTGTTAATTGTGTTTGTGGTGAACGTGTAAGTATCGTTATCCCAATTGCCCTTACCGTCATTTGTCGAGACGTTCCACCAATACTTATGAGAATATTTGGTAAAAACTGTCGTGGTATTCGCATACGTCCCATTATTGACGTTATGCCTTACCGCTATTTTCTGCCAGGTTCCTGAAGCGTTCGTCCTGAACGTCGCATTCATCTTATTTCCGCCTGGCGATGTAACAGTAATCGTGAGAGAAGTAGAGGTCGTAGCGTTTATTTTTGTCGCTCCGTTAGATGGAGACGGATTCGAATTTGCAGGAGGAGATGAAATCCCGTATTTTTCCTGTGAACCGATTGTCGACAAGGCTGGAGGATGTTGCGTGTAATCACGGAACTTGGCAACAAAAATCCAGTCAACATAGACCTTAGAAGAATCGGCGCCGTATACCTTACCGATACGTATATCACATGTATCTGTCGGGACATAGGTAGAACTGTTAACGTTCACAGCGGCAGTGTCATTCGACGTTCCCCAAATCCTCGAGACACCACGCCGCAAGTTTATGATTTGATTTTTTGTCGTATGAGTATATGATGAACCACTTGTATATGCGACACCATCGCACCAAAAGAACTGTGAGGCAGTCGTGCCAGACGGATAAATGCATAATGTTTGCGGAGAATAATATGGCGTTCCAGGTTCAAGACGGTATCCGATACCTTCGCTCCGCGTCCCGTCACCAAGGAATTTACAAAGTGTGAAAATCTGAGTTCCCTTTCCGAAATTGCGGTATGCAGAACTCGAAATATATGTCGTTGCGGTGGTTGTAGAAAAAGTCATGATGCCTGACGAAAAAGTGATTGTCGGAGAACCGGTCGTCGCCCATTTTGTCGCGTTCAGCGTAGTCCCGAGGAAATCATCAAAGAAATCAAAACATAACGTTCCATTACCGATATATGAAGCAATCGGATTTCCGTAATATACATATATCGTTGAATCGTTGTATGAGTTGTTAACCCAAAAAGTAGCCCTTACGCCAGACGTATAATTTTGCCGCCAATATGGCAATATGTTCGATGAACCACCTATGAAACGGATATCGCTAAAATCATTCTGGCAATGGTTGTTGCACGATACCGTTCCGCCGGATTGGTTGTCTTTGACAACTATGATTTGTGTCTGGTATTTTAAAAAGTTGTGCGTGATTGCAATAGAACGCCGATAGACAAAAGAATTATCCCACCACGGCGAATCTGCCCCTGTCTGAGGGACGATAATGACAAACGTCGCTAGTAATGTAAAAACAACTAGCATTCCCAGCATCTTTTTTCCTAATTTGGCTACAATTTTTTCCATATTTTTTGTGCTCCTATCGATTTTAACATTTAATAGATAGATAAACGTTTTTTAATCATAAATATATTAGTCACTCATGTTATATAAGGGTTTCCATTGCTACTCGATGGCTATCGGCTTGCTGTCTTCGAGATTTTTCGATACTTTGAACCAAATGCGTTTTCTGTCCGAAAGGTTGAAAGCTATATCCTTATTGACGATGACGTTCAAGTCACCGGTCAAATTGTTGCGGATAGAATAACCGAGACCTATCCTCCGTTTTTGGTTACTTTTTTGCGGATTGAAATACGTATAGCCGCGACATCTCGTCTTATCGCCGAGTTTGTAATATCCGCATTTATAGAGTTCGAGGTCTCCCGTCTTTTTCAATTCCCATTCACCGATGCCGTTTCCCGTCTTTAACTTTTTGCTTGAGATGATACTATCCGTATGAAATGCATGGACGCCGGTATCGTAAAAATCATCCAATGTCTTTAATAGTTTTACGCGTATTTTCGCAGTAATCCAGGAAGCGTAATATGGTGAAAACATATTGCCGACACGGAACGAATTGCCTCCGACGCCCATATACATCTTGTCATTGACAAAGAAAATCTCATTTTTAGAAAGCGTATTTATGAGTTCAGGGTCGTTGATTTCCTCAAACGTCTTTTCCTGGATTGTCTGGATGCATTTTCCATACGAGTTTGAAATAGGATTAAATTGTTTATTACGTCCGGCATAGACAGTATGGTTATCTTTTATTTCAATGCAATATACCCATCCATTTTTGTTTTTTATTGAACTAGTAAATTTCGGATGAATATAAGCATGTCGTTCTTTTTCATAGATAAAGATGCGATAAACATATCCGCAGTTTTTAAACGATTTTGTGTTTGGATTATACTTGAAAAATTCTTTTTTTAATTTCGTCTGATATCCCAAATGAAGGCAAAGACGAAGAAAATCTTGAGCAAGTCCTTCTGAGACTGTTGTGTATTTCATCATCTGCTGTTTAACCGAACAGCCATCACCAAGCATCATCGAAATAAAAAGATGCAGAAGATGAGAAGAATCTAATTTGAAAAGATTTTTTGGTATTCGTTTATTGAACGAACCGTTATGAACGTTTTTTTGCAGGTATCCAAAAATACTTTTATTAGATATCGAAAAACGATTATTTTTGAAGTAAAAACCAATTTGTAACTTATTTAATAAATTTGAAATACGGACAATATTATCTTTTTTCGATTGCGCTATGATTATGCGATAATGAGGCATGTTTCTTTTTCCATGCGAAATATATCTATTAAAACAACCTTCTGATATAATCCATCCTAGTAATTCAAGAAAATCATCAGTGTCATATTTATATTTTCCGATTTTTATCTTTTTTTGTTGTTTACCCGTTATAGGAGTAGAAATAGGAAGATTCCAGCGGCAATAACCATCGAGATTTTTTGCTTCGACAAATCTATATTTTTTCAAATCATACGGTGAAACAAATAATTTATGGTTTGGCGTAATGACAAAATCAATCCGATTCGATTTTATCTTTATCATTTTTTTACGATAAGAATATTTAAAAAGTCTTGTAACTGGTTTCAATTCAGTTTTTAGTGTTTTAGGATTTAACGAATATACAATATCGCCTACTTTAACATTTTTTATATTTTTTATTCCGTCAAATGTTAATATATCGGTATCATTAGAGAAACATGCATTACATATTGTTTTGTATGTATTCGCTTTGATATCATCGCCAAGTTTTTTGTAATATTCTTTTTTCTTGTAAGCATACAGCATGATATCACGGAGGTCGCGCCGGGCATCAGGGTCGAAAATCTCGTAACCGTAATGGATTTTATAATCGAATCCCAATTTTGCAAGATATTCCAGTTCTACCTTATCAATCCAATAATCCTTGAACTTTCCGACCGGGAACTCAAGCTGGTTTTTCTTTTCGCTGTAATACGGCAACGGAGCGATATAGATATCTTTTGGTATGTCGATATCGATATTATAACAACCGTATTCACAAGTGAAATCTTCGTTAAATACTTTTATGCACTGCGCCTCTTTCGACAGCATCCGCATGTCAGCCATCTCAGACGCATATGCAGAACTCAAGTCATATTCGTGGACTTCCTTCATTTTTCCGCGTTTCATTATCTCGAACCTTCCTCCGTGATATGATGATAACCAGGCTTTAACAATTTCGTCAGAAAGGCGTGGTAGGTTTAGTTTAACATTATGAAGGATGTAATCCTCTGCGATACTGGCAGACGATATGAATTTCTTTGAGTTATACACCTCATAGATATTCTGAAAAAGCAAATCACCGAGTTTCTGCGTAAGTTCAGAATCGCGGATGCAATATTTTATGAGTTCAGAATGGTATTTTTTATCACGATTGAACCTATCAAGCGAAATATGTTCTCTGTCGACATCACCTTTATGTTGACCGAGATATTTAGTGGAAGCTTTTTCTAGACTAGTATTATAATATTGGAATAAATCATAATAGTTATACGATTTATGACCTTGTTTAATCCTCAAAAATTTTTTAGGTATATACGAAACTCTATAATATGACATGTCGTTCTCTATCGTTTTCCGCATACTGTCGAAATCAGACAGGTCAAGAAAAAGCAGTTTGCCGGAATCAGATTTTTTTATGATAATATTATGCTTGAAATAAATCTTCAGGAGTTCTGAATGCGGAATGAATTTAAGCATTCCTTCGGCATCATACGTCAGATTATAAAAAACATTTATGCAATCTTCGTATTTTCGCTGTGTCATGATGTCGAGAATATCGTTGAGGTTTTTCGGTGTCTCGTAACCCTTGAATCCGTTCCAGCAATAATACCCTAACAAAAAAGGCTTGCCTTTGTCTGTCTCAGTATCAAGAGCATTGATTTTCAATTTATTTTTAAATTCTGGTTTTGAATAACAATAACCATATCGCTTCGAATAAGACAATTCTGACTTGATAAGATGTGAAAGTTTAGACACCGGATACCTCCGCCTTAATTAACTTCTTTCCCTCGAATGTTCTTCGAGGATTAAGAGATGAAGTTTATCGTTTCGATAATATAAGTAACCGCGCTTGTATTCATAGGCATAAAAACGGTAACAGTCATACCACATCGATTTATTTGACAGATGCGGTCTCAGGATTTTATTTAATAACTGGTTGAAATACGAAAGCGGATACCACCTGCCGCTAAACATCTTTTTAAAAATCAATGATGTCGAAAAGAACATTTCTGGTTCGACCGCATTGATGCGATAGAATCCACGGCTAGCATAATACGTAAAGCGTTTTGCGTGAACCCATACCTTTCTTTTAGAATCATAAAAATATCCGCGTTCATACGGATTATACATAACGCGGTATCGTTGAATCCGTTTATCGATACGCTCAATTTTTATAGACCTGCTTTTCTTGTATCTTTTTCGTTTCTTCTTTTTTATGAGCCTAGTCTCATGAGGGACATCAACCGCTTTTTTCGTCTTATAATCGAATATTGCTTTTTGCTTATATTTTCTGCCAAGTGAAAAAGCCTTCGATTCAGATTCTACAGCAATATTCTTATCGATATAATATGTATTTGTTTTTTTATGATACCATCCACCAACAATCCCGTCCTTGAATCCGCGCAAGTTCTTGCGGACCTGTTTTTTTGTTATGTTGTTAGTGGTAGAGATTATAAAACGCTCTTTCTTAGAAAAATCGAACGGAGTTATCTTTCCGTTCACCACTCTGACAGTAAAACCGCTTGGATTTTGTTTTGCAATCTCAAACAGTCTATCGGGCAGTGGAAGAGTCCGATTCCTCCGTTGATTTTTTGATGGTGATTTTTTCTTAGGCATTTTTTATGACTGTGACGTTTTTCAATAGGCTTCTTGCGATATTAGCCGTATATGCAGAACCCGAATGCACTGGTTTCTTGTCGAACACAAGCATCTCATCGCATAGCTTTGCGATAAAATCGTTTCTGACAAAAAACCTGTCGTTGCAATAAAGGTGTTCAATCGGAAGTATTTTTTGGAACGGAATGTGATTTTTGTAGCAATACCTTTCAGCATAAAAATCTACTCCCGGCGCACCGCCGGAAATGATAATAAATTCTCCATACTTATAGTTAGATAAGTATTCCCCTAAATACCTTTCTATATCCTCAAAAAGCCATCCTTCCCTATTCCCGACGACAGCGATGATGCGATAGCTTTTTGTAGTCATAAGTTCCACTTCTCAACAAGGTAATCGATACTTGCCTGAATCATGTCTATATCCTGCTGGTGCCGCTTGTAGCTTGAGAACATGAACAGCATGAAAATCTCAGGTTTGTCTGACTTTGAAAGCAATGCAAGGCAGAGGCTCCGGGCATTCTCATGGCGCTTCTTTTCATCTTCCAAACATTCTATGAACGTGATTGACTCTTCTCTGTCAAGTTCTTTTTCGTCAAGCATAAAATAATGGTTTTCCTTAAACTTCATCAAGATTTTTCTTCTCCTTTTCTTTTCCACGTTCATTTTTAACGTTTTCATATGTAAAATAATAACAGAAGATTATAACGATAGACATCAATCCGCCTATTATCTCATAAAGTCCGACATGATATGTTTGGATTGGCATGAACGAATACCATCCGTTCGTGCAGACAGAAGTGGCATTTATAGCGTTATCACTAAAAAATTTTTGGTTCAACATACCTGCAACACCGATATCGACATTCCACAATCCGAACATGATTACAAGCGATGAAATAATGAATCCAAAAAGCAATAAGAAACGATTGTCTGATTTCATTTTTTATTCCTCCTGATTAAATCAATGCTAAAATCTGTCGTATTTATAAAAATATACGACTTTATCATTGCTTCACCTTTTTTCGTATTAAATCAATGCTAAAGTCCCATGTGATAGCCCAAAGATGTGACACGCCGAAAAATACCTGTTGCGGTTTGCTGTATTGATGTGCGACGCGATATCCGTATGAATCTTTCTCTATCCAACTGCCGTTGACGATAGCGGTATTTTTTTCTGAAAGGCAAATTTTGTCGATACGGTGGAAGTGTCCCATCGCCAGGACATCGAAATCAGAATCGTTCGCGATAAGATAATCTTTCAGGCTCCTTTCAATCGAATTACGCGTAAAACCGCGAATCGAATCACCATGTGTCAACATGTATTTATGGTCATGGATTTTATAGACAAAGAATTTTGTCGTCGGAACGATTATCTCTACGTTCTTATCGTCTTTAAATACAGCTTCAATCATTTTGAAAAGAAGGTATTCATAATTATTTTCAACTGGCTCATCGCAATCTGAATCTTTCGTGCTCCTGCCGTGGTTCCCGACGATACCGATGAACGTTATCTTCGGATATACTTTTTTCATCTCATTGATGAAATAAGAAAGGTCTCTTGCCATTTCTATGACCTGGGCACCGACGCATTTGTCGATATGGAATACCTGTCCGTTGAAAATCCTGTCATTCGTGATATTATCGCCGAGATTGAATATGTATAGGTGGTTGAGGTCATAGGAATGCGAAAGAAGTGTCTTGATTTCTATAATGGCATTGCGGAGCGTAATCATTTCGCGCTGCCGTATCTTTGTGTCATAGGTGGTGATTTCTGCACCGCTGTTCTTGTCGAGAATCTTGTTGACCATCCCGGCATGGATATCGGACATCAATAAAACGCTTTTTTCTTCCTGTTTTCCCTTTCTCCTCGAATACGGGACACTCTGGTTTTTGAAGAGATTATTCTTTATGAAATCAGCGAATGATTCGATGTTGTTTTTAATAAATGGGACATCGATTTCTGTTTTACTACATGTCACTGGTTTTCCATCGAGCAATAAATATCTTCGCCTATGCTCGACAGAACGGTATGACCTATTATTTCCAAACTCAAGGCTCAACTGCTTTGCGATACCGCAATCCGTCAATCCTTCAGCGTGCAGTTCCTTCAGCCGTTTTGTCTCTTTATCGCTCCATTTCATTTTGTTCACTCCATGAGTTTCTTGTTGATTTCGCGGAACCTCAAAAGAAGCAGGAATCCTTCGAATAATTCATCGAGTTGCCTCAAATCCGCTTCATTGACAATATACGAAGATTTTCCTTCACGCGGAAGATGCAGGATGATTGCCTTTTGGATTTTATTCTTATGAGTTTCGTTATAGAGTTGACGATATGCAGAAAGTTGGTAGTTAGTCTCGAGAAAAACGTTCTTTCCGGTCTTGATATCGATGAGAGTCCGTTTTCCATTCAGGAAAGCAATGATGTCAATCGTTCCGCCGTATTCATATTCTTCGGAGACAAGCTGCAATTCGGAATCCTGGAAAGAAACCTTGTTATGAAGAAGCCATTGGCAGAACATGCGATAAGAGCGGTATCCGCCGTCGACCTCGTTCTTAGTGAAATCGGCAAGATAATTTTTATCAGGAAATTCGCCTTCTATTTTGCATTGGATAAGATAATGAGCTAGACTACCGATATTTTTTGCTTGATTTGTTATTTCCCAATATTTTATTCCTTTCTCAGCCAATTTAAATGCCCACATGAGCAATTGTGGTTTATTCAGTTGTGAAAGAACAGTTGTTACACCGACAACTTCCTTTCCGTTTTTTAAATGATAATGTTGATGCGTTTCAAATTTTTGGCTGTAATTTTTTATATTTTTCTCTGTCATTTCAATCAATTTCTCCCATAATTTTGAAATGTGTTATTAAATTATGATGATAATTACACAAAGGAATAAAACTAAATGGCTCTTCATATTTTTCATGATGTTTTTCTATCGGTTGTTTACCGCAAATAGCACAAATAAAATCATCAATAGAAATATCACCATAATCAAAAAGATAATTTAAGGAATGTTGAGAACGTCTTTTTTCAGGATGTCGTTTCGACCATTTTTTATTGTTCCGAGATAATATTTTTTTACCGTGTTTTGTTTGCTTATATCGTTTTGAATTAAGATATTTTGTTATTTTTCCTTTATCAGTCGCATCATATTTTTGATGTGCTTGTTTATTAACTATTTTTCCTGTCGGTGTTTTTTGATAATCAGAACATCGTTGAATTTCACAAGAAATACAAATTTTTGAGTTAATTTTTTTATGGGAATTATACCAATTTCTTTTTGTTAATTGAATACCACATTTTCGGCAAATTAAATGTTTACTCATATCTTTCACTTTTTAATTTTTCGCGTATCTGTTTTCGTATCTTCTTTTTGAGATGGGCGTTATACTCGCATAGTTCGTCCATCAATTCCAGTATAGCAATGTTTTGTGATTTCACGTCTTGCAACTCTCCCCAAATCTGGAACCTTCCGCCGTCTGTCATTGCATTCAATTCATTATAACGTGAAATGAATCCGAACCTTGTATATGAGAGAAATCCCAGGAATACCATGATGCCAACAACGAATAATGTAAATATAAACCACAAAAGATTGAAATTCGATAGAGCCAATCCGCCTAAGACAGTCCAGGTGAGAATCATGTTCACAAGATTCAAATAACTCCATCCTTCAGTATAATAACGTTCAAAATTTATAAAATTATCGCGGATTTTTTTCCAGCCATGTCGTTTTGTAGTGACAGATTCTCTGATATCAAGTTGATTTGTGTATTTTTGTGTGTTGCGTTGATAATCATGATATTCGTAACTCATATAATGCTCACATCATTTTCTTCGTTCGAAGTTGATTTTTGCTTCCGCATCTGGTCTTTATAAAATTTTAACAATAAAGCGGTGTAAGTCGATTCTGACCTGACAAAAATCAAATCTATCTGATTGTCAGTAAAATCTTTTGGACATAGTTTCTTGACCCTCAGCATGACAGATATATATTGGTTTATGATATCGTCAAGCGCCTTGTCCAAATCTATGACAACCTGAGATGGTTTTTTATTTTGTTTTTCGTTCATGTTTGTTTACCTACATCTATGTTAAAAAGAAAAAGAAAAAGGGTAAGAAAGAGACGTTATCTGCGTTCAAATGATAGAAACCAAGACCGTGTTCATTTGAACACGGACAAGACTTCTAACAAATGAACGTTTTGCTTATTCGTGATGTGCCGGAAGAGTAAAATTACTCTTCGATTCGTCCGAGCTTAACACCTTTTTTATTTCCTTCAAGCAAGTCCTGGACGCTTTGGATAGAGGTCATATAACTGACGCCCTCAATCTTGACGAAAAAAGCTTTTCCGCCAGTATTGAGCCATGCATCGACTTCGTTGTCAATGGTTCTTTGTCCAGAACTACGGGGCGCATCGGTTTTTTTGCCTGTTGGTTTTGAGTATGGTTTTGGCATAGTGTCTGCATCTCCATAGTTTTGTTTGCCGGAATTAAAGCACGGCTCTTCACGCTTATCAAAATTGTTTTGTGATTTCTGTGAAATATGAATCTCTTTTTCTCTTTTATCCATTTCATTATTTTCATCGTGATAAATCGACAATTGTTTCGTCTTGCCGAAATGACCGACATTGAATGATAATTTAAGCATGCAATTCCCTATCAGATAAATTATCGTCTCGATGGTCTTGACATTCTTGTAATGCTTTTTTCAATCCATTTTGTGATTCAAGAGTAATTATCTTTCCACAATATTGACATTTAAATTCAAGGACGACTTTATCTTCTTGTATAATTACTTTTGGTTGAAACAAAACTTTCTTGCAACATCGCATGAAAAATATTGGAACCTCTGTCACTTTAATCTACTCCTATATGAAAAACGTCCATTAAATCATCCAGCATTTTAATTTGTTTTTTTGTTAACATGTTCAATTTCTCCTAATCAGATTCCATGCTTGAAAATGAACATGGAACTGAACGATATCATTTTCAACATAATTTTTCTCTTTCGATTATTTTTTGCGGATAAAACAATGCGACGATTTCCCTGGTTTCAGTATGAGGAAACCGGACACCTATGAATTTGCGTTTTTTTAATTCAATCAAGATGACGTCAATCGTTCCTGGTCGGCTAAGAAGATTCAGTTCATCGAAAATCAAATCGTAGATTTTGTTTTCATCGACACCGACAGTGTAACGATATTTTGCTCCAATGAAAAATTTTTCTCTATCATTCTTATTCAGGTAAAAATAACTACGAGGAATTTCGGAATCGTTTCGAGCATTAAAACTATGACTATTTGCTCCAAAAAATTTAGGGGAAACGATTTCGAACTCCTCGTTAGAGTAATGATAAAGTTTCATTTTTTTGACTACTCCTTCAAAATCTTTTTTGCAAGGTCAATCTTGTCGAGCAGTGCAATAAGTTTTGGGTTGTCACGATATCCCTGTATAACCTCAGGGCGTTTCTTACCGCATATGCAGGTTCCTATCGCGAAACCGCATCCGTTACAAATAACTATGTTCATTTTTGTCGTCCTCCATATCATTTATAATTAGATATTAGCTGTTATACTATATAAAGGTTTATAGGAAGATTAACAACCCGTTATTATGTCATCAAATGGCAAGAAGGGACGAAAAGTGTGTCCACATCCGCAACAACGGATAGCATTATCGTTGTTTTTCAATCCGCATGCAACGCATTTTTTCATTTTTCCTCCATCATTAAGTAATGACAAATGGCGGTGTCATGGTTTGTTCTATCGCCATACGTTGTTCATATCTCAATAACATCGTCATTGTTTTTAAATGACATGGTTCTATTTTATTAATCGACATACACACACTCCCAATCCTTGCATTTTGTGATATCATACCGGCGTTCGTCTGTCAGGTGTTTTTCTTTTTTAGGGCAGATAGCCTGTTTACGGCAATTCGCACAAAAGTGCGGAAATTCTTTTGACATTTTTTTATTCCTTTTTATCTAATAACCTGATTGAACCGCAACATAAAGAACATGAAAGATAGGTAATATCGCCCTTTACAAACAATTTAATATCACCATGCTTATGGCGTTCACGAAATCGTCTTTCCATACGTTTTTCTATTTCATGTTTATTTATATGCATGTTCATTTGCTGTTCTCCATTTACAATACCTATTCTATTATTCCTAGATTATTAATGTTTCCTGCGATTATACCAACTATAACCTCATTCCTTCCTTGAGAAACCTGTTTAGCGGGATGATAAACAGCCAGTTAGAACTATGATTGCCCCTGACCTCTCGTATCTCTTTGGCATATTGTTTCAAGCCATCGTCGTCGAATATACCGTGAATGCGGTAGACGTATTCTTCGTCTGAACAATCCGAACTTTTTCCATAGATAGTATGACGAGTTATTAAAACATGCAAAACATCTTGTCTCATTCAACATCACCTTTTATAATATTTCATAATCACATGAATCACAAATATATCCTGTAAGTTTACCATCATGATAAACTGGACGCCATGCATTATGTTTTCCACAATTGTAACATTTATGCTTATTCCATTTTGTTTTCTCTTTGATAAATTTATGAGTAAACGAATAAATCGGATTTCTGGTTCTTGGATTTCTTTTATGAAAAATTCTATCTATGACAAATATGACGGTCATATTATCATTGCATACGACATGCAAACCAAATTCATTATCGATGATAATTGGTTTTAACAAATAATCATTCATTCGATGTCCCATCCTTTTATCGTTTTTAACGTTGCTGGATGAAATTGAATAAATTTTTTTATCCATCAACGTCACCTATTCGAAATGCAATAAGAAAGCCGAGAGAGAACGCAAGCAGTCCGCCGACACTGAACGCACAAGTGCATACGGAAACTCCGACCGCGAAACAAAGGACCATGTATTTATGCTTGAAAACCATATCACGCAATGTAGTCATTTTGGCTCCCTTTCTAAAAATGCCATACATATCCTTTTATCAGGTATCAACTCTTGCATATCGCCTTCTATGCAAGTTTCTTGAGTTCCTTCCAAACGATAATACTTGCACATCTTGCAATCGTATTTTTCTTTTGTTATCTTCATTCGACATCTCCATTTTCCAATATTTTCAGGTTTTCGTATTTGTCGAGTTTCCTTCTCCGAATCTCGTGGATGCAGTTCGCAAGTTCAGTCCTGCACCGTTCGATTTCGGTGATAAATTCAGAATAGTTGTGATATGATTCCTTGTTCTCTTTGAGATATTCGATGAGCATCTTGAAAACAAAGTAATTCAGCCTACCTTCGTATTTCTTATCAGCAGTCAGGAATAGTTTTACAAGTGCGTTCAAATATAGCCTATCAGATTTATCTTTTATGTATGGCATTATTTATCGCTCTCCATTCTGACGATATGTGGTGCTTTCTTTTTGGAAAATTCCATATTTTCCAATTTAACCAATCCCATTTTCAATGATTTTTCTATATCGACATCAAGTGAAATCAGATATAAGAAAAACTGGACTATCGCATCTGAAAAATAATCGTCTTTCGTCGCATTGATTGGATTATTGTCTTTACCATAATACGTATTGTATGCCTGGTATTTTGGTATATCTCCAAAGTTATACATAAAGATTTCCAATCTGAACTCTGGTATCGGTTGTATGCCACTACCGTTCTTTTTCAACCACGTCCGTAATCTACCGATAATGTTTTCAACAGTTATTGATTCTTTCATGATTATCGCCTCTTTTTTATTATTTTCTGATATTGAAGGTAAGCATAAAAATCAGCAGAATAATTAATGATGTCAATTAGTGTATCTTCGATTGTTTCGTTCGAAGGCTCCTTGCCGGAATCGATAAGGCTGCGCAACCTCAAGACTTTTTTCCAGATGTCATCAAGGCATGTAATAGAACCATGAAGATTGTAATCAAATTTGTTGATACCACCGGAATTATAGTCATGTGATTTTTTCTTTTTTAATACAATGGCTTTTCTCAGGCATTCATCGTATTTTTGTTTTGCAAATTCGTTAATATCAATACCCATGTTTTTGCCTCTTTTTATTTGTTGTGTTTTTCTCTGTGAACATTTTAAACAGTTCATCGGCATCCATTCCCGATGCAAGTGATAAATTAATGAGGAAGTGCCAGGCATCAACGATTTCTTCCTTGAGATTATCACTATTGGTCTTGACAGAATGTTTCCACGGTTTTTTCCACTCGGTCTCTTCCATGGCTTCGCACGATTCCGTTATAATCCCAATAAACATCTTTTCGATATATCTCTGGCGTTGTGAAGCAGACATTCTTGTAATATCGAAACCGATTTTCATTTGTAAATAATTCTGAAAGAAAAATAATTTATTGAGCCTGTCAGACATCAAAGAACCTCTTTCACAGATTTCAAAAGCCTGGTCGTAAAACGGATATCGACACCTTTTCCGATAAGGTTGCACCGCCGTGCCATAGAACCTTCGAAAATATATGAATCTGGAAATCCCATGAGTGCAGAAATCTCAGCCGTCGAAAGGAACCTGCCAGAAGGGTGATACATATCACGCCAAGCGCAACTCGTAATCGTCGGACAAGTATCTTTGATTGTCCTGCATTTTTTATCACGGAGATACATGCTGAAAATTCCTTTTTCGCCTGGTCTTGGAGGTTCGCGATAATCGATATTCAATTTGAATTTTTTACGCGGTAAGACACTAGTCGCTTTGACTGATTTCAATTTAACAGGTAATTTAAAATGATGTTTTTTTAATTCGGTATCGAAACCAATGACATAGGCACGTTTGCGCTTTTGAGGAGAACCATAGTCATTCGCATCAAGGACATATGTATTAAGATGATATCCGATATCGTTTAATTTTGAAAGTATATCGAAAGATAGACTCACAAAAACAGGAGACGATAATAAACGATGTGATTCTTCCATGATAAATGCTTTAGGTCTAATATATTGAATGGTATCGGCATATTTAAACATTAATTTATTTGCTGGATGGTTAATATTGTTTGCAGGATTAGCATTTGATAATCCGTTGCAATGGGGAGAACCGACAACGATATCGACGTCACCATTGATATCTTTCATATCGTCAAAAACATGAACATCTTTCCAATTCGACTGGAAACATTTCACTGCCGGTCTCCATTTTTCATAATACCACGTAGGCATAATGTGATTATTTTTTAAAGCACATGCCCAATGACCAGCACCACCGAAACAAATACCTGCATTCAATTTTTTGTTCATTCGAAAAACGCCACCTGTTCGATTTTTGCCTGGACATCGTAAAACCACGATTGATATTTTGACATGTCCCTTGCGATGAACGCCGGATGCCAGCAATAGACAAGTTCGCTTTTTGCAAATAATTCCAATGAATGTCGTTTGTAAATAAAATCATAAACGATTTTCCCAAAACAAATAATGATTTTTGGCTGGACCTCATATATTTCGATGAGAAGCGACGGAAAACAATTGATTATCTCCTGTTCAGTCGGAAGTCTATTATATCGCACGTCTCCTAATTTGGCAGGACGGCATTTTACGATGTTGGTGGTATAGACAGATTCCCTCGTCAATCCCAAATCTGATAAGAGCCTTTCGAATAATCTTCCAGACGCATCGCCTTTGAACGGAATACCTGTAGAATCGGCACCGCCACGCCCCAGGTGATTGCCGGGGCATATCCCTACGAACATAATTGCGGCTTTCTTGTTTCCGTAACCTGAAACGACTTGAGACCTCGATTCGACCAAATCAACACATTTTCGGCAAATCATTTTTTATCACCTAGAAAATGCTCAGGCATTTTCGGCAATACATTAACAATCGCTCCTGCAATAGTCAACTCGACCGGGAATTTATCTTTCTTTACGTATCGCGTATAAGCATAAATGACTTGTGATGCTTTCCAATTGCGCCAGAACTCAGGCAATGAATCAAATAATTTTTCTGCCGTTCCGGTATTATTTTCGATAAATATCAAATCAGAAATCTTCTGCATCGTTTCCATGTTTTCTCTTGTCGTTGCCTGTGGAAGATTCAGCGATTGAATTGGATGAATATATTTTACTATGCGTTCCGCATAATCAACGTCATTCGAATAGATATGCGAATTAAGTATTATATGCGTATACGTTCCCATTTTCAGCCCCATCATCTTTGCGATGAATTGCTGGATAAGGGGATAAGCGAAAGTATCGAGGAAAAAACCGCGGCATGCATCCTGACTCCGCATCGTGGTCGTCATATGGAGTTTATCGCCCCTGAAATCGAAAGCCCATTGTATCGTGCACGGGACAAACGTATTTTTTAAATCGTGTTCTTTCTCCCACAGGTTGACAATGACCTGGCGCGACGTAGGATTCTCAATGAGTTTCTTTACGACATCGAAAATATACCTTCCGCCGCGTTCGCCATACGTATACGGATATTTGTAAACCTGTTCTTTTCCATCATTTGTAATTGATACCGGTTCGAGCCATTTCCGGTAAAAACTCCACGGCGAATAATGGACGTAACCGGGATTAAGACCAAGCAGATAATCTTCTGTTTCAATTTCGACACCGAGGCAATGCTGGGAACTGATGCAGTTGGCAGAATTCGAAAGTTCGAGGACAACGTTATGCGTTTCAATCATGTCAAGCATCTGGTCTTTCTTCATACACCAATTGCCGACCTTCCGCGGAACTGTTTCACCGTGCTTTAAAATATTCAATATGTTGTATTTCGCAAGTTGGGACGTATTTTTAGCTTTGAAATAATGTATTTCATCTGACATTTTTTAAAATCCTTCCTTTCTGATAAGATTACCTGTCGGTGTTATTCCGTAAAAAACTATATCGACGTATTTTCCATTTCGTTCCGCAGTGGCGACGTAAAAATTATATTCATATTCATGATATTTTTTTGACAAAGCGATAAAATCCTTAATCTCAGATAACTTTATTTTTCCGTGCTTGCATTGAATAAGATTAAAACCATATTTATTGAATGCGACCAAATCAATAGGAGTATGGCTTCCGGCAGAACGAACGACAACATATCCTTTCGCCTCTAAATGGTCTCTTACACTATATTCGAAATTGCGCCCGGAGATGTAATGTTTATTTGACAATTTTATTCTCCTATCGATTTAGATGTTGTTGAATAAAATGGATAAATTTTTATATTCACCAACATTACAAACACCATCCGCACATGTCACAGTGAAGTTCATTGGAATTAACGATATGATGATGTCTTTTTCCGCAACCGCATATCTCACATTTCCACGGAACTAAAATTTTGAATTTTAATTTTTCAAAAATAAAATACAAAATAAGTTCTTTAATCATATCGGCAACTCCAACGTGACGTATCCGAGAAAATCATTATCATCGATGTTGTAGACCTTGGCGATTGATACATGTCGTTTATCAAGAATCATTTTTCTTCATCCCTGCCTGTATTGATTTATCAACCGACAATACCTTGTGGCAACGAGAACATGTCACAATTCCGGTATCGAGATTCTTTTCTTTTAAATGACCGCGTATGCCGTGGGCATAATTGCCTTTGCTATGTCCAGTATGGGGATTGCCTCTCGTCTTTCCCGGACTTCCATTGCATCTACTCATTTTTTACCTCACAATATTCACACGATTTTCCAGTAAACAAATGCCCGCATTTTTTGCATTTCTGGTATTTTTCACCGCGAACGACAACAAGATAACATGCAGGACAACCGAAAGAATCCGCAAGAGTCGTTGTGAATGATTTTTTAGATTGTTGTTTTATTTTTTTCATTCTATCCTTAACTATTAATTTTCTTCCTTTATATGATTTTCCTGTTATTATAACACCCCCGTGCAAATATCGAGAATCTTATTGACAGACGAAACATCGTTGACATCTATAATACGATATCCAGATTTATTTTCAACATTTTTAAGGATTTTGATTATCAAGGGATTGTCTTCAAAATAATAGTCAAGCTTTAAATCAATGATATATATAAATTTTCTCACGGCGATGTAAGTCCTATACGAAACAACGTCAGAAAAAGCAATATCGATTTTTGACGAATCAAATTCATTGACCATGATAAGATTATTGAGATTGAACTGTGGCAGAAAGAGTTTTAACGTCTTTCTGGTTATTCCTTCGTTATCCTTTGCCCTTCCGGTGATAATATAGATATCATGTTTATTCGAACAAAGGAGCCTGTCGATGTCAAGACGCAATTTCGGTTTTGAAATCTGATTATTGTATTCTTTGAGATTCCCGTTATACTCGATGCTTTCGAATAACACTCCGTCAAGGTCGAATCCGATTCTCATCAGAACCTCCCAATGAATTTCTTTTGCATCTCGTAAAACTCTGCATCATCTTTTAATTTTGACATATTTTTCTTCGATTTTTTTATTCGCCTGATTTTAGCGAATGGTTTTTTAATGTCTGATTTTATTCGATTTTTCCATGTCAAAAGCAGACACGGATTTTGTGGTATAGCTTTTGACGTGTCGGTAAACTTTGATTTTAATGAAAATCTTAAAAATAAATTTTTGAAATTACTCAGAAACCGTTTTACGTCTTTTATGAATTTTGCATATATCAAGCGACGTGGATGTGACGAATATTCGACAAGAAATTCTTCAAATTCAGCCTGATTCCTAAAAATGAAATCTGCATAGCACCGTGCCCAAGGATGATTATAATATTTCTCACTAACAATAATGAGCAAAGCGCCAGTCCAATAATAGCAATAACCCATCTCAAAGGCGGTCCCGAGACCGACATCACCAATGATATAGGCAACAACGCCGTCGTTCTTGTCTATCGCCTTCAAATCACGCCTTACGATATCCCAGCAATGTGAGATATCGAATTTATTGCGGATTTCATCGCAGGTCTTATTATTATCAAGATTATCGATATCGTCCCTGCTTCCAGAATCGTAGAACGGATTATGAAGTTCAACATTGTATTTTGCCTCAAGCTCGAGTTCGATTTTCCTGACCTCATGGCGGGTAGGCAAACCATGCGCAAGATATAATTTCAATTTTTTCTTCATTCATTCACCTATTCTATTTTCCATGGAAGTCCGGCATCCAAATCTTTGATTTCAGAACAAGAAGAAACATGGTCGTAGACATATCGGTCGTTCTCACGCCATACGATTATCTGACAGATAAGGATGCATTCGGTAAAAATATCGATGCAACTCAAATAAAAAGAAAGGATGTAACCCATATTGAAATAAGCCCAAATAAGAATTGACACTCCGGCGACATGCATTATCTCCCGGATTATCGATTGCGAGAACGTCCGCTTGTATTTGAAATTCCTGAAAATCTGTGGAATGTGATTGAGGATAAGAATTATCGTCCCGGATGCAATCGCAATGTCGTAAATGTCCATTTAACGCAACGCTCCATGTGGACAATGATAATATTCTTTACACGAATTGCAACGACGTATTTTATCGTAAAAACATCTCTTATTTCTCGTTCGCGTCATTTTAAAGTTTTCTCCAATTTATTTTTCAAATCATTAGTATCGTCATAATGGAATCCTTCGCCTTCAGCTATATCAATCTGTTTTACGAGATTCCTTGCGGTATCAAATCCGATTGTCAATGAAATTACCCGTTTCATTTTCAATCGCTCCTATTGGAATGAAATGCGAATGAAAATGATTCCATGTCTTTATTCATTCTCATTTCGACACCGTGACCCAATGCCCGTCACGCATGACTACGACACTCAAATAACATTCAAGTTTCTTCCGGTAATAAGGTCTTTTCTGTATACCGGTTAATGTTTTAGGTTTCTGGCAATGCGGACACCAAACCATGCCTCTAGCATGTTGGCGTTCTAACTCAATATTCCAGCGATGATAACGAATAAGATGTTTGCATTTCTTGCATCTGAAATAACGTTCTCTCTCCATTTGTGGCATTTACAAATCCCCTTTTGAAATGTTGTTCGATTTGGAAATGGATTGGATTTTTATCAAATTTAACATTTTTTACCTCATGAAATTTTTCTTTAAAACAGAACAAGTTCCGTTTGCAATCATGCTTCTTAATACTGCCTGTTTCTGTATATCGGTAAGGTTCGTCTCATAATTGTAAACAGAAAAAAGATACATAAAGACAGAACGGTCTTTCGGAATATTTGGCTGGTTGCATATGAATCGCGCATCCGGCATGTTCATAATCTGATACCGGTAGATGATTTTCGAAAGTATCGGATATTTTTCTATCATTTATTCGTCTCCATATTTTCCTAGGTTGTTTTTTACGTGCCGATATCCAAATTCAAAAATTGCCATTCCTATACTCATCATTTTTCATCAATTCCTTTCTTGAATATTCCAGTCCGTTTTGAAGCAATCCACCGCATTAAAGATTTTTTCCTGGACGATTCCATACGTTCTTTTATTTCAGCAGATTTTTCCAATGTCTAGCACCCTGTTATTTCTATAATGATGATTTCGCCAGGAACGTTTTTGTAAATTTTTTTAAAAATAAATTCTAGGTTCATTTGTTCGCCTTTGTCTTTTTAATATCATATCCGTAACCGTGTTTTTCTACTTTAAAACCTTCCTTTATCCACAACTCGATATCTCCAATATTCGATATAGAAGTTATGGCATCATTTCCATTCATCCATAACATGTCACTTTTTATTCTTATCGGTTTATGGTTATGGGATATGAATTTTATTATTATGTCAACCATTTATTCATCATCTCCTTTTTGAATCCTTTTGATGTATTTTTCAAATACGAAAGAATTGAACTGCGGATTGTCATCGCGAAACATCTGTTCGAAAAGAGAGATGGTGGACTGTTGAAGATTTGCATCTGATGCAAGAACTTTGGCGATGGTGTTTACGTGTTTCTTTTCGAATATTGTCATTAACCGACACCTCACTCGACGATAGGTGGCATTGTCTCAGATATGCCTAATTGGTAACGAGTTCCTTTTAGTGGTCTCAATAGTATCTGTGTATGCCTTATTAGTGCACCCGTGCCCGTCCATTGCCATATCACCACATCTGCCTCTTGCGGCTGTTTGCTTAACTCTTGGATAAGTTCTTTTACAGTAGTCATTTAGTTATCACCGTCGATAAATGTTTGTGGTTCAGGTTCACATTCGCATTCACAGACAAGCAAGTCCATAACCTGCTCGATTTCTTTGATACGGAAATAGACCGTAACACCATACGCCTTAGATTGGTTTTTTACCCCATTCATTTTTTGTCACCAATATCTATTCTGTCATTTCCGATATATATACATTACCTGGCAGAATGTCATTTCATCATTAAGTCACTCCATGTCGATAAATGACATGGGAAAAATTCCTTTATTTATCAACATCGCAAAATGAGATTTTTCTCATGATACGAGTTTCTATCTTTGATGTCAGATAAATTACGACAGGGGCGATAAAAGGAACCAACACCCACTGCATCGAAAACCAGGAAACATACTGTTGTATCGATATGCCGATGATGAAAAGCATATACGGAGTAAGAAAAATCGTCCAGAGGATGCAACCGGCAAACGATTGGATAAGCGTTTTTAAGATTTTTTCTTTGGAAAAATATGCTTTAACGTTCATTTATTCTACTTCCTCTTTTGTTCTATCTATTAATTGTCTCAATCCGTTTTCCGCAACCGATTTCGTTCCTAATTTAATGCGTATGACAACATCTGTATTATCAATCTCATATGTAACAGTCATATTAGATAACCATTCAAGTTGCGCTTTCGTCAAATATTTTTCATCCATTTTTTATTCACTCTGACTTTTTTCGAATTTTTTGTGGTTTTCATATTCAACAATAAGGTTATTAATGACTTCGCTAAATCTCATTTTTTTATTATATTCGCATTGTTGTAATAATAAATTTGAATATAATTTTTTAGATACTTTTTCTGATATTAATATTTCATCCATTTTTTATTCACCTTCGTGTATTTTTTGAATGTGTTCGGCATAAGACATCTTTTCGATACCGACCACAAACACATTATAACAGTCATTGCAAACGTAAGGACTGCCATGTCGTTCGGGATGATACGATTCACCGTTCGGCATCCTCAAATCGTCAAATGAATCAATCAAAATAGCCCTCTTTGTATTATTAGAGTGGCATCTTGGGCAATGATACGACATTTATTCATATCTCCTGGTCAATTTATCCCAACATTTATCTGAACAAATTCCTGATATTAATTGTTCCCGTTGATACGGTTTTGCATTCGGAAATATTTGTTGAATCGGTCTGCTGTCAGATGGATATTTAACAAGTTCTGTTTTATAGGTTTTTTTACATACGGGACATGTCTGTTTCATTTATTCGTCTCCGAAATTTGCCCATTAAGGCTTTGAACTTTTACACTTAACTTTACTATAGCATCGTTCTTTTGAATTGGAAACGCATAGGTATTTTTTTGTAACGTTTTCTTGTCAGTAATTTCTATTACATCATAATCTTCATTATGAAATATTTTCGATATTCTATATCTCATTTCTAATTGCCTCTTCGTAAATATCAATGATAGACTTTCCGCAATAGGGACAGGCATCCGTCATCGTATTTCGTTTTGGTTTTACCAATCCATTCTGATGAGATTTAAGGTGTTCGTGAAAATAATATTCTATCCTCCATGAAAGTTCATCGTCATACTTTTTTAAAACAGGTATGAGAACGAGAACGGCGAAAATTATGTGGAGGCATATACTAGGTGGTGAGGGGGATTTTTTATGAAGAAGATTCTTCGCTGTCGTCATTCTCATACATATTAAGATATAACCGTCATACTATATTAATATTTCCTGCGATAATACCAAACAGACATACTACCGTTCGAACCGGATATAATTGCAGAAATCGTTCTTCGCCTGTTTCTTAAGAAAATCCATGACCTCGACGTCTGGCAAATCCTTCAAATCATTAATGAGCCGGAACCAGTCAAGCTTGAATTGGAACCCGCTGAACCCATGCGTATAAAAGCATATTGGACTCTTCGGAATATTGACGACCGTGAAAACCTTATTAATCGGATAAACCTCGAACAATGCTTCGGTCTTTGTGACCTTTGAAATATTGCAAAACGAGAGTTCACGAATAAGCGGAAGAAAATTACTGTATCTTTGAATGACGACAATCATCGAACAATAAAATTTCCTAATCGCAGAAATGAACATCTCAAAAAGAATTGCATCAAAATTCAACGCACGTTTTGATGTAGAAAAAAGATTCGCTTCGTCAAGGATAAGGACGAATCCGTGATTAGAAGCATTGCGCCTTTCCTTAATCACCTCTTTCAAAAATTCGATATCATTATGAACGATGTGATAGCGTTTTAGCATATTCGTTATTTTTTTGATATCACTCTTTAAATCTTTTATATTGAGTTTCCCATTACCCTGCATCTTCGTCAAAAAAACTTCTATCTCGGCTATGGTCTTTTCGATATCAAGCTCTAGATTAGAAATGATATGGACATCCTGGTGCAACGCAAGAAAACAAAGAAGATTTGTGAAGTCAGATTTTCCTCCACCCATCACACCGCTGACGGTAGTAAGACTTCCTTCGTCAAAAATAGATACCATTAATTCTCACCAAAAGGTTTTATGCCCCATTTAACGCTATTCCATCCTTCTCTTTGCAATGATGCTTTTATCTCAAAATCATCCATCGAATACCTTGCTCCGCAATTAAAACATTTCACACCAATAAGAACATTATTGTCAAGTTCTATTACCGGAATGAAATTTGTGCTATTACAATACGGATTCTTGCATTTCATCAATTCACCTACGAAAAATCACTTCTTTTTCTTTTCCGAAACTTCTGATTTGGTCTTTGTAAGAAGTTCCCTGATGATATCTTTCATATCGAGTTTTTCGCCGGACGATTCGCCAAGAAGCATTAGGAGTTCTGCTCCGCGCATTCCCTTCTGAATCATATTGAACGTTTGTAAATTCTCTTTAAGACGAAGATACTCACAAATGTTCTGAATCTTCTTGTCGGTAGGGTCAATCCTCTCCATTGCATCGAGGATAAGCATGAAATCGATATCATGCGTAAGCTGGATTTTGAATTTAATGGTATGATTCAATTGTGCGATAACACGCTGAATACCTAGAATAAGGCTTTGGTCGAACGCAGTCTCCATCGCAGACTGTTGTGGTTTCTCTTCAGTGTTTACCATACTTATTTAGTGCTCCCGCCATTTCCGCCTGTCGGTGTTTGTGATTGAGCCTGCGGTTGTGATTGTGCCTGTGGTTGTGAAGTTGTTTCCTGTCCGCCTGCGCCTGCCTGTGTAGATTCGGCTATCGTTGAAAGCAGTGCCGAACGCTTGAGGATTTCTTTTGCTTTCTTTATCGTCTCGTATTCGAATTTTCCCTCGAGTTCAGCAAGTTGATTAAAAAGCTCATTGACGCTTTTCTTTATCTGCATGTCGACATCCTTGTATTTTTTAGTAAATTCAAAATTCGAAATCGTTGGGTTCAAAACAATAAGTTTCTGTTTTTGGTCTATGCTATCTACTAGTGCAATCTTCCCTGATTTGCATTTCAGCCAATATTGTAGGAATGCTACCTTTCCGCATTCATCAACAACCTTATAGTTATTGAATGCCCTGGTTGAAAGTTCGAATACCATCATCTCGTTATTCGTCCAGTTCAAGCTTATGACGTAGATATAATCCATTAACCAATGTATAAGAAGATAAAGACCGATGCTGAATATGCAGAGAAAGACGAAATAATACATCTTGTCTGGCACAAAAAAATATAAGACAACGATGATGACTATCGCAATTGGTATGGTAAACGTCTGTATCTTCAACTGTTTCGCCCAATGACCGAATGCCTTCAATGATTTCCATACCTGACTGTGATATTTAAATAATAAAACTATGATTAATCCTATTAGTGCAATCAATCCAAAAAATATATACACGTTCATAATATCCTCGTCTCCTTATTAACATAGAAAGCGACAACAATGATGATGCTGGCGATAAAAGCAAATATGACAGTAAGGACTAATTGTTGATACTGCATAGGAAAAACATAGGTGAAAAAATTGGCAACGTTCATCTCGTGGATTGTTGTTTCCATTACGATATTATTTTGCTTGTCTTTGATGATTAAATGCGCACCGTCGACCTTCGGCAACTTTATCACATTACCGGTCACGGCTCCTGATTTTATGATTGTCCCATTTGAAGACGTATAATTCACATTAACAACAAGATAATCCTCAACGATAATAAATTGTGGCGAAGAAATCACCATATCAGGCGAAATAGCCGTAAGCCTGTTATTGTCGATTACAAACATAAAATGAGTATCTTCTTCCGTTGCAGTATCATCAGCAAATGCAAGACTTGATAATGCCGAAACAGTAATGATTAAAAATAAAAATATAATTGGAATTGTTTTCATTCTCTCTCCAACTTTTCTCATTTTATTTCGTCTCCAATATTTATATGTTGTCGAAAGAAAATGGAATAAATATTTCTATTCATCAACATTTAGATTCTTGCTCCCATTAACGTGAATAACAAACCTGACACAAACAACATCGTGCCTATTGTCTTTATTGTCGCCTTGTCTACGAATATGAGAATAACGCCAATGACCATTACAATGATTGCCATTCCGTAATCATGCAATCCCGTATAGATATCTCCGGTGTTGAACCATGCGATAGCCAATCCAAGAAAAATAACACCAACAACCGATAATGTAAAGATGATGGCTAGATTTTTCTTGCTTACTTCGGGCAACTGCATGGTGTGTCACTCTCTTGAATAAAAGATAAAGGATGAGAGAGTTGTTTTATTGCTCAGAGTCCGAACAACGCAAGGAACCAGGTTTTTACGCCTTCGATTGCTTCCATGATTGTCCCACCGTAAGCGAACAATATGATTACGATGGCTACAATTACGATAACGCCAACCAATACAGCGTCGTAGTGGCTTCCTTTCTTTCCGATTTGTAGATGGTCTTTCATTTTTGACATAACATTTCACCTATTTTTTATTAGATATATATCTATTTGTCATTAATATTATTTAAACCTTTCTGTCAAAGTAACCATCCGAAATAATTCAATATCGGAGCAACGATGTATATGTAGGCAAGATATACAAAACCGGCAAGCATCAGGAGTATTCCGATTATCTTGAGGAATCCATGTTGTTCCTTTCCGAACCTTCCAAATACATATAGCATTATTCCAGCACAGATTGCCACAACTGAAAGCATGGTATAGAGATTATCGGTTCCGACCTCTGGAAATATCCATTCGCCTGCAAATGATAGATTAAATCCATACTCAGCAAGCATATATTCGCTCATCGTTTGGTGACCAAGCGTGATGCAATCTACCTGGTTGCCGTCAAGAGTGATATTGTATACAGTGAAATTATCACCTGTATATGCATTATATACATGCCTTCCATCAGGTTCAAATATGAATAATCCCTGTGTAAGATTATACGAATTGTTGCTGCAAATTTCGAAATCAGAAAGCAACGGAGAAACATATACCCATGATTCGTTAAAAACGGTATTTGCGCCATGGACCAACGTCGCATTCACCCTGATGCCAAGGTCATACATCGTCTGGTTATTATCGTCATAAACAGCAGTTGAATTTGGATTTTCGTTATAATAATTAATCAGCTGATACATCCAGGCATAATATATCGCTTGGCTTGCATTCATTGGTAAATTCGTTAGTGCATCCAAATTGTCGAATATCACATCTGGCGGGACTACCATAAATTCGCTAGGAATGTCAGACGTGTTATACCAGCCATTTGCATGATACAGATTCCATAATATCTCAGAATTGTTCATCATGGCATCATAGATTCCTATATATGAATCAGCCATCCACCATATTCCGATTGCATTAATCGCTTGAAGATTTGACTGATTTGCATTTGGAAAACCTCTATTTACGATGTATGCTTTGCCGTCGTCAGTCGTATTGACTTGTATGGCATAACAATTCATGTAATTGTTGTAATAAAATCCAGTCGTCGATATGGCAGTGATTTGGTGATGCGTTTCGTCAACATGTTCGGAAACCATTTTTACTTTTTGGTTGATGTTGACCTTTACGCCGCTATGTGTTGGGTCGCCTGAAGGGGCAATAACTCCGCTCTCGAAAGGTGCTCCATCGACATATACATGATAATGATTGCCGATTTGTCCAAACACCCAAATATACGATATATTCTTATACGAACCAAATTCAAGTGTATCATTAACTCCGGGCGCTTTTCCGCCTCCGCCAGCCCAGGTTTCACTAATAAGATATTCACGGCTTTCTGCCTCTAAAAAATTGAAACTATCAGGCATTCCCCATACATAAACTTCAGTGCCGTCAAATCCAGTTCCGTAATTTGCATCCGTGGATACATCAACGATTTCACAAAGTGCACCCTGAATATCCTTTACTCCGGCAGTTGAATAATTCGTTTCGATACCGGTCGCCGTATTATTCAATACAATATATTTTCCGGAAGGGACATACATAAATGTTATATACAATGAATCTCCTATAGAATAATTGCCAGAATACCCGACGGGAAATGTCCCGTATTGCAATTTATATTGATAGTTACCAGTAGACACAGCACTGATGGGTCTCCATATCGGATTCGTATTCCACAAAAGTTGAGAGGCTTGAGTTGCTTTTACTGGTTGGGCATATACCAAATCAGCGGTATCGTAGAGATACGATATAATACTGGCATCGAGCCGATTATACGAATGAAGCATTCCGATAAGTGACTTGGTAACATTCTCACGATAACTCTGTAGCGTAGTCATATTTGCAACTACGTCCTGCCATACGTCATAACTGACAAACGCAGAAACCTCGTTCTCCGCACGCCTAACCTGTTGTAAATATGTAAAATTGTATATATTCATGTAATTAGTCAAATCAGTATTTATCTGAATATAAGAATTGTTCCATTCTTCCAAAAAATCTTCCCATGTGATGACAAAATCGTATTCAGACGTGACAAGGGCATTTGGTGAACCTGTATCCTGTTGCTGAGCTAAAAACCATCCGACAATCGCTCCTGCCGCCCATGCGCAACCTATTCCGATAAGAACAGGTATGATTGCTCTTCCGACTTCAACAGTCACTAACATCGCACATAGTCCAATAATGATAACCAAAAAAATTGTATCGGCTATGTGTGAACTTGCGTTATCTTCAATAAATTTTTTATTCGCTTTCATTTTGAGTCACTCTTTGATAATATCTATTTATATATTGTCTCTCATGATATATAAACCTTTTTAATCAACAAAAATAGAAAATAGTAGATAAAAAATAAAAAGAGATGAGAGGGTCATTTCGCGAGGTTGAACACCTCTGATGTTTACCGAACGAAATGGAATTGATATTCATTCGGTCAACATTCATTGACCCTGATTTACTTCACCCGGCTTTAAGTTCCGCCAGGCAACAGCCCGTAGAAACTCAATAGGCTTACGATTACGAAAACAATACCGACAAGAAGCAGGATAAATCCTACCATCGTGCTGCGGTCTGTTTTACGCAATAACATAAGCGCACCCGTTATGATGAATATTGCGCCGAGAGTCGCCAAGAATACCAACACGTTATCCAACGGCAAGGCAAGGTATCCGGTGACAACTACAGCGGTCCACAATACTGCACCAAGGATTACTATTGCTACAACAATTTGTAGGTTCTTGGCTGTTTTGTCGCTGATGCTTAGTTTCATTTTTCTTTACCTCGTTTATTTGTTTATGTAACCCCGAAATACAGAATTTGCAAAGTCTGTAAGACGAGGAAAGCGACACCGACGATAATCATGCCGATGCCTATGCCAAACGCATATTTATGCTGGCGTTCACGTCCATACGAAATAGCTCCAACGCCAACAATTGAAATTAGGATTGCAGGCACATACACCATGAGAATATCTCCCAACGTGTATGAGAACTCAAAGCCGTAGTTGATAATCAAAAGATATAGGATAATCGCAGAGATGGCTACCAACGCAACGATGAGTATAAACATCTCAATGGCACCATGTTTCACCATGCCGCCACTGATTTTCTCTTTAATGCTCATTTACCACCACCACAGGTAGAACATAAGGTATATAGCAATCAGTGCAACCAAACCGGTTACGAACAAAATGATATATCCTCCTTTGGCTCCTTTCTTTCTCGTAAGCATTCCAAGCAACCCGATGCTAAGGGCAAGCAATCCATATACGACATATGAGAAAAGCAAGACAGTCGATTCACCGTCAAAATAAAATATGTCGGCTTCCATTAACAACATCAGTGTTATTAGTGTCAATACGAGAACTACGCTTATCGCAACACCGAGACCGATAGTCGTGTTATCTTTCATAATTTCAATCCTTTAATTTTATGTTTAGTTAATTATTAGTCCTCGATGATATTTAAACCTTTCTATCAAATGATTGTCCCCAATATAGCAAGAAATCCTCCAACCATATCCATAATGATATCAGCCGCAGAATTTCCAAGTGTTTCATGCTGGTTAAATATCCTGCCTACAAGATATCTTTGTTCGAGAAACTCATAGATGATTCCAGTGATAAGAAGAATAATTAATGAATAGAGAACAGGTATTCCGATATAGATAAGGAACGACGTATAAAAATACGTTACGATTATATGCAGAACGCTCCAGGGGTCAATGAACGAAACGTGCTCAAGTCTTTTAATCTTCATCATAATATATTTGTCTCTAATGTTATTTAAACCTTTTTCCAACACAAATGTAGGCTATAACGAATCCTAACAAATCACCGATAAAAATATCTCCAAAAATATTGATAATGCATGCATCACCCATAAACGAAAAATCATATATGATAGTATTTTCGAGTATCTCCCATAATACTGCTATGAACATACAAAACATTATTACATGTTTAGATTTTTTAAATGTTCCAAATATAACGATACCAATTAAGAAACAAACAAATATATGTAACAACGTCCAAACATCGACAAGTTCGTATAAGCTACCAAAATAGGTTAACATCATATATTATTATCTTTCTCATAGTATTTAAATGTATTTATTTTGAACAACGACTTCAACAATACATTATATATTGAATATACATTAAATATATCTATACATATATATATTAATCCGAGAATAATAATGCATGACACAAAATGA
>Ga0315277_10001170_pt1 | contig 38743 bp, 43 predicted proteins | sample YL17G05_15_MG_FD_203695 | JGI IMG/M metagenome (GOLD analysis project Ga0315277, IMG submission 203695) | Sediment microbial communities from Yellowstone Lake, YNP, Wyoming, USA - YL17G05_15 | ecosystem: Environmental > Aquatic > Freshwater > Lake > Sediment | place: USA: Wyoming | collected...
AATAATTGGAACCTGCTGACAAATTGCCAATAGTATAACCATATGTATCAACATTTTCACCCGCAACACGACCCAAGGCTCCTTCGAAAAAATCTGTGCCAATTAAAGAAGGGCTAGGAGTGTATGCAAATATCGGATCCGATTGACCATAAACCTTAGTCTGTAAAGCGTCGGGAGTAATAGTTATTGTTTTTTGAGTAATATTAGCTAGTCCTGTTGCTGTTCCGCTGTAAGCATAATTGCCTGCATCAGCGCCGCCAAGCTCAATGCCCGCAGCTGAAACAATTTTGCCGTTGCCAACATTTTTGTCAGAGAAAGTTGCTGTGCCTCCGTTTGCGGTAACCGTATCGTCAATTTCAACACCAACAAGTGTGCGGCCAGTAATGTTTGCAGTTATGCCGCCATCATAAATTTTGTTGTCGGCAGTAATCGTGGCTGTAATCGTTTTTTGAGTAATATCAAAAAGAGAGGTACTAACAACAGGCGTAAGCCCATCTGCAGATGCCGTTAATTGCTTTCCAGTGCCAAATTCATCTACCTTCAAATCAGTAAAAGATGCTGTTCCATTACCTGTGCCCGTTCCAATATCAAGCGTTGCTGTGCCGAGCAATGCGCCACTTCCTGAAGTTAAAGTAAGAACTATATTCTTTGCAGCGCTAAGGCCAACTACTGAATCATTCCCAAATTGATCTTGAGTTTTTACTACCGGTTGAGGATTTAAATTAGACCCGTATACCGCATTGCCAGGCTGTATCGTAAAGCCAAGTTTCGTAACCATTCCGGCGACAGTGGTTAAGATTCCAAAACTCGTAACCCCATCTGTCACTTCAGCAATAGATGCACCCGAATGGGTTATATTATTAGTACTTGGGTGTTGTGTTGTTGGTCTAACACGTAAATTAGCAAATCCTAATGTGCTTGCTAATGTTGAAGAGGTATTAACAGCAAAGGAAAAAGAGCTTTGCGAAGGGGTTATATTAGAGCTACCCGCTCCCAAAACTATATTGCCTCCATATTTAACAATACTAATGTGACTTGTAGTATCAAATTCCCAACCATCTGGTAATGATATTGTATGAGTACCAGCAGATATACTTCCCGGGGTGGTCTCCATTATTGCAGGACCGCTTAAATCGGTATAATCACCGGTCCCACCAGCATAAACGGTCGTATCAATTGAGACGCTTTCACCTCCAGTAGCAAGAGTAATACTTACTCCCCCAGCCGCCAACGCATTTGGGGCAACAAAAAAACCGCTAACTACTAAAATTGCGGCTAAAATAAAGCTTACACCTCCCTTTGAATTATTTAAGAATCTTGTCATGTATATTAAATTAACAAATTATAAAGATGGCCTTAGGGCAATGGACTAGATTGCCAAAAAAATGGCCTTCTTTTATGATATATCAATTTAATTAATAAAGTCAAAGGCGTCAAGTACTTAATTGACCCAAATTATCAATTCTCCCCTTAATTTTTAAGAGTTTTCCACAGGTTGTTCACTAAACAAAACTAAAATCTATCAAAATTTCAAAATTAAGAGAGATTTATACTTATTGATTCTCAGTTGAAGCGCAGATATAATTCTCAATATCCGCACTGTTAATAAAGTAATTTGATTAAAAGCGCACCGGAATCCTTAATTCATCATCCTTCTCGGGCAACCCAGAAGGATTATCTTTTTTTAAAAACAATGTCCCCTTTTTGCTTATTGGGTTTGTAAACTCAAGTTTAGCCTCAAAAGGCACAAAGTCTTCGGTCATCCAGTCTAACCGAGCCTGAGCAATAGCATGTCCTACCTCATTTCCTACCCCATCTATCAGTTTTATGGGAAAAGAAGCCTCAAAATACCAATACCCCCTCGCCTCGCCCTTAATTTCAAGCGGGCTTTTGATCAATTCATTGGGACGAGGGCTGTTTATCCTGATAAGATCCTGTTTTTCCAATTCATTGCCAATATCTTCAGCAAATGTTCTTCCATCAGGAGTCTTGCACTGGGAAGGATAGGATTCTAAAATTGGGTATCCTTTGGCAGCACATTCTTCAAAGTTACTCACTTCAGCAATAGATTTTTCAATCTTTTTTTGGTTCCAAAGCATAAAAACAACAACCGAAACAATTATTACCATTATCAAAAGAATAGTTTTTTTCATAGGTTTAGACTTTTCCATTGACATTGACTATCTGTAATGATAAATTAAAACCAGACTATATTTAACTAACAGTAATATTATGCGCATTTATACATTTAGAGTTATTATTAAACCAGACGGAAAAAATGCTTTCCATGGTTATGTCCCTTCTCTTTCTGGCTGTCATACTTGGGGAAAAACTCTAGAAGAGACAAGAAAAAATTTGAAAGAGGCAATTAGATGCCACATTCAAGGACTTTTTAAAGATGGCGAGTCTATTCCGCAAGAAGAAGGTGCTTTTGAACTTGTCCAGACTTTCACCGAAAAAGAACTTGCTTTAAGCCGGTAAATTATCTATGACTAAACTGCCTGTCCTGAAAGTTAAAGAATTAGTAAAAATCCTTAATAAAATGGGGTTTTCTAAACATCATCAGGTTGGCAGTCACGTCCAATTTAAGTGTCCGGAAGGCAAAAGAACTACAATTCCCATCCACGCCGGTAGAGACATTCCACCCGGCACACTTAAGGCCATTCTTAAAGACATAGAAATTTCTACCGAAGATTTTATCAAATTTCTAAAAAAGTAATTGCCCTCTCTGACGATTTTCTTCCTTCGCTCTTTTAAAGAGCTGTTTTTTATTTCCAAGCAATGGCGAAGAAATAAGATTCTGGCTCTGGAAATTATTGTATATTTTTTGCTTTACCCTTAATTACAATTAGGGCGTGGAAGTCCTGATATAAACGATAATCCTTTTCCAGGTTTTTTTCAAACAGTTCCTGAAGATAATTATAATTATTTAAATTTTTATTGGAAGATATTTTTTTAAACAAAGGGTGCTTCTTAACCAAGCGCCTGGTATATTCATCAATTACGAAAACAGGTTTATCCAAGGCATAAAGCAAGATGCTGTCCGCGGTTTCCGGCCCTATCCCCTTCTGAGCAAGCAGATCTTTTCTCAAATCAGACAATTCTTCCTTTTTCATCTTATCAATGCTTACATATTTATTTAAAATATATTTGGCCAGATTAAAAAGATAATCCGCCTTTTGTTTGTAAAAACCTGATGGCTTCACCAGATTAACCAAACTCCCCTTCCCCGCCCTGAAAATTCCCTTAAGCGAACAGACCCTGGCTTTTTTCAAATTATTCATTGCCAAATCAACGTTTTTCCAATTAGTGCGCTGGGTTAAAATTGCTCCAATTATCACTTCTTCCCTTTCTCTCATTGTTTTCGGCCTCTTGCACCACAATTTCCACTGGCCGCTCGGTTTGCCGTATTTTAAATAAAGTTCCCTATACAATTTATCTAAAGGCAAATCTTTCTCAATTTCCTCCCATTCCAGGACTTTTTTAAAAATCTTCTTGAACCAAGCGGTATATTTTTTAGGGTTTCTCTTTACGTCTTTTATCAATTCCTTGGGCCTTATCCATTTATAACCATCAGCCTCTTCCTTATTGATTTTCGGCTTCCCTTCATATTTCCCCATAAAAACATGGTCAAACTCATATTCAATCAAATCGCCAAGCTTTGCCTTGTAAATAAAGCTGAAAACTTCTTTTAAAGGACATTTGATACCCATTTCTTCCTTTAATCTTTTTCCGGCTTCTTCTGCCAGCTTTTGCCCGGCCCTGGGATGAGAACAGCAGGCATTGGTCCAAAGCCCGCCTGAATGATATTTTGCCTTGGCTCTCTGCTGAAGCAGCATCTCGCCCTGGGAATTAAAAAGAAAAATGGAAAAAGCCCGGTGAAGCTTTCCCTTTTTATGGACCCACATCTTTTCCCCTTTTCCCATTGCTTCGTCTTTCCTGTCAACAAGAATGATTTCAATTTTATCCATAGATTAGTAATATATTCTACCAAAAAATCGCCTTTTAGGCGATAAAATAAATTTCTTGCCAAAAAAACCAAGGATTGCTTAATTTTTTTCCGGAGATTTTTGCGACAAGGTTTCTTGCATTATCTCCTTAATTCTTTCAAAAAAAATAATGGTAGGCAGAATTCCTTGCGGGTTTGTTCCCCCGTTTAAAATGGAATTCGTGGCCCGGTCATAATACCATTCCGGTATTTCGGCAATTTTACCGGGCTTCATTAAATCCAAAGTAAAAATCTTTAATTTCTTCCCCCGCAGTTTCGCTTCTTCATTTCTCAAAGAAGCGGCTAGCCACCTCAAATCAACTCTTTTTAAGGGTTTGGTTAAAATATTTACATACCCCAAACCCATCTTCTGGCATACCACATCAGCCTTTAATCCCTCAGCCGACCTTAACCAGCCTGCCATGCTTATATTGTCTGACTCTAACATTGCTACCTTAAGCTTCTTCTTGCCTTGTTTTACTTCAAAAACTTCTGCTTTTCCGTCTTTTAATTTCTCTTCAAATTCTTTCGGCAGCTCATCCGTCTTCTTTTTTTCCTCTATATAATGAGCACCGATCAAAAGGGTTACAAGCTTGATTATTTCTTCCGGCTTATCGTATAAAGCTTTGTTTAAAGAAGCAACCAGGCCGGATAAACCAAAAGCCTTATCAATCGGGTCGGTAGATATTGTGCCCAATCCGAATTTATCGTCTCTTTCTCCGTAAGCTAAAAGTTTTTTTAAAGCCGGATCGTCGACAACCTCTAAATCTTCGGCTATTAATTGGGAAAGCGTTTTGCCTTTTTTATGATGGTCAAATTTCCCTCCCCCCAAATCTAAAACCAAAACTCCCTTTCTCTCCAGGGACTCAAGGGTCTCGCCCTTGGGAAGCTCTTGCCAGATATCAATGCTGGCATTTTCAATCCCCGGGTATTTTTCTTTGCCAAAGGTCTTTAAAAGGAAAATCCCCAGAATGGTATCCGGGTGGGGCCTGGAAGGAAGAATAATCTTATTAAAAGAGGAAGCCATATTGTTATTATACTAAATATTAAATTTTTCAGAAATACATTGATTTAAAAAAATTAGGCCGGATATTGTGGGCAATTAGTTTGCACACAACCCCGGCACTGCTCGGTTCCTGGCTTGCCCAGGTCGAGCCTTGTCCTTTTGAATTTAAGGACGCGGTTAATCCCGGAAGAAGCAGACCGCTTCCCTTTGCACTCAATAAGAATGGTGCTCTTGCCTGGGATTCGTTTCCCATCCAAGAAGAATGGGTTTTCAAAGCCCATGGTAGACTCGCTGGGTTCGCTGCAGTACTGCTGGAGCACTTTTTCTACCTGGGGTTCCTTTCCTTTAACGTTCGGGTTTATCTCAGCCCCCTCAGAGCGGACCAGAACGAAGCGCGCGATCCAGTAGTTTTTGTGCTGCTTGCCATTGTAGCGCTTTTCAAAGAAGGCGTTGCGTATCACCCAGCCCTTGTTTTTAAGGGATTGGGGCAGATTCGCAATACAAACCCTGTCTCCATTTCGTGATTCAAAGATCAGCTGGCCCGATTCCTGGGGTGTAACCGCAGGAACGCTCGGCTCTTGAGACCTTATCTTCTCCGTAAGACAGGACGCTACGGATAGTCGATCATAAAACCTGAACTGAAAAATGAACATTTCTGTTTCACCTTTCAGCTCTGTCACTTTTACTCTTTCCGAATCCATCAATCATTCACTCCTAATGTTTATATTATACCACGCTTATTTTACTTCTGTCAAGAGGCAAACAAAAAACCGCCCATAAGGCGGTTTTTTGCGAACAAATTGATATATATTACACCGTCTTCTGCGCTCCCTTAACGGCGAAAAGAGGAACAATCAGGATAAGCGCGTAAAGCAGCCAGGTTTTCCAGTCGGAAAAGAATTCCATCCCGGTGAATTTGGTGGTCACGAAATAATCAAGAATCAGGATAACGACAACCCAAACAAAGCTGTGCTTCAGCATTTCCATTTTATTGGTAACGCCAATCTTTTTGGCCAGCATATAAGCGGTAATGATCGCCACCAAACCGGTTACTATCTGAGCAACAGCAGTATTAGCCATGCTAAAAGCCACGAATAAAGAAGCAACCATGAAAGCCACAACCCAGATTATTATTCCCTTGCAAAGATACTTGCACCAGGATTTGTTATTACAATTGCAATACATGATAAATATTAAATTATTTTTATTAACAGACCTTTAAAATTTTATTCCTTTGCTTAAATCCCTTTATTATCTTTATCTTTCCCTTGGGAATTTTCAAAAAAGAAGATAAAAGGCCTATAACCGCTTTATTGGCCTCTCCCCTTTCCGGCTTTTCTTTTACCTTTACCTCAAAACTGTCTTCTGATTTCTTACATATCTCTTCCTTTTTTGAACTGGGAAAAACCTTAACTTTGATTAACATTTTAAAAGCTATCTGTTATCCCCGTTCCCCTGAATCATGTTTCTTTCATGGCGGGAACGAAGCTTTTCAATATTTAAAGAAGCAACTTCTTCCAAAGACAATCCCAATTCAGTAGCAATTTGGCTTAGATACCATAAAACATCTCCCAGCTCTTTGGTCAGTTCTTTTTTCCTTTCTTCATCAGCCACGCCATTATTATCCCTTAAAATCTTTTTCACCTTCTCCAATACCTCTCCTGCTTCTCCTGCCAAACCCAAAGTGGGATAAACAAAGTTTTTACCAATATTAGGATATATGGCCGTTTCCCGGGAAAGTTTTTGGTATTCTTCAAAAGTCATTGTAATATACTACCATTATTATTTTAAATTGATAAGTTTAAAAACACCTTGGTTTCTTATATTTTCTACTATTGACAATATTTATAATATATTGTATAGTTATACCATATTCGAGGTGTAGTTATGGTAGCGGACAAAATACCCATTAATGGTGGGCCAGACAGATGGAACCTCATAAGTTCTTTTGTCAATCGTACTGTTGTTGAATTTAAAATGACGAAGGATAAGTTATCTGGAGTTATATCCAAAATTCAACATGATGATGGTTCGGGATATTCCTTTATTCTCTTTCTGAAAGTTCCAGCTAGAACAGAGGATTACAAGATATATTACGACACCAAGTTTAAAAGAGGTACATTATTCGTCCCCTGACGATAACCCTCTTTTTTTATTTTATACAATATCTTTTTTAAAATACTTTCTTCCTTTTAACTCAGGAGGAAAATAATCCTGTTTTTCCTGGTAATCATAATCAGGGCTGTATTTATAATCCTTACCGTATCCCAAATTCTCCATTAATTTGGTCGGAGCATTGCGGATATGCAAAGGAACGCCGAGGTTGCCGTACTGTTTCACATCATTGGCCGCTTTCCCGTAAGCAACATACAATTCATTGGATTTCTTGCATTTAGCCATATATACCACTGCCTGGGCCAAGATAACATTGCATTCCGGCAGTCCTATAAAATGACAGGCGTTATAAGCCGCTACCGCCTGTTCCAAGGCCCGGGAATTAGCCAAGCCTATATCTTCCGAGGCAAAGCGGACCAGACGACGGGCAACATACAAAGGATCTTCACCAGCTTCAAGCATTCTGGCCAGCCAGTATAAAGCAGCGTCCGCATCAGAACCGCGCAAAGACTTATGCAAGGCGGAAATGATATTGTAATGCTCTTCCCCGTCCTTATCGTAAAATAAATAGGATTTCTGGAACGCTTCTTTAATAACATCCAAGGTAATTAATATTTTCTTGTCTTTTGATTTTAAAGTAAAAACTGCGTATTCAAGAGTATTAAGCGCAATTCTGGCATCACCGTTGCTCATTTCCGCCAAAGCCTCAATCGTTTTCTTATCTATTTCAATTTTAAATTCTCCCAGCCCGTTTTTTTTATCTTTTAAAGCCCTATTAATAATCTGAACAATGTGGGATTTATTAAGCTGCTTTAAAACAAAAACCCGGCAGCGGGATAGAAGCGCTCCCCTGACCTCAAAACTGGGATTCTCGGTGGTAGCGCCAATAAGCGTAATTACTCCTTTTTCCACAAAAGGCAAAAGCGCATCCTGCTGGGTTTTGTTCCAGCGATGGATTTCATCTATAAAAAGTATGGTTTTCTTCCCCTGCTTTTCCCTTTCCTTGGCTTCTTTTATTATCTCCTGTAAATCCTTTTTGCCGCTGGAAACCGCGCTAATCTGGATGAATTCTGACTTGGTCTGCTTGGCAATAATAGCTGCCAAGGTTGTCTTGCCGCTTCCCGGAGGACCCCAAAAAATAATTGAAGGCAATTGATCCGACTCAATGGCTTTTCTTAACAGCTTTCCCTGCCCGACTACCTCGTCCTGGCCTAAAAAATCAGCCAGAGAATCCGGCCTCATACGGTCAGCCAAAGGTTTTAGATTATTAGATATATTCATAGCTTTTCCATTATATCATAAAATAAAAAGTGGCTCTTTTTTGAGCCACGGTCTGGCAACCCACAATCCTGGACCAAGTTTGTGCCACCATGAATCGCATCCATGGCAATGATAAATATTTCCCTCTCCAATCCATATGCGAAGATCACCACATACGGGGCACGCAATTTTCCAAAGAATACCCTCAAGACAATGAAACGGATAAAATGGCATAATTCTACCTCCTCTTTTTTAAATTTTGCACCCTGATTTTTTAAGTGCTGTTATTAACATAAATTAATATTTTCAATTTGTCAAACCAAACAAAAAACCGCCCGAAGGCGATTTCTTGTCGATAATTAGTAGTTATCTCTCCTGTTCGGACGGTCGAATCCTCCACGTGGCCTGAATGGCTTTTTTTCCATCGGCCTGGCTTCGTCAACCATAATGGTTCTGCCATCTAATTCTTTACCGTTAAACATTTCTTTGGCTTTTTCAGCCTCTTCCGAAGAAGACATCTCTACGAAACCGAATCCTTTTGAACGACCGGTATTTCTGTCCACAATAATTGCGACAGATTCTACCGTGCCGGCCTGAGAAAACAGATCTCTGAGAGCGTCTTCCGTAGTGTTGAAAGAAAGACTACCTACGAAAAGTTTCTTTTCCATTTTAGATATTAACTTTTTTAATTAACGACCTACCCCTAATTTACTTACTTCTAATAAAATTTTAGCGTAAGATTTCGAAAGTACGACATTTGTTTCTTTTAAAAAGAATAAATGCAATTATAAGCATACACCTTATACCCAATCTTGTCAAGCTATAATATTGACAAGGATTAATGATTTGTTAATATAAAACTGTAATCGAAAGATTACCCTGTCCGTCGGAGACGGATCTGATATCCAAATCTCGCCCTTAACGGGGCGGGATTTCTTTTATTTTTGTGATGAATGTTTTTATTTTTTGGGCGTTTAGGTATAAATCAGCAAGGTTTTTTAATGTATGAAAAACTTGTCCTGATGCAATAATAATAATTTTCTTGCCTTTTCTTTTTAAAAATTCCGCCAATCGCGCGAAGTCGCTGTCGCCAGAAAGCAAACAAAAAGTATCGTATTTATCTAAAAGTCTAATTGAATCAACGCTAATTTCTACGTCAAAATTGCTTTTGGGTATTTCGATGAATTTTCCTTCCAGATCCTCTTTTATGAAACGACTACGAATATTATCCAGCTCTGCTTTCTCTAAATAATGTTTAATAAACTGAATTGGTTTAGTAATTTTAACAAACCCATTTTTCTCTGCCCAAATAATAATGTGCCAAGAAGGTTTTATTCGTTTGTGCCAACCATAATAGAAACGTTTTTGTTCAGAAAATATATCCAAAAATTGGGCTAATTTTTGTATATCTACTACAATTTTTTGGTTTTCTTTAATTATGTTGTCATTCCAATCTCGTCGATCTTTTTCGTACCAATAATTAACGTTTCCAAAATCAACAAAACTAAAAATTCTACCAAATTTATTCTTATCAATGTCTAATATTTTCTGTTTGAATTCTTGTAAATCCATGGCTTATTATTTCCTGTTCCTTGCCTGTATCACGGTTATTAACCCTCCTTTTAAATAAGCTATTTTTTCTTCCTTGGGACCTTCTTTTTTAAACACCGAGCTCAATCCTCCCTGATTAAAATAATCCTTGAAATTGTTGAAGTTTCTTTTTCCGGCCATTCTTTCAACAAAACTTATCAAAAAAGAGCTGAATTTATTGGGAAAAGGAACACTGAAATCAATAAGAATTAAATTGCCGTTTTTCTTCACCACTCTTTTCATTTCCGAAAACGCCTCTCCCCTGCTTTTTCTGTCCATTTCGTGCAGAGCCAGAGACGCGGAAGCAAAATCAAAAAAATCATCTTCAAAAGGAAGATTCTTGGCATCAGCAGTAAGAAAAAAAACATTCTCATTTTTTTCTTTTTCCTTTCTTTCCTCGGCCGTCTTTATCATTTTGGGGTTGAAATCTATCCCGGCTGCAAGAATACCCATTTTTTCATAATAAAAAGCCTGGTCTCCGGTACCGCAGCAAACATCCAACACCCTGTCCCCTTTTCTCATGCCGGAAAAACGGGGCACATAACTTCTTACTTCTTTTAATAAAGGGTCAATAAATGTGGAATAGAAAGACATAATTAAGGTTGAAGAATATCTTCGGTCCGACCATTAATTGAAATTATGACCGAATTAACTGAAGTAAATTGCTTTAAGGTCTGGGTAATCTGGGCCCTTATTGCCGAAACCCGGCAGGAACCGCCCACCTGAAACTCCATTTGTTCATCAAAATCAACCTTGGCGACATTGTCTTCAATAACCAATCCTTGAATCTTCACTCCCTGATTGATGCTGGTAAAAAAACCCGCTTCTTTTTCTCCTTTGCTGGGACCTTTTAAAAGCTCTTCCAAAGCTGCCCGACCGACAGCCGTAGTCTTGGTAATTTCCCTTTCTGCCGGAAAAACCTTGTTACAAGAAATTTCCGGATCAAGATTATTGTTATTAAAAAACACTTTAACTTTCATTGTTTCTTCTTTAGCCAGCTCGTTATTATTCTTCTTTGGCTGGAAATAAAAAACTGTTCCGGCAGAAACCAGAACCAGAACAACTAAAATAGCAATTAAAGCTTTATTCATTTAACTCTGACTAAAATTAGCTGCCTGATTAAACCACTGACCGAACTTGCAGTCCTTGCTGTGGGGAGGAGGAACAATTCTTTTTAAAACCGCCACCGCTTCCTTGAAAAGCTGGGGAATATCATCAGGATTTGTCTCTATTTCATGGATTTCTTTTTTAAAAGGCAATCTGTCTCTGAAACCATTGGTTTTTTCCACGATGTAAAAAGCCAGATAACCCTTTCTGTTGGTAGCAAACCCGTTCTTTTCCAAAAGATAGGTGTAAACATCCATTTGGAGCTGGAAACGGTCATAAACATTGGCAACACTGCTGCCGGTTGATTTGTAATCCAAGGGGGCCAGTTTTCCATCAGGAAACTCCAAAACGTCATCAACCGCCCCAAAGATAGTCGCACCCAATTCCTGGTCAAAGTATCGTATTCCGGAAAAATTGCTCCTCCATTGATTCAAAAGGCTTTGATTGTGGAAAAGCTTGGCCGGAATATTGTGGGCAACCATCAAAGGATGAGGTTCATTCTTTGCCCTGTATTCATCAAACTCTTTTTTTAAAAGCTGGTCTACCGCCGCATTGAGAGCATAAGGGTAAGGAGGCGGTCTTCTGATTCCCATCTTCTTCTCCAGCCAAAAACAATGAGGGCATTCCAGAAACAAATTAAGGGAACTGGGTGACAATTGTATTGGTTTGTTATACATAACTCTTCAATTGTAGCACTTTTAGAGAAAAAATAAACCGTTTGCCAATGATTTGACTGATTCTTTTTCTAATATATAATTAATGAACACATATGGAATCTCTTTTTGTTTTAATCCTTGCCGCCATTTTTGTTATCGCCCAGCCCCATATGGGGTTTCTCCAAAAAACGGAAAGCATTGACCAATCAAATCAGGCCTATTCTCAAATAGTTGATTTGGCTTTAGCAACGGAAAATAAGCAAATAGTCCAGGCAGGTTTTTCACTTGACACTTCCATCACTGCCGGACCGAAAAGCAACGAAATCATAACTGACTCAAACCAGGTTACTTTTGAATTTAATGGAACCGTTTATCCCAAAAGTACAAAATACAGCATGTCTTTTGAAACAAAATTAGACGGCGTGGATACCAAATGGCAGCAAACTTACGGCACCAAAAGAACGATTACTTTAAATCCTGGTGTAAATAAATATACTTTTTGGGTCAGAACAAAATTCGGAAATTATACCGACCTGACCCCGGCTAAAAGGATTTTCTATGTTAGAATTTCACCCTATTACGGAAAGATAAAGCTTAACAGTGCCTCCCATCAGTCCATCAATTTAAGAAATCAAATAAATTCTATCTCGGAAAGAATTGATATTACCGGCTGGAAAATAAAAACGCAGAAAGGAGAAATAACTATTCCCAGTGGCATAGAGTTATTTGCTCCGGGTATTTCCCTGTTGGATAATGACATCCTCATTAAGCAAAGCGACCAAATAACCATTTTCAGCGCTAAAAACCCTTTTAATGTAAATAAGGGGCTTAAAACCAATAAATGCTTCGGCTATTTGAAAGATAACTACACTTCCTGGCCTTCTTCTTTGCCCTCCAGTTCAAAAATATGCCCGAAAGTAGATCGGGAGAAAATTGGAAATTTGAGCAATAGCTGTCAAAGCGCCATTTTTGTTTTAGAGGGATGCAAGCCTCTGAGCTATTCCCAATACCCTCAGGCTTATTCCGACTCCAGCTGCCAAGAATATGTTCAAACCTATACCAGCAGCTATCTGAATTACAACGGTTGCATCCAAAATTATTACAAGGATAAGGATTTTTTTAATAATTACTGGTATATATATGTAGGCTACGATATAGTCTGCAGCTGCAACGAGAATATGTATCTCTATGACAGAAGCGGACTGCTGGTTGATAAATACTATTACCGAATGTCCTACTAAAAAACCCGAACCAAAAGGTTCAGGGTTTTCTGTAATAAAACTACAATTGAAGCGTCTTAATAATAAGCTTACAAGCAAAACAAAAGTAATACTTTTGTACCATTCGTAAGAATGGTTTTTGTATTAGGCGCCTTTTCTTCTTTCTCTATCTGAATAATCTTTGATTATTTCTTCAAATTCTTTCGGTCCAAATGCGGGCAAAAAGGTTGGAGTAAAATAAAGTTGGGAATAAGAGGTATCCCACATCATAAAGCCGGCTGAATTATGAGGATCTCCCTCGCAACCAGTCCTGATAATAAGGTCAACCGGAGGAAGGTACTTCGTCCAAAGGTTTTCTTTAATTAATTTCTCATTAACTTTTATGGTTTTTCCTTTTGCGAGATTGGCAATTCTTTGAATGCAAGCCATCATTTCGTCGGTTCCATTGTAAGCCAAAAGAAAATTTAAAAAATATTTATTATAATCTTTGGTTGCCCTCATTGTTTCTTCAATTGCTTTTTGGGTTTCCTTTGGTAAAATTTCTCTCCAGCGACCCAAAACATTAACCCTAACTTTATTCTCATGGATTCTTTTGTCATTTTTAATTCTTTTGAATTGGTTGGCATATATTTTGAAAAGAAACTTAACCTCAAGCTGGGGTCTTTTTGTTAAATTATCCCAAGAACCGCCCCAAAAGGTTAAATAAGGAATTTTTAATTCCAACGCTTTCTCCAAAATCCTCTCAAAAGATTTTACTCCTGCCTCATGGCCAAGCCAAGGATGCAATCCCTTCTTTCTCGCCCAGCGCCGATTCCCGTCAGGAATAATGGCTACGTGCTTGGGAATATTTTTTATTTTAGATGTCATAAATTTAAACTAAAAAGTCTCCTTCTATCTTTAAATTTTCAGGCAATAACCAAGGAACCTTGAATCCTAAAAAATAGGCTGCCTTGGTAGCAATCTCCGATAAGAAAATCCTCGGTAAAAAGAAGCTTTTCAATTCCTTCCTGTATTTTACAAAATCAGGGAAATTTTTCAAGAGTATATCGGCTGCAGTTAATCCCCAGATTACCCCTCCCCCGCTCCATGGCTTACAAAGCCCGGCCGCATCTCCGCAAAGAGTAATTGAGGGATGAAAAGGAATAATAAGGCCATTAGGCACCAAACCAGCTTCAATCCTATCCAGTTTAAGTTTTTTCTCCTTTAAAAACTCATCCAAGAGCAATTTTGATTTTTGGGTCCTAGAAATTATTCCATATTCAATCTCTTTACCCCGAGGTATTTTCCAAATAAAGCCATCCTCTATTGGCCAGGTTTCAACGAAATCGGAAGAATCTTTTTCGGGAATAAAGCCCTGAATAGCCAGACGGTAAAGAGGATTTTTAAGCCCCAGGTTTCTTCTCACAAAGGAATCGGGCCCGTCGCAACCAATGATATTATCAAATCCCCGGGGCAGAACGCTGATGCTATGGTTCAAAGCAATCTCTGCTTTTCCATTTCCGGCCAATTCAGCGACTAGATTATCCAAATCAAAATGACTCATTAAAAAAAACTTCCTGGAAAAATTAATTTTCAAGGTCTTCTTGGGAAAATTAATTAAAACCGAAGATATTTCATTTTCAACCAGTTTCCGGCTTTCAGGAATAAACTCAAATATCCTTTCGCTGAATAAACCGGAGCAGGCCCTCTTTCCGATTTTATCTTTCTTCTCAAAAACGGTTACCTTGTGTCCTTTAGAGGAAAGTTTCCAGGCCAGATACAATCCGCAAATACCCCCTCCAATAATGGCTATTTTTTTAGGAATCATATAAAAAAATTAATCCTAGGGATAAAACCTGTCTCTTCAAATCTTATCGGTTCTTTTTCCTGCTGCTTGGCCACAATGTATCCCATGGCAAAAGAAAGCAGAGAAATTAAAATCACGCCAACAACCAAAACAATATCTTCCTGATGTTCTTTAATAAAATCTTTTATCATAGCAATTTGGATAAATATTCTTTGAATTTTAACTGTTCGGCAATGCTGTTATCGGTTTCTAACGCTATAATCCTTCCGAATAAAAATTTGGGCAATGTTTTTAGATAATCAAAATCTTTCAAGCTTTTTATAAAATGCACATCTAAGAATTTTTTCTTCGGGGAATATCCGTTTAAATGATTGCAGGCAAAATAACGACGTATATGTTTTCTTTTCAAAACATATTCAAACTCTTTGGACCGTTTTTCAATTCCTATCCTAAAATGAGACAGGTCAATACAGAAACCGCCTATTTTATCCACATTTACCGATTGGGAAATGAAGCTATTTACATCCATCTCCAGGAATAAATGTTTAGAAAAACCTTTCCATTTTCTCAAAAAGCTGAAGCTGCTTTCGTGAATGGTAAGGTATTTCGAGCCAAAATTCTCAGCAAGAAAAACAAGCTCTTCCTTTTTCATATCGTTTCTAACATGAACCAAAGGGATTTCTTTAATCTTAGAATTCAAAAGAGCTTTATATATTTCCTTTCTCTGCTTTTCGTTAAAGCGCTCCAAGAATAAAGCAACCTTGGATATTTTAAATCTTTTAATCTCTTTTAATTTGTTTTTCCAATGGATATCTTTATAACCGGTGATGCCAACCAGAATTCTGTCTGAAATTGTTTTCTGTCTGCTCATATCTTTTTTATACCAAAAAAATATCCTTTTGGCGATTTTTGGTTAGACGTTACAGGTAGAACACGTAATAAAAAAGAGGGCTAGAAAGCCCTGTGTTATGGTGTAGACGAAACCGCCTGAAGCAGCAACTCGTTTGCCACCATTGCTTTTAAATGTACCATTTCTGGCCTACTGCCTCTTGAGCCGTCTATAATGATTGCTTTGGCTGCCGTAGCGGCCCTCTGAGCATGTTCATTCGGTATTGCTGGCAAATCCTTTCGTCCAGGTAGCACTATGCCTGCTTCTCGCCAGAGCAGAAGAACAGCTTCCCTTGTCAGCAATCCAGCTTTGCTTTTGTCAGCAACGGAGCCCTTTGCGATGATTTGCTGTGCTTCAACGACGGCGCTTCCAATGACTTGGCAACGATGAAATTCTCTTTCTTCATATGCCGACGACATCTGAACTTTCAACCTCCTTGGGGTTCTTCCCCTTAATGTTATTAATTTACCAGAATATATATTATAAATCAAGTGTAATAAAAAATCGCTTTTGACAAACCCTTAAATCCCTGATAACATATTCTTTGTATGGCAAAAACTAAAGCCGCAGGTACGGCAAAATTAGGAAGAGATTCCCAACCAAAATATCTCGGGGTCAAGCTTTTTGACGGAGAAAAAGCCAAGATAGGAAGCATTATTATAAGACAGAGGGGAACGAAATTTATTCCCGGAAAAAACGTCAAAAGAGGTAAAGACGACACAATATATTCCTTAAAAGAAGGAGTAGTTCGTTTTGCAACCAAAAGAAAAAAAAGCTTTAATAATTCCCAGAGAAGAATAAAAGTTGTCAGCGTTGAATAGAAGCTTTAATAAATTCCCTGAACAAAGGATGGGGCCTTAAAGGCCTTGATTTAAATTCCGGATGAAACTGGGAAGCAACAAAGAAAGGATGGCCTGAAAGCTCGATTATTTCCACCAAATCTATTTCCGGATTAATGCCGGCCATTACCATTCCTTTTTTCTCCATTTTTTCCCTAAAAGCATTGTTCACTTCGTAGCGGTGGCGGTGACGCTCAAAAATATACTTTTGCTTTCCGTAAGCCCTCCAGCTCAAAGTACCGGGCTTTAACTGGCATTTGTAATCCCCCAGCCTCATTGTCCCGCCGTATCTTTTCTCCTTTAAAAGCGCTTTCTGCTCCCTCATCACGTCAATAACCGGATAAGGAGTTTCAGGAACAAATTCAGTCGAAGCCGCTCTTTTCAAGCCGCAGACGTTTCTTGAAAACTCGATTATTGCCAATTGAAGCCCGAAGCAGAGTCCCAAATAAGGGATTTTTTGTTTTCTGCAGAATTCGATGGCTTTGATTTTTCCCTCCACTCCCCTTTTGCCGAAACCTCCGGGAACAATTATTCCGTCGAAATTTTTTAATTCTTTGACGGCCGAAGGATTCTTCTCGTATCTCTCGGCTGACAACCAGGTGATCTCCGGCTTTCTGTTGGAAAACCAGGAAGCGTGCTTTATGGCCTCCAGGACGGAAATATATGAATCCATCAAAGTAAAATCACCGGTCTGGAAATATTTGCCGACTATTCCTATCTTCACTATTTTTCTCAGCTTGTTAATCTTCTTAACTAATTTTTGCCATTCTTTAAGGTTATCCCTGCGCGAACGTAAATTAAACTTTTTCAAAATCATGTTTCCCAGATTTTCCTTTTCAAAATTAACCGGTATCTCATAAATTGTTTTGACGTCAGGGGCGGAAATGACGTTTTCCTTTTCCACGTTGCAGAAAATTGAGATTTTTCTCTTTCTTGGCTCGTCCAAAGGAGCGGAAGAACGGGCCAGAATAATGTCAGGCTGGATACCCGCGGCATTCAGAGTCCTGACAGCCGTCTGGGTGGGCTTGGTTTTCATCTCGCCTATCATGGAAGGAATCGGCAAATAACTGACCAAAGTAAAAAGAACGTCCTTGGGTTTTTCCAGCTTAAGCATCCTGGCTGCCTCCAGAAACAACATATTCTGGTATTCACCCACCGTCCCGCCAATTTCAATCAAAATAAAATCAGCCTTGCTCTTTAGGGCTGCTTTTTTAAGCCGGGAGATTACCTCGTTGGGAATATCGGGCACAACTTCAACGCATCTTCCGTCATATTCCAGATTCCTTTCCCGGTTGATTACCGCCTGATAGACCCGGCCGGTAGTGATATAGTTTGTCCGGGTAAGGTCCTCATCCAAAAATCTTTCGTAGTTTCCGATATCCTGATCGCATTCGTCCCCGTCCTTGGTTACAAAAACTTCCCCGTGCTCGATGGGATTCATTGTCCCGGCATCAACATTGATGTAGGGATCAATCTTTACCGCCGTAACCTTAAAACCCTTGCTTTTTAGAATTTTGCCGATGGAAGCAACGGCCACCCCCTTGCCAATGCCGGACATTACTCCGCCAGCAACGAAAATATATTTTGCCATGAGAAAAATTAAATTTCTTCTTCTTTTTCCCTGGTAACGATTACCCGTATTTCAGCTTCCAAATTGTGTTCAAACTTAATCTTTATGGGATACTCTCCTAAATCTTTGATGGGTTCTCCGAGCATAATCTGGGACTTTTTGACATCGAACCCGGCTTCTTTTAATTTCTCGGCAATTTTTTGAGCATTAATGGATTCAAAAATCTGATCTTTTTCTCCAACCTTAACCGGAATAATCACTTCCCGGCTGTCAATGATGGAAGCCAAGACCTGGGCTTTCTTCAAATCTTCTTCAGCCTTCTTCTCCAGAATTTCTTTCTGAATTGCCATCCATTCCAAGGCTTCCTTGGTTGCCGGCTTGGCTAATCCTTTAGCAATCAAAAAATTCCTGGCGTAGCCGTCTTTTGCTTCCTTGACATCAAATTTCTTTCCCAGTTTTTCAACGTCTTGAAGAAGAATAACTTTCATAGAATGAATTTTACTCCAAATTATTAACAATTTCAATAGCTTTCTCCAGTTGGGGATCCTTGCCGTCCTGATAATCCTTTTCGGTTATTTCCACCTTAATATCAGGAGCTAAACCCTTGTCAGTGATTGATTCACCGCTGGGAGTCAGCCATTTGGCAATGGTTACCTTTAAGGAAGAACCGTCTTTCAGTTTTTCCATTTCCTGAACCGAACCTTTCCCAAACGATGCTTCTCCTATTAACTTGATTCCCCTGTTGTCCCTTAAAGCCCCGGCTAAAATTTCCGAACCGGAAGCCGAACCCTCATTTATCAAAACTACCAGTTTATAAGGCAGGAGATTGGCGCTTCCCTGGGCCCGGAAAATTTCCTGTTTTTGCTTTCCGCCGAAATCTTCAATGGTCACAACCTGGCCATTTTCTAAAAACCAGCCGGCAATATCCTGGGCCACCTCAAGATAACCGCCCGGGTTGTTTCTTAAATCTAAAATTATTTTTTTGGCGCCGCTTCCTAAAATTTCAATGGCTGCTTTTCTGAAATCATTGCTGGCGTTTTCGGAGAACTGATAAAGCTTGATGTAGGCAATATCTCCTTCCTTTAATTCCCATTTAAGAGAAGGAACGTCAATTATCGCCCTGACAATTTTAATATCCCTTGGTTCGTCCCAGTCCTTTCTCCCAATCGTTAAAGTAACTTCCGTCCCTTTCGGTCCCCTGATTAAATTAACTGCTTCATCTACGGTCATATCAGCTGTTGAGGTGCCATTGACTTTAAGTATTTTATCTCCGGCTCTCAGGCCTGCTTTCTGGGCCGGACTTCCTTCCAAAGGAGACACTATCTGTAGCTGTTCTTTTCTTATGCCGATTTCCATACCCACTCCCTCAAAACTCCCTTTTACGTCCTCGCTGAATCTTTTGGCATAAGTTGGTTCCAAAAATATGGTATACGGATCTTTTAAAGATTTTATCATGCCGGAAATTGCCCCGTAAATCATTTCCTGGTTGTTTAACTTATCTTTATTCACAAATTTATCCTGAATAACCTGCCAAGCGCTCCAAAAAAGGGAAAAATCAACTTTCTGTGGCTGACAAACCTCGCAAACCACCTGAGTTCTGCCCAGCCAAATTCCCAGACCAAAAGAAGCTAAAATTATAAAAGCCAAAAAAAATGGAACTATATTTTTTCTATTCTTAGGAAACATATTTTGATTATATCAAAAAAAAGAAAAAAAGCCAAAACAAAACAGCACTCTTGCGCTGTTTCTCTTTGTGCCCCCGCCGTGACTCGAACACGGAACCACTTCCTTAAAAGGGAATTGCTCTACCAATTGAGCTACGGGGGCAGTATATATTATATTCCTTCTTTCTTCATTTCTTCTAATAACTCTTTTTGTTTTTTTGTCAACTTCTTGGGAGTTTTTACTTTCAATTCAACATACATATCCCCTCTTCCCACTCCCGAGAAAAATGGGATTCCCTTGCCAGAAATTCTTAAAACCTTGCCTGATTCGGTACCGGATGGAACATTAAGAATAATTTTATTCCCTGCCAAGGTAGAAACCTCAATTTCATCTCCCAAAACCGCCTGGCTGAAGGAAATAGGAACCGAAGTATGTATGTCATCTCCTTTTCTTTCAAAAACCGGATGCTTCTTTATATATATCCTGACATATAAATCTCCCGGCTTTCCTCCCCTTCTGCCCGCTTCTCCTTTGCCTTCAACTTTTATTACCTGATTGGAATCAACGCCAGCCGGAATGAAAATCTTGACGTCTTCTTTTCCTTTTATTCTTCCTTCTCCCTTACAAACATTACAGGGTTTGTCCGGCTTAAACCCCTCTCCTCCGCACTCAGGACAAGTGGTAACAGTGGTAAAAGAACCCAAGGGAGTCCTTCTTATCTGCTGGACCTGACCGGTTCCCCTACAGGAAAAACATTCTTTGACCGAAGAGCCCGGCTCAGCTCCCACACCGTGACAGCGGGAACAAGAAATTGATTTCTGCAAAGAAATTTCTCTTTCTCTGCCTTTTAAAACATCTTCTAGGGGAATTTCTATGGCAATCTCAATATTCTTTCCTTTTTTAATATCTTTCTTTCTTCTGGGCGAAGGACCAAAACCGAACATTTCTTCAAAAATCTCTCCGATTCCCAAATCTCCCAAATCAAATTCAAAATCTCCGCCTCCTTGCCTGTTGCCCCACATGGAGCTAAAATCCCAGCCGTTAAATCCCTGACCTGCTCCTTCAAAGGTCGTGCCGAAATTATCGTACTGGGATTTTTTTTCTTTGTCGGAAAGAGTTTGATAGGCTTCGTTTATCTCTTTGAATTTTTTCTCGTCACCGCCCTTATCAGGATGATGCTTATGAGCCAGTTTTCTATAGGCCTGCTTTATCTCATCTGAAGAGGCGCTGCGGGAAACTCCTAGAATTTGGTAATAATCCTTCATCTTTTAAATTATTTCTCTTTAAACTCTCCTTCTTCCGGTTTTTGCTCTTCCGGAGGCTTTTGAGCGCCTGCTTGTTTGTATAATTCCGCTCCCACTTTCTGGATAACCTGGGAAAGTTCCGAAGTTTTAGCCTTTATATCTTCTATATTATCCGTATCTTTGACTTTTTTCAATGATTCAACCTTTTCTTCAATTTCTTTTTTAGCTTCAGCTGAAATTTTATCCCCGGTTTCTCTTAAAGTTTTCTCGGCTGTATAAACCAGATTGTCAGCCAGATTCTTGGCTTCAATAAATTCCTGTTTCTTTTTATCTTCAGCGGCATGAATTTCAGCTTCTTTTTTCATTCTTTCCACTTCTTCTTTGGAAAGCCCGGTTGAACCCTCAATCCTGATTGTTTGGGTTTTGTTGGTTGCCTTGTCTTTGGCCGTAACATTTAAAATGCCGTTGGCATCAATGTCAAAGGTCACTTCAACCTGGGGAAGGCCGCGAGGCGCAGGAGGAATGCCATCCAGAATGAACCTGCCCAATGTTTTATTATCGCTGGCCATCGGTCTTTCTCCCTGCAAAACATGAATCTCCACTGAAGTCTGGCTGTCAGCTGCGGTAGAAAATATCTGGGTCTTGGCAGTGGGAATAGTGGTATTTTTACTAATCAAAACCGTATTTACCTGCCCCAAGGTTTCAATTCCCAAAGAAAGAGGCGTAACATCCAAAAGAAGAACGTCTTTTACTTCTCCTTGCAGTATTCCAGCCTGAACCGCTGCACCGATCGCTACCACCTCGTCAGGATTAATTGATTTATTGGGTTCTCTGCCGAATAATTTCTTTACCGCTTCCTGCATGGCCGGCATTCTGGTCTGACCTCCAACCAGTATAACCTCATCAATATCCTTAGCATTAAACTTTGTTTCTTTTAAAGTTTTTTCAACTAAACCAATTGATTTATCAATATATTCCCTTACCAAATCTTCCAGCTTAGCCCGGCTTAATTTGTAATAAAGATGTTTGGGTCCGGAAGCGTCGGAAGTGACAAAAGGTAAATTGATTTCTGTTTCCAAAGCAGTAGATAATTCAATCTTAGCTTTTTCCGCTGTTTCCTTGATTCTTTGAAGAGCCAGAGGATCTTTTGATAAATCAATTCCCTGGTCCTTTCTAAACTCAGAAACCAGCCAGTCCATAACCTTCTGGTCAAAATCATCTCCGCCCAAATGGGTATCCCCGCCAGTGGCCTTAACCTCCACCGTATCATGGGAAATATCCAGAACGGAAATATCAAATGTTCCCCCACCGAAATCATAAACAACGATTTTCTGGTCTTTCTTTTTAGTTAAACCGTAAGCCAAAGCAGCAGCTGTTGGTTCGTTGATAACCCTTTTAACAACAAATCCGGCAATCTCTCCAGCCACTTTAGTTGCTTTTCTCTGGCTGTCATCGAAATAAGCAGGACAAGTAATAATGGCTTCATTAATCTTTTCCCCCAGCTTCTCTTCCGCATCCTGTTTAAGCTTCTGCAAAACCATGGCTGAAATCTCGGGAGCAGAATACCATTTGTCACCCATTTTAACTTCTACACCGCCGTCAGACTTTTCCCTTATCTCATAAGGCAAAAGTTTCTTATCTCTCTGGACCTCAGGATCGGAATAACGTCTTCCGATTAATCTCTTAACCGAATAAATTGTATTCTGGGGATTGGTAATCTGCTGCCTTTTGGCCAGAACACCTACCAATCTTTCTCCGGTTTTGGTAACAGCAACAACCGAAGGGGTTAATCTTGTCCCTTCCCTGTTTTCCAAAACCTTTGGCTCGCCGTTAATTATGGCGGCTACTTCTGATAAAGTTGTACCTAGATCTATACCTACTATTTTTGGCATATTATTGAATTAAAATTAATTAATATTATTTAGTAACCTTTACTTTGGCAGGCCTTAAAATCCTGCCGTTTATTGTATAACCTTTTTGGACTTCTTCTAAAATTGTTCCTGATTCAATTCCCTCCTTTTCAATTGTTTCCACTGCTTCCTGAAAATTAGGATCAAACTTTTCTTCACATTTTATCTCTTCCACTCCCTGGCTTTTCAAAAAATCTTCAATCTGAATCTTTAACTGAAGAATTCCTTTAACATTCTCTTCTTCCTTCAATTCTTCCGGCAGCTTCTTTTCAATCAGATTAAAATTATCCAGAATAGGAAGAACTTTTAAAACGAATTCTTCTCCGGCAAATTTTAAAATCTGCTCGAATCTTTCCATTTCTTCTTTTTTGTAATTTAGAAGGTCTGCTCTTGCTCTCTGCCAGCCAGCCAGATATTCTTCTGCTTGCTTTTTAAAATCTTCAGGGGTTAATTCTTTTTCCTTTTTATGCTCAGTCATAATTTAGATATCAAAGACTTTAAGTAATTAATGTTTTTGTCATAACTCATTCTTTTCGGCCCGACTATTGCCAAAAAACCTTCATCATCAGGAAAATGACACCTGCTGATTATAACGCTGAAATCCCTGGCTTTGGGAAAAGGATTTTCTTTCCCTATAAAAACCTTGATTTTTGAATTTAACTCCATACCCTCAATCCCTTTTTCCAGATTCTTAACCGCCTCAGCAAAATGAGAAATAAAGCCAGTTTCTTTAAACTCCGGCTCCCTGATAACTTCCTCCCAGCCGTCTTTCCAAAAAAGCTTTTCATTTAAAAGATAACCTAAAGCCAGATTTGAAGAAAAAGAAGCCATATTTCTGGTAATTGATTGAAGAAGCCTTACTGTATCCTTCATTTCTTTATCTATTAATTCCTCCGCATTAGAATCTTCAAAAAAATCTTTCTCCAAAAATCTGTCAACGTAAAAACGATAACCCTTGTCGGTCGGCACCCTGCCGGCTGAGGTGTGAGGCTGGGAAATAAAACCAGAATCAGACAGTTTCTGCATTTCAATACGAATGGTGGCCGGACAAATCTTAAAATGATGCTTTTTTTCAAGCAGCTGAGAACTGACCGGCTTGGCCGAATTGATATATTCCTCAACTATCTCATTTAAAATTTGGCTTTGTCTTTCGGTTAATTGCATACTAGTATATTATATACATCCAAGATTAGCAGTCAAGACTCTGGAGTGATAAAGGGTTTAATTTTATGTTTATTAAATAATATGATAAAATAATTAAACAACTAAATTAATTAAAATTATGTCTAATCGTAATACCAATCTTATCGCCATTGCAATGCTTTTAATAATGTTCTTTCTGGCTGTCTTCAGCATGAAAGATGATTCTGTGACAATGGATGAAATGTCCCATCTTCCTGCCGGCTATTCATATTTAACCCAGAAAGACATGCGTATAAATCCAGAACATCCTCCTTTGATAAAAGATCTGGCCGCCGCTCCCCTGCTTTTTATAAAAGGAATAAAATTTCCTTCAGATATAAAAGCCTGGAAAGACGATATTAACGGCCAGTGGGATTTCGGCTCATACTTCCTTTATCAGACCGGCAATCCGGTAGACCAAATGATTTTCTGGGGAAGAATACCAATGATTCTCATTCTTATTCTACTAGGCTTTTACATTTTTAAATGGACCAAAGAATTATTCGGAAACAAAGCAGCGCTACTGGCTTTGTTTCTTTTTTCCTTTTCGCCAACCTTCCTGGCCCACGGAAGACTGGTCACCACGGATGTCGGAGCAGCCACCGGTATTTTTATTGCCATCTATTATTTCCTTAAAACTCTTAATTTACCAAGTAAGAAAAACATAATTTTAGCTGGAATATCTTTGGGAATAGCTGAACTTTTCAAATTTTCTGCCATACTTTTAATTCCGGCTTTTATCTTTTACGCCCTAATCTGGTGGCTCTTAAAATTAGGAAATTTCAAACAAACCTTAAAAACTTTAATTTCTGTTTTTGTTATTGCTTTTCTTTTAATCTGGCCCGTCTATCAATACCACGTCTGGAATTATCCTCCGGAAAGACAGGTAAGAGACAGTATAACCTATATGGCTGCCTATCCTGATTTTTTCAAAAAACCAATAATCTGGATGGCTGATAAACCGATTATAAGACCCTATGCCCAGTATCTCACCGGCCTGTTTATGGTTTTTAACAGGGTGACCAGCGGAAACACCACCTATTTCCTCGGCGAGGTTTCCAATCTTGGCTGGAGATATTATTTCCCCATCATATATTTAATGAAAGAAACTATCACCTTTCACGTTTTGTCTCTGATTGCCGTAATTTATGCTTTTTGGTTTATTAAAAATTACAAGGGGAAAGGAATTGAAAAAATCTCCAATCTAATAAAATCATACTTTACTGAATTCTGCTTCTTGGCCTTTATTGGAATCTATTGGGCTGCCAGCCTGATAGGAACCCTTAACATCGGAGTAAGGCACTTATTGCCTGCTTTTCCTTTTACCATCGTATTGGTTAGCGCCGTAATTATTGGCTGGTTAAAAGAACCCTATCTGAAATTAAAAAAGATCATCTTATCTCTATTAATCGTCTTTCAAACAGTTTCAGTGCTCTCTGTTTATCCCAGTTTCTTGGGATATTTCAATGAAGCGGTAGGAGGACCGGATAAAGGATACCAATATGCGGTGGATTCCAACCTTGATTGGGGCCAGGACCTTAAAAGATTAACAAAGTGGGTAAATGAAAAAGGACTCAATAAAATATATGTTGATTATTTCGGCGGAAGCGACCCCAATTATTACCTTAAAGAAAAAAATTATCGCTGGTGGTGTTCCCGCGATAAAGAAGAGTTTCCCAAAGGAGAATATTTGGCAGTTTCAGCCACCTTTTTGCAGAACGGTATTGGTAAAACGGCAAAAGGATTCAACCAACCTTCAGAAGGCTGCTATAAATGGCTGAATAATTACCAGCCAATAGAAAAAATAGGTTACTCAATTTTCATTTATAGGATAGACTGATTTTTGTATTTATAGGGAGCGAAATTACCGAATCTTAACTCAATATATTCCAAATCCTTCCTTTTTTCCGGAGGGATTTTTTCTTCCAGAACCGCCCCCAGCTTGATTATCTGCCAATTAACATCCTTTTGAAGGTCGAAAAAAGCCTGCCAACCCTCATCCATGACCAAATTCAATTTATCATCAGCTTCCATTTCAAACTGCTGAACCGGAACCTTCAAATCCAACCTTAACTTGGAATCAATATCCAAGATCTGGGACAATTTTTCCTTGCTTATTGCTTCTTCTCCCAGATTATTAATCTTTTGCTTATCCAGGATTTTAACCAATCCTTCTTCCAGAGATACCGGCTCAAAGATTATCCCTTCTTTGTCCAGATAAAAAACCTTTTCTCCTTGGATTAAAAGAGCAACCGGCTTTCTTTCATTAATATTTACGGTTAAAGCATTGGAAAATTCCCTCTTTACTTTTATCTCCCCTATTAAAGGAAAGGTCCGGGAAAGATCCCTGCTTATCTGACCAATATCAGCCAAGAAAATGCTTTTAGAAGAAAAAAACCATATCTTCTTTTCAATCTTTTCATTAATAATCTCTTTGAGCGCTCCTTCGGAAACTTTCTCATTGCCGGAAATCCTGATTTCCTTTATCTGGAAAAAGGGAGAAAGAAAAATAAAATAGAAAATAGCGGAAGAAATTAAGATAATGAAGAAGGAAAACCAAAAAGCCTTGCTTCTAAAAATGGATTTCTTCTTTTTGTATCTGTGAGGCCTTCTGTATTTATTCATATCCCCTCTTGATTTTTCTTAATTTCTCAAAAAAATTAGTCAGCCAATACTTTTTAGAAAGAGGAAGATCCTGAGTCTTTACATATTCATAAGCCCTGCCGCCGAATCCCATTTTGAATAAAGTCGGACCAGCCCAGGGATGGTTGGGATTTTCCTGGGGATTAACGTATCCCCAAAAATCATACAATCTGCAGCCCCTTTTCTTTGCCTCTTTAATTGATTCCCATTCCAGAAGATAAGCTAAAGGAATTTTATGATATTTAGGCAGAAGGGCAGCGTGATGATAAAAACCGATATTAGACCAGAAAATTACGTAAGAAGCAGCAGTAATTTCTCCCTTGTATTTTGCAAAAAAAATACAAATTTCATCATCCTTCTCAAAAACCGAAAATTCTTTTTTGAAATATTCCAAGGAAAAAGGAATAAATTTCTGAACCTTAACCACTTCCAAATGAATTTTATTAAAAACCTCCACATCTTTTAAATCTTTGCTTTTAAAAACCTCTATGTCTTGATCCTTCTCTGCCTGCTTTATAAGATACCTGGTTGTTTTCCTCATCTGGCTTAAAAGCTGTTCTTCCGAAGGAGTAATATCTAGCTTCCAACTGGCTTCCGGATGGGCATGAATAGGAGCCTGTTTGAATCCCAAACTCTTAAAAATCTCCATATTTTCTTCATTTCTCTCTAAAATCGGGTTTATTCTGATAAAATCCGCTCCTTCCTTTTCAGATATTTCTTTCAACTTTTCCAATAATATTTTAAATATCTGGGCTTTCTGATTAGGAGATTTTAGATTTGGTCCGTGCGGGATTAATAAGAAGATTCCTCTCCTGGCAACGGTTTTTATAACCAAAACAACCGCAACCAACTCATCATTATTAAAAACACCAAGCCGCCAAATCCTGTTTCCCATCTCCTTCTGGAATTCTCCCCAATTCCAGGAACTTAAGAAAGTTTTTTCCTTACAACCTAAAAGAAAATTCTCCCATATTTCTTTTTGTGTAATTTCTTTAATTACCATATTCAAATAGATATTAGAACTAATCCTGCAATAACGCCAACCACACCAATAATTTGATTTAATGATAATCTTTCTTTAAAAAAAATTCTTGCCAGTAATACTGTTATTAATGGAAAAGAAGCGGCAATTGGAGCAACAATTGAGGCATATGCTCCCCTAACGCCAAAACTATAAGAAAAAAATGCTACTATGTCTAAAATGCCAACCATTAAAATAAGAAGCAGGAGAGGTTGCTGGGGGCTTATTTTAAAAGATTTTTTACTAAAAATTATATTAATAATCAAAAAGAATAAAATACCAAATAATTTAAATATAACTATTGGAAGAAGCCAACCCAAAGTCCTGCTGACGGGAACCAGTAGGAAGAGAGCAATTCCCCATCCAGTCATAGCAATAATTCCTTCTTTTGTGCCTGTCAAAAAGCTTAACTTTTTTATTTTTAATAATTCTTTCAAATTTACAGAAGCCAGCATCATACCTAAAATTATCAAAACAATGGCTATTATTTGATTCGTTTTCAAGGTTTCATGCAAAAATATTATACTCAAGACAACTACTATCATTGACCAGGAGCTTCCTATTGGACTAACAAGAGAGACTTGTCCTTCAGTAAGCCCCCTGTAGAAATTTAGAGTAGCTATCATAAATAAAAACCCTGCTGGCGCTAAAAAAATCAAATATCGAGAAATATTACCAATATCAAGCGTCTTAAATTTTATCAAGAAAATAATTAAGGTCACGACGACGGTGACTATTTGGGTCCAGAAATAAGTTACAATGTAGCCAATTTTACGGGAACACTTTGCAGCTAAAAAATCCGATGTTCCCCATCCAAACATGCTTATTAATCCTGATATAATGCCCATAAATTTTAAGTGATTTTAATATGTTTCCAGAACCCTCTAACAATTTAACGGGGCTGATATTTTAATTTAATCGGTGAGTCGTATTGTTTCAAAAAATTAACTATTATCTCAGCTTCTTTCTCAGAAATATTTATATGAGTAGGCAGATTTAAAGTCTGTAAAGCCAATTCTTCCGCTTTTGGACTATTGCCAGGATAATATTCCAACTTTTCCATTTTAGTATCAAAAGGAGCGATAGCAGTTGTATACCAATCGCCTATTAATATATTCTTTTTCCAGGCCTCTTTGATTATCTGATGGGCATTATGGTGCTTTACCGTAAACCTTAAAAATATGTGTTCCCTGTCTTTGGGCAGGGCCGGAAGAATAAAGGTAGAATTTTCCAAGTTATTGAAATAGAACTGGGCAATCTCTTTACGATGCTGGTTAAATCTGTCCAGTTTCTTAAACTGATTTAAAGCCAGAATAGCCAAGGCATTGGGAAGTTTCTTGGGAAAGTATCCCGGCTTTTTGCCTCTTTTTTCCTTCCAATGGACGGCCTTGGATAAAATATTAAGCCACTGGAATAAAACCAATAAGTATTTTCCCAAAAAACTGTAAGTGGGAAGAATAACCTTATTCATTAAAACCGGATGGCTCAACTGCTGGAAAATCCATGAATAAGAAGGATATCCTATCTTATTCTGAAAAATCTTCAATTCTTTTGCCAATTCATCATCATCGGTTACGGCCATCCCTCCGTAAACAGAAGAAATGACCTTATCTCTGGAAAAACTGAAAAAAGCTGCCTTACCGAACGTCCCAACCTTTATTCCTTTATATGAAGCTCCCAAAGAATGAGCGCAGTCCTCAATCAGAATAAGATTATTCTCCTGACAGAAATTCAAAACTTCATCCAGATTAGCCGGCAAGCCGAAAGTGTGCTGAACAACCAATGCCTTGCTCTTGGGCGTTAATTTCTTTCTTAAATTCTTAATATCAATGTTAAAATCATTTTCATCAACATCCTCATAAATAGGTTTCAAACCCGCCCAGATTATAGGATTGGAAGCAGCATTACAGGTAAAAGCCTGTAAGAGAACCTCCTCGTCAGGACTTAAACCCAAACCATGTAAAATAGCCAAAAAAGCTGAACGGCCGCTGTTAAAAGAAACAGCATGCTTTACGTTCAGATACTTCCTGAATTCATCCTCCAATTCCTCAATGGCTTTTCCTTTTTTCCAAAGACCCGGCTTGAATTTCAATTTAAAAGCCAGTTGGACATCGTCTTTTTCAGTATTGGGTGATAAAGATATGGAAATGGGTTTAATCATAGGCGTAACCTATACCGTTAACCTTTTATTAAATCATTTATTATCTCTTTTGATGTCCTTCCTTCTAAAAGAATTATATCGTTTTCATTGTTAAAATCTTTTATTCTTTCCATAATTTCTTTAGGCTTTTCCGAAAAGATAATATTTTCCGGTTTCATTCCTTTTTCTGTAGCCGATTTTTTTATCTCTTTAAATCTGTCTTTAGTGGTAATAATTGCCAATGAGCAAATTTCAGCAATCTTCTCCCCTATTCTGTTATGAATACTTTTTGAAGCTGAACCAAGTTCAATCAAACAAGGCATAATAACTGCTTTTCTTCCAGACCAAACCTTTAAATAATCCAGATCAGAAATAACACCGTCAGGATTAGCCGAATAACTTGAATCAATAGTATTAGCACCAAAAGAGCTTTTCTTTAAAACCATTCCTCCTTCCTGATTTGAAATCTTCTGAATTCCCTGCCTGATTTCTTCCAAGCTCATTCCTAACTCTTTTGCCGCTGCCACCGCCCCCAAAAGATTTAACACATTATGCTTTCCTAAAGCGTTTAAACGGAAATCAGCTGATTCTCCGCTTTTTATTAAAACCTTAAAAGATATTGAATCTCTATTAACTGAAATACTCTCCGCCCAAACATCCAGTTTTTCCTGAATTGAATAGAGTTTTTGATTTTTGACCTTTACCTTGTAATCAGGACCCTGAATTTTAGCTCTTATGTACCGGCTATCGCAATTTAAAATCGCTGTCCCATCTTCCGGCAGACTCTCAATCAATTCAAACTTGGCAGAAATAATATTCTTCTGGGAACCGAATGTTGCCAAATGCTGTTCGCTAATCCCGGTTAAAATACCTATCTTCGGCTTAGCAATCTTACAAAGCAATCTTATTCCTCCCCTGTTATAAGCGCCCATTTCAGCGATAAAAACCTGGTGTTCGGGCTTTAATTCATCAAGAATGCACTGGGAAATCCCCATTTCGCTGTTTTGATGTTCCTTGGTTTTCAAAACATTGAATTTCTGGGAAAGAATTACAGCCAGAAATTCTTTGGCTGAGGTCTTGCCATAGCTTCCGGTAATACCAACGACCAGAAGATTTTTAAATTTTTCCCTCTTTTTAATGGCTCTTGATATAATCTGCCGTTTCCTTAAAACCGCCAGAGGTTGGAGCAAAAGAACCAAAACCGAAACTATCAAAGGAATAAAAATATCAAATAATAAAAGACCCAGCATTAAAAAAGGATAATCACTGACAAATTCCTGAAAAAGAAGAAGGAAAACAAAAACCTCAATCAATATGCCCACAATAATCAAAGGTACTGTCTTAAAAGTTAAAACCGGAGCCTTTGATCTTTTCTGGAAAAGATTTTTGATCACCCAGACAGCTTCAAAGAAATAAATGAGAATAAACGCTCCAGTCAGACCCAAAGCAATTAATTTTCCCAAAAACAAACTGTTCTCATCCCAGAATCTCCAACCGAAAAGAAAAATTGAAAGAAAAATAAGGGATAAAAATAGCTTCAAAAATAAAACCTTATTAAACAAAAGACTCCTGCCTTTTATGGTCTGGAAATGAGCCAGAAACCGGCCGATATGATATTCTTTCAGCTGCCAAAGATAAAACCAGAATAAAATATTCTTTGAAGCAGCGATAAACCAAACAAGAACAAGAAAGGGAATCATAATTTAAGATTTTAGAAAAGAAATGATGATTCTGGACAATCCCCCGGGAACCTCCAAATGGGGACTGTGACCGATTCTTGGTATTATCTCCAATCTGCAATTACTGATTCTTTCCTTGAAGATATGGGCGCATTTGACCGGAACTATTTTATCCCTTTCCCCCCAAACAACCAGGGTCGGAACCTTTATGCCGGACAAATCGGAAAGCAAATCCTCGCTAATAACATTCTTCATCGTTTCTCTCATTGTTCCTTTGGCTTTAACATAGTCCCTGTTGCGTATCAAGAAATAGAAAGCGCTCCTGACTGAATCTTTAAACCTGGCAAATATCTCAGGAGAAAAGATGGCATTCCCCAATCTAGATATAATAATGATTATTCTGGTTTTTAAATCAGGTCTGGCTTTAATGCCTGCCGAATCACAAAGAATCAGTTTTTTCAATCTTTCCGGATATTGAGCAGCGAACTTGATAGCCACCCTGCCGCCGAAAGAATGAGCCAGGAGAAAAAACGGTTCCCCAAGACCCAAAGAAGAATCTTTAAGAAAATCATTCAGCCAGTCATTGTATTCTTTTAATGACCAGGGATTGGGCGGAGTAAAACTCTTACCAAAGCCGGGAAAATCAGGAACTACAACCATATAACCGTGGTCAGCCAGGATTTTCTGAACTTCAAGCCAGGAATCGGAAGAGCCTCCCCAGCCGTGTAAAATAAGAACAGCAGGACCCTCTCCTGCAATCTTGTAATTGACGGCTAAATTATTAACTGAGGTCTTTACTTCCTTCATTTTATAACTTTGAAGTTAAGATATTTTTGGAGAGCCTCGGGAACGACAACCGTTCCGTCCTTTTGTTGATAATTTTCAATGATGGCAATCAAGGTTCTGCCTACGGCAAAAGCCGTAGCATCGTTCATATGAATGAATTCCATTGCTCCGTTTTTCCTTTTCATCCTGGTATTTAATCTTCTGGCCTGGTAATCGGTCATCAGGTCAGCGGTATGGGTCTCGCGGTATTTCCCCTGCCCGGGCATCCAAGCCTCGATATCAACCTGCCTGGCGTCTGGAATACTCATGTCTCCCGTGCAGATCAGAACAACCTGGTAAGGAATATTTAACGACTGCATCAGGTATTCCTGAATGGCAGTAAAAAAGTTTTGCTCCAAAAGAGAATCTTCCGGCGCAGCAAAAGACTCCATCTCCACCTTGTCAAACTGATGGACCCTTAATATGCCTTTGGTGTCTTTTCCGTAAGAACCAGCTTCTCTGCGGAAACAAGTGGAAAAACCCACGTACCTTATCGGTAAATCCTTTTCATTAATGATTTCATCCATGTGCAAAGGACCCAGGGTATGTTCAGCGCTGCCGATCAGGTACAAATCGTCTTTGGGGAAATAATATCTTTCATCCTTGTCTTTTTCGGTTAATCTGGCCATTTTAACGTAGGTTTCCGGATTTATCATCACCGGCGGAATAATTGGAACAAAAACCTTGTCAGAATAACCCTTTTTAACCGAATCAGCAATTTTCTTTATCACTGTTTTTGAAGTTAATACGTCAAAAGTATATTGTATTAAAGCCAATTCCATTAAAGCCAATTCTTTTTTAAGGTAACCGAATCTGGAACCTGCAACCTTACTGGCTTTTTTAACGTCAATGATGTCTAATTTTTCGGCAATTTCCAGATGATCCTTGGGTTTAAAATCAAATTTGGTTTTCTTTCCAACCTGACGCAAGACAAGATTATCTCTTTCATCTCGTCCCTCGGGCACGTCATCAAAAGGAAGATTGGGAATTTTCAACATTAATTCGTTGAATTCTTCTTCAAGTTCCTTCAAGTTTTTATCTAACCTGTCGGAATTTCTATCCAATTCCCTCATTTCCAGAATTAATTTCTTTTTCTCTTTTTCGTTTTTTAATCTGGGAATTTCCTTGGAAACCTTGTTTTTCTGGGCCCTCATATCTTCCAAAGCTTGGATTGTTTCCCTTCTCTTCTTGTCTGTTTCCAATAACTGGTCAATATCAACTTCAACCTGTTTCTTCCTGCAGGCTTCTTTTACCTTATCCGGATTTTGGCGAATGAATTTAATATCCAGCATATTTATTTTGGCTTCATAGTAGGAAATAATATTATCTCTCTTAGACTATGGGAATCAGTCAGTATGGCAGCCAGTCTGTCAACTCCCATTCCAAACCCAGCTGCCGGAGGCATTCCATACTCCAAAGCCTCTATAAAATCCTCATCCAATCTCTGGGCTTCCTCCAATCCCTCTTTAAAAAACTTTTCCTGCTCTTTGAACCGTTCTTTTTGTTCTATGGGGTCATTAAGCTCGGAAAAAGCGTTAGTCAGTTCCCAGCCGGCTATTACCAATTGAAAATTAGCTAATTTTTTGGGGTCGTCTTCCAGATTTTTAGCCAAGGGCTGAAAACCCAAAGGATGATGGATAATGAAAGTGGGCTGCCAGATTTTAGGCCGGCAGTATTTCTTGTAAATATCGTCGGCAATTTCTGCTTTACCTGCTCCTTTTTTAACCTCAACACCTAGTTTTCGAGCTTCCTGCTTTAGTGATTCCAAATTAATTTCTTCCAAATTTATCTTTGTCTCTTTCTTTAAAAGCTGGCTGAATTCAATTCTCGGCCAGGGAGCCTTAAAGTCAATATCTTTTCCTTCATATTTAAGCTTTAATGTGCCGAATATTGATTTAATGACATTTTCAAACATCTTTTCCGTGAACTTCATCAAATCTTTGTAATCAGCATAAGCCCAGTAAAATTCAAAATGAGTATAGTCGGGATTGTGGCTTCTGTCAGTTCCTTCATTTCTAAAAACCCTGCCAAATTCATAAATCTTTTCAAATCCTCCGATTAAAAGACGCTTCAAATAAAGTTCGGGGGCAATCCTTAAATACAAATCCATATCAAGAGCATTCAAGTGAGTTTTAAAAGGCAAAGCCCTGGCTCCCCCGTAGATCGGCTGAAGAATAGGAGTCTCCACTTCCAGAAATCCCTCCTTATCCAAAAACTCCCTTATTCCTTTAATGATTTTGGAACGGATTTCAAATTTCTTTTTCACTTCAGGATTAAAAATCAAATCCAAATACCTTTTTCTGAATCTTTCCTCAATACCTTTCAAACCATGCCACTTTTCCGGCAAAGGCATTAAACTCTTTGCCAGTATTTTAAAACCAGCAACCTCAAGAGTTTTTTCTCCTTTCTGTGTTTTAAATAAAACTCCCCTTACCTCAATAAAATCACCAATATCAAAGCTTTCTTCAAAAAAATCATATTGTTTCTCTCCCACCCTGTCTTTTCTCAAAAAAACCTGGATTTTCTCGCTTCCGTCATCAATATCAAAAAAGGTTGAACCGCCATGCTGCCTTAAAGACTTGATTCTGCCAACTAAAATAACTTCCTTTTTCAAACGTGATAAGGAAGCAAAATCCTTAAGCGCCTCATCAATCCGATGGGTTCTTTTGGTCTTTTCCGGATAGGGGTTGATAAAAGCCTTTTTTATCGCCTCTAATTTTTTAAGGCGTATTTTCCTTAATTCATCAATGGTAGCCATAGATTCATTAATTTTACTTCATTTTTCAAAAATGGTCAAAATAAAAAAGCCGAATCTGGCTTTCTTTTAAGATAATATTTACCGACTAAAATACCATTCCAGAACCTCTTTGGCTATCGGCAGAGCAGCTACGTTACCCTCTCTTACTCCTTCCACCACTGCAACTAAAACTATCTGGGGATCATCGTAAGGAGCAAAAACTCCAACCCAGGAATCCAAATAATCTTTATTATCCCAAGTCTTTTTGCCGGTCTGGGCAGTACCGGTTTTAGCCGCCGCATCAACCGGCAAAGAACTTAAAACGTAACTGGAACCGTCCGGAGAGTTTACTCCCTGTCTCATTCCTTCTCTGACAACTTCCAAATTTTCTTCCTTCACCGGAATTTCCTTTAAAATCTTGGATTCCATGGTTTTAATTGGTTTTTTCTCTTTATCAACAATTTCTTTAACTATCTGGGGCTGATAAAACTTCCCTTTATTGGCAATGGAAACATAAGCAGCTGCCACCTGAATCGGGGTGACAGAAAAAGGACCCTGGCCAATGGAAAGATGGTAAGTATCTCCAATCCTCCATTCATCTTCCAGGTTGGGCAAAATACCTTCCCCTTCTTTAGGCAAATCAATGCCGGTCTTTGAACCCCAATTAAAGGACTTCAACCAATTTTTAATTTTAGTCGGCCCCAAACCCTTAAAGCTTTTGTATCCTCCTCCTATCTGGTAAAAGAAAGTGTTTACTGATTCGGCTATTGCCCTTCTGACGTCGCTGGTGCCGTGGAACTTCCAGTCGGCAAAACAATCCTCTTTATCAGCAAACCAGGGATTCTGAATACAAATTTCTAAAGGACAATTGAGCTTAGTTTCCGGCTTAATAATTCCTTCTTCCAAAGCAGCAGAGGCAATTAAAGGTTTGATGGTAGAACCGGTCGGATAACCAATGCCGGAAATCGCCCGATTAAAAAGAGGATTCTGGGGGTCATTGTTAATGGCCTTCCATTGCTCGGAAGACATTCCCTGACTGAAAAGATTGTTGTCAAAATCAGGATAACTTACTAAAGCCAAAACGCCCCCGGTCTTAGGATCAAGGACCACGACTGCTCCGGCCTTGGCATTGTTGTTTAAAATAGAATTTCTGAGCGATTCAGCGGCTTTCCTTTGCAGTCCGGCATCGAGCCAAAGAACCAAACTCTGGCCTGATTCAGCATGAGAAACAATTTCTTTTGAAATTGGATTCTGCTTGGCATCTCTTTTTATCTGAATCTCGCCGGGTATGGGCTTTAAAATATCATTATAATAACTCTCTAGTCCCGTCTTTTCATCGTTTTTCCGTTTGTAGCCTAAAACACTGGCAAATACCGAACCATCAACGTATTCCCTGGTTGTATTATTCTGGATTTCAAAACCGGGAAATTCATTGATTTTAGCTTCCAATAAAATCAAAGTCTGATGGTCAAGATTTTCAGCAACAAAAACCTGCTGTTCCTTGGAACCTTCAATCTCTTTTTTAATTTCTTCGTAATCCTTTTGAATAATCTGAACAACATCTTTTAAAAGTTTTTCTCTCTCTTTTTCTTCTTTGGGCAGTTCGGCAACAGTAGCAACCAAATCAAAACTGGGCTTATTGGAAACAAGCTGATAAAGGTTTTGGTCGTAAATCACTCCCCTTTCGGCCTGAATCTGGCGGATAATAAATTTATTCTCCTCAGCCAAAGCAATATACTTCTTCCCCTCCACCACCTGAATCTGAAAAGTCCTGATGAAAAGAATAAAAATGACAAAAAAACAGAAAAGAAAAAAACCCTGAAGGATTTTTCTGTAAAGCGGCACCTCTATCTTTTTCTCGGAAATCCCCCACTCTTCTTCTTTTTTCTTAGCCAAGGAATCCAAAAGAATCTCGTGGGGCTCGATTTCTTCTTTAGAGGTAAAGCGGATTCTTCTGTTTTTGTATTCTTTTGATGATGGGAAACTGAACATATTTTCTTATAACAAGCCTTATGAAAAGAGAGATAGCAACTGAGATTAAGGTATATAATCCGAAAAATAAAGTCAAATCAAAAGAAAAGATATCCAAATAAATCCCCCCGATAAAAGCCGAAACAACTGCAAACCACCTTTCATGAGCAAAAAGATTTATTAAAATCACGGCCAGTAGAACGAGATTAAAAGACATTCCCTTAAAGGTGAAATGAGCCAAAAAACTGGTTTGAATCAGAACCAGAAAATAGAAAAGTAAAAGGAGAAAAATAATCTTTTTAATCATCTTTAGAAATCGCTGATAATGAATAAACTTTCTAATGCCTCAAGATTAAAAGCAGGCTTTATTTCCGCGGTCTGGAAAGGAGCAAGATCGGATTTTTTAACTTCTTTTATCTCCCCCACCAAGAGACCTTTGGGAAAAATATGGCCCAACACAGTGCTTACAACAATTTCTCCGGGGAGAATCTCTTTTTCTTTGGGAATAAGCTCAAGATCAATTTTCAAACTCCCGCCTCCTTTAGCCACTCCGTAAATTTCTTTATCCAAGACCTGGACATCAAAGGAACTCTTTCTGTTGGTAATCAAGATTATCTCGGAAAAATCTTCATAAACCTCTCCTACTCTTCCTACAATTATTTTTTCACCGGTAATAACCGGTGAACCCTTTTTAATCCCGTCTTTAGACCCCTTGTCTATTAAAACCGAATCCTGGGAAGTGTCTTTGCTGATTAGATAGGCCAATTGTATTTGAAATTCTTTTTCCAGTCCCATATTTAATGCCTGTCTCAAGGTTTCATTTTCCTTTTTTAATTCCTTTAAACTCACCAATTGACTTATTAATTTTTGATTTTTAATTTGGAGATTTTGTATTTCATTGTTAAAGGTTTTAATTTCCAAAATCCCGGCCAGGAAATCGGAAAATTCGCCTCCCGCCTCCCAAAAACTCTTCTGAATCGGAGAAGATAAAGAATAGAAAAAGTTTTTAAACGGATTTAAAAAACCTTTCAGATTCAAAACAACAAAAAAAGCAATAATAATAATTGCTGCGGTAAAATATTTCATTTTTGAGGGGATTTTCATGTTGCTTCATTATACATTAAAGCAATTTCTTGGGCAAAATTAAATCTTTTTCTTTTATCCACAAAAAGCCCTTGACAGGTCTTTATGGCTAAATATACTTATATTAAGTGGAAGAAAAAGGTCGCAGTATTTCTTAAAATTCAAAATGCTGACATGGCCGAAGATAAAGTTTTTTCCTCCTCAACCTTTCAAATGTTTGAAGAAGATGATTTGTTTGAATTCGACGACCTGGACCTGGGAGAAGAAGGAGAAGATAAGGAAGATATAAAGGAAGACCCGGAAGACTGGGATGAAGAATTGGAGGAAGAAATATAGGAAAGACTAGAATCAAAAAAACCGCTTAAGGCGGTTTTTTGTTCCAACAAAAAAGGCGCTAGGGCGGCAACTACCTACTTTCGCGCAAAGCACTATCATCGGCCTTGAGTTATTTCACTTCCGTGTTCGAAATGGGAACGGGTGGGACAAACTCAGTATAGTTGCCACCTTAACGCCTTTTCGTAATTAAATGGTCATTAATTGCTAGCCAAGAAAAATGATTTATTAGTATTGCTCGGCTCAGTGCGTCTCCGCACTTACACCTGCAACCTATCAACCTC
>Ga0315277_10001171_pt1 | contig 38732 bp, 67 predicted proteins | sample YL17G05_15_MG_FD_203695 | JGI IMG/M metagenome (GOLD analysis project Ga0315277, IMG submission 203695) | Sediment microbial communities from Yellowstone Lake, YNP, Wyoming, USA - YL17G05_15 | ecosystem: Environmental > Aquatic > Freshwater > Lake > Sediment | place: USA: Wyoming | collected...
AAAAAACAATTGGAATGGGCGGTGCCCTCCGCCGATTGCTTGTGGCAGAAACAACGACCCTTGAGGAACTTGTCTTGTTCTATCCATTAGGGGGCGACTTTAAGAAACTCTTTGAGGCACGCACCCGTGGGGAAGTCTGGGGCCAGCCACTAAAAATGGGATTGATATGATAAAAAAAGTTCCGACAAAGTTCGTGGGTCTTCATTCCCACAGCCACTTTTCGATCGGTGACGCAATTGGCTCTCCGGGCGAGCATATCAAGTTTGCCGCAAAGAACGGCATGGATGCGCTGGCTCTCACAGATCATGGCAACATGAACGGAATGAGCCACCAACTTCTGGCAGCTGAAAAGCTTAGGAAGGAAGGCATTAACTTCAAGGCTATTCCAGGCGTGGAGGCTTATTTCGTTCCTAGTCTTGCCGAGTGGTCCGCCCTCAAGGAAAGACGAGCACAGGAAAAACTTGCCGCCAAGGCTGTCGTTGATAGCAAGAAAGTTGTCAAGACCGAGGATGAACAACTTGAATTAATTGGTGACGCTATGGCAACAACCAAGGCGGAACTCGATGAAATTGCGGCAACCAAGGCTCCTGCCGAGGAAGAAGAGTCTGGTGGCATTGTTGAAAATGAGGAAGAGTCCAAAAGCAAGGTTAAGGATCCTCTCTATCAGCGCAATCACTTGGTCCTCCTGCCGAAAAACTCCGAAGGTCTAAAGGCACTTTTCAGATTGGTGTCCGCCTCCTATATTGACGGATTTTATCGATATCCCCGCATGGACTTTGACATGCTGAAAAAAGAGGCGAATGGAAACATTGTTGCCTCAAGTGCGTGTATTGCCGGATATCCCGCCAAAATCATCTTTGATTTTCAGAAGGAGCCAGATTGGACCAAGTGGAAACCCTCAATGGAAAACTTTGAGGAGATTCAGGCTGCCCTAAAGACAGCAATTGAAAAGTTCAAGTGGGCATTGGGTGACGAAAACTTCTACCTGGAAATCCAGTTTAACAACCTGTCCGCCCAGCACCTAGTCAATTTTCACCTCATTGAGGCAGCCAAGAGAACAAATACCAAGTTGGTTGCCACGGCAGACGCTCATTATTCCGACCCAGACCACTGGAGAGAGCGCGAAATTTACAAGCTCATGGCTTGGATGAACAAAACCAAGGGAGACCTTGAGGCCAGCAAGATTCCCCAAAAGATTGAAGACCTTAAGTGTGAGCTTTATCCAAAGAACGCCACCCAGATGTGGGAGTCCTACAAAAAGTATTCTCAGGGCTATGACTTTTACGACGATGACCTTGTGTGCGAGGCAATCGAAAGAACCTGGCATATTGCCCACGAGCAGATTGGGGACATAAAGCCAGACAAGAGTGTCAAGCTTCCCACTCTTGAAAAGTTACTTTCTCAGGCTGAGAGCGACCGGCTACGAGAGGAATTTCCAGAGGCGTCAGAGGATGACCTCGCCTACAAGGAACTTTTCCGACTGGCAAAGCTTAAGCTGGTAGAGAAAAACAAGCAAGGTGATCCCGTATATGTGGAACGCCTAAAGACAGAGCTTGGCGACATTCGCCATCTTGGTTTTTCCAAGTATTTCCTCACCTACTATAAGATCATCGAAGTAACCCAAAAGGAGCTTTTCATCGGGAACGGCAGAGGCTCCGTCTCGGGCTCTCTTCTTGCCTATCTCCTTGGAATTTCCCAGGTGGACCCAGTTAAATTTGGAACCCTGTGGGAACGTTTCCTCAACAGGTATAAAAAGGGATGGCCCGACGTGGACCAGGACTGGTCCGACAGAGAGCGGGCAGTTGAGCTTGTGGCAGAGCATTTTGGCGAGGAGAACGTAATCTCCGTCAGTAACTTCTCACAGTTGCAGGTTGCATCCCTCATTAAGGACCTTGCAAAGCTTTTTGGTGTTCCCTTTGACGAAGTTAACGCCTACACGAACAAGATGCGAAATGAAGCCCTGTTGCAAGCAAAAAAGACCCCAGGATTTGATGCTGCTATGTGGCAGTTCACTGTGGAAGTGGCAGAAAAGGACTCCCCTAGTTTCCGCGAGTTCATGCAGAAGATGCAAAAGTATCCAGAGTTTGAAAATGCCCTGAAAATTCTATTCAAACAAATGCGTAACGTCTCACGTCACGCTGGCGGGGCTATCATCACCCACAATGCCAGAGACAACATGCCGGTCATTAAGGCCGGCGGCAAGCTTCAAACCCCGTGGCCGGAGGGATTAAACTTCCGTCACCTTGAGGAATTTGGTTTCCTCAAGTTCGATATTCTTGGTCTTGGTACGCTCCGAATGTTTGAGGACTGCATCCGAAAAATCATTCAAAAAGAGCGTGGCATGAAACACGTTCCTTTCTCGATGGTTAGAGAGTGGTTCTGGGAGAAGCTCCACCCCGACAATAACGACTTCTCTGACATTAGCGTCTACAAGCAAGTTTATTGGAACAGTAGTTACGCGGGAGTGTTTCAGTTTGTTCAGAAGAACGTTCAGTCTTTCATGGCAGAAATGAAACCTACCAAGATTGAGGACATCGCCATTGCCACCTCTATTTTCCGGCCCGGTCCTCTTAGCATCGGGGCAGACAAGCTCTATTTGGAAAACAGGCAGACCCCAGCTATGATTTCCTACAAGCACCCCTTGTTGGAGGAAGTGCTTAGACCTACTTCTGGTCTCATCATTTTCCAGGAGCAGTTGCAGCTTATCTATCACAAGCTTGCCGGTGTTCCCCTAGACCAGACAGATAACGTCCGTAAGGCATTTACCAAGAAAGACATTTCCAACAAGGACAAGGCAGATAAAGAGCGTCTTGCCATGAGGGAGGATTTCGCGGACAAGTGCCTTGCCGTCAACGATATTCCACGGAAGACCTCTTATGCGATCTTTGATGAAATGCAACAGTTCGTGGCATATTCATTTAACAAGTCTCATGCCATTGCCTATGCTATTACTTCCTGGCAGTGTGCCTGGTTCCTTACCTATTACCCAAACGAGTGGATTACCACCTATATCGACTACTCGGCCACGGAAAAAGGTAAGGTAGCTGGAAAAGAAGACCCGAAGGTCATTGCCATAAATGAAGCCCGAGCCCTTGGTTATACAGTTGGCAAGCCGGACATTAATCTTTCTGAGAATGAGTTTACTCTCAAGGGCAAGATGCTTGTCCCGTCCTTCGCCTCCCTAAAGCACGTTGGGTCCACGGTCATCAGGGAAATTAAGGACTACAGACCCTATAATACTCTTGAAGACCTCCTGTGGACCAAGAATCTCCTCCACACCGTCTGGCGTCACAGCAAGTTTAACAAGCGTTCTCTCGCTACCCTGGTCAAGATGGAGGCTTTCGATTCTCTTGGCCTTGTAGGGCCCGGTAAGACGTTTAAAAACTATCGTCAGATGTATGAGGTGGTAGTCGAGAAAGGTGACCAGATTAAGAAGGCTCTCGCTCGCAAGAAGAACAGAAACCACGAAGAACTCCTCAAGCAGTTTATCGAGGAGGCGCAGATTCTTCCAGATTGGACCTCTGAGGAAAAGCTGGGTTTCCAGGCAGAGCTTTCGGGATCCATCGACCTCAGTCTTATCTGTACCCCGGGTATCGATAATTTCCTCCAAAAGAACGACATTGAACCCATCGAGAGATGGGAGAGTGAGAATTCTGCCTATTGGGCAATCGTACAGAACGCGACCTTTGCCTTCACCCGGGCAGGCAAGAAATATATGAAACTTGCCCTCATGGGCTCTGATGGTTCCTCACACACCTGTAACATATGGAGTTATGGCGGTTCCCTTGAGGAAAATGAGAAGGTGCAGAAAAACAGCATCATTACTGCTTCGTTCCAGAAAAACGACTTTGGTCTGAGCACAAACCTCAGAAAAGTTTACAGGGTTAAGGAGCAAAAATGACAGATCAGAAAAAAGAATATCTCGACAGGTTGAAAGATGTCGGATCCAGGCTCTCAAAAGTTCTTAACGGTAAAAACTTGGGAATACTCTTTACACCAACAGGGTACTTCACCTCGGCCGTGTGGATGACGCTCACTTATACGATCGCGGTCGGGGCAAGTATTTTTTTGAATATCCATGAGATTTCTCTTATGCTGGCAGTGATAGTTATTGGTGGACTCTTAGCCTACATTCCATGGAAAAGGGTTCTAGACAAGATTTTGACCTGGAATAAAAGTACATGACTTCACATGAGTGGCTTAGTGGGGATTTCTGGTATAATCATAAAGTAAAGTGGTTACGACCAAAACAGGGCGTGGAAATTTATATTTGGGAACACGTCCACAATACCGGGACTTCCAAAAAATATAGTGTTCACGTCGAGTGTGCTGTCCGCGTCACTATGATTGCCGATGACTTACCTACTCTTGAGGAAGCTATATATTTTGTGGAGAACAATTTAGCAAAAATTCTTTCTGCTTGCGAATATCTTGAATACGGCTCCTCAGTGTTAATGTACTTACATCCAAAATACAAAGCAGAAACAAAGAAAAAGACAGACGACACGCTGTCCTAGGAAAGAAACAAAATGGCAAAAATATCATATTCCGCAGTCGTACTAACACCAGAAGCAAGACAAAAGCTCCTTGACAAATTGGGGGACCGCATCCCAGAGGGCTGGGAAGTCGTCGCTCACCATGTCACGATCACCATGGGGGAACTTCCGCCCGAGCTTAAACCAAGCATCGGTCTGCCTGTGGCACTACAGGCAAGTGGATTTCACGTCAACGACAAGGTGGCGGCGGTCGAAGTGTCGCTGCCCGCAGAGCTTCAACCATTTGTAAAGAACAAGCATCCCCACATTACCATCGCGGTAAACCGTGCAGGGGGTGGCAAACCTGCAATGTCAAACGATCTCATATCAAAGACCTTGCAATCTGACGAGGAGTCTGGTATTGTAGGGAGATACTTCACCCCCATACAGTTGATGGGGCAAATACAAGAAATCCCACAAAAATGAAAATCAGATCCGGCAACATCCCCAAAGAACTTACCTACTTCGTTGCAGCCCCCCAAGAAATCACCATTTCTTGGGAGGACGTTGAACTTGAGGAAGGTGAGTCGGAAAAAGTCGAGAAAATACAACCTACATTTGTCAGCGACTCCTCAAATCCTAAGACTCTCGCCACCGGCAAAACCTGGGCTATCAATGCAAGCCGCATTTATGACCGGGCTACGAATTCCCATATCTCTAAGCCATCAAAGGAAATCACCCGGACAAATGACCCCATCACCTCGCTCCGGGTTTTTGGCTTGGACCACAGAGGCAGGGGTGGGCGAGCCTGGAAGTGTGGAGACGACGACGGACACTATTTTGATCTCAGAGAGGACGTTCTTTTGGATCTCATGCGGACGGTTGGTATTAGTAAGGGCGGATATTTAAATGGAGAATATATCTGGGCGAAGATTCACGCAGAAATGAAACTTGTGAGGGTCGGGTCCGACCTTCATGCCGCTCTTACAACGGCCACGGAACGTAGGGAAATGGACATCATTTCCAAGAAAGACCTCAAGCCCTGGCACCTCTATCAGCAAAAGAACGGGGAAGTATTCCTTTATGCAGGAGAAGTTTCTGGATTCAAGAACAAAACCAGGCTTCTTGCAAATACGCCCGAGGATCTCCGGCGGAGAGATTGGCTTGACGCCAAGGTTGCAATGCCGGGCTCTTGGTCGGCAAAGACGTATTTCGATAAGTACAAAAACATGGACGAACCACCCAAACCAGCCAAAATGAAAATCGACTACACGCACTACATTGCTCCTTTGTGGCTTTCGATAAAGGACTGGAATGACTCTAAAACCATTGCTGAGAACTTGAAAAGCCTAGAGTCTATCAAGGACTCATTGATCTCGAATAGTTACGGACTTCACATCGCAAGTTTTGACACGAAAAAAGTCGTCCGCGAGCTTCAAAAGTTTGAAATACCAAGTTTGTTCGAACAAATTCGTCTTAAGGCACTGGAACAGGTAGTAAAACGAGCCCCCGAGCGTCGCGGGTACGACAGGCTGCTGCTCGAAAGGGATCGTCTCGTTTTCGTCGCCAGCTGCCTTATATATGGAACAATTTACCCAGCCGGGGGGGAAATGGACCCAAGCTATGACTTTTGGATTACGGAGATAATTTCCAAGGAGCCATAAATAAGTCCCTGGACAGGTCATAATTACCTTCAGATTTCCACATTCTGGACCAGAAGGTAACACATGACAAAGCCCGTTTCTCCCTCAGATTTTCAAAAACTCATTTTATCCTCGGTTCGCAAGACATTTGACGCCGCAGGAATAAAGCCAAAATCCCCTGAACCAAAGGTTGCTCTAAAAGAAGCAGTCAAGCAGGGCAAAGCCGCTTCCCTCAAGGAAGCCCTTATTTTGCTTCCAAAGTCCTTTCTTATGAAGACCGAGTTCTTGTCCTCCAAGGCCAAGCAAGCTCACGAGGCTCTTTATAAGAGTTATATTGAGGCATTTAACAAATGTTCCTCCCTTTTGGATACTGCAAATGCCGAAGAGGCGGGAGCTAACCATTCCCCATACAGGTCCCTGAAAATAGACGAACAGTGGAACCTTAACGCCGTTAAGCTCCACGAGCTTTACTTCACAAATATCTCAGATGCAGCCTCGCAGATTTCTGTGGATGCCATCCCCTTTATGAGGCTTGCAAGGGACTTTGGTACCTTTGACAGGTGGCAGTTCGACTTCCGTGCCTGCGCCATGTCGGCCAGAGAAGGTTGGGCCGTTACCTATTATGAGCCTTATAGAAATTGTTATGTTACCTGCATCGTAGACGGGCACAGCACCGGCATTCCACTCTGCGGCATTCCTATTGTCGTAATGGACATGTGGTCTCACTCCTACTACAGGGACTATCTGGATGACAAAAAGAGCTATATAAATGCCATGATGAGGGAGTTAAACTGGAACGTTATAGAGGCCAGAATGGTTGTGGCTGAGAGAGCAAATATTGATGCTGTCTTTAAGATTCAGCCCATTGTCAACTCTGTTCCAGACAGAATTCTTCAGACGGTCAGTGCGGATAACGTTGCCCCAATTCAAAAAGACCAGATTGAGTCCTCTGAGGTAACTGGCGGACAGCCTGCTCCTCAGGTGGGCGACCAGGGAAAACCTAGGGGTGCGGTGTGACGATAGAACTTCCGGGCATGGGGCAAGTTAACTATTATCGTGCCCAGAGCGAGATTCCTGTAGGGAATCCGGCAGTTGTAATTCCAAACAACACGCTTTTTGCCTTGTGGAACACTGCCAAGAATAAGTTCGTACTTATAACTTCAAAAACACAAACAAATATAGACGGGCTTGCCGCACAACATATTGTGAACTCTGGACAGTTCGTTAAAAAAGAAATGGGTGAATCAAAGATGATGAAATCAAAAGGTATTTTAGAAGGATTGTTTGAGGCAGAAAGCGCCATTGCACCCTCCGAAACTGATCCGGTAGTTGTTCCTGATGTGTCCTTGGACCAAAAGGTTGACAAGTATCTCGTCAGATACGAACGCGAGGCTATTCCAACCTCGGCCATCTATGACACCGACGCAGCAGTCCAGACGGACGTAAACGCTGCCAACTCTGGTGCAGGTGGGCCAGCAGCCCCGCTTGCTCCTTACGAGTCCAAAAGGCCAAAAGGCAAGGGCTTGCTTGAGTCTATGTTGTTTGAGGCAGACCCGGCAGAGGATCCCCTGGCAGATCCCGCCGCAGGAGGACTCGGAGCAGATCCGGCAGCCGGAGGAGCACCAGATCCCCTCGCAGACCCCGGAGCAGCACCAGCCGCCGCTGCCGCTCCCAAGGCACCACCAGTTATCGACACACCTAAGATGAATATGAATTCTTACTGTAGGGCAGTTGCCAGACTTGTTGAGAACTATGAAGCTCTGCTTAATCCAAAGACAACAATCCTCAACCGAGCCAAGGAATACATTAGGGTTAACTACGACGAAGCAACCGCCAAGATGTTTGAGGAAGTAATGGAAGAACAATTTGGCATTCAGTCACAACAACCAGAACGTGACCAAAGAATGGCTCCTCACGCAGGTAATGCTATTTATTCTGGCGGCGGAACAGCAGGAGGATGAGGCTGTGTCCAAGGTCGAGGAAAAAAAGAAATCGGTGCTTCTTTCCTTTGACGACGAGCTTTTAATTGACGCTCGCAAGGTCTTGTTTAAACACAACATGACCCTACAGCAATATTTTACCTTTGTTGTTCACAAACTTACACTAGAAGACCCGTCTGCCAAAGACTTATTAGGTAGAGCGGTCAAATTTCACGAGGACTCACTGGAATCAGTTGAAAAAGATAAGATATTGAATATTAACGCGAATAATCTCTATTCATTATTTGAGAGACAAGACCAAGAAAAATAAAAAGGTGCCATATGAAATTTTTCGAAAAGTTGGTTTCGTGGTTTGCGGGAGAAACAAAGGAACCGCCCAAAGAAATTAAGACCGAGAGTGTTGTGGAAGAGGACACGCCTCCTGAAGAAGTCCAAGACCTACAGGTAACGCTTCCTAAGGAAGCGCAACAGTTATTGAGCGCAATAGAAAATCAAGAACTTCAAGACCTGTCTGACAAAGTATATTTGTTGGCAATCAACATAAATGGTCTCTTGCAGGTTCAAAAGCAAAACCAAGAACTTCTAGTACACATTTCGACACTCCACGAGGAACTTATAAATCAACTTGACCAAGGCAAAGTGGTTATTGTCAGCAGAGTAAGACCTTCATCACAGCAAGAAGAGGACTCTGATTCGCCAGACATTCAGGCAAAGAAAAAACATATTTTGAACTGATGAATCCTGTTTTGATCAAAATATTTGAATGGCTGAAGAACAATTGGATTTTATTCGTCGTTCTCGCAGTTGTTGCCTTCTTTCTTTACCAACACGAGATGAATAAGCACCTTCTCAGTGACATGACCCGGGAAAATACCGAGGAGTTCGCCAGACACACGGCCGATTTGGAAGCCATGAGAGTCGCCTACGAGGCAGAACATGCCGCCCAGGTTGAAATAAATCAAAGGTATGCAACCGAATTACAACGTCTTACCACGGACTATAATCAAAGGCTTGCTGACCTTGAGGTCAGAATAACGGCCCGCCGCAGAACTTTTATTAGCGAAACTGGTGGTAGACCAACAGAAATGGCCGACAGACTTAGAGAAAGACTTGGATGGAGTTCAGAATGAGGTTTCTATCAATATTTTTGATTTATCTAATGTTGTGTTCTTCTGGATGTGGCTTGCTGCCAGCAACGGGACCAACGCTTCCGCAGGTGCCTGATTTAACTCTGCCTTCCACAGACACTCCCCAAACGCCTCCTTCCGGGGAAGACGCAACGGCAACAGAAGAAACACCAGAAGATCCTGCCGTGGACATTGTTCCGGCCTTAATGTCTCCTCCGGCAGGAGATGAACGCATAGTGGGCATTGCCTCCGGGGAACCTTCCCCATTTACGGGAGTTCTTTTAAATGAGGCTGCGGCGGCGTGGCTTGAGTCCGAATCCGCCGCCGTTCAGGAAAGATGTCAGTTCTTTGTAACAAGAAGAGTGGGAGAACTTAGAGCCAGACTTGCGGCAGACAGCGACAGGCTTGAGCTTAGAATTTCTACCCTCACAGAGATTAATTCTATTGAAATTCGCGCAAGAAATGAACGCATAGAGTCCCTGCTTAGGATGAACGAGGAACTTAGAAACCGCAGCGGTCAGTGGTGGGAACAAGCCCTGTGGGTGGGTGGAGCCTTAATTTTGGGCGTCGCAGCCGGGATAATTATTGGTTTCGTGGCTAATTAAGCAACGAGGCTAAAATGGCACAATGGTATCTCCTAAAAGACTCCGAAGGTAAGAAGTCTGTCTCCTACACGATGCTTGTCCTTACTTTCCTGGTTTGCACGACCTGGCTAAGTCTTTCCATGTTCCAGAAGGTGTTTCACCTAGATGTAAGGGAGTTTGACGCTTCCGGGGCAACTATATGGTTTGCTCCCATTGCTACCTTATATTTCTCGAGAAAATGGCAACAGGCCCAAACTGACGCTCGGGAGCTTGGAGTTGACGTGCCAGTAGCGGCGTCCAGGGCATCTGCCGCCGAAGAAGAATCCAAGACTTGACACACCTTGGCATGGTGCTAGAGTGAGTACCAATGACAACATCAACGGCTCCCTGGACTCTAAGCCCCTTGTTTGAGAATGCTCGTAATGAGGATGAACTTCGTGGGTGGCTAATGCGGGCATATTTTAATCCCACAAAGCACGCCTCCATCGTCTACTTTAGACCTGACGTGTGCAAGGAAAATGTCCTTGAGTACATTTCAAGTGTGGGAAACAAGTTCCCCCAGACGCCCCTCTCTATCCTGGGCGTGTGGAGCGTCCTTCCTTCCCTCCGCGAGGGCTTGAAGTCGGTAGCCGGGGACGATCCCGTGGAAAAGCCGGCCATTTACACCAAGGGCGAGAAAACTCTCTCGGAAATCGGTGAAAATATTGGTGGGGTTACTGCCACCATGGTAAATAAAATTTCTGACGGAGCAGTTGTCAAGGTCACTGCCATGTGTAGGGCGCTTTCTGGAGAAAATAAGTGGCTTGCCAGGGAGGCCGAGGACAAAATCGAGAATGCCATCTTGAATACCGCAGAGGTGTTTGCTGACGCCGTTCAGAAGGCGGAAACCTCTCAGGGTGCCCTGGATATCATCTTCGGCTCAGGATTAGTTTCCTCGACGGACACCCCTGTGGTGGACGACCTGGAACTTGAGTGCCTGGGAGAGTTGATTCTTTTTGCAAAAGAAGGAGCCTCCCAGGTGGAGCTTGAGGATATTTTTATTCAGGACATGAGAAAGTCTGTCAATATTTTTAACCTCGCCCAGCTTGCCGTTTCCAGGCAAGTATATCCCACGGCAAAAAGAGGCAGGCCAAAGGTTGTCCCAAGTGGGCAGTAAGACAATAAATACCCCGGAGGGGACGATGATCGTAGACGAGGACTTTGACGAGTCCCAGCTAGACACGTCCTCCATGCTGCCAGAGGAGCTTAAAAGGACGGTTCCCTCTCAGGAGCCAGCCGACCTAAAGCAGGATTCCTTGGTGGTAAACGGGGAAGAATTCAAGGGCCAAATAAAGGCATATTCGATATATGAGAACCGAAAAACGAAACAAAAGACCATTAAAGTGATTCTTGTTGTCTAGGCCATAATTAATGGTATGTCTTCAGCAAACCAAATTCGTTCCCTTGGTCTAGAAAATTTAATTAAAGAGGCAGTCACTCTTGCCCTATTTGAGCAGGACCAGGCTCCCATGGTAGCTCCACCAGTAGCCAATGCTGGCGCTGTGCCGCCCGCCGCGCCTGCGGCACCGGAAGCTCAGAACCAAGTCCCACAACCGCCGCCAGGCTCCCCAGACCAGGCTCAGCAGCCTCTAATGACCATTGACTCGATGATTGAAAGGCTCAATGTCGTCAGGGGTGGAAAATCCTTTACCGATCCAGAAGTATATGGTCAAATTGTGACCTACTTCAAGAAGATAACGCCGGAACAAAATCAAATTATTGACCAGTTCTTGCAGGACATTTCCAGAATAATGGTTAATGTCCGTACCGGTACTCAGGAGCCGGTGGCTGACCAGACAGGACAACCTGCCGGAGCGCCTCCTGCGCCCGGCGGAGCCCCACAGGCACCAATTGCCCCAAGTCCCGGAGCAATGTCCCCGGCAGGGGCAGGAGCAGCTACCTCCCCCGGGGTCTAATGCACACTTGCTTCTGTATTGGGCTATGCTATGATGAACACACAACATGTCGGAACCAAACCATAAATTCTCTGACGGTGACGTTTGCATAGTCAAGGCGAAACTGTTGGGATTTGAATTTTTGCCGTGCATCCCTGCACGGAGAGGCGATGACACTCTTGAGCTTAGAGACGGAATTCTTTTGAATTGTCTCGGCCTAAAAGAAGTTGGACCAAATTCTTGGTTCTATCAGATGGAGATAGTTACAGGAGGTCAGGCCGGGGACCTTATTTTTGTAGGCCATCAGCTTGCAGATTTGTTAGAGAGGGTTCCAAACCACAGACGAATTAGATGAAGCTAGAGCCAAAACATATTGGAAAACTTGTAAAGGTCATCAATTTCGAAGAACGAGATGAGCTTATTATGGACTACGCCGGGCAGCCCTGGGCCATACCGGTGTCTATTTTGGATTGGTTCGACCACATCGACCAAGAATACTCCTCCTACAAGGAAGAGGTCTTGTATTTCATCCCGCCTGAAACCCTTGGGATGATTGTTGAAATAGCAAATCCCGTTCCAAAGGTAACGATAAACTATGCGAAGGTCTTACTGCCAAAAACCTTCTATGAGGACCCCGACAACAAGTATCTTAGGTTTCCACAGACAACAAAATATCCAGCTGGAGCCTACTGGATATCTGGAGATTTTTTAGAGGAAATCGAAACTGAGTGACTTTTCGCCTCTAGTTAAAATATGTGATCGAATATTCCTCCCGGTATATCGGAGAACTCGTGAAGGCTACCAAAAATGTCCTGGGGCTCTCCGTGGACGCGGCAGGAAGGAACAGGGCAATCAGACTGAAGTCAGGTTCAATATTCCTGATTTTGTCAACTATCGAAAATGACCTGACGGTTCCAGCCATTTGGCGGTCAATTCCATTATTTAAAATTCTGCCGATGGGAAGTCACACCTATGATGACTTTGCCCTGAATGTGAAATTTTCCGCTATTTCCATTTACGTTGACCCCGAGAACGTTGAGCTTGTTAGCGAGGAAGAAAAAGAAATTATTTGACACCATTTTCGATTGTGTTATGGTAACCTCAAGAGGAGACTCATCATACATGGAATGGATTTGTTGCGCAATCGTGTTCTTCCCGGTCGTGCTAGGTGCGGGAAAACTCTTCGGAGAAACTGGACAGAAGGTCGCCACTGCCTGTTTGATTGTCGGGTCAATCCTACTAATCGCCAGTCTGCCGGTGTGGTGCTACTTGTTCCTGTGCTTCATTGTGCCCATACTATAATGGCATTCAATTTCTACAACGGTGACGGGGAATACCAGTTCAAGCACCGCCCTTTGAGGTGCGGGGATGTGTTTTCTATTCTTGGAACCCACAAGGATCATAAATATCTCCTGCTAGGTGACCCAAGGGTAGAAGAAAATACAAATGTCACCTTTATCAACCAAGTTGATAAAATCCTAAAAAGGAAATATTTTCTCGACACTTTCGCAATCCACCTTCAAAAGAAAGTGGAATTTCCAGTAAGCGCGGATGACTGCTACCGTCTGCTTGCCTCTACCGAGGACGACAAGGACTTGACTTCACCAGGAAACATGGTAAGGTAACTCCCATGTCTACCTTTGAAGTTATCGTCCTGCCCGTGAAAATTGAAAGCCACTCCAACGCTGACACCTTGGAGATTGCCCGCATTGGGGACTACCGGTCCATCGTCCGCAAGGGCGACTTCCGGGACGGAGACCACTGCGCCTATATTCCAGAGGGAGCAGTCCTACCGGATGACCTCATTGCAGAAATGGGACTCACGGGTCGGCTTGCCGGGGCAGACAAGAATCGGGTAAAGGCCGTGAAACTCCGTGGGGTTTTGTCCCAGGGTTTGGTCTATCCCGCCCGAAAGGGCTGGCGTAATGGTCAGGACGTAGCCCCGGAGCTTGGTATTTGGAAGTATGAACCTGTGGTCCCTGCTGGATTTTCTGGAGAGATAATGTCGGTTGGTGGGCGTAGGACGCTCCACTACGACATTGAGAACTTTAAGAAACTCCCTGACGTGTTCCGAGAGGGAGAGGAAGTTGTCTTCACCGAGAAACTTCATGGCACCTTTGCCATGTTTGGGGTCATGGGAGAGGACAATCTTCTCCCTGGGCCATTCTCCAAGGAACCTGACGCCCAGCCGGATGAGGACAATTCCTACTTTGAGGCCAGGGTGGTAATTGCCTCCAAGGGAGTTGGGGCCAAGGGTCTTGCCTTCAAGTATCCCAATCGGCCCTCGCATCCAAACTGGAATAATATCTATTGTCGTACAGCCCGGACATTTGATCTCGTCCCGAGTGTGGAGGAAGTTTTCGGTCTTGAAAAGACCGTCTTTCTTCTTGGGGAGATTTTTGGCCCCGGGGTTCAGGACTTGAACTATGGGCTTTCCAAGCCTGAGTTTAGGATTTTCGACATCTATGTGGGAAACCCAGGGGAAGGACGTTACCTTGGCAGCACGGAGCTTGACCAGAAATGCCAGGAGCTTGACATTCCCCGGGTTCCGGTCCTCTATCGTGGGCCATTTTCCAGGGAGGTTCTTGACCTGTGGACAAACGGCAAGGAGACGATTTCCGGTGGCTCTCACGTCAGGGAGGGTGTTGTTATCCGTACCGCACAGGAACGTGTTGCGGGGTTCGACCTTCCGTGCTATGACAGAGCACAGCTAAAGAGTGTCTCCGAGGGCTACCTCCTGCGAAAAGGTGACACGAGCGAATTTCAGTGAGCGAAAACATGACTACACACAAAATTGTACAGTTCAGTCAGGACGGAAAGAAAATTCGTTTTGTTCCCCGTGCCCTGGTAGACGGGTATTTTGTGGGAGATCGGTTTCTTGAGGGAGCCATGTTTGAGGTTACTGTTCACGGGGGGAAACTTTGCGTGAAAGCGACCAAGGACACAAAAGGTTATTTGGAGAGCATTCATGCTTCTGTCCTAAAATGGGAAGAACGTGTATTGAAATATGTCGAGAGTGCCGGCGACAATATGTCTCTTGACACCAAAGAAAAAGGGTGGGACTCGTCAGAATTGCATCTTACGCATGATGCAACGTTTTACACACATCAGGGCTATATTCTCGTGAATGAAGGAGACTAAAATGACCAACGTCTACATCGTCTCCCAGGTCTATCGAAGCAGAGTCATCATCGGGAACATTCGCGTGTTTTCCGACAAGGCAGCCGCTACGGCCTACAAAATCAAGATGGAGAGGAAGGAGCCATTTTCCCGCTGGACCATTTGGGAGTCCCTGATGGACTCCGAGACATTCATCACTCACGCGGTCAAGTAAAAGGCACGATGGCACACCTTAGACCAAATTCTGTTGTCATTTTTCGAGCCCCGAAGGGCTATGAGAACGCATTTCCCTTCATGGACAAGGACAGCATGCTCTTTCTCGGGGAGATCGTAAACATGCGGGGTCATGGGATTTTTGTTTCCCGCGCCGGAGTCGTTCACTGGGGTTATCACCTTGAGGATTTCCACGAGGACAACGAGGAGGAGTTTGAAGATGCGTAACCCCTCTACCTACTCCGCCCAGGAACTTTCTCAGGTGTACAAATATGTACTATACGGCCGAGGGAATCACGCGGGTGGTCGAGCTTTCATTTCTGATCACAACGGACTTTGTTGGGGAATGCCCGCAGGTTTTACCTTGCAGGAGGCAAGGGACATGCTAAAGGTTTCTCCCTCGATCTTGGAAAAAATGAGGACTGTAAAACCTGGAGAAACCCGGCGAATGACCACCCGGACCCGAGGTTATGATGACTGGGGCGTCTACAGGGTGGAGCCTACCAAGGAAACTCAAATCGAGCTTCTTGAACAGCAGGCAGACAGACTCAAGCAGCAGATTGACTCCCTCGCAGGTCCGCTCATCACACAGCGCGACCTTGTGGTGAAACAACTCAAGGCCCTGAAAGAAAGCAGGACAAATGGTACTTAAGGATGAAAACCAGGCTCCAGAGGACAAGAAAGACTCTGCCTCCACGACAGTAACCTTCTCCAAGGACGAGGCCGGTCAGGATTTTTGGATTCATATAAACGAAAGGAGAAATGGTGAGATCGAATTTGTTTTGACCCAATATCAGAATCACATCTTTCTAAGGATCTCGGATATTTCTGAGATGTACACTGCCCTGATCCCGACGCGGGAAGGAAGCAAAAGCAAGGACGCAAAGTTTGTCATCAAGACAAAAACCCAGACCTTCCAACTTTCCTCACAAACCGGAGACAAGGTGATTGCTCAGTTTGAGGCTTGCCGTCCTTGCCTTCGGGTTGAGAGTGACCTCATAACAAAATGAAAACCGACTATCAGTGTGTTCTGATTGAGGACGTGTGGCACGCCACACAGGAACAGGCAAATCCTCCCAAATTCCAAGTTGGAACCCTTGCCGGTGCCTGGACTATTTGTTGCAAGTGGGGTCAGTTTAACAGGGGATTTGAGAAGATGCGCCCAACCTGCCCCGAGTGCCTCAAACACTGTAATATAGACGAAGAGAAATATCCTAATACCAAAAAATAAGGTCTATTTATCTCTGTGAGCACCCATATCGTTGAGGTCTTGGACGTTCTCTTTCTCTTAACAAGAGAAAGATGCAGAAAAGAAATCGAGTCGGCGGGGGCGAGAGTTATAGACGAAAAAATGAATTTTCGTTTTAATAGCGTCAAGTTCTATATCGTTCTAAACACCGACACCGACACGGAAGAAAGTTTTCTGAATAATCTTAGAAGTCTTCCAATGGCCCAGAGGTGCAGCGTGTGCAAGATTGAACGAGGAACAAAAAGACACAAGAATCTTTTGTAATGCCTTATCCGTCCTGTGGGTCGTGCCTACGTTAAGGATGGAGAGTGATAGAGCTTGACTGCCCCCTGCTTCGTGCTAAAACAAACGTATGAAGCCTTACGCACACGCCAAGAGTTCTGCTCACAAGTTCGGTGGCAAGCTGGACGACTACCTCGTGTATCACAACTGGTTCGACCAGACCAAGGCCCATGTTGCCGACATGAGGCACCGGGCTCTCCTTCATAATGCCTTCGGCATTTTCCTCCTTGAACAGCAGTTTGGGGTGTATTTCACAAACTCCGAGGGCAAGGTGGTTCAGGTCAGGGACATTGGGGAACAGCACGTCCTTGAGGACTTGGGGAGAATTCCCTCCTTGGATGAGTGCTTCCGAAATCTTCCTATGGAAGCCTGGATGGGCGGACCCATCCGAAAGAAGAAGCTGATTCGTCTTGAGGACTTGGAAAAGTACATGCCCGGTTTGGCAGATGCCAAGACCGAGCTTGGAATTGAGGACTGAACGTGAAAAAGAAGGCTACCACTAAAATCATCTGCGTAACCGAGGTTCCCGAGAGCGGGTCCTCTCCAGTTACTTGGTTTGTCGATATTCGCGCGATGAAGGCAGATGCCGATCCTATTTGTCAGAAATATGTTGCCGCCATTGAAACGGCTCTAAAGGATCCAAACAAACTTGCAGTCTCAGATTTCATCTGCTATGATCAGGTTACTGATAAGTACACGGTAAGCAGTCGGTGCCAACTTCGTGGTTCCGTTACCTTGCACGAAATGTGAAAGGGAAAAGAAAATGGACATCAACGAGTACATGACCCGAAAGAAAGAGCTTGAGCAGTTTGTCAACAAGAACAGCAAACAGCTTGTCAAGGACTATGTGCAGGATTTTATGACAACTCACCCCCTGGCCTGTGCCCTTCGGTGGCGTCAGTACACGCCATATTTCAATGATGGGGAGCCCTGTGTGTTTTGTGTGGGCGGGGTCCACGTTCTCCGCAGGGAACCAACCAAGGAAGACCTGGAAATAGATCCCTATGACGGGGATTGGGAAGAGTCAGATCCCAAGGCAGACCCTCTCCTCAAGGCCCTGGTCAAGTTTGAGACCGAAATCAATGGTCCCTTGGAGGATATGCTCAAGGTGGCATTTGGGGACCATGTGGAGGTTGTCATCTACCGGAAAAATGGAAAAATCACCATTCAGGTGGAAGAGTTTGAACACGACTAGCCCTTCCCAGGAATCCTGCTAGGATTCTAGTACCCACAGAGAAAAAGAGGAAAGAAACATGGCAGGCAAGAAGAAGGCATCCGGTCGTAATAAGCTTTGGGTCATCTGCGCGCGTGACTTTGAGTATAACGACGAGATTCACTCCCCAACTGAGTCAGGCGGCGGTCGTCCGCTAGAGGCTTTTTCAGATGAGGTAAAGGCCGAGGCGTCGTGCAAGTCCAAGAACTTTCAAGAGTTCTTGAACATTTTGCCGGAGCTTGGCGACTACTGTTATGATGTCGCGGACATCTTTAATGAGGAAGCCCTGAGCGTTTTGGCAAAGCATGGAACAAAGGACTGTAATGACTTGCAGAAGCTTCACTGGCAGACTCTCCCGCCCGAGGACGTGCAGGCACTTTATGATGGGTGCTCGCTCTCTTGGTATCACCTTTACGAGGTTGATGAAGTTCACAGTTGACTTCTGGTCCGAGTCCTGCTAAGATTCCTGAATGTCCTTCTGGAATGTCACCACCTCCGCCACCGCTGCCCTTGGGTTTGAGGATGGCATTGAAGTCTCCCTGGCTGGTCGGGTCGTAGGATTCCGCCGTCAGGGAGGCATCGCCTTTGGACATATTGTGGACAACGACGGCAGAATTCAGTTCTGCTTCCAGAAGAGGTTGTTTGTGGACAACCCCGAGCGATTCAGGGAGTGGTCAGACCAGATACACCTTGGGTGTATCGTTGGTATCTCCGGGGAAACCTGGACTTCCTCAACCGGGGAAAAGACTGTCCTTGTTAGGAACTTCAGGTTCTTGCAGGCAGCCCTTCTCAGTTTCCCAGACAAGGTAAATGGTCTGGCAGACCCGGAGCTTCGCCTCCGTAAGAGGTATCTGGATTGTGTAATCAACCCAGAGGTCAAGAACGTTTTTCGTACCCGGTCCAGGGTGATTTCCTCCCTCCGGTCATTTCTGGCCGACCATGACTTCATGGAGATTGAGACCCCGGTCCTGTGCCCGCAGGCATCCGGGGCTATGGCAAAGCCTTTTACCACGCACCACAATGCCCTTGGGGCAGACTTGTACCTCCGCATCGCCCCTGAGACCTATCTCAAGAGGGCGGTCTCTGCGGGCTTCGACAGGGTTTTTGAGATTGGCAAGAATTTCCGTAATGAGGGAATTGACCCAAGCCACCTACAGGAGTTTACTTCCGTGGAGTGGTACTCTGCCTATAAGGACTCCAGGGATAATCTCGCTCTCTTTGCCAGGTTTCTGGACAGGGCATTTGATGACCTTGGCAGGGACAATCCCTGGGCAACCGCCACCGTGATAAGGTACAGGGAGCTTTTCCTTGCCCGCACAGGGATCAACCCCGATACTCTGTCTGCCAGGGAGGCAGACGGCATTTTCAAGGCAAGGGTACGCCCAACCCTCACAGGGGCTTGGTATGTCACGGACTATCCTGCCCACCTGAGCCCAATGGCAGCCAGGATGCCAGGCGACCCACAGACTGCTGACCAGTGGCAGTTTATTGTGGACGGGTGGGAAGTGGTAAAGTGCTACACCGAGCTTACGGACCCGATCCTACAGAGGCAGCTGCTCCACGAGCAGGCTCAGGAGAGGGCTTCCGGGGATGAGGAAGCCATGCCGACGGAGGAGGATTTCCTTGAGTGCCTTGAGCACGGGTGTCCCCCCTGTAGTGGTTTGGGAATGGGTCTCGACAGATTGGTCTGCCTAATCACCGGCCAGAAGTCCCTGCGGGATGTGGTTTTGTTCCCGACACTATTGTCTCGGAAGGACTAAAATGGTTTTCAGAAACTTTGATGACTCGCAGTGGCAAAATAAGGTCGAGACGCTTGAGGCACGGATTCGAGAACTTGAGGAAGAAAATAAACAATTGAAAGAGCGGATACCTGTCGTCCCTCCCGGCTGGGAGAACGCATCAATAGAACATCTCAGAAAAGCCGTGGAGAAAAATCCAGAGTTCTTTATGAGCACCAAAGAGAAAAAAGCTTTGAAAAAAGATCAGCAAGAGGCACGCGAAAAGATAGCAGAGTCAATGGGCCTTTCTCTCAAGCAATACAACATGCTGGTTAAAAGTTCCATAGAAAACAAAGAAAGACAGTAAAGGATGTTTGGCTGGATGACAAAAAAGAAGGAAGAAACCCCGTATTCCCTGCTTGTAGAGCATGGAAAAATGCTACTTGACATGGCTCAGGCGTGCTATAAACAAGCACAACACCACCTGAGTATTTCTTGTTATTCTTTTGCTGGCGAGGATATGAAAAAAGGCAAGGAATTCCAGGAGTGGGCAGAAATAACCCTCGCCAGGGCAGAGAAATTCCGTCGGATGGAGGAGCCCGAAATTGAGGCTCCAAGTCCAGTGTCCGACAAGGCTACTTATAGGACGAAGTAAGCTACTTCGCCCCCATGAGAAACCGAGTTGTTTTGGCTATTGTCATTTTGGGGCTTTGTGCTTCCTCCTGCACAAATTCATATCCCACAGATGAGGATATTTCTCTCGTGTGTGGGCCAACTAAACCTGCCTACATTTGGGCAGGGGAGGAAAAGACAGAGAGAGTTATTTCTGAGACTCCCGCATATCCTGTCCTGCCTCTGGACAGACACACCCGCCAACTCCAACTTGCACTTGCTCAACTTTGTATTTCTGAGTCCATGTTCCAAACTCGTACCCTGGATTGCCGACTCATTTATGAGGTAATGAGGCACTGGTCCGCAGATGGCATGACCCTGACAATGAGAGCCATGAGACGCTATTCTCGACTGACATATGACAGGGGGAGAACAGACTCAAGAAGGTGGATTGCCTTTCTTAACCATGACTTTACAGAGCCCCAGGGGTGGGCAGAGGATCAAACGGTGCCCTGGTCTGCCGTGAGAGGAGATTTCAGAAGGGTCTATGAATATGCGGGGTATCTAATTCGATACCCCCAAACATATCCCTGCACAACCCAGGTACATCATTGGGGAGCCAGGGGTTTTAGGAGAAGACAGCACTTGCGGGAGGGCTGGATCCTAGTAGACTGTGGCGGAGAAGAAACCATGAACGACTTTTGGACGATGCCGAGTAGAAATAACCCCGAAACAAACGTATGCTATGCTGCGGAAAGAATTTGTGAGATTTAAATGAGTAAATTACTTTTCTGGGCCACTGACATTCACCTCAATTTCCTGTCACCGCAAGGAAATAAAATTTTTCTTGGGGGAATCCTGACAAAGCTCAAGACAGGAAACGTTATTGTTGTCACCGGGGACATTGCCGAGGCTCCGAGCGTGGGCGACTTTATGGAGTCTTGGAAAGATGTCATCGAGGACCAGGGGTCAGAGCTTTATTTCGTCCTTGGGAACCATGATTTCTACAGGGGCTCCATCGAGAAGGTGCGTAATAAACTTCGCACCGGGGCTCTTGCCAAAAGCTGGCTTCCTTCTGCCGGGATCATTAAGCTCTCGGAGACTACTGCCCTAATTGGGCATGATGGCTTCTATGACGGCGGGTACGACAACTGGTTTAAGTCCAAGGTGGACATGAACGACTATTACAGTATCCAAGAACTCGGACCAAATCAGTGCCCTGTCAGGCAGATGAAATTTGATAAACTTCAGGAACTCTCCCAGGAGGCGGCGGACTTCATTTACGCAACTGGAACAGAGGCACTTAAAACCTATGATACCCTCTATGTTGGGACTCACGTCCCCCCATTTAGGGAAGCTGCCGTACACATGGGGAGGGAAAGCGACCCGGATTGGATGCCCCATTTCTCAAGCAAGAAAATGGGTGATGCCCTCAGAAGGCTTGCCCTGGAAAATCCCCACAGGCACATCACGGTTCTTTGTGGACACACCCACGGGGAAGGGCTTTGCCATCCAGAAGGTAATCTTGTGTGCTATACTGGCAAGGCGGATTACTACCATCCAAGGGTGGCAAACTCTTTTATAGTCAGATAGTTAAATACGAATATTGGCCAATATCCAAATGGTTGAGGAAGCAGTCTTATATACTGTAGCGGTGTGGGTTCGAGTCCCACTTGGCCAATTAAACACATGATGGACAAAATAAATAACCTTGCAAAGTGGCTCCTCATAACCCTTAGTTTTATGACGGCTATGGCTGCCCTGATAGTGGTTTTTATACCTGGGGCTACCTGGCAGGTTGCCTTTGTTATTTCTGCAATGTTCGGGATTTTCCACCGGATGCTTTCCTTCAAGGATGCCCTTGAGGCCAAGTGGGAACTTGAACGCGAGATGAAAAAGGAACTGAATAAGCCATCTTCCTCCCACGACAACGAGGACGAGAAATAATCTTGCTCCAGATTGACACAAAAAGACTTATTGGGATGGAAGAGGATCGCGCCTGTAAGCTCATAGTGGCTGCCGGGGGAATAGCCAATGTAACCATCAGGGACTTTTTCCCCCTGGTGACCAATACCGACTTCAGACTTGATAGAATCAATCTGGAAGTGAAAAATGGCATTGTCATAAAGGCGAATGTGGGATGATAGTGTCTGCCATTTCTACCAGTGACTTTATAAATTTGCGAACATACCTACAGGACATGCTCTTGGGTAGTCAGAGGGTATTTGCGTGGCAATTTTGCGAGGACACTGGGTTTCAGCCAATTCTCGGTCCGGTTATGACTCGCGACTGGAAACCAACAAGAATTAGCTTTTACATCGACAACAACGATAAAGTGGATAGATTTACAATAGGATAAAGGTGAATAGTAGATGACACAGGCTGATTTTAGATATAGAACGAACGAACAGATAAGAGGCGCATATCAGGTACGTCTAATAGATACCGATGGCAAGATGATAGGTATAGTTTCCTTTAGGGAAGCGTTAACCACGGCACAAAACCTTGGGTTGGACCTAGTGGAAATTAACAGAAATGCCAGTCCCCCGGTATGTAAGGTGTTGAACTATGGAAAGTTTAAGTACGACCAAGCCAAGTCTGCCAAGGAAGCCAGAAAAAATCAACATGCCCAAGAACTAAAAGAACTTACCCTTCGTCCGGTCACAGACACCCATGATCTTTTGGTAAAGGCAAAGCATGCCAAGGGCTGGCTTGAGGATGGGGACAAAGTTAAAATCATCGTCAAGATGAAGGGCCGGGAGCGCGTGCATCCCGAACAGGCAACGCTCGTTATCTCCGAGCTTCTCAAGGAGATTGGCACGCATAAAATGCAGGGGAAGCCCCAGGTTGACGGCAAGTATGTCACGGTCATTATTGAACCGGGTTGACCCCACGGCAAGGGCGTGCTACTCTTAGGGTCTACGTGGACTCGAAATATCACCAACTTTTAGAGCTTCTGAGGAAGCGGGACGATCAGGTCGTTGCCATGTACCCATATGGGTCTAAGGTATATGGCACGGCAATTGAGGGCTCTGACGAGGACTATATCACCATTCTCAAATATATGCCGGAAAGGCACGAAATCATTGACAGGCAGGGATATTCCTTTGTCATTCACAACGAGCAGAGTTTTCAGAGGGGCTTGTGGGCACATGAGTCCTATGCCCTGGAGTGTTTCTTTCTGGACCCCTCCCTGAGACTCAAGGATGCCCTGTGGGATTTTACCCTGGACAAGAGAGCCCTGCGGGAGTCCATCTCCCAGAAAGCCTCACACAGCTTTGTGAAGGCAAAGAAGAAGTTTGAGGTCGAGGGTGACTTCAAGAGGGGAAAGAAATCCCTGTTTCACTCCCTCCGCATTCTCACCTTTGGCACCCAGGTTGCAGAAACCGGGAAAATCCACAACTACCAGGCGGCAAATGACATGTGGTGGGAAATCTGGACAAATCCCAGCAATAAGTGGATTGACTACCAGAGCGTTTACCGGCCCATCTACAATGGCCTGTGTACAAAGTTCAGGGAGGCGTGTCCAAAATGACCTCTCTTCCTGTTGTCATAAAGGATATTAAATTCGATGAAATTCAAATTGGGGACATGATTGAGTACACAACAGATACTCCCCTGGTTGCCTCCGGTGTATTTTATCCTCGTTCACCAAGAACATTTAGGCTCGTGGTGCTTTCTCGGGAAAATGGAGTCTTGAGGACGCTCGACTATGCCACAAATGTTTTTCATTATTTGGGTAGATACGACATTGACACCAACAAATTTCCCACACTCCTGTTGTCCAGGGCAGAGGTGATGTGATGCACAGGGACGCTACTGAAAGATCGTGGTCACATTTTCTCGTTCAGGAAAATTTCGTCTCGTTAGACGCGCTTTTGCCAGGCGACTTTATGTGGATTGTTGACAGTTGGAATACTGCCGGAGTGTGCCTTCTGGGTTTGGTACTAACAATGCCGTTGCACTGGCAGGCCGATGCCGAGGTCGATGTTTTGCTTTTGCACAGTCAAAAAATTTGCACCTTCCGAACGCATCAAACAAAGGTCTATTTAATTTCACGATGCAGCCCCCCCTAAAAACACCTATCTACAAGCCCCCGGCAGAGGGTCGATTTGGGTCCGTCCGAAAATATGACACCCACACCGGGGTAGACCTATATGCAGAGGTCGGCACCAAGGTCTGTGCCATAGAATCTGGTACCGTTGTTGCTTCCATGCCATTTACGGGGATAGCCGCTGAGAGCCACTGGTGGCTCGACACCAATTGTGTTATGATTGAGGGCGCTTCCGGGGTTATTCTCTACGGGGAAATTGAAACCCAGCTAAAAGCTGGGGACTATGTTTTCGAGGGAGACCTCATTGGAGTTGTGCTCAGGGTCATAAAAAAAGACAAGGGCAAACCACTTGCGATGTTGCACCTAGAGTTGTATACTCCTGGGACGAAAGAGCCCGTGTGGTGGAAACTTGGTGAATCCAAGCCGGAATCCTTAGTGGATCCCACACCCCTAGTAGAGAGTTTCTATGTTCAATAATAAACGAAAAGGTCTATACGGCGACGATAGCCAAAATTGGCAGTGGTCTGTGTCCTGTGACACAGACATGGAAAGAAACTGCGAGGATGCCGGATGTGATAGTGAAGGCATTTGTAGATGTTCCAGAATTGTTGGTGTGGAGATCGATTCGGACATTTTTGGAGTAAACGTCTTTTTTGAGTGCTCCTATGAGGACAAAACCGGTGACGGGCTCGACAGGGTTCTTGCACACTGGTTTTGCAGGAAGAACTTTTCTAAAATTTCATGGGGATGGACAGCGGGCGGAGGATACTACGGAGAAGAACTAGAGCGCATTTACGTTGAGAACGACAACGGATTTTTTAATCTCTCCGAGGGATTCGAAAATATGTCCCACAAGGAAAAGATTGAGTTTCTCCTCAAACAGGAGTATGGCTCTGTCCTGCCACAAGTTGAGAAAGTCAAGGACTGGCAACTCAAGGCAGTTTTCCTGAGTGACGTGGTTAATTCCTTGAACACCAATTTGAACGACAAGGTTCTGAAAGAATATAAGACTTTCTGTTCCCCCTACACCCACACGGAAGAGGATCGCAAGTCCTTTCAGGAGAAAACGCGGATCCTCGCCCCATTGACCCTGCCATCGGGTGGGAAATACCAGGTCATTGACGGACGGCACAGGGTAACTGCCCTCGCCAGTGAATATACGACCTCTACCTGGGTGGCTCGTCCGAGTGGCAAGAAGGGCAGGAGACCCAAGCCCGTGGAGCAAAAGGAAGTTTTCACCCCTGTGTATGTGTGGATTATTTGTCCAAAGGAAGAAATAAAACGTGGCTAAAAAGAAAATCTATGTTCTCGGTGGCGGTACAATCTTTCACGTTAGACCCCACCTTGCCTTGTGTGCCGCCGCCTATGGCAAGACAGCTATTTCCCTTGCTACCTCCCTTGAGGGTTCTCTTGACCTTCTAAGAGACATTGGTACCGAGGTCCATCTTGGCCTTACCAAGATGGCAATAGGCTCCCAAATGGAACGCAGGAATCACCAGCGGACCCACATGATCGGGGAAACCAACGCTGACGTGGCCGACTTCCTTGAGAAAATTGTAACTGACCCAAACACCTCCATGATTTTCATGTCAGTTGCCCTGTGCGACTTTGAGGGCTATATCATCGGGGACTGGAACTACCAGGAGGATTTTTATCCTCTTACAAAGAGCGGGAAAGACCAACCACGCCTGCAAACCAAGGACGGCGGCATAGATATGTTTCTAAAACCTGCTGACAAACTCATCAAGGAAATCCGCAAGCAACGCAAGGACATTTTCCTTGTGGGTTTCAAGACCACTGCCGGGGCATCTGAGGACGATCAATATACCTCTGGACTCGGGCTTCTCAAAAAGAACTCCTGCAATCTTGTGCTTGCAAATGACGTGCAGACCGGCCTTGGAATGATTATTGTGCCGGAGCTTGCGGCGTACTCTGTCACCCACGACAGAAAAGAGCTTTTGAAAAATCTTGTCGAGATTTCCATGCTCAGGGAGAAAAACTCCTTCACCAGAACAAAAATCGTCGGCGATGAAACCAACCTCATCAAGTGGGACGGTCCTGAGATTCCGAAAACCTTGAGAACCGTGGTGGACTGGTGTGTGGAAGCAGGTGCCTACAAACCATTTAATGATGTAACTGTTGGGCACTTTGGGTTTAAGGCAGGCGAGGGCAGACTCTTTTCGTCTCGCCGGAAACAAAACTTCAATCGACGGGAGTGCAGGGATTTAGTTCAGGTAGACTTTTGGGACAACAGACAGGTTGCTTACGGAGCAAAGCCAAGTGCTGGAGCACGGAGTCAGTATGTAGTTCTCTCCAGATATAATGACCTTAACTGCATCGTTCACTTTCACTGCCAGAAGAAAGCTCACTCAATGGTTCCGGTGAGGTCTCAAAGAGAATTTGAGTGCGGCTCCCATGAGTGCGGGAAAAACACGGCAGATGGTATGATTCGGGTAAACGATCACCTGGCTGCGGTCATGTTAGACAAACATGGCCCAAATATTGTGTTTTCTGACAAGGCCGACCCACAGATGGTTATCGACTTTATTATGTCCAATTTTGACCTGTCCAAGCAAACGCGTTGAAACGAGGATAGCTGGTGGATATTTAAGGGGTGATGTGTCTTACATAACCCTGGAAGAAAAGCTGGAAATTCTTGTGGACGAGAGTCCGGGGGTTTCTATTACTCTTCCCTTGGAAATGTTAGCTGCTGTGGCGGGTGCCACGTCTCTGGCATATTTTATGGAAACAGCGCCATTTAGTGCAAGAGAGGTACTTGACGCCTATGCCCTTGAGAAAGCCACCGGCTTTTATATGGAAATCTCTCGAAACGAGATTGGTGGCATCAAAAAAGTATTCTTTGTGACCTTTGAGGAAATCGCCTATAAGGTATTTATCCGTCTTGATGACGTGGACTTTTTTAATCGCGGCAAAATAGATGACATTTGGCAAGAGCATGCGTCAGAAATTCAACCGGGCGACCTGACTATCTGTGCCCATCCCACATATATGCTCAGAGACTTGAGGGAACTCCTAGAGTCAGGATTTGAAAGAGCCAAGTGGGACTTCACCTTGCCAGAGGGAACTCTCCTAACGGTTCTATCGACAGTTAAGGTAGATAATTTTTGGTTTACAAAGGTGCTTTATAATCAAGCGCCAATGTGGGCATTCGGCGCTCTGTTTAAGGTTGACATGTTTGAGGGCGAGAAGACAAACAATAATCATTACATTTGACGATCATTTTCGGGTGTGCTACCCTTCTGGTATGCTAAAAATTTATGTTGTGGACAATGGTTGGGCCGGAGGGCTTGTTGTGGTTGCTGAGTCCAAGGCGGAGGCAGTCCAGTACATGCTAGACATGGATTCCTACGATCCTATTACCGAGGACGGTCTTGAGGAATACGAAATCAAGCCTGGGGAAATCCACAGGTTCCTTGGGGATCGTTAACCACCCTGGAAAACAGGGAAACCTTGTCTGCTGGACAAAATGCTAGAGTATATTTGAACATTTCCTCTGAATACCAAAATAATTTGGTATGGCTCCTACGACCGTTGTCCCTCTTTTCCAGATTGCTGCCCCAAAGAAATATGACCTAATTTATCTTGACTGTCCTTGGTCATACTTTGGGGATCCAAACAAAATGGGAGCAGCCGGGAAACACTACTCTCTAATGTCCCAGAAGGACATTTGCTCGATGGATCTAAAGTCCATCCTCAATAAAAATGCAATGGTTCTTGTGTGGGCAACCGGACCAAGGCTACATTATGCCATCGACGCCATCCGGGCTTGGGGGCTTCACTACAGAGGAGTAGCCTTCGTTTGGGTAAAAACCAGGCAGGACAAGACTATCATAAACGGACAGGGGGTTCCACCAACTTTCACAAAACCAACCTCCGAGCTTGTCCTCTGCGCCACGACCTGCAAGAACGGCAGACCACTCAAGCTTCAGAAGTTCAACACGCCACAGATTATTCTGGCCCCAAGAAAAGGGCACTCTACCAAACCAGAGGAAGTGCGTCAACAGATTGACCTAACTCTCGGCAGCGGAATAAGCAGGCTGGAGATATTTGCAAGAACGCTGGTCCCACAATGGGACGTTATTGGAAATGCGGTTTGTAACGAGGACGTTTCCGTCAGTATCAGCAAGCTGAATGGGTCGATTCCTTGTTTCTCTCCGCTACCCTTATCAGGCGATCCAGAATCCACGGGTCAATAAAGAAATATAAAAATTCCACTGGGGGCTTCCCGCTCTTCATGCCAAAATCATTGTAGGCGACCATAGCCTTGTACCAACGTTTCTGTGGTGTATAATCTTCTGTCAGGGTAACCGACCCTATGTCTTCCAGATACCGAAATCGGTATTCCCCAACTCTCCCTGAGGATTTTCTTATCTCTGCAAATTTAAGAAAGGGCATATCAACACCCTTTCTATTAAAACCCCAGGTGTGAATCCTTAAAAGCCCCTTCTGTGCTTTTAGTTTTATGGTGTCTCCGTATTTTTCTTTCCAGATTTTCTTATAGTCACTTGGAAGGATTAGCATCATGTGGGTCGATATTGGACTCATTTTTCTCTGTTGCCTCTGCTTGTAAGTATACAATCAGAGTGCAAGGTGTCTGAGAACCGATTTCTTCAATGATTGGTTTGACTTGTAGCTCCCAATCTAGCCCACCAAGACCACACCCAATAGTCGGTAGAGCAACCTCGTGTAATTTGTGTTCCTCCATGTGTCTGACCATGTTTTTAAGAGCAGACCAAATCATGTAGGTCTCGGACGGAAGTCTCCAGTGACTCTTCACGCAGAGATTGTAAATCCATCTTTCGTTTACCTTATAGTTGATATTGACTCTGTAAACGGAGGCGCTGTCAAGTTCTATGGGTTCTGTTGGAATTTGCCATTTTGGCTTGGTGAGGAAGGAGAGTCCAACAGAATGGTCTGGAAAAATCATCCCAGGAAGGAAGTTTCCTTCCTTGCATCTCTTTTTATAGTCTTCGAACATTTGAGGGAATCGTTTTTTAAACTCAACGGCTATTCCCTTGCCCATTACCCCAACGGCATTAACTCCATGCGCGAGATTGCCCTCAAAGTCAAAAAGGTTTCCTGTTCTATATTCTACTGGCATGTTAGTCTTCTTTTGGCTGTCTTGAGTTTACCTGATGGATCTTGTGATGACCATCCTCCGACAACTCAAGAGCAGTTAGTTTTCCTCCGAAGCAGCATCCGGTGTCGATGCCATAGCAAGAAAAGCCATGGGCATTTGTGTGGATCTTGATAAATTCAAGATCCCAGACGTGGTGACCATAGACCACATGCCAATTGTCTTCATAATCCTCTGCCCAAAAGGAACTGCCTTTTGGGGGATTAAAATCATCATGCCGGTTCAAGTAAGCAGGCTTTGACCTGTCAAAAAGGAACCGAATATGCATTTTGGTGTTTTCCGGCTGCTGATCCATTGGAATGCCCGGCATGAAGCCTGCGTGTACTGCCACGGTCCTGTAGTCCTCCAGATAAATGCTTGTGGGTGCGGCAGCCAGCCAGTCTAGGTCAACCTTCGTGAGCCCTTCCATGATTTTTCTGCGGTCAGGAGAGTGCCTGAGCCAGCTAGGCTTGGCATTATTCGGGTTATTTGCGTGCCACATGGCTTTTTGATGATATTGCACATATCTGTCGTCATGGTTGCCCCTAACGATCTCAATGCCCCTGGTACGAATAAATTGAACTACCCCTACCGAGTCCGGTCCCCTGTCTACGAGATCCCCAAGGGAAATGACCCGAATATCAGGATTTCCAGCTTTCCAGCCGATTTTAGCAAGAAGTTCTTTAAATTCCTCCAGGCACCCGTGAATGTCACCTACAAGGTATATTTTCTGGTTCGTCATGTTTCTATCCTAGCACAGCTTCTTTCTTTGTCATTTTGATTTTCAGTATATATTTATCGGTAGTCCATCATTTGGAGGAGTTAAAATATGACCGGTGTAAGAATAAGTACAGCAGGCGCAATTGCAGAGTTGACCAGAGAAGGCAACCAGATTGATAACCATGCATCAAGCTCGGGCTTTTTACCATATAAGCAGGTAAGCGTTGTGGCTCATACGACCTCAACGTTTAACAATGGAACCCAGGTGGGTTTCCTGGCTGTTGCTGGTCTACAGACCATTTCTGGTGCAGTAACCCATTCTATTAGAATGCCAACGGCATCCTTGATGCCCGGCTCGATATGGAGCTTCCGCAACATCAGTGCTCAGGGTCATATCCTGACCGGCTCTGGCGAGGCTCCGTTCGTGGGTCCAAGTCCAGGTTTTGCCGTAGGTTCGCAGCTGGCGCTCGGAGCGGTGGCTGGCGTAAGCGTAACACTCTACTGTGACGGGTTCAAGTACCTTGTCATGGCTGGTTCTGGTTCTATCACCGGAACCTGATCTAAACTCTATACACTGGTCATGGAAAAGGCGACACCTTTGTGTCGCCTTTTCTCTTGTTTATCTTTGTTGGTGCGATGGGAAGTCGTGGGTCAGCCGACCTTTTTAAAGGTGTACTGATCCCGAATGAAACGGTGGAAATACGACCCCGCCGACTGAGCCTGCTGTAGCTCGCTCACTACCGTCTGAGGCACATTGTAGTATTCGTACACACCTCCCGCGTTAAACATGAGGCGGAGGGTGCCGTTTTCATATTCCATATTCTTAAGATTCGTTGAGGTAAAAGTATTTCTTTCCATTTTTTATTCCTTTGTTTTCAATCAATTGTGTCAACACTCTCGACCAAGCCGCTGTGACGGTAGGTCCAGAACTCTACATTTTTTCCGGTTGCATTGTTGGTGAGATGAAGAATCATCTGTCCAAAACGACCCTTGGACAATTCAGCCGACCGGAGGGTAAAAGTACCATTAAGCTCGGGCTCGGTCTTGGACACGATCGAAATCTGTCTTCCGCCGAAGCCTGCAAGGGACTTCAACTTCTCTTTTAGTTCCAAAGCCTTGGTAGCATTTCGAGAAACTGTGACATTTCCCTCGGTCATGGACACGAAGCCGTGCCTGACGCCATTGTGGGTAATGTTCACAATCGTGTCATTCTCCTTTGTCCCAATGGAGACAATGCTGTGGTCCGTCATTGACTCAAGGGACGCGATCCTCGATCCACACTTACCTCTACCGACCTTGGAGGTCAATACCTTATACTGTCCACTAAGGACAGTTCTTTCTCCTGCGAAGGCGACCTCGATAAGGTCTCCTGAGTTAATTGTTTCCAACACTTGTTTGAGAAGCTGTTTTTCCATTTGTCCTATTCTCCGAATACAATCTTAATGTACCACATCGGAAGAGGGTTATAAACCAATTGTATTCTCAATGAAAGTTTTCACGTTTTCCCGATGGGCGTCAAAGGACGCCCGGGAGACACGCAAAAATCCTCTGTGACGCAGGACTTCTTCCATCGTTGGGGCTTTGTCCCAATTGGCCGACCAAATAAACACAGGTATATTTGGATAGGTCGTCATAGCCCAACAGGCATCACACCCATCGTGACCATTTTTGTCCTCCATGTAGTTTTTTTGATGCCCCGAAAAATTTAAAGCCATGTCCAGCGGATTCGCTCCAAGGTCATGGTCCATTAAGATTAGCTGGAGCCTGCCAGAGAGGGCAAGGGCGTCCACCGAGGCACAAAAATGCAACACATTTGTGCTCCACGCAATATGTGCGTGGGGAAATTCCCTCTCCAGCCACTCAATACGATATGGCGTGTCCTCAAGCACAGCAATGACTGGAAGGTTGTCTCCGATAGGTGGAATGCTATTTGTAATGCGGCTCATTCGATTTTCTTAATGTAGTAGTCGATTTCTGGGAATGTCTTTGAGATCATTCTCCCAAGGCGATGACCGGCCAGTTCGTTTCCCTGCATGTCAAATTCCACGCTCGTGATGTGGAATCCATGATTAACAGAGACGGCATCCTGGTTCATATAGGCTTCTAGCCCCTCAGCGATATCTTTTTCCGCAGGGTCGAAGGTGAACACCAGAGTAAACATGATTCCCTATCCTAGCACCTCCGGGGAGATCAGTCAAGCCAGATGGAAATAGATCGGGTTCCGATTTTCTGTACCGACCATCCGGCATTTTCAAACCTTGTTTCAATCTCCCGAAGCATTTCCTCGTCCTGCTCATCGAGAGTGAACATTCGGACCTGGCCGTGGGTTTCCAATTCCTGCGTTAGATAGTCTAAATGCCGACGCAAAACCGCTTCCCTTGCAAGCTTTTCATTGTGCTCCTTGAATTTCTGAAGAATTTCAGGAGTCATGGGAATCGCCTTACGATTAACTTTGACACTCATTCTTTAACCCGTTCCTTTTAATTTCTTGTTGTGTCCAGTGAGTCGAAGTCTGGACGTGGTTAGCCCGGACATACTTTGCTAGGCTCGTGGAGGGATCTCTGTACTCGTCTGCAACCCGCAGAACAACACCCTCTCTTGTGTGCCCGCAAGAAGAAGCCATCGAGGTTATGGTCTTGCAGACCGTTTCAAAATCCTCTGCTCGTCTGAAGATTTTTGTGGCCATGTATGGCACGGTGGGCATTCCCATTTCCTTTGCCATTTCCTTGACCATTTCCCATGACCACCACTTTCCCGTGGTGTCCTCCCTGACCCCAAAGATCAGGAAATACCCAGGAAGGTCTGTGTAAGAAATGGAATGAAGGGCAAATAGATATTCGCCAAAGACTGACACGTCATCAGGAATCGTATGACGGACACCTGAGTGAAGCTGCTTCGCAAAATCGAAAGACTCATGTGTTGGGGGTCCATTGTGGCTCCTGGCAAAGACGGTATGTCTTGTCATGCACAGGTTACTACCATCCATCTTCTCTGTCAAGACGACGGGGATATTAAGTAGATGCTCCACAGAGCCCAATACTTTGTCGTCTGACCCTGCTCCGGGAGAACATGGTAGGTGGGGGGTACGCGGATACTTGGGTGACTCGGTGGACATTTTGAGTTACTCTGTTTCTGTGACAAGAGTGATATGATTTTTTAGAGACAATGAAGTAAACCAGTAGTATCCTGTGTTGTTGGTGGTGAAGTTATAAACCTTCATCTTGTGGGTTGGTTTTTTGTCTCTACAAAGTCCTTTTTCATCTGGACATGGCTGGGAAAGCACTAGCATTTTTACAGGAATTGTGGGCATTCCTTCGGGTACGAGTGCGATTACAACGTCTCCAACTTTCGGGGCTCGGTCCATACTTGTGTGCTAGGGTGTAAGCATAGCACCTTGCGAGAGGTTGTCCAATGTTTCTCTGGCACAGCTTGACACGATTTAAGGTCGTGCTAGAGTGTCATGGAACAGGGCAAGAACGTCAGCAAAACTAGGGTTTACGACGTATACTAGTGCCTGCAACCACTACCTAAAAAGAGGACAAAAAAATGATCGGAATCATTGCTGGCGTCTCGGAGAATATCGTGAACATGACAGAAGAAGACCTCGAAAATGCAGCAAAGGAATTTGCGGAAAGCGTGGATCCCCTCGCCTATACGTCCGTTCAGGTGCTTCCAACCACGATAGTCGTTAATGCCGTGGACACCTCCGAGAAACCATCGGCGTCTGCTTCCCCTGCCGAGGCAGAGACACCCAGCCCTATTCAGCAAATCGTTTATGTTGAGGAGCCCAAGGTTGGAGAAAGCCGAAACGTTGTCACTATCCAGATTCCCAAGGAGATGGAAAATAACGTCCAAATGGGCCATGAGAAAATGAACATCCTTATGGCCGGTGACGGAGCTACCCCGTCAACTGCCTGTTTGGTAACAGGCGTACCCGGAGCCGGAAAATCTACCATGATGTTCCAGCTAGCAGACTCTATTACCGGAGCAGGGCATATTGCCCTGTATAACACCTGTGAAGAGTCCCTGGTGCAGGTATCCAGGGTGGCAAAACGCCTTCGTCTGCGCCATGGATTTAACGTCGCCGCGCATCGCTCCGTGTTCGACCTTGTGGAACACGCCAAGATTTTCCAGAAGGAAAATCCAGAAAAGCAAGTTTTCATTTTCGTTGACAGCTTGCAGACAGTGGAGGTCCCCAACTACGAATATGACGCGGAGGGATCCGTTATCATGGATGAAGCAGGGGAGCCTCTCAAGCGCAAGGGTCGTCCAATCTCTGGTCAGACTACCCAGGTTGAGGTAACAAAGATTTTGACCTCATGGTGCAAGAAGACATACGGCATTATGTTCCTTATTGGTCAGGTCAATAAGGACGGAGACTTCGCCGGTCGTCAGGCAATCAAGCACTGGGTCGATGCCCACCTGCACCTCGACATTAACCGTGACCGATACTCCGGGGACTATGGCTGTCGAACGGCGGAAATGACTAAAAACCGTTTCGGCGTGGCTGGAATCTACTACCCCTTTGAGATTGAGGCAAGGGGCATTAAGTTCACCGAACCGAAGGCTAAACCATGAAAAAGCCCTCTAGGTGCTCTCTTGACAAATGCTCTGGTTGTGGTACAAATCCCGCAAGGCCAGAGCATCCTTGTCCCATGGAACCCATGGAAGCCGAAATACCTACTTCCTGTGACTGCTGCAAGGAGTGCATTAAGGCTTGTGTGGACAGGCCAAAAAACCCATAATGATTTACCTGCCTGAGGTTTCTATTTAGTCTCAGGGGAATGACAAAGGTACCAGTGCAATTAAAGTCTTATGTGGGACGAATGTTTGAGTTAAAAAAATACACAAGCATTTGGGGCTCTGTTAAGTTACGCGCGGGTGCGAGTGGTCAAAAGATAAAATACTCCTATAGTGACTTCTCTGACCTCGTGTTCGTTCTAGACGAGGGCACTACCAAAGTCAAGATCCAAAAAAAGGACGGCTTTCCTGTGTGGATCGGTAAATTCTTTTTGAGGACAGAAGTTCTCGGGGATGCCAAGATCGAGTTCCGAAATGATCAAATCATCACCACGATTAAATCTCTAGTGTCAAAGGTTCAGGACCAATTAACCACAACAGAACAAGTGGACGTTAATCTAACCCTGTATTACGTCCAGCAGCTTATCGACAAAGACGCACGATAAGCCTTGACGCCTCTCCTGAGTCTGCTAGAATCTTATGGAGAACAAGGAAACAACCACAATGAACACTCTCGCTGTCGCCACTTCTAAGCGTTCTGTTGACACCGTTGTCGGCAAGGTTCTTGTCGCCAAGCGCAGCTTCTCGGACTTTAGCACCCGTCTGGGCACTTCCGCCTGGGAAGTTACTGCCGGAACAACCGTTATTGCCCTCATGGAAGGCACTGCCGCCAGCTACAACACAAAGGTTGTCAAGTGTCTTTTCAATGGGATGCGTGGGGAAATATCCCTTGATTATGAATTCGACAGGAATTGGGGTATCATCTCCCCAGATGACCGCCTGGGCGCGCAAGTTTTCGTGTTCACTGGTGCCCTGACCAACACCAGGGACTACTACAAGACCCTTGTGGAGTGCTTCGGTGGCTCCTTCGGGACCGCCGTGACTGGAAAGACCTCATATCTTGTCGTGGGCGATGCCACGTTCCAGGGCGACCCCAATCACCAGTCAACCAAGGCAAAGAAGGCCAAGTCGTTCGGGGTGAAGATCATCGGAGAGGCTGGGTTCTTCCGCTTGATCAACGGGTGACATGGCTAGACACATTCGCTGGACTTGTCGCAAATCTGGGCACTGGCTTGGAACCACGCTAACGTTCTCTTTCGAGGCAAAGCGTTTCTCTGCTGGATGGCGGCTGCGGCCGCACGTTTTCCCTATGGGCTTGAGCGTCTAATTCTCTCAAAGAAGGTAGCCAGCCCATTTGCAATGGTTCTGAGGGTACCGACTCTATGAATGACAAGTTCGTTTCTTGTGCCTGTCTCGGGAGCATTAACCAGGTTTGGTTCAATAAGCTCCTCCCCGTCATCGGCCAACTTGCGCACTTCCTCAATTGTCTTGGTGATGAGGTCATCGCACTTCTTGGAGAAAGCCACAACTGCCTTGGCGCTTGGTACCTGAATACCTAGCTCGGGCTTTGTGTCATCTGCCTCCTTGAGGAGTTTTCCCTCCTTGAGGGCGGAGAGCTTCTGGGCAACTGCCTCATCAATTAGGGCTCTGAGTTCTTGTTCTGTAATTCTCGTGCCGTTTCTTTGTGCCGAGTCCATAATAGGTGATTGCATCTGTGGATTTGTCCTCTGGATCCAATCTCGCAATTTATCAGCTTCGGCCTTTGCGCCAGCCTTCTCAAGTTCACTATACATGTAATCATAACTCTCAGGTCCAAATTCACCCTTATGAATTCCGAATTGCATAATTGAAAATGCCCGGGTGGGATCCTCTTTAACGCCTTCCATTCTGCGGTCAATGTGTGCTTTGGCACCTGGGTCCACTTGTGCGGCAGTTGCGCCTCCTCCGCCACCAAACCAGCCCTCCTCAAGCTTTTTTGCAACTGTCTCTCTTACAAGAGCCCTTAGGTCATTTTCTGTTATTTTTGTCATGGTCAATATCGTCCTTGCTGATTAAAACTTTGGTTCCCCAAGTTCGTGCTTGGAGTCTTCTTCCTCTTCATAACGTCTAATAAGGTCTTCCGTTTCTGGGTCCGTGGGTCCATCATCAGGAGGAAAAATATCTGCCGGATGATATTCGTCCCACTCGTGGTCGGGCATTTGTGCCCGACGCATCTGAGATATAATGTCCTCATCTGATAGCCCTTGGTCAATTAAGTGCCGTATAGTCTCAAGATCGGGGTGTTCCTCGGTCTTGTGCCAGTTTAAGTTAGCATGAATGTCCTGGGGGTCACCCGCTTCATCATCATAGGGCACCAATTCCTCTTGTGCCAAAATGGTCATTTCTTTATACCAATTTTCCCATCGTCCTCAGTTGGGAAGTTTATCAAGGACTGCACGGCTTCCATGGCGGCAGCAACCAACTTGGCTTTCATGGCCTCCACAATTTCCAGGTATTGTCTCTGGAGGTCAGGCGCAAGGGTGTCCGGGTTTCTCAGATTAAAGGTTGTTATGATTTCATTCTCAAAGTTTCTGGAGGTGGAGTCCATGAGGGCGATGATCTCCCTCTTTGCCATAATGGGATTGTTTCCGGTGGAAAACTCCTGAAGCCTGCTCTTGACTACCTTGGCTACCATTTCCTTTAGTTGGGACTGGGTGACGGTGATATTTCTGTCCTTGGCCTCAAAGGGCTTACGGAGAGGAGCCCCGCCAGTTGGGGAAACTGCCTGCTGGGCTAGCGCCGCAGGACTTGCCTTACCAAGAGGAGCAGCAACCTCAATAGACCTTTTAGCCAATGTGGCAAGATCCGGCTGCGTCACGGTCGTCTTACCGGATTTCTCCAGGCCATCGAGAGCCATCATAAGTTTGTCAATTGACACTTGATCGCTCGGTCCTGTCTTTGGCACGGCGGCGATTCTCTGACGATAATCAAGTTCGGTGAGGTAACTGGAAATTGCCTCCTTTATCATCTCTTGTAATTTCTTTGAGTTAACTTTCATGTCCTAATGTCCTTTTTACCTAATGCCCACAATTCTACGTCTTGGAATGCCTGGCCCAAGGTCCAACTTGTCGTCAAGTTCTTTTACGACCTCCATGACCATTTTGTCATAAGCCCTGCCAACAACACCGGAGATAGCGACCTCTTCTAGAGAAGTCTTTTCCATCAGTTCTTCTGTAAGACTCTCAACGACAGGAGCCTTCATGTCGTCCATAACCATTCTGATTGGGATTTCTTTTGTACCCTCGGTCAGTTTCGTTCTGACAGCTTCAGAGATCAGAGCCCGGAGTTCATTTAGTGTTATTTTCATATTGCCTCAGATCCCGACCATAAATAGGTTGAGTCTTCTTGAAACTTGCTGAAGTACAGGGTTATTTGTATCAAAAAGGTCCGCTATCACCTTGGCGGCTTCCTCTGGACGGGCGAACCCGTTTTGAATTAATCCCTTAATGGCCTTTAAAACAACCTGAGGATCCTGCGTTTTGTCCGCAATTGACTCGGCCGTGTCTAGGATAACCTGAAGCCTGTCTTCGGCGGTTGCAGCATCCTTAAAGGGATTATATGAAGGTTCGGGTTCGGGCGGTTCGTCTTCCATGCCCTCCGCTCCGCCTCCGGCGTCATCACCGCCCATGTCCATTCCCCCGCCGCCTCCGCCTCCACCAAAACCTCCACCCAAGCCTCCACCGCCCCCGCCTCCCATATCGCCCATATCGCCCCCTGCTGGGTCTGTGGGGTCTGCGCCAGGGTCCCCGCCCGCTGCTGGATCCATCCCGGCGTCACCACCGGGCGCTCCTGTTGGGGCTGCACCATCGGCCCCTAGAGCCGCTCCAGGGTCACTGGTAGACCCTCCTGGGTCTCCTGCGGCCATGGGGTCACCCATCTCCGGGGAAGCGTCAACCGGGGCTGTCTCCGAGTCTGGTGGCGGTCCTCCTGGCTTATCTGGAAGAATGCCCTCTTCATTTATTCTTGAGGGATTTGACCCAATGGTTTTTAGAAACTCTTTCCTTCTTTTGTCGGACAAGCGCAGGGCTTCGTCCTCCAAGAGAACTCTGGATATTTCCTCCTCGATTAAAAAAGAAATAGTCTCTAAAAGT
>Ga0315277_10001172_pt1 | contig 38727 bp, 32 predicted proteins | sample YL17G05_15_MG_FD_203695 | JGI IMG/M metagenome (GOLD analysis project Ga0315277, IMG submission 203695) | Sediment microbial communities from Yellowstone Lake, YNP, Wyoming, USA - YL17G05_15 | ecosystem: Environmental > Aquatic > Freshwater > Lake > Sediment | place: USA: Wyoming | collected...
CCTGGTCCCGGCACGGCAAAACCCTCCGTGGCCCCCCTTTCCAGGCCGAAAACCTAGCACAAATACCCGTGTGAGTCATCATCAAAACCCAATAATGATGCTAAAGTCTCTGTTTTTCTGGGCTTTTTGAGGTTTTTGCTGGTGGATCGGGGAATGCCTTGCCCCCGCCCCCCCGGGCGCGTCCGAATTGCGTTTCGGATGGCCGTGCCCCTTGTGTTGCCGCTCAGGGGTATGCCCGCGGCGGTATGGTGGCCGTCCCGGACATTTCTGACCAGGTGCGGATTCGACACGAAAAACCCGTCGAAGTATAACCTAGAGGGGGTAGCCTTCTGATCACGACTTGGTTTATGATGTATGAAATGATTCGGCGGGGCTTTAGCATAAGGACCGGGCTCCTGGTTCCCACGAGCGCAAAAGGACTGCCGAAAAACGTGCAGGCGACTTGTCTGATGGGTGCAGACAACCTCCAAAGGAGGAGGCAAACGTGGGCGACTTGAAAAATCGGCTGGCTGCCTTGGAAGAGCAGAACCGGGAGTTGCAGGAGGAGAACCGCAAGCTGCGGGGCATCCTGGTTCGCAGGCGAAGGCGTCAGCGGCCTGGCGGCAATGGGCAGTCGAGTGGCCGCATTTTTGGCTATGCCAGGGCGTGTACCGGCAAGGAAGAAAAATCGGTCGAGATGCAGGAGGAGATGATCCGGGAGCGGGCTGCCAAGTTGGAGGGGCAGTTGGTGAAGGTCTACTGCGACCTGGTGATCTCGGCCCGGGACATCCGCTGGGAGAAGCGAGAGGGATTTCGGGCCCTGATTGATGCGATAGGACCGGGAGATCACTTGATCGTCTGGCGGTTGGAGACGATTGAACGTAATCCGATTGCGATATTGGAGCCGATGCGGTGGTTGGTGAATCGTGGGGTGAGGGTGCGTGTTTTGGAGTATGGAGAGGCGTCGCTTGATTTGGAGGGTTCGACGGGTCGGATGGTGGTGATGCTCTGGGCAGTCTATGCGCGGTTTTTCATCGACTACCCCTCGACGGTAACGAAACAGGCGGTGCAGTGGCGGCGTGAGCGGGGGCTGCCTTACAACAAGGTGGAGATGGGCAAGCGACGGATCTCCAAGATGGTGCCTGATCCGCAGCAGCCGGGCAAGATGAAGCGGCAGGGGTTTGAGAGTTGGGACGCGGAAGAGTGCGACACTGTTAGGGAGATTTGGAGGCGGCACGAGTTGGAGCACGAGACTTTGTACTCGATTGCCAAGGACCTCAAAGCGCGGGGTGTGCGCCGCTGGAACGGCACGCCCTGGGTGCCCGACGCTTGCCGTCGCCGACCTGGCATCAAACCATACCCGCTCAACGCCCGAACCGTCCAGCGGGCCTTCTGGCGCTACACGGCGATGCTGGCGGTAGGAGAGGATCTTCAGGACTTGCCGGCCAACCCAGAGCACGTCAAGATTGCCCGGGCCAGGATCCACGAACACCGAATGGCCTGGAGCAGAAAGGGCCGACTCGGTCGGCTGCCCAAAGAGGTCCGAGGCGCGATCGAGCGGAACGACCGGGAGGGGCTGGTGGAACTCACACCGCGGAGTTGGGCGAAGCGGCTGTACTGCGGACCGGGGCAATAGCGCCGGTGGGTGGACCGGGCGAAGAACGTCTGATGCCACAGCTTGATGGTCCCTTGGCGCCAGAAGCCCCCGAGAGGCTAGACCAGGGATATCCAGTGCGCGACGCCTATCAACTTGTCGTCCACTTGCAGAACAGAGGGTATCAGACGTCTTCGCCTCCTCCCGAACCTCTTCGAGAATACGTGTGTTGCCGAAGCGACTTGCAGGCGGTGGTGGAACAATTGAGAAAGGTCCGGGAGTGGCTGGGCGAAACGGCGAAAGTCAAAGGGGCGCCGAGTGCCGAAGTAACGAAGGCAAAGAACAGACGGAGGGCCAGGGCGAACGCCGGCCGGAAGCCTTCGCCCGAGATTGCCAAGCGGAACAGGAAAGCCGTTCGCATGTTCACGGCCGGCAGCAGCGTTGAGGAAGTATGCGAACGGTTGGGCATCTCGGCCGCGCTGGCCCGTAGGATCAAGTCCGATGCCGGCCTGAAAGGGGACAAGGTCCACAACAAGGCTGAATCGTGAAGGAATGTGAGGAAATCAATTCCTTCACATTCTTTCACAAGCACCCGCAATCAAGTCCCTTCGGCAACCTTTTCCGTTTCTCGTCAACGGGTGACGCGGTACCGATTTCACTCCTGCTGCGAAAGTATTGGCGGGAGTTTTGTTTCTTCACACTCCGCCGCTACCGTGGACCGGGTACGCCGACATTCGTGTTTTGTCAGCATTTCCAACCCGTTCCCTGGAGTACCTGCGATGGCAAAGGTTGCCCTCCCTCGGCCCGAGGCTCCGGGCCACGTGACGGCTGACTCTCTCTACACGTTGGCCAAGATCCAAGACCGGCTGAAACTGGGCCAACACGCGCTGCGGCAAGCGCGGCGGGCCGGCCTACGGATCCGCCGGATCGGCCGCCGCGGTTACGTGTTAGGCCGCGACATTCTCGCGTTCGTCGAATCGACCGGGAAGTGAGGGCCGGCCGATGGACTGCGAGTTCTGCAACGTGGAGCGGGTGACCTGCTTGCAGGTGCCGACCCGCTACGGAGTGGCCGCGGGCCTGTGCCGTGCGTGCTACTTCGCCCACGCCCGGCTGCATCGATCCGGGCGAACAAGAAGAAGGCCGGCGGGGTCGGGACCAGCGCGACCCGATACGCACGCCGGCCAACTGATGTTGCCCCTGGAAAGCGAAACGAGCGGCCCGGCTATGGCCGCCCGTTTCTCAGTTGAACCCTCAAACCGACAAGGATTCGTGCGAGATGAGTACCAGTCTACCACACCCGAGCGGTGACGGCCAAGGCGCGGCCGCTGACGTTCTCCAAGCCGGCCGGTCCAAAGATCGGCCCTCCGCGACAAACTGCCTTGCAGGCAGCACCGGGGCCGTTGCCGACCAAGCCGGCCTCCTCGACACCCCGGCCGATCCCTTCGATCCGGCGAGTCTGCGGCTGTCGCAGGACTTCGCCAGCACGATCGGGGTCAAGAAGGTGCTGACCACCGTGCCCTGCCGGAAGCCCAACCGACATGAGTTTGTGCGGGTGCGGCCGGGTGAAGATTGGCGACTGGAAACAGGAGTGTTTGAGGACAAGGTGAACCGGGAAGTCTACCTCGTTCGTCGTGATCTCTGGCCCGAGCTGGCCGGCGAAGTGTATCCAGCTTGCTTGTTCCTGGCCGTCAACCGGCAAGGCGACGTGTTCCTGTGGCTCGTGAAGCTGCCCGGGGCCGACGGCCGATCGAACACCTGGAACGATTCGGCGCTGGCCGCGGCGCGGCTGGCTGAAACCAAATGGGTCCGGGTTGCCTCAAACACGCCCGCGGGACTCTATGACGTGTTCGAGGCTGCCGGCGAGTTGTCCGAACCAGAGTGGCCGGAGCTGTCATTGACCGAAATCCTCAGACTCGGTTTCCAGAATCGGTTTATTGAATCCGTCGATCATCCGGCCATTCGAGCGTTGCGGGGGCTGGTATGATTGACCCGCTGCACCCCTACCGCGAAGTCTGGTTGTGCGACTTCGAGTTCCGTGCGCCCGATGGCGAGCAGCCCGATCCGCGTTGCATGGTTGGGCTGGAGTCCCGTACCGGCCGGACCCTTCGGGTTTGGGCCGATCAATTGGTCGGTATGACCCGGCCGCCCTTCCCGATCGGGGCCGATGTGTTGTTTGTCGCCTACTTCGCAAGCGCCGAGTTGGGTTGCTTCCGGGCGTTGGGCTGGCCCCTGCCGGCACGAATCCTCGACTTGTTCGCCGAGTTTCGCAACCTCACCAACGGGGGGGCCACCGTGGCCGGCAACGGATTGCTGGGGGCCCTGGCTTACTTCGGGCTTGGCGGGATCAACGCGGCCGAGAAACAGGACCTGAGGGACTTGGCCCAAGGGGACGGACAGTACACGGAGGCCGAGCGGGAAGCGCTGTTGGCCTACTGCGAAACCGACGTGGTGGCCCTGGCCAAGCTGCTGCCGGCCATGCTGCCCAAGATCGACCTGCCCCGCGCCCTTCTCAGAGGCCGCTACATGGCCGCCGTGGCCGTGATGGAATGGAAGGGGGTTCCGATTGACGTTCCCACATTGGACGCCCTACGGGCGACCTGGGGGGCTGCAAAGGGCCGTCTGGTCGAACGGATCGACTCGGACTATGGCGTCTACGTTCCGACCGGTCGAACGCTGAACCCCGAATCGACGTTGGGGGCCGAGTTGTTCCGAACGGCGGACGATTGGGGCGTTGCCCCGTACAACCTGGCCGACATGGCCCGTGACGTGTGGCGAGAAGACCAGGCCGCGGGGGCCGAGTTCCAAGATGCTCTGAAGGCCGCGCGACAGGCAACCGGCCTGACCGTCAACCGCATGAGCGCGTGGGAAGAGGCCGGCCGCGATTACTCCGCTTGGCCTGGGTTGGACGCGAAGGCCCGGGAGTTGGCCGGCATGTATCCCGCGTTGGGGATCGGCCGCGGATTTGAGCAAGACGCGGAATACGATGACACCGACTATGCCGGCCGATTGTGGGAGTTGCTTCGCAACGGTGGCCGGCCCTCCAAACCGCGGCATGATCGGCAGATTTTCACACGGGCCGCGGACCTAGTCGCCCAAGCCGGCCCTGGGTGTAGGGCGGAACGTCTGACGTTCTCGACCCGACGGTTTGCCGAGTGGCTGGCCCGCGAGGGTATTCCGTGGCCGCGGCTCGATTCGGGCGAGTTGGCTTTGGACGATGATACCTTTCGCCAAATGGCCCGTACCTACCCTGCGGTGGCCCCGTAACGGGAGCTACGTCATTCGTTGGGTGAGATGCGGCTCTTCTCTGACCTGGCCGTGGGCAGCGATGGTCGCAACCGCTGCCTCTTATCGCCTTTCCGATCTGTTACGGGTCGCAACCAGCCGAGCAACCGGCGTGAAATCGTCGGTTGTGTTCAATCTTGTCGAGAAGATCGTCAACCCGTTGCGCTTGGCCGATCTGACCGAAAGCCACATAAGCCATTGGCAGGCAACGTTGCGGAAAGAGGGGCTGAGTGAAACGACGATCAAGAGCTACTCGGCCCACCTGAAAGCCGCGTTGCGTTGGGCCGAGCGTATGGGCATGTTGGTCAAGGTGCCGAAGATCGACATGCCCAAGCGGGTCAAGGGGGCCAAGGTGATGAAGGGCCGGCCCATCACAGGTGAAGAGTTCGAGCGCATGTTGGCCAAAGTGCCGGCCGTGGTGGGCAAAGCCGCGGTTCAGTCATGGGTTCACTACCTGAAGGGGCTATGGTGGTCGGGACTGCGGTTGGGCGAATCCCTCGAACTGTGGTGGGATCGTGATGATCGACTGTCCGTAGACCTGTCGAGCGAATACCCGATGATGCAGATTCCGGCCGAATGCGAGAAGGGCTATCAGGATCGGCTGTTGCCGATGGCCCCAGAGTTTGCCGAATTCCTGTTGGCCCTCCCGGAAGCCGAGCGGATCGGCCGCGTGTTCAAGCCGCAGCCCCCAAAGCGGGTTTGCGGGGAGAGGCTGTGCGATTCTCGGGTCTCGAAAATCGTGGCCGCGGTTGGCAAGGCCGCGGGTGTGAAGGTGGCCACCCGGAGCAAGATCGATCCAGAGACAGGCCGGCGGGTCGAAGTGGTCAAGTACGCTTCGGCCCACGACCTGCGCCGGTCATTCGGGGAGCGGTGGGCTGCCCGGGTAATGCCAACCGACCTGATGGCCTTGATGCGGCATGAAAGCATCGAAACCACGTTGCGGTACTACGTCGGCCGCAACGCGCAGGCGACTGCCAAAACGCTTTGGGAGGCCCACAAAAAGGCCGCCGCCAGTAACACTTTGGGTAACATCGGCCAAGTTGGCCCGGACTCCGCGGTTAGTGCAGGCGACTTAAGTTCCGATGGGGAAAGGGCTTGCGAAGTAGGCCCGGGAGGGGTCGAACCTCCGACCAAGGGATTATGAGTCCCCTGCTCTGACCACTGAGCTACGGGCCCATGCCGGTGACCAGACGGATGCTGCCGGCCGTGCTCGCCAAGCGGGTCTTCTGCCGGTCAGACCCGTACTGCCACCTCCGAGGTAGGCGTCGCTGAACACTTTCCAGCTTACCGCAAAGCCGCTACCTTGCAAGCCGGCCACGCCTGCGGCCGGCCTGTCGCGGGCTCCGGTCGCCGGGAGGTCTTGCTCGACCCTCTCGGCTCTCTGTGCTGAGCCCAGCCGTAAGAGATACCCGGATGATTCAGTACGACGTGTCCGACGGCGTGTGTGTCCTGCAACTGGACTGGCCGCCGCTGAATACCATCGGCTTCTCGTTGTTGCGGGAACTCCGGGCGGCAATCCGCCGGGCTGCTTCGGACGGCCGGGTGCGGGCGATCGTGATTACGGGTGATTCGCGGCATTTCAGCGCGGGGGCGGACGTTGGTATTTTCAAGGAAATCACCTCGGCGGAAGAGGCAGTCAGCACCTCGCGCGTCTTCCAGCAGGCTTTTCAGGAGGTAGAGGACTGCCCGAAGCCCGTCGTGGCCGCGGTGGCCGGTAGGGTGATGGGCAGCGCGCTGGAGCTGGCCATGGCCTGTCATTTTCGCGTGGCCGGCAGGGCGAGCACCTTCAGCATGCCGGAAGTCAACCTGGGCATCAATCCCGGGGCGGGCGGCACACAGCGCCTGCCGAGGCTCGTCGGTGCCGAGACGGCACTGAAGATGCTCTTAAGCGCCGAGGCGCTGGGTGCCCAGGAGGCACTTGGCTGCGGGCTTGTCGATGCCGTCTGTGACGGCGAAGAGCTCTTGGAGACCGCCCGAAGCGTGCTTCGGTCCGCCTCTCCGCTCCGCCGGACGAGGGACCGCCGCGAAAGAGTGCAGGACGCCGCGGTGAACCGGGCCGCTCTTCAGAATGCACAAGAGCTGGTGGACAAGGTCCGGCCCGAGATTGTCGCGCCGCGGAAGATCATCGAGGCGGTCAGGGTGGGCCTGGAGGAATCACTCGAGGCGGGGTTGGTCAAAGAGCAGCAGGCGTTTGCCCAGTGCATGGCGACGCCAGCGACGCGAAACAAGATCTACCTGTTCTTTGCGACCCGTCAGGCGGGCAAGGCCCCGGAGCTGGCCGGCGTGCAGCCCACCCAGGTCGCCAAGGCGGCCGTGGTCGGCATGGGCTCGATGGGCACCGGCATCACGCAGGCCCTGATCACTGCCGGAGTTCCCGTGGTCGTCCGAGACGAGGACGACTCGGCCCTTGCCAAGGGGATCGGCAGGATCAGAAGCTCCCTCGAAAGGCGCGTGGCGCAGGGCAAGCTCGCGCCGCAACGGGCGGAGGACATGCTCCGCCTGATTACCACGACCAGCGAGTGGCAGGCAGTCGCGGAGGCCGATCTGGTGATCGAGGCGGTGTTCGAGGACGTGCAGGTGAAGCGGTCCGTCATCAGGCGGCTGGAAGACCTCTGCGCCGCCGGCACAATCATCGCCACCAACACCTCCACCATCTCCCTGGACGTGTTGGCCGAGGGGATGCAGCACGACGGGCGGCTGATCGGCATGCACTTCTTCAACCCAGCCCACCGTATGCCGCTGGTCGAGATCATCTACCGGGAGGCGACGCCGCCAGCCACGGTCGCCACCGCGCTGGAGTTGGCCAAGCGGCTCCGCAAGACCGCGGTGCTGGTCAAAAATCGGGAAGGGTTCCTGGTGAACCGCCTGTTCATTCCCTATCTGACGGAGGCGTTCCGGCTGCTGGAGGACGGGGCCGACGCCCCGGCAATCGACCACGCGATGGTCGAGTTCGGCTTCGCCATGGGGCCGCTTGCGCTGAGCGACATGGCCGGGCTGGACGTCCTGGTGTCTACCGACCGGGTGCTGGGCCGGGCATTTCCCCATCACGGATCCCTCTCAGCAATCGCCACGGGCCTTGTAGAGGCGGGGCACCTGGGCCAGAAGACCGCCTCGGGAGTTTACAGGTACGAAGCAGGGGACTATACTCCACGTTTCAGCCAGGCCGCCCAACAGATCATTGCGCGGGTGCAAGCGGCAGCGGGCCGCAGCCGGCGTGAAATAGCGGCCGACGAAATCACCCGGCGGCTCGTGCTGCGGATGGTCGGCGAGGCGTTTTACGTGCTCCAGGAGGCAGTCGCCCGGTGCGAATCGGACCTCGACGTGGCCATGGTTTTGGGGACGGGCTTTCCCGACTTTCGGGGAGGCGTGTTGAAGCACGCTCGTGACCTCGGCCTGGACAACGTCCTGGCTCAGCTCGAGCGGCTGGCGGAGCAGTTTGGGGAGCGGTTTTCGCCGTGTAGGCTTTTGCGAGAGATGGGAGGAGTCTGATAATGTCGTCGGGGTACCCGCGTAGTGGGTCGGCCGAGCGCAAGGATTTCGAGACCACCAAGAAGATGAAAGGGGTGATGGGGAAGTACTTCACCGAGCTGGCGGAGGGCCCACAGGCGGGCAAGAAAACCGCCTGGTGCACCAGCGTGGGCCCCGCCGAGCTGCTGCGGGCGCTGGGATTGAACGTGTACTTCCCCGAGAATCACGGGGCCATGCTGGGATCGGCGCGGATGGCCACCGAGCTGATCCCGGTGGCCAACGCCCGGGGATTCTCGCCCGACATCTGCTCCTACCTCACCAGCGACGTCGGCTCGTATCTGAAGGGCGTCAGTCCGCTGCAGAAGCTGAATCTGCCGGGGCCGCCCCAGGCCGACGTGCTGGTCTTCAACACCAATCAGTGCCGCGACGTCAAGGACTGGTTCCAGTTCTACGCCCGCCAGTGGAACGTCCCCTGCGTGGGAATCCACACGCCGCGGGCAATCGGCGAGCTGGACGAGTGCATCGTGGAAGACGTGGCCCGGCAGATCGAGTCGCTGGTCGAACCGCTGGAAGAAGTGGCGGGCACGAGACTCGACCGCGACAATCTGAGGGAGGTGCTCGACCTTTCCCGCCAGTGCACCATGCTCTGGAAGGCCGTACTGGATACCGCGGCCAACGTGCCCTCGCCGCTGACGTTCTTCGACGGGACGATCCAGATGGGGCCGGCCGTGGTGCTCCGCGGCCGCCCGGAGGCGGTCGAGTATTACGGGCTGCTCCTGGACGAGTTGAAAGAGCGCGTTGCCGCTGGCGTGGCGGCCGTCGACGGCGAGCGATTCCGCATCTACTGGGAGGGTATGCCCATCTGGGGCAAACTGAGGAACCTTTCTGAGCAATTCCGGGAACTGAAGACCTGCGTGGCGGCCTCCACCTACTGCAATAGCTGGATCTTCGAGGACCTCGATCCGGCCGATCCCTTCCGGAGCATGGCCCGGGCATACTCCAGCATCTTCATCTGCCGCAGCGAAGACTACAAGCAGCAGTACATCGAGCAGATGGTGGCCAAGTTCAAGCTGGACGGCATCCTCTACCACGACGCCAAGACCTGCCCGAACAACTCCAACAGCCGATACGGAATGCCGCAGCGGATCCAGCAGGAGTTGGGCAAGCCGTTGCTGGTCGTCAACGGCGACCTGAACGACCTGCGGCTCTACTCGGAAGAGCAGACCCGCACGAACATCGAGGCGTTCGTGGAGCAGCTTGCGGAGGCATAGTCCCACGATGCGTTACTCCTGCGGCATTGACATCGGTGCCTCCGCTGCAAAGCTGGTGATCGTGGACGAGAGCCGGCAGATCGTGGCCAAGGCGGTCCGCAGCTCCGGGGTGGACTACGCCCAGACCTCCGAGCGCTGCCTGGCCGAGGCGCTCTCGGCCGCGGGCCTGACGCGAGAGCAGATCACGGGCTCGCTGTCGACCGGCTACGGACGGGACAACGTGCCCTGGGCGAACGGGCGGATGACCGAAATCGCCTGCCACGGCAAGGGGGCCTATTTCCATTTCGGCCGGATGATCACCGTGATCGACATCGGCGCGCAGGACAGCAAGGTCATCCATCTCGACGACCAGGGACATCGCACCGGCTTCAAGATGAACCGCAAGTGCGCCGCCGGCACCGGGGCATTCCTTGAAGAAATCGCCCACCGCCTGGACCTTCCGCTGGCGGAGCTCAACGGCCTGGCCGAGCGTTCCACCAGGGAGGTCGCCTTGGGCAGCTTTTGCACCGTGTTTGCCGCCACCGAGATCCTGGAGAAGATCCGCGCGGGCGAGCGGGTCGAGGACATCGTCAAAGGGGCGTTTCGCTCCGTGGTCAAACGAATCCTGGAGATGGACGTGCTGGACGGGGCGCTGGTGATCAGCGGCGGCGTGGTGGCACACAATCCGTGCCTGAAGGAGCTGATTGAGGAGACCTTCGGAAAGCCCGCCTTGGTGCCGCCCGACCCACAGCACGTCGGGGCGTTCGGCGCCGCCCTGTTCGCCCTGGAGAAGGCCGAGAAACGGTAGTTCCAAGTAGGGCTGGTCCGACCGCGGGTGGCCGGGGTCGAGCGCCAGCGAGCCCCCGGGAATTCGGGCCCTGGGGACTCACATCGTTCGACCCCAGCCACCCCTCGCCCTGGAAAAAACCGAGAAAGGAGAGTAGCCGTGCTGATCAAGGATCCCCCGGTTCAAATCACCGAGGAACTGCTGATGTTGGGGACCAACGAGTACCCGCTGTACCTCTTCGAGACGGACCGCGAGGCCGCCCTCTTGGAAGGGGGAACCGGTGCCATGGGGCCGCTATTGCGGGAGCAGATGGAGCAGTTGGGCATCGACCTAGCCCTGGTGAATCAGGCGATCATCCCCCACGCCCATCCCGACCACGTCATGGCCGTGCCGCTGTTTCGAGAGATCTTCCCTGGGATCACAGTCGCCGCCTCCGCGCCCGCAGCCAAGACGCTCTCGGCGGAAAAGGCGATGGCGTACTTCTGCCAAGTGGACGACGCGCTGACCAGCTCGCTGCTGAAGGCCGGGATCATCGGCCAGCAGCACTGCCCGAAACCTCTTGCCGAGAAGCAGATCGCAGTGGACCGCCTGATTGGGGAGGGTGATACGATTACGGTTGGAGAGATCACCTTGAACGTCCTGGAAACGCCGGGCCACAGCGAGTGCAGCCTCAGCTTCTACCAGCCGGACACCGGACTGCTGCTGATCTCCGACGCCGCCCCGTACTGCCTGCCGGAGCACCATTGCTGGTGGCCCGACTACTTCGCCGGCTACGGCACGTACCTCCATTCGCTGGAGCGCCTGGCAGGCATAGGGGCCAAGATCCTCTGCCTGGGTCATCATGGTGCAATCCACGGCGCCGATGACGTCGAGCTATACTTCAACAACGTGATCGCCGCCGCACAGCAGTACCACCAGCACATCCTCGATCAGACAGCCGCCGGCAAGCCGGTCCGGCAGATTGCCGAGGAGCTGGGCGCGGAGGTATACGAAAAATGCCCGTTGCTGCCGCTGGAGTTCTTCCAGAAGAACTGCGGGCTGCTGGTAAAGCAGTCGCTGCGGCATGAGGGCATCTTGGACAAGTAGACAAGTAGGGTGGGTCGAGCGGAGCGAGCCCCCTTTGCATTGAAGGCATTTGGGGATTGGGGATTTCGGGAGTCTGAAGGTTGAACCCTCAACTCTCAACTCTCAACCTTTACGAAAGGCCCACGGTGACACATTCGCGGATCATCGGAACCGGGCACTACGTGCCCCCTCGCGTCGTGACGAACTTCGACGTGATGAAAATGATGGAGACCTCCGACGAGTTCATCGTCCAGCGGACGGGCGTCCGCCGCCGTCGGCACGTCGAGCCGGAAGTCGGGGCATCCGATCTGGCCGTCTCGGCCTGCCGGGCCGCGGTCCAAGACGCCGGCCTGCAGATGCACGAGATCGACTTCCTGATTATGAACACCATCACCCCCGACCACGCCGACCCGGGCTGCGCATTCTTTCTGCAGGAGAAGCTCGGCCTGGCCGGCATCGGGGTCCTGGACATCCGCCAGCAGTGTGCCGGGCTGATCTACGGATTGTCCATCGCGGACCATTTCATCCGGGCGGGAACCTACCGCCACGTGCTCGTGGCCTGCTCCGAGGTCCTCTCCAAGCGGATCGACGGCTCCTACGACGGCCGCAACATCGCCATCCTCCTGGGCGACGGCGCGGGGGCCGTGGTCGTGGGGCCGTCCGACGACCGGCAGCGTGGAATCCTCTCCACCATCCTCCACGCCGACGGGAGCTACGCCAAGGCCCTCTACACCGCCGCCCCCGGCAGCGCCCTGGGCAGAAGCGATCACATCGCCAAAGAGGACATCGACGCCGGCCGGGTACACTTCCGCATGGACGGCAAGGTGGTCTTCGAGCACGGCGTGGAGAAGATGTCCGGTGCGGTCTTCGAGTCGCTGAAGTCAAACGGCCTGGGCATCGACGACGTCGACGTGCTGGTGCCACACCAGGCAAACCTGCGGATGCTGGAGGCGATCGTCGGGCGGACCGGTTTCCCGCAGGAGAAGGTCTACGTCAACGTGGAAGAGTACGGCAACATCGCCTCGGCCTCGTTGCCGATCGCGTTGAACGAGGCCCGCCAGGCGGGCATGATCCGGGAGGGCAGCCTGGTCCTGCTGGTGGCCTTCGGCTCGGGTTTCGTCTGGGCCTCGGCGTTAATGCGGATGTAGGCGTTTCGTGCCGACCTTGTGCTTGCCCCGGGGAACTCCTCCTGGGGGCAGCTTCCGAGTTCGATCAGCCAGGATTCGTTCCGGCCGCACGAAGCCATCAACGAAGCTCAGCGAGTGAATACGACTCGACGTCGGGATACCCCCCCTTGGAGTGTTCTCGCCTCGTCGAGCGGCTGCCGGGCGACGCCGTCTGATCGCGGCGAGTTGCCATTTGGCGATCCCAGCATACAGGGTACAATGGAAGCATTGCTCCGAGGCGCAGTCGCCGCTGAGCTGCCGTCGAACGCAATGGTTGCGTCTCCACCAAACGCGTTCTTGGACAAGGTGCCTGGTATGTCGTTTGTCTTCAAGGAGGAGGACCATGTCAGAATCGGTGGAAGTTCTGCGGAGTGTGATTGACGTGGATGCGAGCCAACTCGCATTCCGCGTTGGTCAATCGCTAGAGCGGATACTCGTGGATCGAGCTGTGCAATTCGCCGTGGGTGAGGCGGTTTCAAACGGTCGGGCTGTGGTTACTGTGGACCATGTGCGACGTGCGCTCAACGACGCTCTTCTTGCGGAAGCGTGTTCCCAGCTTGGTGTAGTCTTCGATGGCGAAGCGAAGAGCCAACGTCGGAGATCGACTGCGGGCTGAAGATACTGATCTGATCTTAACCGTGCGCGCCGCGCAGCAGGGTGATCAGGAGGCCTTCGGCGAGCTGATCGAACAACACGAGATGGCAGTCTTCATGATTGCCTATCAGTGGCTAGGGAATCATGTTGCGGCCCGACAACTCTGCGAGGAAGTGTTCATCGATGCCCTGCGCCAGATCAATGAGTTGCAGGATCCCGGATCTTTCGGCCGATGGCTAGAGTCCATTGTCAGACGCAAGGCGACTGGCCGGGTTGTGGAACCGATGCCATTGGTGGCTAAGTCGGACGTATTCCAGGCGACCTCCCTCAAGGGCCAAGGTTCTCTGGCCGATTCTGCGCCGAACGATTCCGCTCGCCATCCGCGACTCGATTTGTTCGCTCACGGCCCGCTGCTTGAGATCATCGACCAATTCCGGGAACATCTGCTCGAGAAGGCTTCGGGCATAGCTGGAGACCTGCCTATCGACGCGAATCACCTGGAAGAAGCGTACAAGGCTCTCTTGCCAGACGATTCAAACGTGAATTGGCCAGCCATCAATCGGCGTCGTGTCGACCTTATTCGGAAGAAGGTGCGCGGGGACATCTCCGCGTCTGAGCAGAACCTCCTCCATGCTCTGCAGGCCGCGGCGGATCGCTACCTGGCAGAGGTTGCTCCACGGCCTTTGGACGAGTTACGGCGTTTGGAGGAAGAGTTGCAGCAGCGGGCAGCGGCTCCCGAGCAACGTGATCAACACCGTGACGACCAATGACGCCCTTTGCGTATCTCGATCGTCCACATTCCAGACGGCACGGTCCGAAGGGGTACGCACGCTATGATCGGTACCGCCCCTGGCTACGAGACGAGTTCAGTTTCCGTTGCGTTTACTGCCTAACACGCGAGCGCTGGGGCAAGGGACCATACGGTTTTGCCGTAGATCACTTGATCCCACAGGCAACAGATCCGAGCCGTGCCCTAGACTACGACAACCTCGTCTATGCCTGTTCCACATGCAATGTCCTCAAGAAAGACGTTGAAGACACTCCTGACCCCTGCCAGGTCGCTTTCAGCGACTTGGTCAAGGTGACGCCTGACGGAAACATCGAGGCCTTGGAGGACACAGGACGATTTCTGATCGACGTCTTGCGCCTCGATAACGACGAGAATACGGAGTACCGCCGCTTGGTGCTGGAAATCATTCGTTTGGCAGCGTCATGCGACAGGGATCTTTATGTCAGACTGATGGGCTTCCCCGATGACCTGCCGGATCTTTCCTCCAAACGGCCGCCGGGCGGTAATTCCCAACCCGGCGGAATTCGGAACAGCTTCCTGGCAAGGCGGCAGAAAGGCGATTTGGACGAAACCTACTGAGGCGGAAAAACGGACGCGACCTGCCCTCCTACTTCTTAGCGCTGGTCGCCTTCGGCTCGGGGTTCGTCTGGGCGTAACCGTTCACGGGTCGCGCATAACGCAATAGCATGGTGAACAGTCAAGGTCAGTATTCTCGGGATTTGTGGGTGCTACCAGTGTACAACTTGCGGGCTGACAGTGCGGGTGACACGTTCTGCGGCCACGCCCGAACTCGCACGATTCAAAAACCCCTTGTTTTCGAGGCTCCCGACCCGTGAACGGTTACGTCTGGGCCTCAGCGCTAATGCGGATGTAGCGGCGGCTGGTCGGCAACCATCTGACGGAGCTTGTATCGCTGCACCTTGCCCGTGGCCGTCTTGGGCAGGGCGTCGACAAATACCACCCTGCGAGGATACTTGTAGGGAGAGGTGCTGTTCTTGACGAAATCCTGCAATTCGCGGGCAAGCTCCGGCGAGGGCTTGTAGCCGTCCTTGAGCACGACGTAGGCACAGGGCTTGGTCAGCCCGTCCTGGTCCGTCATCCCCACCACGCCGCTCTCCAGGACCGCCGGATGGGCCTGCAACACGCCCTCCACGTCGGTCGGCCAGACGGCCTGGCCGCTGACCTTCATCATGTCGTCGGTCCGGCCCGCGTACCAGTAGTAGCCGTCGTTGTCGACCATGAACTTGTCGTGGGTGTTGATCCACTGGCCGAAGAAGGTCTCTTTGGTGGCCTCGTGCTTGTTCCAGTAGCCGGCGGCAATACTGTCGCCCTTGATCAGCAGGGTGCCCACCTGCCCGGGGGCAAGCTCGCCGCCCTGATCGTCGACGATCTTGGCCTCGTAGCCGGGGACAATCTGCCCGGTGCTGCCGGCCTTGGCCATGCCCGGCCGGTTGGAAATGAAGATGTGCAGGATCTCCGTGGAGCCGATGCCGTCGAGAATCTCCACTCCGAAGCGATCCCGCCATTTCTCGAAGATGGGCTTGGGCAGCGGCTCGCCCGCCGAGACGCACATGCGGACCCGGCCCAAACTGGTCCGCCCGGTCTTTTCGGCAGTCTGTAGCAGCGCGGCGTAACTGGTGGGCACGCTGTAGAAGACCGTGGGCTGGTGTCGGTCGATCGTGGCGAAGACCGCGTCGGGGAGCGGCCGGCCGGGGAGCAGCACCGTGGTGCCGCCGACCCGCAGCGGAAAGTAAAGGCCGTTGCCCAGCCCGTAGGCGAAAAACAGCTTCGCCACGGAGAAAGACACGTCGGATTCTGCCAGGCCCAGTGTTTGCCGGGCGTAGAGGTCGGCCTCGACGACCATGTCGTGGTGCAGATGGACGGCGCCCTTGGGAAAGCCCGTCGTCCCCGAGCTGTAGAGCCAGAAGGCGGCGTCGTCTTTGCTGGTGTCGACCGCTTCCAGCGAAGGCGAGCAGCCTTGCAGGACGCTTTGCAGCGCCAGGTGACCTTCGACCTCGTCGCCCGCCACGAGCACGTGCTCCAGGTACCTGAGATTGTCGCGGACTTCCCTGACGCGGTGCAGCAGCGAGGCATCGACGACCAGCACCCGCGCGCGGCAGTCGTTCAGCAGATATTCATAGTCCTTGGGCATCAGCATGGTGTTCAGCGGCACGGCCACCGCGCCGATCTTCATGCTGCCGAAGAACGCGAAGGCCCACTCGGGGATATCAGGCAGGAGAATGGCGACCCGCTCCTCCATCCGCACGCTGAGCTTCTTCAGTGCATTGCCCAGGCGGTTTACGTTCCGATGAAGATCGTCGTACGTCACGGTGCTCTCACCGCAGAGGATGGCTGCCTTGAGGCCGCGCCCCTCGGCCACGTGGACGTCGACAAACACGCTTGCCGCATTGAAACGCTCTGGAAGCTCAACCAGCGACATCGCAACGTGCTCCTCCGCCAGAGACGAGCGGCATTCTACAGGTCGGCGTTTCTGAGGTCAAGAAAGGCGGCGACACACGATCCTGCACTGGCCGCGGGGTGATACCTGGCCGAAGATAAACGTCAGGGTGAAGCGAGGCCCAACATGCCCCCGTCGAATTGCACGTTGTGGCAAGAGTAGCGCAGCGGGGCCTTCATCCTTCTTGCCCACCGCTTGACAGTGCTTGGCAAGGAGTGGAAAGTCGGAAAGTCGGGCGGCAGGCTGTGTGGGGCGAACTTCTGTGGCGGATGAGTGGGTGCCTGGTGCTCAGCCGGAGGCTGCCTCCAGCGCGCCAAATGACGTTGCGTGATTCCGGGAGGAAAGGGATTTAGCCGCCGCGGCCACGCGGCGCAATCCCCCGGCGTGGCCGCCGGGGCTAAACACTGCAGAGTTTCCGGAAACACGCAGGGCCATTTCGTGTGCGGGCTCGCCCACCGATGCGACCGTGCTTCGCGAGGTACCCCGTCGGTGCCCGTCGACCCCGGCTCCCCCGAGCACCGAGTTGCGAGGAAAACTCGCCAGGCACCGTCGGCTTCGAGGGCTTGTCTGGCGATGGCTGTTCGTGTACAGTAATGGATTCTGGCTTGGTCTGGTTACCCACCTATGGGAGGGTGTCGTCGGAGGGTAGCGGGCCGCTGCCGGAGCGGCGTTACTGCCACGGGAGTAGAGTGAGGTCCGGGAGGCAGTAAAACCCATTGCCTTGGGAACACGCCAGCGTAGCTTCAATCGGCAGAGCACCGCATTCGTAATGCGGGGGTTGTGGGTTCGACTCCCACCGCTGGCTTTTTTGGCATCCGGCGGACGTCTTGCCCGGCCTCCTGACGCCGGCCGAACGTCCCGTAGGCATCCCTGGATCGGCTGAGGCAGGACGGCTCTTGGCTCAGCTTCTGGACTTTCCCCCGTAACCGCGTGGGCACGGATGAACCGATCGTTTTGGGCTGTCCGTGCGGAACCTTTCAGGAGAACTCGGCGATGGCGCAAGGCCTGCAGTTCGACGTGAGGCAAGTTGTCCTGTCCAGCGGATCGTTTGGCCCACGGGAAATCGAGCAGTTGATGGATGCAATTGCCGGCGATTCGTCCGAGCACGACACGCTCCGCGACGCGGTGGGGGAGTTGCAGGCCAGGGAAGAGAAGAGCCCCGCCGACATGGTCCGGCTGGGGGCCTGCCTGTGCATGCTGGGACGTTACTATGCGGCGATTGAAGCCCTCCGCAAGGGGGATGGCGGGGCACTGGCCCATTTCTGCTTGGCCAAGTGCTTCTTCGCCCGCCAGCAGTACGATGAGGCTCTGCACAGCTACTCCGCCGCCGAGCGGGCGGGCTACAACGCCGACCAATGTGCCTTGGGCCGGGCCGAAACCCAGCGGTACGCCGGCCATTTGGCCGCCGCGCTGGCCACCCTCGATAAACTGTCCGGAGCCGTCGAGCAAACGGCCGAGTACCTTGCCCAGCGGGCGGCCACCGTGGCTGCTCTGGGCGGAAATCCCCAGGAGGTGGTGGCCTTGTACGAGCGGGCAGTGGAGGCCGACCGGACCCATGCCGGGGCCTTGTTCGGCTTGGCCCTCGAAAACGACCGCCGCGGCAACGACGACGTCGCCCTGCGACTGTACCAGTCCTCGGTTTCCCGCTTTCCTGCACACGTAGGGTCGCTGCTGAACCTGGGGTTGCTGTACGAGGACCGCGAGCACTTCGACCGGGCCGCCCAGTGCTATCGCCGGATCCTCGACGTCTATCCGGACCACCTTCGGGCGAGGTTGTTCTTCAAGGACGCTGAGGCTTCCGGCGACCAGTACTACGACGAGGATGCACAGAAGAAACGCGATCGGATCAGCCATGTGCTGAGCATCCCGGTCACCGATTTCGAGCTCTCGGTCCGCAGCCGGAACTGCCTCCAGAAGATGGGGATCATGACCCTGGGCGATCTCTGCCGGTGTACCGAGCAAGAACTGCTGGCCAGCAAGAACTTCGGTGAGACCAGCCTGGTGGAGATCAAGGAGATGATGGCTTCCAAGGGGCTGCGGCTGGGCCAGCTTGCCGCCGAACGCCACGCGGCCGACATCTTCGAGCCGGAGTCGCTCTCCGCCGACGAGCAGGCCATGCTCAGCCGGCCCATCGCCGAGCTGAACCTCTCGGTCCGTGCCCGCAAGTGCATGATCCGCCTGGGCGTCAGCGTCATCGGCGAACTGCTCCGCCGCACCGGCGACGATCTGCTGGAGTGCAAGAACTTCGGGGTGACCAGCCTCAACGAAGTCCGCGAGAAGCTGGCGCTGTTGGGGCTGAAGCTCCGGGGCGAGTGAGAGGCTGTCCGAGAAGTGTGAAGCAACGGTCCCCTCTCCCTCTGGGAGAGGGTTAGGGTGAGGGCCTGCTGACGTAAAACTGTCTATTCCGTCTGCGTGGTTTCGCCAAGCCCTCACCCCCTGCCCCTCTCCCAGAGGGAGAGGGGAGACTTTTCGGACAGCCTCTGAGATCCTCGGCCTGGGCGTTCGGCCAGTTGGGCCATGGTATTTGGTGGTGCGACGCACGACCACATAGGGGTGCCTGGTGCCGTCAGATGGCCCTTGTGGGCGGGCAGCGCCGATGATAGACTTTGATTGTCGTGTCTTGCAGAGGGGACTGGCCAGCTTAGGAATGCGGGTTATGAAAGAGGGTATCCACCCCAAATACGTCCAAACCAAGGTGACCTGCGGCTGTGGCAACTCGTTCACCACCCGCAGCACCCGGCCCGAATTGAAGGTCGACATCTGCAACGCCTGCCACCCTTTTTACACGGGCAAGCTGAAGTACGTCGATACGGCGGGCCGGATCGAGAAGTTTCAGAAGAGATTCGCCGGCGCCGAGTATGCCAGTCTCGCCCGCGGCAAGAAGAAGAAGGCCGCGGCGGAGCCGGCGGACACCTAGCGGCCCTAAAAGTGGCCCGGCGTATGCCTCTTCCGTTGGGTCACGGCGGCAAGCCGTTTCTGAGTCACCCGTAGCGGTCGGTTTCAGGAAAAAGGGGACAGGTCCAATTTGCCGGAACGGCCCGCGACCAACCTTCGGTCGGTGCCCGGCTTCGCACAAATTGGACCTGTCCCCTTTTTCCTCCCCGGAAGGGAGGGTGGCCGTGCCGGCGCCAGCGTGTGTTGCGGGCGACAGCCTCTCTCCAGTGGACCATCCGTCCAGCGATTATGCGCACTCTGTTGGAAGAAAAACTCAGCCGTTTTGAAGAGCTGGAGAGACAGCTTCTGGATCCGGAGGTACTCTCCAACCCGGCTCGCATGTCGGCCGTGGCCCGCGAGCACGGGTCGCTGGCCAAGGTGGCGACCAAGTACCGCCGTTTGAAGCAGCTCAACGCGCAGATCGTCGACACCGCGACGTGGATCGAGGGGCCCGACCCGGAAATGCGCGAGCTGGCCGAGGCCGAACTGCCCGAATTGAAGACCGAGCGCGAAGCCGTCTGGAACGACCTACTGCTGCTCAGCGCCGGCGGCGAAGATGCCAACCGATCCCGCTGCATCCTCGAGATCCGTGCTGGGACCGGCGGCGAAGAGGCGGCCCTGTTCGCCCGGGACCTCTACGAGATGTACAAGCACTACGCCGAAGACCACGGCTGGAAGGTCGAGGTCCTCAACGCGAATGCGACCGAGTTGGGCGGGTTCAAGGAGGTCGTGCTGGGGCTGGAGGGGGAAGGTGTCTTCAGCCACTTGCAGTATGAAAGCGGAGGCCATCGCGTGCAGCGCGTGCCCGAAACCGAGGCCAAGGGCCGGATCCACACCTCCGCAGCCACCGTCGCCGTGATGGCCGAGCCGGAAGAAGTCGAAATCCAGCTTAAACCCGACGACTACCGAGAAGACGTCTTCCACTCCAGCGGGCCGGGCGGCCAACACGTCAACAAGACAGCCTCGGCGATTCGACTCACCCACCTTGAGACCGGCATCGTCGTCAGCATCCAGGACGAAAAAAGTCAGCACAAGAACCGCGCCAAGGCGCTGCGCGTCCTGAAAACCCGCCTCTACGAACGCAAACGCGAGGCCGAGGCAAAGAAACGGGCCGACGAACGCAAGAGCAAGATCGGCTCCGGCGATCGCAGCCAGAAGATCCGCACCTACAACTTCCCGGAGAACCGGGTGACCGACCACCGCATCAAGACCTCCTGGCACCAGCTCGACGGTATCCTGGCCGGAAACCTGCAACCGGTGATCGAGGCCCTCATGGAATATGAGCGGCAAGAGCAACGGGCGGCCTTCAGCACTCCTGAGTGATTTGGGATTTAGGATTTCAGATTTCAGATTTCAGATTTGGCTTGACGGTGAGGCGTTGGGCCCCGACATGTTCAATCTGCAATCTGAAATCTGCAATCTGAAATATCATGCCTCAGACCGAAGTCTGGACCGTCGGCCGGTTGTTGCAATGGACGACCGACTACCTGAAGGGCAACCGGTCCGCAACTCCCCGGCTCGACGCCGAGATCCTGCTGGCCGAGGCCCTCGGCTGCCGGCGGATTGAACTCTACACCCGGTTCGACGAGGTCCCCGAGGAAACGCCGCGAGCGGCCTTCCGCGAGCTGGTCCGGCGCCGTGCGGCGGGCGCGCCGGTGGCGTACCTGGTCGGCCGCCGCGAGTTCTATTCGCTCAGCTTCCGGGTCACGCCCGAGGTGCTGATTCCCCGCCCGGAAACCGAGCTGCTGGTGGTCGCCCTGCTGGATCTGGCCAAGAGCCGCTCGCCGGCGGGGCCGCCCACCGTGGCCGACGTGGGCACAGGCAGTGGGATCATCGCCGTCTGCGCGGCCAAGCACCTGCCCGGCTCGCGGATCACGGCCATCGACGTCAGCCCGGCGGCGCTTGGGCTGGCCAGGGCCAACGCCGCCGACCACGGCGTGGAAGCGCAGATCGAGTTTGTCGAGAGCGACCTGTTTGCGGCGATAGCCCCCGAGCGGCGGTTCGACTTCATCGTCAGCAACCCGCCCTACGTCGCCACGGCGGAGTTGGACGGCCTGGCCGCCGACGTCCGCGATTTCGAGCCGCACCAGGCGCTGGTGGCCGGACCCCGAGGCACGGAGGTCATCGCGGGCTTGATCCCCCAGGCCGCCGAGCGACTGAAGCCCGGCGGGCACTTGCTGATGGAGATCAGCCCCATGATCCACGACGCCGTTCGCGCGCTGCTGGAAGCGGACGACCGGCTTCAGCCCGGTCCCACCATCAAGGACCTGGCCCGGCTGCCGCGGGTCGTGCAGGCGGCTAGGAAGAGTGGATAGTGGATAGTAGAGAGTGGAGAGTGGAGAGTAGGCAGGAAGGTGAGGCCGGGGGGTGGCAGTTTATTGCCACCTTGGGAACTGAGGCAGGGCGTGGCAATTCATTGCCACGTCATTGCCACCTTGGGAACTGAGCCAGGGCGTGGCAATTCATTGCCACGTCATTCCGTCGCCACGTCATCGCCAGCTTGCGGCGCGGCCAGCTCGCGGTAAACAGTGAAGTCAAACAGGGTGTGGGCCTCATGGCTTCTTTCAGAATCATCGGCGGCACGCCTCTGCGGGGAACGGTCGGCGCCAGCGGCTCGAAAAACGCCGTCCTGCCCATGATGGCCGCCTCGATCCTCGCCGACGGACCCGTGCGGCTGGAGGGCGTCCCGCGGCTGGCCGACGTCGACACGCTCTCCCTGGTCCTGGCCGATCTGGGGATGGCGGTTGCTCAGACGTCCGAGCACGGACTGCTGCTGGAGACGGTCGACCCACGCCCGATTCGGGCCCGCTACGAGCTGGTCCGGCGGATGCGGGCGAGCTTCTGCGTCTTAGGGCCCTTGCTGGCCCGGCGGGGTAAGGCCGTCGTCTCGCTGCCCGGCGGATGCAACCTCGGCCACCGGCCGGTGGACTTGCACCTGAAGGGCCTGGCCGCGCTGGGCGCCCGGCTGCGGCTGAAGCGCGGCTACGTCGTCGCCGAGGCCGACCGGCTCCGCGGCGCCACCATCGACCTGAGCGGACCCCGCGGCAGCACCGTCACGGGCACGGCCAACGTCCTCACTGCCGCCGTCCTGGCCCGGGGAAACACCACCATCACCGGCGCCGCCCTGGAACCGGAGATCGTCGACCTGGGCAATTTCCTCAACTCCATGGGCGCCCGGATCGCCGGGCTGGGGACCTCCACGATCTGCATCCGCGGCGTCGAGCAGCTCGGCGGCACCACTTACCGCGTGATCCCCGACCGCATCGAGGCGGCCACCCTGCTGCTGGCGGCTGCCATCACCGGCGGTTCGGCCACCGTCACCGGCGTCATCCCCGAGCACCTGGCCGAAGTCCTCGACAAGCTGGCAGCAGCGGGTTCGCAGATCGAGCTGGGCCGGTCGCACGTGACCATCACCGCCACCCAGAGGGTGCCTTGCCGGCCGCGGCCGCTGGAGATCACGGCACAACCTTACCCGGGGATCCCCACCGATCTCCAGGCCCAGTGGACGGCGCTGCTCTCGCTGGCCCCCGGCCGCAGCACCGTCCGCGACACGGTGTTTGACCACCGTTTCATGCACGTGGCCGAGTTGAACCGGATGGGGGCACAGATCAAACTCCGCGACTCGACGGCCGCGGTCACGGGCGTGGAACGCCTCAGCGGCGCAAGCGTCACCGCCTCCGATCTCCGCGCCAGCGCCGCCCTAGTCCTCGCCGCCCTGGCCGCCGAAGGCCCAACCACGGTCCACCACGTCCACCACCTCGACCGCGGCTACCAGCGGCTGGACGAGAAGCTCAGACAACTGGGGGCACGAATTGAGCGCGTGCCTTGGGCTCTGCTTGCGACGAGGGTCACGAATCGCTAGGCTACGTGCATGAGGTTTCATTACTATGCTGAGACCGACTCGCTGTATATCGACCTGATCGACCAGACAAGCGTTGAGTCGCGAGAGGTCGCGCCGGGCATTGTGCTGGACTTCGACGCCGAGGGCCGGCTGGTGGGCATCGACATCGACCACGCGAGCAACAACGTCGATCTGTCACGGCTGGAGGCCACCGCGCTGCCGCTGGGCGCGATGGCCGTGACGAGGGAGTGACCAGAAGCAGCAAGGCCAATCAGATGACTGCCACCACGAAACAGGCTGTTATCGAAATGATCCAGCGCCGTCCGGAAGATGCCTCTGTGGAGGACATCATGGCGGAGCTGTACTTCCGCCAGAAGGTTGACGAGGGGCTCCGGCAGCTCGATGCCGGAGAGGGTGTCGAGCACGAATAAGCCAAGCACCGGCTGGGGAAATGGATAAGCTCACGCAGTCAGAGACACGGCGCATGGAAAGACGGTGAAGTCCCTTCATAGGAGAAGTCTGTCATGCCTTGTCGCGGCCGCATCAGGAACGGGGTCGTGGTGCCCGATCAGCCGTTTCCTTGGCAGGAAGGGACGGAGGTGGTTGTTGAGCCGATCGAGCTCCTTCCACGGGCAACCCTTGCGGAAAGGTTCCGGGACGTGATTGGCACCGTTGTGGACCTGCCGAGCGACATGGCCCGACACCACGATCACTACGTCCACGGGACGCCCAAGCAATGACCGGGGTCTTTGCCGACAGCTTCTACTCTTTCGTCATACTTCGTCCAGCCCCCGAAACACCTGCTGCATCAGCACGTTTCGCTTCGAGGTGAGCGGGCCGGCGGTCTTGTCGTCGCGGAGGATGGTGAAGAGCATGTTGTACTTCGCGTCCAGGTCGTCGGCGTGGTGGACGATCAGGGCCTCGGGCGTCATGGGCGGCTTGGGCGAGCCCCACTCGGGCAGGCGTTGATGGGCGATCACGAGGTGCTCCAGCCGCAAGAGCCTCTCGGCCGCCAGCCCAGCCTCGGCGGCCGCCTCGCGGACCATGTCGCGGCCCAAGAGCAGATGGCCGATCAGCCCACCCTCCGGCGTGTAGGTCGTCGCTTCCGGCTGTTGCTGTAGCTCTCGCAGCTTGCCGATATCGTGCAGGATCGCCCCGGCCACGACCAACCCCTTATCCAGGGGCGGCTGCAGGTGCGGGTAATACTCGGCGTACTTGTCGGCGAGGTAGACGCAGGTGCGGGTGACGCTGAGGGTGTGCTCCAGCAGCCCGCCGGCAAAGGCGTGATGATTGTGCCTGGCCGCCGGACAGCTCAGCAGCGCGTGGTGGTTGGCCGTCAGGAGCGTCTCGATCAGTCTGCGGAGCGGGGCGTCTTCGATTCGCTCGCGGGCGATGGCCGACAACTGGTCGAACATCTCCTGCGGGGCGAACCGCGACTGCGGCCGGCACATGGCCGGATCGAACCCGTCGGCGGCGTCGGCCTCGGTGACCTCGCGGATCTTGCGGATCTCCAGTTGCGGCCCGTAGCCGGTCTCGCGATACACTGCGCGAAGCTTGTAGAACACCCCGGGCGTCCAGGCACTGCGGCACTCCGCCGCCCAGGGAGAGTCCTGCCAGACGGGAAAGCTCACTTCCCGGCCGGCGTCGCGAAAGCCGACCTTGAAGTACGGCTTGCCGTTCTTGGTGGTTAGCTCCTCCTTGGCGGTCAACAGCGCGAAGAAATCGCCCTCTTGTCCGTCGGCCAGCTCGCAGAGTGGCGTCAGCGTCATCGGCACGGTCCCCGGTGTTTCGGAAACGCACCGATTCTAGCACCGCGACCGGCCACGAACAACACGCCTAAAAAGTCGCGACCGCCGGTCGCGCCTGAACTTGAGATACGGCGGCCTCTACGTTTCCCCGTCGCGACCGCCGGTCGCGGCTTTGTGAGAAGCGCGTGGAAGCCGTTTGGTCGGGTTTCTCAACGTCCACCCGACGCAAGGATCGACTCGATAACTCTGAGCCTTGACTGGGCCCGGATCACTTGTGCCTCTGCCGCCCGGATGGCCGATCGATCGTCTGGGCGCCCCTTGGCCACTGATTCCAACTGGCTTTTCGCCGCGTCCATGTCGGCCTTGGTCTCCATCAGTGCGGCTTCGGCGATGTCCCGCAGCAGGGCCACCTTGCGCTCGGCCCCCTTGAACTTGATCTCAGCGATGGCCAGCTCCTCAGCGGAGGTGACGTTCCGCTCGGCCAACTGCTTGCGGCCTTCGTATTGGAGCTTGGCAATGGCCAACTCACTCGCCGCGTCCACGTACGAAGTCGCCAGACTGACCAGATCGAGCTGTGTGCCTTCGGGCATGCGACGCTCGTCGCTGACTCCCCCAGGGTACGTGGACGGCGTCGTCGCCGCGAATCTGGGCTCGATGGGAACCGGGGTCACTAGTGCCGCCGTAGCTGGGGGCAGCAGTGCTCCGGGAGGCATCGGCCGCAACGCGGGGACCGGCGGGGCAGGCGGGGGCGTTCCGAGAGGTGTGGGCTGCGTCGGGAGGACGGGCATTCCCGGCGGGGCGCCGATACCGGCACTTGGCGGGGCAGTCCCCGCAACCGGCGCGGATGGCGCCGTTGCCCACGGCGTTCCCATGCGGGGACCGTAGACATCCCGGCTCGACGGCGCTCGCTCTGCCTTCAACGCGTCCAGTTCCTTCCTCAAATCAGCGATAGTGGCTTGCATGGAAGTGACCAGCCGCATCAGCTCGTCCTTCTGCCTCTGCATGATCTCTACCTTCTGTGCCAACACCTTGGCGTTGTTAGTCAGTAAAGGCACCTCCCCCCCAGCCGGGGACGGCTCGGGCGGTTGAGCAACTCCCTCGGTTTTGGCCTCGACGGCTGGCTCCGACGCCGGCGCTGGCTGGGTCGTCTGCCCGTCGGGCGGGGCCGGCTCCGCAACGGCGGGTGCGGCCGGGGTTACCGCCTCGTCTGATTGGGCCTCAGCGGGCCGCACTCCCGAGGTGCCCGCCACCAGCAGCACTGCCAACAGGCAGGCGGCCGGATAGATCAAACGCCACCGCGGCGAGCACCGCCGCGCCAACCGGCTCTCTCTGTCCAATAACATCTGCATCCTCCTGTAGAACTGAGATCGGGAACCAAAGATCCTCACGGAACCTACGCACGCAAGCTGTCGGCGGCCACCCCCCTTGGCCAACGCGATCAGCGCCTCGACATACGACTCCTTGGCCGTCCGACCGGCTGCCCAGTCGTCGGCGATCAGCTCGGCGGCCAGGTACGCCCGCGAGCGGATCCACCAGTACAGCGGGTGGAAGTAGAGCAGCGGGAAGGCCAGGTTGAACAACAGGTGTCCCCATCCGTCGCGCTGCCGCGCATGGGCCAGCTCGTGCATCAGGACGTAACGCAGCGCCTCAGCACGATCCGCCCGGCAGGCGTCCGCCGGCAGCACGATCGTCGGCCGCCAGATGCCGTAAGACAACGCCCGAGTGCAACGGTCCGAGATCAACAGCCGAGGTCGCCGCCGCCCGGGGACTAGGCTTCGCTGGGTACCCGACGCCAGCCGCTGGTAGACCTCCCCCAGCCAAGGCTCCGGCGGCCGGGCAGACCAGACCATCCGCAGTAACAGCACCCGCCCCAAGGCCAGCCACACCAGGCACGCCAGCCCGCCGGCCATATAGGCAAGCGACAACCAGTAGCGGTGGTCGAAGGTCATCGCCGCCCGGTGTGCCACTGGCGGGACGCCAGTGCCACTCTCCGCCTTGTGTGCCACTGGCGTGACGCCAGTGCCACCCGCCGCCTGGCGATCTTCGTCGAGGCCGGGCGGCAAGACGTTCGAAATCGGCAAGGGCTCCGGCTCCGCTGCGGTTGGCGGCTCCCGTGGCTCGGGGAGCATCACCACGGCGACACCGCCGCCGCCATCGGCCGCCGCGCCGAAATCGGGCGGCAAGAGATCGCCGGGCATCGGCCGAATCGCTTCTCCCGTTGCCTCCGCCAAGATCGGCTCATCCACCGGCTTGATGACGGGCCGGGGGCTCTCGATCGTTTCGGCCAGTGGCGGCCAGCCGGAAGCAGCCGAGCCGGCGGGCCACCAATCCGCAATCCCATACCTGGGCAACGGCAGACACGCCAGGATCAGCCCAGCCAAGACGCATAGGATCGCCATCTCGCCGGCCCGCTGACGGTGGATCGGCGACCGCTGCAACGCCACGCCTAGGCTGCCGACCGCCAGCAGAAACGTCGCCGCGGCAAGCAGCACCCCACCCTGGTCTGCCAGGTGCTGGCACAGACTGCTCATGGAATCTGCCTTTCTCTGGGTTTGGCCTTGCGGGCGTGGGCGATCAGGGCCTCGAGCTTGGCCAATTCTTCGGGCGTGGCCTGCTTGAGCGACAAGACACTCTGCACGAGCTGATCGACCGCTCCGTCGAAGGCCCGCTGCAACAGCCGCGAGACGAGCCGCTGATTCGTCTTGTCGCGAGGGAACACCGCTTTGTAGATGAAGGTGCGGCCCTCCACGCGATGGCGGACCAGACCCTTCTCTTCCATGGTCCGCAGGAAGGACTGGACCGTGTTTTGGACCATGGGCAGATAGCGGCTGATCTGCTCGTGTACCTCGCGGACGGTCGCCTCACCGGTTTGCCAGAGGATCTTGAGGATCTCCAACTCGCGTTCGGTGGGCGTGGGCTCTGGGGTCATCGAACTGCCTTTCTCGATGAATGAGTTATCTAAGCTTAGTAATCTAAGTCTAATCTTCTGGGCCAACGGTGTCAAGACATTTTCGTTGCCGATGGCGCCACTTTTCCCAGGGCTACCCCCCAAGCTTGGGGAGAATGCACTATCGGGGCCGTCAACGGGATCGCAGCCAGGCCGTGAACTTGTGGCGGGGGAGCGGGTGAGACATCCAGGAGGTGTCCGGCTCGGGCAATTCGGCCGCCGCGCGGACCTCCAGCCAGCCGCGGGGCAGCGGCATCTGTTTGGGCCCCCCTCGGCGAGTAATCCAACGGAAACAGCCCTGGCCTTCGCACAACGTCGCCAGATCCAACGCGGTGCGGACGTCCTGGACCACGTAGTCCAGGACCTCCTGCCGCTTTCCCTCAGCCCACATCCTTGGCGCCATCCAGCCGCTCATCCCCTGCGGCTTTCCCGGCAGATTCATCGCCTGGGCAGCCGCGTCCAGTGCGACGGGGTAGCCAAGCTCGCAGAAGACGTGAAACATCATATCCACGTGGCCCAGCGCCAGATCCTTGCACTCCTGGGCCATGCCCGACTCTTCCGCCAAGACGTCGAAATCAAATCCCAGGCCGTTCCAGGTCAGGATCGTATATCCCTGGCCAACCATCGCCGCCAGGTGCTCGACGAGCTGCGCCGCGTCCTGCCGGCTCATTCGGTCGGCGGGCAGTCCGTCGCTGGTGACGCCGTGCCAGACCCGCGGCGTTCCCGTATCGGCAGGCAACGTCGCGGCGCAGGAGATCCCCAGCGGCCGGTATTGCCGCCAATCATGGCCGTCCGGCCATTCCTTGGCGGTTTCGATGTCGAAGGCAAGATACTTGCGTCCCATGCGAATGCCCCCGTCCCATGCGTATGCCCCGCAGAAGGACCCCTCACCGCAGCCCCTTGGAATGCAACAACTCCTCCGCCCAGGCGGCGTCGCTGGCGTCGAGAGGAGGGTCCAGCTCGACCTGGTAGTCGAGGTCCTCGTAGCGGCCGTTTTGGTAGCACAAGTCGACAAGCGCCTGCAAGTCCAACGGGACGTCCGCGTCGATTTCTCTCAAAGGGACGCGGATGGCCGGCAACCGCCGCTCGAGCGGCGCCCGATACACCTCGACCTTCTGGGGTACCCAGCCTCGCTGGACGCAGACTTGGTAGGTGGTGCGATGCGAGGGCGGGATCCGGTGCGGCGGCAGGGTCATGACCCGGCGGCCGGTGCGGGTCAAGTCGATCTCCACCAGACTGAGCCCGGCTGCCCTGACTTCCCACTGCTTTTGCAGATACAAATCCTGGCCCTTGCCGGGGACTTTGTTGGACGGACTGAGGAACTCGATGACCGTGATGACGCGATTGCCCGAGGCGGCGTCGATGATCTCGATATAGCCTTGCGAGAGCGGCTCGTCGTCGAGCTGGACCACCAGCGGCTCTTCCAGGGCCACGTCGCCCTTGGGTGCCGGGGCCGCCTGAGGCCGCGTATGCTGTTCAACGACATGGACATCGGGAAAGAAAACGCGATATTCGGTGGCTTCCGACTCGACGAATACCCGCTCTTCGACGCGGGCGCGGAGGTCAGGCGGCAGCTTCGGCTGAAGCTGGTCTCGTGAATACGTGACGAGACTGTGGTGCACGTCCCGCCAGTACTGCTCCAGGTACGGGTCCATACCAGGAAAGGGACTCCCCATCGCAGAACCTCCGGGGCAAGTGGCGAAGCGGCCGGCCGGGTCCAGCCGGTTTTGGCTCCTTCTATTGTAGCGGAGACCACCAGATCCGGGGACATACGTCTTGCGGCCACCACCACGACTGCAAGGCGCGAAGCCGCACCCGGCCGGCATGTGGAAAACCACAAGGCTAGCATTGCTAGCACCACAGTATGTTGTGGGGTACCTCACTCTAGGACCCAAAATAGGGGAGCCAGTTGCAAAGTCTGCCTCCGATCCCTAAACTCCCCGCCGACCTGCATCCCACTCGACGTTGACACGTCGAAGTTGAAGGAGTCTCGAGGCCACTCGATACGGACATCGCCCCGCTGCCGTGCCCGGGCCGGGCACGACCAGACGGTAGAAAAGGTCGCGGCCCCGGAGGTCAAGGACTGACGGCCGGGGTGCCCTCACCTGTGGCACCTCGATGCCCTCCGGGCAAGTGCCCGCACAGAGACTCTTTCTCCCCCGTCCCCGCTCGGCCGGACGGCACAGAAGCGGATGCTTCGGACCCTTCTCCGCTTTCACCCCAAGCAGACACAGGACTTGTCCAAGGAGGAGCGCATGATGGCTTCTAAACCGTTGATTGGGGTCAACACCGATTACCGATCAGCCCGCAGCGACACCCCCGCGTTCGCCTTTCGGGCTGCGGGCTATTTCGATTCACTGAGCAAGGCCGGGGCGATTCCGCTGCTCGTTCCGCCCCTTGCGGACGAGGCCGACGTGAACTGCGTGCTGGACTTGCTCGACGGCATGGTGCTGGGCGGCGGCGCCGACCTGGACCCCCGGCACGACGGCTTCATGGTCCACCCTTCGCAGCGATTGCTCGACAGCCGTCGTGAACAGTTCGACCGGATGCTGGTCCGGCTGATTGCCCAACGGAGGATGCCGGTGCTGGGCATCGGGTGCGGGATGCAACTGTTGAACGTCTCCCAGGGCGGCAGTCTGCACCTGCACATCCCCGAGGATCTGCCCCGCGCCCTGCCGCACATCGATCCGATGGATCCGGCCCATCGCCACGCCCTGGAAGTCGAACCGGGTTCGTTGATGGGGCGGGTATACGGCGAGGGGGAGATCCGCGTCAACAGCATGCACCACATGGCGGTCGACGCCGTGGCGCCCGGGTTCGCCGTCACCGCACGTTGTCCGGACGGGGTGATCGAGGCCATCGAGAGCATTATGGACGACTGGCTCGTTATCGGCACCCAGTTCCATCCGCAAAGCGATTCGGCCTCGGCCCTGGATCTGCGGATCTTTGAAGAGTTCATCACCGGCATTACCGGCAAGGTGGTCGAGATGCGCATGGTCGCCTGAGACGGCGGGAGATCGGATGCAAGCCATGGGCACGCTGCTGCGGCTCGACGCGCCACATGCCACCGGACAGCGGCGGTTGGTGGTGGGGGTGTTGGTGTCCTCCAGGTGCACGCAGGTGGCGGCCGCCTTGGTCGCCGTTCGCGGCTCTGGCCAGGACGCCCAGGTCGATTGTGCCGGCGGGCTGACCGCCGGCGTCCCCAAGGAGACGACGGCCCTGTTCGGCCGGTTGACCCGCGACACTTCATGTCCGGCGGCCTCACTTGCCCTGCTCCGCATCCAGTTGGCCGAGATTCAGGCCTCGCTCGTGGCCGACCTGCTGCGCTGTTTGCGTGTGGTGCCAAGCGCCGTGCTGGCGGCGGGAGTTCACGATCCCGGGCTCTGGACGCCCGACGGTAGCCAGCCTCGCGGCTACCTGGCATTGTGCGATGCCGCACGGCTGGCCGAATCGACCGGGCTCAGCGTGATCGACGCCTTTCCGGCCCGCGATCTGGCCCAAGGCGGACTGGGCGGGCCGATCACCGGCCTGGCCGAATGGGTCCTGCTGAAGCATCCCGAGCGGAATCGCGTGCTGCTGGACCTGGGGCGGACGGTGCGGATGACCTATCTGCCGGCCACGGCCACCAATCATGCGGCCTGGCGAGTCCTCTCCTTCGAGGTGGGGCCCGGCACGCGGCTGCTCGATCTGCTGGCGGAGCGGTTGACCAACGGTGCACAACAGTTCGACCCCGGCGGCCGGCTGGCCGTGCAGGGACGGCGGATCGACGAGCTAATCAACCACTGGCTGGCCGACCCCTATTTCGATCGTCCCCTGCCGCGCTGGCACCCCCACGGTGTACGACCCGAGCGATTCCTCACCGATTCGCTGCAGATGGCGGTCCAGTCCGGCTGGTCGGTCCAGGACCTGCTCTGCTCGGCGACCCACTTTATCGCCGAGGCCATCAAGCTTTCGTTGTGCAGACGGCTGCCGGATGACGCCCGGATCGACGAGATCGCGCTGAGCGGCGGGGGCCAGCAGAACGGGTTGCTGTTGCGAGAAATCGCCCGCACCACGCAGCTACCCCTGGTGCGGGTCAGCGAACTGGACGTTCCCGATGACGCCCTAGGGGCGGCCGCCATCGCGGTATTGGCCTTACTCTACGTGGACCAGGTCGCTGCCAACCAAACGGCCGTCCCCGAGACTGAGGAGCCTCGCCCCTTGGGTCGCTTCACGCCGGGCTCCTCCCAAAGCCGGCAGCGGATGGTCCAGACACCTGCCGGCAGCAGGCCCGGGCTCCGGTCGGTTCGCAGCGAGGTGTAGGGCGGCGCGGAGTCGCTGCGGAGACGTCGCACCGGACTTGGCACCTACTGCTATCCGTTCACTGCCCCTTCAGGGCTGACCAAGGTCTGGCGAACCTGCGACGTGATAAGCTGGATAATTTGAGGAGTATACGTCGCAAATGCCGATAGGTAAAATGACGCAGCCAGAGTCCGCGTTGACCACGATCGCTTTGTTTCTGGCGATCGGGCAAACTTGGTCGACCGGTGCCTATCGTAGGCATTCCACGGTGTTACCGCGCAATCCCCCCCATGAATCTCCCCACACCGCACTACCTCCTGTTCTCTGAGGCCAACGGTACCGACGCTCCGGGCCGGTGGCGGTTCCTGCTTCGCAAGACCGACGGCTCAGGGCAGTTCGAGGCGGCTGACATAGAGGCCGGCGTGCAAGGAGAACGGCTGGACCTGCTGACGGTCGTCCGAGCGTTGGAATCGCTCGACCAACCGTCCCAAGTCACGTTGATCGGTTGCAGCCGTTATATCCGGCACGGGATGCAGTATGGCCTATCGGAATGGCGAATCAACGGCTGGCGGTGGGAGTCTTTCGGGCAACTGGTGCCGATCAAGAATGGCGATCTCTGGCAGCGAATGGATCGCGCGATGCGGTTTCATCGCGTCGAGTGCTGCCAGCGGAGATTCGACCCCCCACACCAGTGGTTTTCTGGCCCACACCCGGAAGCGGCTGAAAAGGGCGGGGCACTGGGCGAGTCTATGAGGGTTCGCGTTCCGGGGCAAGTTAGGTTAAGATATCGGGCACCGCTGCTGCCAGCCTTGCGGCGATGGCTCATCGCCGCACTCCTGCAGTCTCGGCGACGCACGCTGCGATCATGGACGGCTCTGAAGCCCAGCCCTCGGTCGGGATAGGGGCCTACAAGGAGGTCTACATGCGGACTACGGTGGCCCTGGAAACTATCGGCCAACTGATTGAAGGAAGACACGAGAACCCGTTCGAGCTGCTCGGGCCGCACGAAGTGGTCGACTCGGGGCGCCGGGTGGTGGCGGTGCGGGCCTATTTGCCCGAATCGACCCGGGCGTGGGTGATCGACCCGGCCCATGCCGATCCGTCGCGGCCCATGCGGCGAATTCACCCGGCCGGACTGTTCGAGGCGATTTGCCCCTCTCCGGAAGGGAATGGGCCGCTGCGGTACATGATCCGTGCAGCGGACAGGACCGGAAAGAAGCGCATCATGCACGATCCCTACTCGTTTCCGCACCTACTGACCGACTACGACCTGCACCTGTTGAACGAGGGGCGGCACTGGCGGTGCTATGAGAGGCTGGGGGCGCAACTGCGGACGATCGAGGGGGTGGACGGCGTCAACTTTGCCGTCTGGGCCCCCAACGCCACCAGTGTCAGCGTCGTGGGCGACTTCAATGCCTGGGACGGCCGGCGGCACCCGATGCGGAAGCACATCCCCAGCGGCTTCTGGGAGTTGTTCATCCCGGGGCTGGGCGAGGGGACGCTGTACAAGTTCCAGATCCGCCATCACGACCAGGTGTTCGAGAAGGCCGATCCGTTCGGTTTCGGCGCCGAGGTGCCCCCTCGCACCGCCTCCAAGGTGGTGGACCTGAATCGTTATCACTGGCACGACTCGGATTGGCTGTCGCGACGCCAGGAGACCAACTGGCTGCAGCAGCCGCTGTCGTTCTACGAGGTCCACCTGGGCAGTTGGAGGCGGCCCGGCGACGATCCGTCCCGCTGGCTGAGCTACCGCGAGTCGGCCCATCAACTGGTGGACTACTGCACGGAGATGGGTTACACGCACCTGGAGCTGCTTCCGGTCACGGAGCATCCCTTGACGGCCAGTTGGGGCTACCAGACGGTCGGCTACTACGCCGCCACCAGCCGCTACGGAACGCCGCAAGATTTCATGTATTTTGTCGACCTCTGCCACCAGCACGGCATCGGCGTGGTCTTGGATTGGGTTCCCGCCCACTTCCCTCGTGACGGGCACGGGCTGCGGCGGTTCGACGGCACGGCGCTGTACGAGCACGCCGATCCCCGCCAGGGCGATCATCGCGACTGGGGAACCCACATCTTCAACTACGGCCGGCACGAGGTCCGCAACTACCTGATCGCCAACGCCCTGTTCTGGTTCGACAAGTACCACGTCGACGGGGTCCGCGCGGACGCGGTGGCCTCGATGCTCTACCTGGACTACAGTCGGCACGACGGGGATTGGCTTCCCAACCAGTACGGCGGGCGGGAGAACCTTCAGGCCATCTCGTTCTTAAAGGAGCTCAACGAGCAGGCCCACTTGCAGTTTCCCGGCGTGCTGACGGTGGCCGAGGAGTCGACGGCCTGGCCCGCCGTCTCCCGGCCGCCCTACGTGGGCGGGTTGGGATTCAGCCTGAAGTGGAACATGGGCTGGATGAACGACACGCTCCGCTACATGCGCCACGAGCCGATCTACCGCAAGTACCATCACGACGAACTGACTTTCAGCCTGATTTACGCCTTCCACGAGAACTTCGTCCTGCCCCTGTCGCACGACGAGGTCGTGCACACCAAGGGCTCCCTGCTGGACCAGGTGCCGGGTGATTTGTGGCAGAAATTCGCCAATCTGCGGCTGCTGTTCGGCTACATGTGGACGCACCCCGGCAAGAAGCTGGTGTTTATGGGCAGCGATTTCGCCCAGTGGAACGAGTGGGACTACGACAGCAGCCTGCAATGGCACCTGATGCAGTGGGAGTCGCACCAGGGCTTAAGCAAGTGCCTGGCCGATCTCAATCGTCTTTATCGCAGCCAGAAGGCGCTGTACGAACTCGACTTCGAGGGCAGCGGCTTTGAATGGATCGACTGCCACAACTACGAAGACAGCACCTTCAGCTACATCCGCCGGGCGCGAGATCCGGCCGACTTCCTGGTCGTCTGCTGCAACTTCACGCCGGTGCCCCGGCTGGGCTTCCGCCTGGGCGTCCCGGAACTCTGCTGGTACGAGGAGGTCTTCAACAGCGACTCCTCGTACTACGGCGGCAGCAACGTGGGCAACGGGCCGGGGGTGATGGCCGATCCGATCGGGAGTCACGGGCGGCCGGCTTCGATCCGGATGAGCTTCCCGCCCTTGGCCACGGTGGTCTTCCGGCCGCGGAGATGAAGCACCACGTCGTAACCACGGGGCGCTCAATAGCCCCGCCCGGAAGGGCGGGGGTCCAAGCCACGACACTAACCCCGCCCTTCCGGGCGGGGCTGCTGTCGCACCGATCGGGGCGGGGTTGCTGTCGCCGCGAGTTCGGATTCGCGGTGAGCACTCCGCCGCGAGGGCCCTCATTCACGCTGCGCGGCCTGCGGTGGCCGTACCCATTCCAGGCCGGCGGTCTGCTTGAGTTCCTTCTGCCAGGCCTGGATCGTTCGCCCTCGCTCGGCGCCGGCCACCTCACCGTAGGTGGTGTAGTTGTCGACCTCGAACTGCGCCCAGAGGACCTTCTCCGGCGGGCTGATCTCGGTGACGCGGACCACGTAGGCGATCGTCTTGGGATTGTTCATCGCCACGCCGATCTGACCCTGCTGCAGCTCAAAAACCGCCCGCATAAAATCGGGTCCTGCCATGTCGATGCCCGTGACGGTGCTCAGCCTCGGGGGCGTCCGGGCGGTTCCCAGCGGCACGTTCCCGTAGGTCATCCAACTGAACGGGCGGGTGGCGATCACCGCGACGTCCGGCCGTTCGATGAAGGTGTTGGCCAGCGATTGGCCCCTCTTTCGGGCCTGGTCGCCGAAGTTCTCGGCGGCCTTGATCGCCAGCTTGCGGGCTTCGACTGCCTTCCACGCCTGAAGGACCTTCTGGCGGACGCCCGGGGCCTCGAACTCCAGCACCTTCTCCTTGCTGTCCTCCACTTTCCAGAACAGGTACCGGCTCCGCTCCCGATAATCCTCCCCGAAGTCCGACGATTCGGCCGCCACGTACAAGTCCCACTTCTCGCGGAAGGCGTGGTCTGCGAAAGGAATGCCCGACGTTCTGGGGTCGACAAATGATCGGCCGATGCCGCTCTTCTCATCCTGCAGGTCCCACTGCGACATCAAGGGGGTCTGGCCGGTAGTCAGGCCTTGGTCGCGTGTTGGGTCGTTCTCTTTGGCCAAGGCCTCGAAATCGGGCTCCACCGGCTTTTGGGCGTCGGGATTTCTCTCAACGTCAACCTCGTAACGGACCCACTCGTTGCGGTACCGGTTCATCCTGGCCTGCACACGGCCGAAAACCTCTTGGATCTTCTGGCTGGCCAACTCCCGGCGAATCATCTCTCCCAAGGGACCCGCCAGCGGATCCTCGGCTTTCGCACCCTCGCCGGCAGGACCCTTCGGGGCCGCTTCGCCAGGCGTCTGCGGCTGCTGGGCCGGTTCCTTCACGGCCTCACCCGGCTTGTCCGCCGGCCGCGTCTCGGCCGCCGGCGGCGTCTGGTCGACGGGCTTCTTCTCCTCGGCCGGAGGCTTGGGGCCGGGGGCCGGCCCGGCGGGCTCGGCAGGCGGGGGTTCCGGTTGGGGAGGTGCCTCCGAGGGCTTCGTGGCCGGCGTTTCCGTCGGGCTGGTATCCGATTCCGCGGACTCGTCTTGCAGCATTGAGGTCAGGCGGAACGGCGAGGTAACGCCAGTCGCAGACGTGTCGCCGGCGTTCTTGGGGTCGGCAGCGGGCCCTTCGGACGATTTCCCGTCGGGCGATGCGGCTCCCTTGCCGTCCTCCTCCTGGCCCTCGGTTAGCGGTTTCTCGGCGGCCTTCGGGCCTTCCTCAGTCCCCGTCTTGTTATCGGCCGAGGGCTCTCCGGCCGGTTCTTTCTGGATGTCCGTTTCCCCCTTCTTCTCCGCGGTCGGCTTTTCCACCGGCGCTTTTTCTTTTGGCTTCGTGTCTTCGCCCGCGGTCGGTTCTTCCGTCGGCTCTTTCTTCTCTCCCTTTCCGCCTGTGTCCCCTGCCGGCTTTTCTGCCGGTTTTTCGCCCGGTTTTTCCTGGCCTGCCTCCCCTGCGGCTGGCTTCTTCGTGGCCGCGGGGGCCAGGCGATCGAAGAGTTCCTTGTTCTCCTGGTAGAACTTCTTGACGGCGTCCTCGGTAACGACGTTGGGGGCCGTGAACTTCTCGAGGTCCGCCTTGAAGTAGCGGACGGTGATCTCGTGAGGTTTCCGGAAGCCGGGTTCGGGAGAGGTTGGGTCCGGGTAGTTGTCTTTGTACTTCTCGAAGGAATCCCGCAGTGTCTGTTCGTCCGGATCCTTGACCTGGCCGACGTAGTTGGCCACCGGGACCGGGATCACCTCGATCGTCGCCAGACGTTTCAAGCGGGTGTAGTAGTCCCACCGCTGGGACGGCGTGGTGCCGGCCAGGCTCACGTTGAACATGACTCCGAGCCGCAGGGCCAATAGCTCGTGCCGCAACAGGTCGAAGAACCGCTCCTCATTCCTGTTGACGTCGGCGATGATCCGCCTGACCTGGTCAGCGCCGAGGTAACCCTCGGTCAGCTCTCTGACGAAGCCGTTGATCGCCTCATTGCTGACGACCAACCCGAGCCGCTCGGCGTGCCGGGCGCAGAGCCAGGTGTGCACCACCGCCTCCTCGGAAGCCGGCCCGATCGCGCGTTCGACCTGTTGTGCCGCGGCGGCCGTCTCGGCGACCTGATCCTCGGTCTTGGCATTGCGATTGGCGTCGCGTTTGGCCAGGACCACGGCCTGTTGTACGCGGAACAAGAAGTTGAGCACCTGCTGCCGTTGCATCCTCATTCGCTGCAGCTCGCGCTCACTGATATCGCCGTATTCGCTGGTCTTGACCACCAGCGTGGAGGCGGCGGATGGCGACCTGACCCAGTCGACGAACCCCATTGGGATGCAGAAGGCCACGATGGCCATGATGCCGAGGGTGGCAAGCAGCTTCTTCTGATGCCTGCGAAAGACGCGAAATGGGCTGGCCATGTGACTCGTACCCTTCTGTAGCGGGGAACAGCGGTCCGACTCGACTTGACAAGCCGACCGCCTCGGCAGTACTGGTAGTCCGCCAGAGTGAGAGCAAGAATTCTAGGGCGGATCGACGTAAATGCAATCCCAAAAAAGGGCTCGGGAGATGGCCGCCCATCGCGCCCTGGTCGAAAAGGGGCAGGCGATGGCCGCACCGCCGTGACAATTCCGATTGTAGGGACGGTAACGCCTGCTACAATTCCAGGCCAAGCGCATTGGATAGGTCGGGCCGAATAAAGCGATGATCGGGCGCCCCGGCGGTTGACTCAGGAATCGAGCATTGAATCGCTGATACAGACTGACGAACCTCTCCCAGGTTTCTCATGTTACCAAGCTGATCCCGGATTGCCTGGAGCAACATGGCCAAGAACACCTCAACCGCAAACGCCACCTCCCTGGTCATCGTCGAGTCGCCTGCGAAGGCCCGCACGATCAGGCAGTTTCTTGGTCAGGGCTATACCATCGAGGCCAGCATTGGGCACATCCGTGACCTGCCGCAGGGGGCCAAGGAAATCCCCGAGCGTTACAAGGGCGAGGAATGGGCCTACCTGGGTGTCAACGTAAATCATAACTTTGAAC
>Ga0315277_10001173_pt1 | contig 38715 bp, 18 predicted proteins | sample YL17G05_15_MG_FD_203695 | JGI IMG/M metagenome (GOLD analysis project Ga0315277, IMG submission 203695) | Sediment microbial communities from Yellowstone Lake, YNP, Wyoming, USA - YL17G05_15 | ecosystem: Environmental > Aquatic > Freshwater > Lake > Sediment | place: USA: Wyoming | collected...
CTGAAATGGCGTTACTTCGGATGTGTTCTGCGCATCTTGAATACAGTAACAGTAATAAATGGAGAAAACTGTTGACCACGTCAGGCTGGTAGAACGAGCACAACTCGGCGATAAGGAGTGTCTTGAACGGTTGGCTGAGTTGGCCGAGGAGCGTTTGCGCGTCGATATATATCGACTTACGCTGCACGAAGATCTGGCGCAGGAAATTGTTCAGGAGACTTTGATCGAGATGTTCAGAGTATTAACCGAGCTAAAGGAGGCCCATCGGTTCTGGCCGTGGCTGTATAGGATAGCCATCAATAAGATGCACCTTCACTACAGGGCCGAGAAGCGTCGGCGGACGGTGACCGCCTCGGCGGTTGCCGAGAAAGCCGCCTACGGCAGCAGCGAGCAGGCGATGGCTGGCGCAATAAGCACGGAGCTGAAGGATATAGTCCTCGGAGCGATGCGCGGGCTGAAGCCTCGTCATCGCACGGTCCTGACGATGCGGTGCTACCGCGAAATGGAGTATTCTCAAATAGCCGAGTCGATGGGCTGCAGTGAGTTTGCAGCAAAGATGCTCTTCTATCGCGCGAAGAAATCCTTGCGCAAGCAGTTGTCTCGCTTTGGGTTCGGCAAGGGCATGCTGCTTCCGGCGCTGGTATTGTTCGGCAAGATGACGGCGCGGAGCGAGGCGGCTTCGTGCGTGACTGTCTCGGCGGCTGCGATGAAGGTCGGCATTGCGGCAGGCGCTGCCGGTTTGGCGACGAGCGCCACCGGGATTGTGTCCCTTGCAACGGCGGGCGTATTGACCGTTGGAGCAACGACAGTGGGTCTAAGACCCGTGGGCGGGTATATTCGTTCGCAGACGGAAACGGCGGAAAGCACGCAGGTTGGTCCGCGGATGGGCGCTCTGGGCGAGGGTAATGAGGAGTTGTGGTGTTACTATCCGGATAATACGAATGGTCCGGTGATGATGCGCCTTCTGCAGTGGGATTCCGGCCGGAACGGGGCATATTGTAAGTGGCTGCAGAACGAGCAGGCTACGTACTACTACGACGAGGCCGCAGACACGGTGCATATTGAGAATCACCGCATTTGGCGCGAGGATTTGTCGGTATGGCGTTTGCCGACGGATACGCCGGAGCTGAGCGAGTTTCTTTCCCGCGTGGAGAGGAGGATTGACGGGATGCGATACGTTCGCGGAGGCGGCACGGACTTGCTTGTAATCTGCGAGGGCCGCCAGGCCGGCAGTCCCTCTCAGGTGACTCGTCACTCGAACGTTCTGGAGGAGCAATACTTCCTTTACGGCTGGTCGGCGAGGACAAGACGTCTGGATAATCGCGATGCGATGCACAAGCGAGGCTGGACGTATTTTCGTGTGACCGGCCAAATGGGCGATGAGAAGATTTCGGGCGTCGGCCGGCTGCCCTTTGTCGATGCGGCACGCGCCGAGCATGGGGCGTGGCTCAAACTGGATGTCGCAGGCAGCATCAAGATTGAAGACAACGGCGAAGATGCTCGGATTCACGAAGGCGGCAGGCTTGCAGCGAGCTACGCAGGGGGGAGCTTCTTTCTGGGCCTTTCCAGGCCGTGGATGGGTCTTCATACGATTGACACTGTACGCCGTGACGCGGCGCGGAATCGGATATGGTTTGAGACCGAGCAGATTAGCCAAGAGGACGCCGTGAAGGTTGTGCTGACTCGGGGACAGACGCAGTTGAGCTATGCCATCAATATGGATAAGGATATTATCGAAAGGATTGGAATTCTCGGCAAGGACGGTCGAGAAGGCGAACTGCTGTTTTCCTATCTCGATGAGGTTGACGGGCTTGGCGATGAGTTTGCTGCCCCCAAGTCGAACAGTATCGGCGGCCGGCAACACGGCGCGCCGGGGGTGTTGTGGTTGATGAATTTGGCTGATGGAAACTTATAGGCGCCGGGAGGAAGTCTTGAAAAGCGACAAGAGATTTTTAATACTCAGAACCGGCAGAGCAAGGTCAACGCCCCTGCCAGGAGCCAAGGCGGCTGTGGGGGCGTTGTTCTGGCTGATGTTCGCGGCGTCAAGCCCGGTCTTGGGGGGACGCATCTTCGTAGATATCGACGCGGTCGGAGTGAATAACGGCTCAAGCTGGCAGAATGCATACAATCATCTTCGAGATGCGATAACTGCTTCTTCGAGCGGAGACGAGATTCGCGTTGCGCAGGGCCTTTACAGGCCCGACCGCGGCAGCGGCGTTACATTGGGTGACCGCGGCGCGACTTTTCGATTAGTGGATAACGTGACTTTATCCGGTGGGTACGCGGGCTATGGCGAGCCGTTCCCGGATGCGCGGAATATCGCCGTGTATGAGACGGTATTGAGCGGAGATTTGGCGGGAAACGACGCCCAGACTATCGATGTTTGTAATTTGCTCAGTGCCGCGAGCAGGAGCGAGAATTGCTACAACGTGGTGACAGGGACGGACTGCAACGAGACGACCGTCGTGGATGGCTTTACGATCACCGGCGGCAACGCCAACGGCTCTCGCGACAGGGACAAATATGGAGGCGGCGTTCACGACGGGAATTTGACCCTTAAAAATTGCTGCATTGTGGGCAACTCGGCGTTTTACGGCGGGGGCGTCGGCTGCTATGGAGGCGGGATGATTCTGGAGTCCATTGTAAGCGGCAACTGTGCTCGTTCCGGGGGCGGCATTTACAACGTCTTGAAAGTTGTCGGTTCCACAATCTCCGGCAATTGTGCGATCCAATACAGCGGCGGAGGAATGAGCATTTTGAGCGAGGCGGCGACCGTAACCGACAGCCGGATCGACGACAATCGGGCCTCCCAGAACGGCGGCGGCCTTTACATCGTATCGTGCAATCCGATGTTGACGCGATGCAGTCTTGCTGGAAACTCAGCGAACGTCAACGGAGGCGGAATCTATGTTGACGGGGGCACCAGCGGTGGAAATCCGAATTTCCATCAATGCAGTATTGTCGGCAACACAGCGGGCGGCGACGGCGGCGGCATCCATACCTACGGTTATTCGCTAAGCAAGCTGGATAGTTGCGTCTTGACCGGCAATAGCGCCGGCGGAAAGGGCGGCGGCATCTGTGATGCTTCCAGCAGGGGCAGTTCGCTGGTCAACTGCACACTGGCTCATAACGACGCGGCGAACAGAGGAGGAGCCGTTTGCTACAACTCTTACCCCGCTGCCGAGCGGGTGCTGACGAACTGCATTTTGTGGTACAATTCCGACAGCCTCGGCGCGACCCGCGACTACTCGCAGATTTGCAACATGGCCGGTCCTTTTACAGTTCCAATTCGGTACTGCGATATTCAGGGCTGGACCGGCACAATGGGAGGCAGCGGCACGATAGGCACAATCTCCGACGAGCCGCTCTTTGCTGATTCTGATGGCGCCGATAACGTTGCGGGTACAGAGGATGACAACTTTCATCTCCGGGAGCTTTCCAAGTGCATTGATGCCGGCGACAATTCCGTCGTGGAGGAAGGCTCTGCCGATTTGGCCGGCGCGGCTCGGATTATTCACGGCATCGTCGATATCGGCGCCTACGAGTCGAAGGCCGGCGGCCCGCACGTTCCGCCTCGCTACGAGGTTATGGACATCGGAACGCTGGGCGGCTCATACAGCGCCGCTTACGGGATTAACGATTCAGGTCAGGTAGTGGGTTGGTCGGAGACCGCCGCCGGCGCGCAGCATGCGTTTGTGTGGGATGAAAAGGTCGGGATGGCCGATTTGGGTACGCTGGGTGGCAGCGCGAGCTGCGCCTACGCCATTAACAATGCCGGGCACGTGGTCGGTTCTGCACGCACCGCCAACGGCGAGCTTCACGCGTTTCTCTGGCGAGACGGCGAGATGACAGACCTGGGTATTCTGCCTGGCGGCACTTGCACTGAGGCATACGCCATCAACGATGCCGGGCAGATTGTCGGAATGGCCAGGACGTCTGCGACGATTTATTCCTGGCAGCGGGCGTTCCTCTGGGAGAATGGGATAATGACCAGTTTGGGGGTACTCGCCGGAGCGAGCAACAGCAGCGCTGCGGATATAAACGTTCGCGGCCAGGTGGTGGGGACATCCGGGGATCGTGCGTTTCTATGGGATAGTACCGGCGGTATGACGCAGTTGACGGATCTTCAGAGCCAGGGTAGCGCGATAAACGACGCGGGTCTTGTCTCGCTTGCTTCGAGCGGGACGTATTACATTCGGGATGAGGCGGGGGTCCTGTCTGATATGGACCTGATCAGGTACAGCAGGATCAATTCGATGAATGACGCCGGGCAGGTGGTCGGTGATTTTGACTATCTTAGCGATGATGACTATCACGCGTTTTTGTGGGACGACGCCTACGGGTTGATCGATCTTAACTACCTGGCGCCTGCAGAGGCCGGGTGGGAGCAGCTCAGTTCCGCCGGCGATATTAACGGCGGCGGGCACATTGTCGGTTATGGATTAACCGGGGAGAATCAGTGGCACGCCTTTCTGATGAGTCCAATACCGGCGGAGCAATACCTCGTGGCGCACTGGGAGCTAGATGAAAGCGCCGGAACGACAGCTGAGGATTCCGCCGGCAATAACGACGGCGTCTTGCAGGGCGGTCCCCAGTGGCGGCCTTACAACGGCCGTATGAACGGCACCCTTGAATTCGACGGCTTGAACGACTACGTCAACTGCGGCAGCAGCTCGGTATTCGACATTACGGACGAGATTACGGTTGCGGCGTGGGTGAATATCCGCCGGGTCAACATGGACTGGCAGACAATTGTGGCCAAGGGCGACTCGGCGTGGAGGCTTTCGACTGCAGAGGACGAGATGCGGTTTCACTTTGCGGTTACCGGAGGCCCGCCGTGGAACTACATCAACGGAGATACCGTGGTCGATGCCGACGAGTGGCATCACGTCTGCGGCACCTACGACGGTATCAATCTGCGTTTGTACGTTGACGGCGTCGAGGATTCCGCCGGTCCCGTAGCCGAGAGCAACGGCGTGACCGTATGCGACTACAACGTATTTATCGGGGAGAACGAAGAGCGCAGAGGCCGGTATTGGGACGGCCTGATTGACGACGTTCGCATTTATAGCTGTCCTTTGACATCCGATGAGGTGTTTGAGTTGTTTATGGAGGCGCCGATTTACGTTGACGGCGACTCGACGGGCCGAAACGACGGCTCAACCTGGGCGGATGCTTTTCACAGTCTTCAGGATGCCCTGGCCTCGGCGTCTGTCGGCAATCGTATCCATGTTGCAGGCGGCGTTTATACGCCCGATAGGGGAACCGGGATTACGCCGGGCGATAGGGCGGCGACGTTCCAGTTGATTGACGCAGTCTCCGTAAAAGGCGGTTTTGCTGGTTTTGGCCAGCCGAGTCCCAAGGTGCGCGATCTGGTCGCTTACGAGAGCATGCTGAGCGGCGACCTTGCAGCCAACGATGCCGGATTCGAGAACAACGCTGAAAACAGCTACCACGTCGTAACGGGCAGCGGCACGAATTCGACGACTGTCTTGGACGGCTTTACAATAAGGGGGGGCAACGCCGAGACTCTGGGGGGCGGCGGCATGCTCAACATATCTGGCGGCCCCACCGTAACGGACTGCAAATTCAGCACGAACTCGGCTGCCAGGGGCGGCGGTATGTACAACGAGCAGTCGTTCCCGGCCATAACTCGCACAAGCTTCGTCGAGAATCGTGCCTTCTTGGATAGCGCCGCGGACGATCCTGGCGGCGGCGGGATGTACAACTGCTGGAGCAGCCCGGTGCTGCAGGATTGCTTGTTTGCGGGTAATTCGGTTGTCGCATCGACGGGTGTCGGCGGCGACGGCGGCGCGATACTCTGCGACCAGAGCAGCCCGACGCTGGTCAACTGTGTTATCCTCGCCAATACGGCTCGTCGCTCCGGCGGCGGCATGGCAAGCCGGTGGGGCGGAGCCGCCCTCGGCGGCTCGCTTGTGAATTGTCTGTTCAACGCCAATTCCGCGGGCGATAAAGGCGGCGGCTTAGACATCCTCGATGACGCCGTCAGGCTGACAAATTGCACCTTCAGCGCAAACTCGGCAGCCGGCGGCGGCGGAATCTTCGGCGAGGATGCCGAATCTATATTGGTCAACTGCATACTGTACGGCAATACCGACGGCAGCGGAAACGTCGAAAACGCCCAGATTCGCACTGTGGGCGGATCGCTTGCGATTAACTACAGTTGTGTTGAGGGCTGGAGCGGAACGCGCGGCGGCACGGGCAATATCGCGTCGAATCCGCGATTCGCGGATGCCGACGGCGCCGATGACATCGCCGGGACCGCGGACGACGACCTTAGAATAAGCGCAGGTTCGCTCTGCATCGATGCCGGCAGCAATGCGGCCCTCTTGCCCTTTGTGATAACCGACCTCGACGGAAACCCGCGTATAATCCGCGACGTCGTCGATATGGGCGCTTATGAATTTGCAGGGATGCTCAGATGGTACGTCGATGGCGCAAGCGGAGACGACAACAACAACGGCTTAAGCCCGGAAACCGCTTTTAAGACGATTCAGAAGGGAATTAACGCTGCCACCGAAGGCTACGCGGTCGTGGTCCTGCCCGGCATATATCAGGAGGATGTTTACTTCAACAGAAAGGCTGTTACGGTTATGGGAGAAGGCAGCGATGCAACGATCTTGGAGTCTCCCAGCGGATACGCGGTGACATTCGACGACGGTGAAGATGCAAACAGCATCCTGAAAAATGTCGTGATTCGGAATTGCGGGCGCGCGGGGATTTTTGTCTGGGGATGCTCGCCGACGATTACGAATGTTACGGTGGTGGGCAATAAGAAAGGGCTTTTCAAGCCGGTTTGGGGCAATCCTACAATAAGCAACAGCATTTTCTGGAACAATATCGATGCGGACCTAAGCTGCGAAACTTCCTGCGGGTCGGTAACGTACAGTTGCATCCAGCGAGGCATGGCCGGCGAGGGCAATATCAGTTCCGACCCCTTGTTCGCGGATTTGGCGGGCGGGGATTACCATTTGCGTTCTCAGCGAGGCCGGCACCGTCCGGCGACGAACGAGTGGGTTCTCGACGATGTTACAAGCCCGTGCGTGGATGCCGGCGACCCATCGATCAATCCCTCGGACGAACGAATGCCGAACGGCGGCAGGCTGAATATGGGGGCATTTGGCGGCACTTATTACGCCAGTATGAGCGAATGGCCTCTCACGGGCGACCTAAATCGCGACGGCGTCATAAATCTCAAAGACTTCGCTTTGGTTGCGGAAAACTGGCTTTCTGCGATGGAATGGGCCGAATAGGGCTGTGAAACGCGGTACTGCAGGCCGAAATCGGAAATAATTTGGGGGTTGAAGCGTTTTTTTTTGACTTTTTCTGGACGAAACCCCGGCACGTTGATATAATAGAGCAGGTGTTGGTGTATTGCTGACCCGCTGAGAATTATATGATGTGTCCAGGAACGGGAGAAAAACCTGTTGTTCTGCGACATAGGGTCGCTCGGGATTGGGGGAAAGGTGGGGGGTTTACGCTCGTAGAAATCCTGGTTGTCATTTCAATCATATCACTTTTGATGGGGATACTGGTGCCGGCACTCGGCAAGGTGCGGCGGCAGGCGCGTAGTCTTCTGGGGGCGGCCGATCAGAATCAGATCGTTAAAGCGCTTCTTTGCTATGCAGCCGATAGCGATGACTCTTTTCCCGAATCAGTCGCGACAATGGGAGGCCCCGAAGACATTGATGGCGACGGATACGCGGACTGGAACTGGTCCGAACCTACTACATTGACCGCCACTGAAGAGCGATATCCGGGCCTGCATCGTTCGATGAGCGCGTATCTTGGCAGCTACATTTCCAAAGCCGGCACAATGGCGTGCCGAAATGCCCCGCGGGAGCATGAGTATCTCAAGGATGCGTGGGAGAATGGGGATGCGTGGGTCAATCCGGTCGTTGGGCTGGGGCCTCTGACCAGCACGTATTGCTTCTATTGGGGCTACACCGGTTTCTTGAAGTCGGGCCGGCAGTTCAAGGGGCCCTCGACCTCCTTTGGGCAGGCTGGCGAGAGCAAGCTGCTGGTGAGCTGCTACTTCGGGTTTGACCATTGGCGCAGCCCGAGCGTCTATAGCAGTTGCGAAAAGTTCAGAGACGCCGATATTGTGGAGCAGACTCCGCTCGCTTCCGCTTACTACTGGTGGGCGGGCCCGGGCGTAGATGTTCCTTTGTCGGACCTTGGCATCAGGCTTCACGCGGGGTACGCCGACGGGCACGTTGACGACTATGCCGCACCGGAGGTTGTCCCGATGGAAGTTATTTACGACCGCGTGACGGGCGCGCCTTATCCGACGGGCGTAGGCCCGGGCATCTTCTTCCTGCCCGAAAAAGCCGTGGATTGACGCACTGCCGCTGCGTTTAGATAATATGTTGGCCATCCCTTTCAATTGGTGGTTACTATTGGTTGTTAAATAACCCAAATCATAACCGTTGACGGATGGCCTCATAGCAGCCCCGCCGCCTGCCTGTCCCTGAGGGATGGGCGGGGCAGACGCCCGGTGGCGCGGTTAGCCCGCAACTTTATGTTGCGGGTCTTCTCTTCTCAGGCGGATAGGATCACAGCGAGAGGATAAATAGAGCCAGGTCGTTTATCTCAGCGTCGCTCAGCCCGGACGTCTGTCCGTGTTTGTCGTCGGAGTTCTGCTTGGCCAGGAGGTCCTTCATCGTGGCAGCGCGCCCGTCGTGGAGGTAGGGGGCGGTCCGCCAGACCTCTACGAGTATAGGCGTATCGAAGAGGGTGTCTTTCTCCCTGTCTCTTCCCGTGCCGACGTTGTATTTCTTCATATCGCTGTAGAGCGGAGCCGGGTGGCACGAGGCGCAGTTTGCCTTTTCAAAGATTTCCTGCCCCCGCTTTGCCCCTGCTCTGAGTTGGCCCTTATCCAGATATGGACTCGGCATTGGCTTTAGCGACTTGAGGTATTCATCGATAGCGACGGCGTCTTCTTCAGGGCGCACCGCGAACTGGATGTGCTTGATTCCCGCGCGAACGGCTACTTCTGCGGATTCACGGACCCCTGTGGCCATCGACGCCGGCGTTTGGTGCGCCAGCAGCATGCTCTTGGTGTTTTTCGGATTGCCAAGCCCGTCGTTCAGGAGGTCCCAGTTTAGCCCATCCGCTCGGGCCTCGCCGGGGTGGCAGCTTGCGCAGCTTTGCCACTTCTGAAAGCAAAGATTGGCATCGTTGAAGAACATCTGCCCTTTTCGCATCTTCGTGAGCGGCTTTTCCGGCCCGAGCGCAATCGATTCTGCTCTGGGGCGGACATCCGGGTTGATATCGACGACGCCTAAGCTGTCCGTGAAGTACTCGGCGGCGTAGGCCCTTGTCCCGATTAAGGCCAGGCCTCTCGGCCCATTGCCGCTCAGGTTGATTCGTCTTCGCAGGCCGACGAGAAACGACAAATCGTTCGGGACGTCGTCATAAGATGACGTCGCATCGGAGACCTTCTCTCCGGCGGCGGCCCTGGCGAGCTTCTCGTGGAGTTTTTCGCCGTCGATTACGCTAATCTGATGCGTGCCGGCGTGTGCAACGCAGATGTGCTTTCCATCGGCGGTGCATCGCACCCCCCATGGATTCGCCCCGCCGAGATCGACGTCGTCGAGCAGAACGGTGTTAATGAGTTTCTTTTGGATCGCGTCTATGATGGTCAGGGCGTTGGTGTTCATCCAGCCTCTTTCGAGCTGCGTGGTGGGGAGCTGGTAGCGAGCGAGGATGTGCGTGACATAAGCGAATTTGCCGTCGGGCGAGATGCAAACGTCGCGAAGGCCCGTACTTCCGTTCGGAAGCTGGATGCTCTTTTCGAGTTTATTCGCCGTCGTATCGATCACGGAGACTTCGGCTGCAACGTAGTCGCGGTCGGAGGCGCCGCCGGGGATCAGATGCGCAACAAAGAGCGTCTTGCTGTCCGGCGTAATCGCGGCGGCGAAGGGCTCTCTGGCCACTTCAATAGTCGCTGCAATTTCTTTGGACGGCAGGTTATAGACCGCAACGTTGTTGCTGAAGCGGTTGCAGACGTAGAGGGCCTTGCCGTCGGGGCTGACGATGGGCGCATTGGGCGTATGCCCGGCCTTTATTTCGCCGACGGATTTGCCTTCTTGAAGATTGACTACGCTGATCTTGCCGTCCGGCGCTGCGATGGTGACGTAGAGAGTCCGCCCATCCGGCGCCAGGGCAAGGCCGCTGGGCCGATCCGGCAGCGAGATGACCTTCTTCACCGCACCCGAGGCTACGTCAAAAACGGCTATCTGGTTGGCCGTTTCTTCGGCAACATAAAGCGTCTCTCCTGTGCCGTCCGCAACAAGAGCCGACGGCGACAGGTAATCCGCCTGGGCGGCCTGGGCGGCGCAAGCCGTCCCTTGCGGGACCTGCGGGACAAAAAAGGCGATGGCGCACAATGCGCCTCCGAACAGCATCATAATCCTGCCTGTTGAGATCATTTGTCTTTCTCCTGTAAAGGTCCTGAATCTCACGGTATCGTTCAGACGAGTCCCCAGGGGGCGAGTCCCCACGGGACGCCATTCAGCGTGATTTTAGCGTCTTTCACACGAAGCCGCAATTCTCATTTTGGCGAGATTCCTTGCGGCGTACTTGCCGCTCTTACTAACGCTGATGCGTCTTTCTCGGCCTGTATTACTATCCTGAAGCCGACGTTATAGACTTTTTGCCACTCCGGATAGCTCAACCGGAAGGCGGAGCGGCAACGCTTGGGCCGATCCCGCCAGGAACCGCCGCGGACGGCCCTCTCGGCGGACATGTCAATTATGTTTCGCCCGTCGTCGCCGTTGTAGGGGTAGGGCTTATATGCCGAGGCTGTCCATTCGGCCACGTTGCCGTGCATATCGTACAGGCCCCAGGGGTTGGGCTTATAGCTCCCGACGTTTGCGGTAACGAGCTTCTTGTCGTCGAACCCGGCCTCTCGGGGGGTGATGTCCATTGTATATCTGCCGTCGGTATCGTAGGCGAGCTGCCGGATAGTTACATCCGCCATGTTCGCCACTTGTGAAAAGTCGTCATCGAGCCTGCCGTAGTGCATCGGCGTATCGGCGCCGGCGCGGCAGGCCCATTCCCACTGCGCTTCGCTGGGAAGGGTAACGTCTTGCCCGGTCTGCTCGGAGAGCCAGCCGCAAAACTGCATGGCCTCTTTCCACGAGACTCGAACGACCGGCTGCTTTGGGTGATTGAGCGGCCAGCCGAGGTGTTCTTTGCTGAATATCCACGAGCCTTTGTGTTCAAACCTGCTGTCGTGAAGGGGATCGAAGCCCGCATATTGCTCGTTGGTGATTTCGAACTTGCCCATCCAGAATGACTTATCGATTCTTACGACGCCGAGAGGAAGCTCATCGGATAGGCCGTTTCCGTCTCCCATTACGAATTGCCCCGGGGGTATTAGCACGAGGTCGAGCGCTACGCCGTTGCCCAGGTTGATTGAGCGTTCAGCGGGGCCGAGGGCTTCTTGTCTTTGTCTTGCCGTAGCCGCATCGAAGGGCCAATCGGCCGCGGGCGGCGTTTGCGCCGCCGGCGCCGGCGTGTGCATGGGGTGAACCGGCTCGATTTTCTGCTCGGGCATTTCGGGATACGCCTCGGGGTCGTCGTCCAGATCGGCGTAGAGTTTGCGCAGCTCGCGCCGGCGTCGGTGGTCGTTTTCGGTCTTTTGGACCCCTACTATTTCCCGCCAGGTGCCGTGGCAGGGGGCGTTAAGATCGACCCACGTAGCGAGTCTATTCCATGCGTCCGCGTCGAGCTTCACGCCGTGGTGGCCCTTCTTGAGCATTTGGAACAGCTCGCTGGTATTGGTGTGGAATTCGCCCGGAGCCGGCAGGCGAATATCGCTCTCAAATCCTCCGACGCGGACGAGCTTTCTCAGTTCGATGTAAGAAGGCTCGAAGATTCCGCCGTACTCGCCGAACAGCTCTTCCTTGGGGGTGTTCTCCGCGAAGACCACTCTCGGATCGGAATTCTTCAAGACAACGAACCTGCCCTGGTCGCCGCTGAGATTGGGTATATCGGGGTGGTTCTTATTATGCTCTGCGTTGTGGCATGAGACGCAGTATTTGTCGAGCACGGGCTGGACCTCGCGGGCGAAGCTAAAGCCCCTGACCGGCCCGTACCAGGGCTCAATCTCGGCAGGCGCCAGACGGGATGCGATGGTCCTTTGATTTGGGGGCCCGCCGTTTTGCTTTTCGTGGCATCCTACGCATGAGACGACCTCTCCGGGCATAGCGGTCGTCCAGCTCCTCATCAACTGCAATGCGTTGCCGTCGGCATCAATCGGCTGGATTGATATCGGCGTATTCGCCGGCACACGGAACATAGCCGACCCGTCCGTCTCGACGGGCACGGTCCCCAGCACTCGCTTCGGCTCCCACGGCCCGTCCGCCCCCACGCGATGGTTGATCCCCGCGATTTCGTGGTACGCGAAGTGGTACGTGAAAAGCCGCAGTCTTTTCACCGAGCCGGCCGGCACGTCCTTCAAGCCGGGGCCTTTATAGACGTCTTCAAGGTATATGACTGCGTCTTTGCGACTGAGATCGACCCTGTCGGGAATCACGGGCGGTCTTTCCGTCTTGCGAATGGGGATCGGTTCGAGCAGGGCGTAGCCTTCCACCTCTTTTATCAGCAGCACGTTGTCGAAGACATCGACCAGGTATATGCCCCACAGGCTGTCGGGCGTAGGTTTGCAGGAAACCAGGAAGTACTTTTCGCTCAACGGCCAGGGGTGCAGGAACTTGGGCCAGCTATTCAGAGTCAGCTTGTCCTCGATGAGCGGCTCGACTTTTTGCCCTCGGTTCGGAATTCTCTGCACCACCCCCTCTGTTTCGCGTCTGCCCAGGGCCGGGTCAAACACAATTAGCTCCCCGACTCTCCCGACGTGGTGCCCCGTGACGATGCCTGCCACTTTCGTCGGATGGCCCGGGACCGGACGCGCGAAAAAGATGCTGTTGGGCCAGTACCCCCCGGAGCCGTAGTACTCCCTTTGGCCCGTCCCGTCGGGGTTCATTGTGAAGAGGAATCTCGCCCAGACGTGCGGGATGTCCGTGTATTCCCAGCGCAGGTAGAGTATTCGCCCGTCCGGCATGACGGTCGGGCAGAAGTTGTGGTCCTGCTCGAAACAAACCTGGCGGACGTTCTTGGTCCGGGGGTCCATTATGTATAACATTCCGACGTTGACCCCGGCGTTGCACGGGACTCCCTGGAACGGAGCCGTCGAGATGTATGCTATATTGCCGTTGGGCAGGTAGCACGAATCGAGATTGTGGACGTCGCTCTGGTCGTCGGGAGATACCTGGTGGAAATTGCGCCCATCGATATCGATCTCGAATATCTGCCAGTTCTTGTTCTTGTCGGGCATTGAGAACATCAGCTTCCCGGCGTCGAAGTGGAGGTCCATCTCGTTGATCAGGCTGCCGTCCTCCGGAGTGAAGAGTGTTTTGAGCTCCCCGCCTTGATCAACCGGGCAGAGGACCGCGATTTCGTTTTCCCAGCCGGTAGTGTTCGGTATTGTGTGGAGCTGCCAGGAGCTTTGCTGCGGGATGCCAAGGAATTTGCCCAGGCTCTTATCGTCGCCTTCGTCTCCCGTGGCGCGGCGCGGGTCTCCGAGGGGCCTGCGCTTTATCACGAGCAGCCGGTCAAAGTCGAGCGTCGGATTGTCCAGCAGGGCTTCTCGCTGGAGTGCAAGTATCCTTTCAGCCTGCTCGGCCGCGGCTGGGTCGCCACCTTTAAGCCCGGCGGTGATTTCGCCCAGTCGCTTCTCGTATTCTTCCAGCTCGCGGAGATATTTCGACCCCCGGGTATATTGCTTGGGATATGTCTGGATTAAGTCGCGGATGGCCAGTTTGAGGGCCTCAAAATTCACGTTTCTTGGGTCTTCCGCGCCCCATACCGCCGAATAAGTCAGAAACGGCAGCGCCCAGCAAAGCAGGAGAAAAAGGTTATACGCAGATCGTCCTGTGGTCTTCATTGCACACCTCATCTATTGTTGCTTGGAGGATTCATATCAGTTGATAACGCCGCAGCCCCGCCAATGCAAGCCAAAATCCCGCCAGGGACGGCTTGCGCCGCTCAACGGCAGAATCCCGTTGCCGGCTTATGGTAAAGCGCGCCGGACGCCGCAGCAGCTTGACTTTAAGGCCTCAATCTGCAATAATACGCGCAGAATGGTCTCCACCACCGGGTACATCTCGCGTTTTCGCTCGCTGCGCCGCAAGTCCCGTCAGGGATGGCTGGTGCTGCCCCACGGGCCGCTTGCGCGGGCGTCCCACCGCAAGGCGTCCCTGACGGGACTTGCGGGACTTGAGGTGCTGCTCTGTGCAAGTCTGCTGTCGGGCTTGGCCGAGCGGGCGTTTTCTGTCGAGATTGAGGTCTGTCGCGAACAATTCAGGACCGGGCAATACGCCGAGTGCATCGAAACAGCCAGGGCGGCTATCGAAGAGCAGGCCTTCTCGTCCGAGTGGCGCGCGTTGATGATCGAATCAGAGATGGCGCTGGGCCGGTATTCCGAGGCTGCCGAGGATGTCAACTCGGTGCTTCAGCATTATTCGCTCAGTCTGCGTCTGCTCAAGCTCGGCCACGAGGTCTATCTGAACAACGGACAGGCTACGGAAGCCTCGGAGATGCTCTCTCGAATCTATCAGATAGGCGCGCGCCGGCACATTGATTTTTTAGACAGCGAGGATTTGGTAATCCTCGGCGAGACGCTCCTTTTGCTGGGGGGCGAGCCGAGAGTGGTGCTCGAGCAGTTCTACAACCGCGCGATAAGGAAAGAACCCGACTATCGCCGGGCCTACCTCGCTGCAGGGGCGCTGGCCCTGGCCAAGCAGGACTACGAATTAGCCGCCGGCCAATATCGCGAGGCGATAAAGCGATTCGGCAGCGAGCCCCCAGGGGGCGAGCCTGATGCGCACTGCGGCCTGGCGCGGGCTTTCTACAACAGCGACCGTGCCGAGATGCTTAAATCGCTCGACGCCGCGCTGCAGATAAATCCTAAATACGCCCCCGCCCTTATCATGCTGGCTGAGCACCAGATTGATTGCGAGGATTATGAGGCCGCCGCGAGGTTGCTTGATCGCGTCATTGCAGTCAATCCCTGGCATCCGGAGGCCTGGGCGTATGCTGCGCTGCTTGCCCACCTGTCCGACGACCCGAATGCCTTTAGAACTTGCTGGGCAAATGCGCTGAAGTTCCGGACGACAAATCCGCTCGTCGATCACATAATCGGTAAGAAGCTCTCCGAGAAGTACCGCTTCGCCGAAGGGGCCGAGTATCAGCGCGGCGCCCTGAAATTTGATCCCGATTATCTCCCGGCCAAGATTCAACTGGCGCAGGACCTCCTTCGCCTCGGCGATGAGGAGAACGGCTGGATGCTCGCCGACGAGGTCCACGCGAAGGACGCATACAACGTCCAGGCATACAATCTCGCCAATCTGCGCGACCACCTTGCCAAGTTCAGCACGATTTCCGCCGACGGCTTCATCGTCAGGATGGACGCCTTGGAAGCGGCTGTCTATGGCGACCTGGTGCTAAAGCTGCTGGCCCAGGCCAAAGAGCATTTGTGCCGGAAGTACGGCGTCGAGCTTGAAGAGCCGGTAACGGTGGAGCTTTTTCCAAGACAGCAGGATTTTGCGGTGCGGACCTTCGGCATGCCCGGAGGCGACGGTTTTCTCGGCGTATGCTTCGGCAACGTAATAACAGCCAACAGCCCCAGGCTCGAAAGCCCTCACAACTGGCAGGCAATGCTCTGGCACGAGTTCTGCCACGTCGTGACACTCAATCTGACGCGAAACAAGATGCCACGCTGGCTCAGCGAGGGCATCTCCGTCTATGAAGAGGCGCAGCGCGAACCCGCTTGGGGCCAGCGAATGACTCCTGAATTCCGAAAGATGACGCTCGAAGGCGGCCTTGTCCCGGTCAGCAATCTCAGCGGCGCATTTCTCAATCCGCCGACGCCGATGCACCTGCAGTTCGCATACTACGAGTCTTCGCTTGTCGTTGAGTTTCTCATCGAGCGGTTCGGCTTCGACAGTCTCAAACTGATGCTGGCGGACCTTGCAAACGGTGCGGAGATAAACGCAGCCATAGAAAAAAGAACGGCACGGATGGATATAATCGAGGAGCAATTCGCCGTCTTCGCAAAGAAGCGAGCCGAAGAGCTCGCGGCGGATATCGACTGGGTAGAGCCGAAGCCCGGAGAAATCGACGCATCCGACCCGAACGCCTTGAAAGACTGGCTGGCCGCCCATCCCAACAACTTCTGGGGCCTCACCTTTTACGCAAAGAGCCTCATCGCGCAACAGAGATACGAGCAGGCAAAACAGCCGCTCAATAAGCTGATTTCGCTGTATCCGCAATTTACGGGCGAAGACAACGCCTATTCCCTGCTGGCGGAGGTGCATCGCAACCTCGGCGAGACGCAAGAGGAGCGGGAAGCCCTCGCTAAACTATCTGAGAATTCGGCGGACGCCGTTTATGCTTATGAGCGGCTGATAGAGATGGAGAGCGAGCGAGAGGATTGGCCGCAGGTCGTTGCCGCCGCTGACAAGTATCTTGCCGTTTATCCGCTGACGGCCGCGGTATATTCCCAATTGGGCCGGGCCAGCCAGGAGCTTGGCCGGGACGAACAGGCCGTCTCGGCATACCGCCGCGTCCTCCTGCTCGACCCCGCCGACCCCGCCGAGGTCAACTACCGCCTTGCCCTGATGCTTCGACACAGCGACAAGGCCGCGGCAAAAAGACACGTCCTCGAAGCCCTCGCCGACGCCCCGAGATTCCGAGATGCGCATCGTCTATTGCTCGAAATCGTCGATGACGGCGGCGAGGCTCAGAGACCGACCGAGAAGGATTGAGGGCCGTATGCAATGAAGAAATCAAAGTGGCTCGTCATCTTGTTCATCGCGGGCGGTCTCGCTTTCGCCCAGAGGTACTACGACCGCAGGGGCGTGCCCGACTGGCAGCCGGATGAAGAGTTCGTCCACGATGTATTCACGTTTGTGCGAATCCGCTATTCATCGGGCTACGACGAATATGGTCGAGGATACGGCAGAAGGGGATTCGGCGGGGGCAGATGGGCGACCGACTACCCCGATAGCGACCTGAACTTCTCATTCAGGCTTCATCAGTTGACCTCTATGGAGGTCGATCCTGACGGGGTCGTCCTCGAGCTGACTGACCCGAAACTGTTCGACTATCCCTTTATCTACATCGTCGAGCCGGGCTATTTGGTCTTCAGCCAGGAGGAGGTCGATGCCCTGCGGCGATACCTGCTCAATGGCGGATTCCTAATGGTCGATGACTTCTGGGGCGAGGATGAGTGGTTTAATTTCTATTATGAGATCAAGCGGGTATTCCCCGACCGTGAATTGGTCGAGCTTGAGCTGGATCATCCGATTTTCCACGCCGTCTTCGATTTGAAGGAAAGACCCCAGATACCAAGCATAGGCCACGCCCTGGGCGGGCGGGCCTACGGAATCACCTGGGAACGCAACGACGCACGCGAAGTACACTACAAGGCAATCTTCGACGACAAGGGCAGGATGATGGCCATCATCTGCCATAACACCGACCTGGGCGACGGATGGGAGCGAGAGGGCGAGAACGAGTGGTACTTCCACGAGTTCTCCGAGAAGAAGGCGTATCCTCTGGGAATCAATATTGTGTTCTATGCGATGACGCATTGAGGCGTCGCCTGAGACGCCGTCAAAGATGTGAAAGGAAGAACAAAGTTGGCGACAAAAGAATACGAATTTGAACGATGGGCCGTGGAACAAATCAAGGACGCCCGCCGGCGCATCGGCGAGGAGCTTTCAAAGGTCATCGTCGGCCAGCAGGAAGTCATCGACCATCTGCTGATCGCCGTTCTCTCCGGCGGGCACTGCCTCATTACCGGCGCCCCGGGCTTGGCCAAGACACTGCTGGTCAAATCGCTGGGACAGTTGTTCCACCTGAAATTCCAGCGGATTCAATTCACGCCGGACCTTATGCCCGCGGATATTACGGGCACTGAAATCCTCCAGCAGAGCGACGGCGAGAGGAAAATGGTGTTTGTGAAGGGGCCGGTCTTCGCCAATATTATCCTTGCCGACGAGATCAACCGCACCCCTCCCAAGACTCAGGCTGCTCTGCTCGAAGCGATGCAGGAGCACCACGTCACCGCCGCCGGCGAATGTCACCGGCTCAGCGAGCCTTTCTTTGTATTCGCCACGCAAAATCCGATTGAGATGGAAGGCACTTATCCTCTGCCCGAAGCTCAGCTCGACCGGTTCATGTTCAATGTCTCGATCGGCTATCTGCCCGAGGATGATGAAGTCGCCGTCGTTCGCCAAACAACCACCGTCGATCCGCAGCCGATCGAGCAAATATTCAGCGGCGAAGACCTCCTGCGATTTCACGAGGTCGTGCGCAAGGTCCCGACCGCCGAGGATGTGGTCCGATACGCGGTGAGGATTGCGGCGGCCTCGCGCCCGGGTCCGGGCAACAAACTCGGCTTTGTAAACGATTGGGTCAGGTGGGGCGCAGGTCTGCGAGCGTCACAGTACATGGTCCTCGGCGGCAAGGCACGGGCACTGCTCCTCGGCAGGAGCCACGTCAAATTCGAGGATATAAGAGCGCTGGCCCTGCCCGTGCTGAGGCATCGAGTCCTGATAAATTACCGCGCCGAAGCTGAAGGGGTCGTTATCGAGGACTTCGTGGAGCGCCTGTTGAGCTCCGTCAAGGAGGACGCCGCGAAATGACTGCAAACGCCGCACAATCCGCTTTTGCCGGTGCAACAGCCGGGTCCCACGGACTCCTTGAGGAGATGATCGACCCCGTCTCGTTGATGCGAATAAAATCGCTGGAGCTTCGCGCCAAGGTCATAGTCGAGGGATTCTGGAAAGGCATTCATCGAAGCCCCTATCACGGATTCTCCGTCGAGTTCACTGAATACCGCCAATACACTCCCGGCGACGACCCGCGCTACATCGACTGGCGGCTTTACGCCCGCAGCGACCGGTTCTACATCAAGAAGTTCGAGGATGAAACGAATCTTCGCTGCCACCTGCTTGTCGATCGCAGCCGGTCGATGGGGTACGGCTCGGTCGGCTACAGCAAGGCGCAATATGCTGCGACACTCGCGGCGACGGTGGCCTACCTGCTGTTCTCACAGGGCGATGCCGTCGGCCTGGCCGCATTCGACGACCAGGTGAGAGACTATCTTCCGCCCCGCAATCGCCCCGGGTACCTGCGCCGCCTGATGATGACTTTGGAATCGCTGCCCGAGGGCCGAGCCACGAACATTGGCGCGGCCCTGCGGCGAATTGCCCAATTGCTGACTCGGCGCGGGCTGATCGTGCTGATCTCCGACCTGCTGAGCAGTATCGACCGGCTCGAATCGGAGCTCGGCTATCTCTGCGCCGCCGGGCACGACGTGGTCATTTTCAATGTCCTGGACCCGGCTGAGTTGAGCTTTGAATTCGACTCGCCGGCGCTATTCCGCGATATTGAGAGCGGACGCGACAGGTACGTCGATCCCGCCGCCGCCCAGGCCGAGTACAAACGCAGGCTCAACGAGCACTTGGACAAAGCCGCCTTCATTTGTCGCAGCCTTGGCATTGATTATCACCTCTTTGCAACCGATCGCCCCTTTGACTTGGCGCTGCTCGAGTTTCTGCAGGACCGCATGCACCGCAGAAAACAGGCCCGACGAAAAGGCGGCTCGCCCCCTGCGGGCTCGATAAGCGGGGCAACCGTATGAGCTTCCTTTATCCGTTATTTCTGGCCGGCGCTGCCGCAATCGCGATTCCGATTGTCCTGCACATGGTCCGCAGAAAAACAAAAAAGCGCGTAACATTCAGTTCGCTGATGTTCGTCCCGGCGGCGCCGCCGCTACTGCGGAATCGCAGCCGCGTTGAGAACGTCTTTCTTCTGATGCTTCGCTGCGTGATCGTTATTCTGCTGGCGTTTGCATTCTCGCGTCCGTTCTTCGCAAGGCCGGTCTCAGACAAGAGCGTCCGGCCGGCGAAACGAATTGTGCTGTTGATTGATACGAGTGCATCTATGCGCCGGACGGGCCTGTGGGAGCAGGCGACGGCCCAGGCGCGGGCGGCGCTTCAGGACGCCGGCCAGGCCGACAGCGTGTGCATTATGAGCTTCGATAAGGATGCGCGGATCGTGATGGGATTCGAGCAGTGGGACCGGTTGGAGCCGCCCCAGCGCATCGTGGCGGGGATCGAGCAGGTGTCTAAGCTCTCGCCGACCTGGGGACAGACTAATTTGGCCGCCGCCCTCATCGCCGCAGCCGAGGCAATCGAAGACGAAGAAATCAACGACGCGGGGCAAGCCGTCACGGCCCGGCGGATAGTGCTCATCAGTGACCTCCAGGAAGGCAGCGAGCTGGAGGGGCTCGCCGGTTACGAATGGCCCAAGCAGACGGGATTAGCTGTCAGGCAGGTTCGGCCAGCGGCTGCCACCAACGCCGCACTGCAATTGGTCACGGATCGCGCCGATCTGACAGCGACCGATACGGAGAGCCGGCCTCGCATCCGCATCACGAATTCGTCCGACGCCGCCGCGGAGCAGTTCCAAATCAACTGGGCGGATGATGCGGCCGCCGACGCAGGTCCCAGGGACTCCTTGCGGAGCGGGCCGAATGAGCCGGTGAATGTCTATGTAGCGCCGGGGCGAAGCGTTGTTGTGCATGCCCCGGCTGCAACGAGCGACCACCCGCAGCGCAGGCTCATCCTGACCGGGGACAACCATGATTTTGACAACACCCTCTATGTTGCGCCATCCATAAGGCAGCCGATTAACATCCTCTACATAGGCAGCGATGACCCCAATGATTCAAGGGAAATGCTCTTTTATGTAAGGCAGGCATTCGTCGCCGGCGGCGCGCTCGCCCCGCGAGTCGCCGGGCGACAAGGGGATAGCGATATTGCCGCGGCAGAGGTTACGGCGGCCGATTTGATTATTGTGACGGATATTCTCAGCCCGCAGAATATCGCTGTCTTGCGCCGAGGGCTTGAATCAGGGCGAACGCTTTTGCTCGTCCTCAAGGGCGTCGAGGCCGCAGAGACGCTGGCCGGTCTTGCACAAATCGAAAAAGTCAGGGTCGAGGAGGCCGAGGTTGACCGATATGCGATGCTCGGGCGGATCGACTTTACGCACCCGCTGTTTATGCCTTTTTCAGAGCCTCTTTTCGGCGATTTCACTCAAATTCATTTCTGGAAGTACCGGCGGATAAACGCCGGCGATTTACCGGACGCCCGCGTGCCGGCGCGGTTCGATACCGATGACCCGGCCCTGCTGGAATTGCGCGTGGGCAAAGGCTCGCTGCTTGTATTGAGCTGCGGCTGGGGCCGGGCCGACAGCCAACTGGCGCTTTCATCGAAGTTTGTCCCGCTGCTTTATTCCATTCTTGAATACGCCGGCGTCCACACGACAGGGCAGTTGCAGTTTTTCATCGGGGATAGCGTGCCTATCCGGCGCTCGCCGGCTTCCGAATCGGGAGACGTTCGCATTCGTAAGCCTGATGGCTCTGTAGTCGTCATTGAGCCGGCGGAGCAGACTTTCACGCAGACCGACCAGCCCGGGATTTACACAATCGAGTCCGGCGCAGGCCGGCCCGACGCGGGACTCTTTGCGGTCAACCTCAGCGCCCGCGAGTGCAGGACTGCCCCAATTCCGATAGAAGACCTCGAAAACCTCGGCGTCGTGCTCGATCAAGGCGGCGACCTGCGCATTGAAAAGGCTGACAAGGTGCGGCGGCACAGCAGCCTGGCCGAGATGGAATATGAGCAGAAGCTCTGGCGGCGGCTTCTTGCTGCTCTGTTGATTGTTGCATTGATGGAGACCGCTCTGGCCGGGCGCCTGACCGGTTCGGTTCCCAAAACCGAGGAGATACAGAGATGATCGAGCAAGCCCTTCGCAAACGATTCGAGCCGATAGTGAAACGCCGCCGCCAACTGTGGTTGGCCTGGAGGCTCTCGGTCTGGTGGTGCACTTCAGGGTTTGCGGCCCTGGCGGCGTGGGGCGTTTACCGCTACTGGGGATGGCTTTCGCCGACCGCAATCGCCGCGCTTGGCACAGTTACGGGTGCAGTAACTATCTTGATCCTGTACGGGTCGCGCCGTATCTGCCCGGACTATCACGCCGTCGCGCGGGCTATCGAACGGCAGCACCCGGAGGCCCGGGCAATGCTGCTGGCCGCGGTCGAGCAAGAGCCGAGAGGCCCCGATGGGCAGTTGGGCTATTTACAGGAATCGGTCATCGCCGAGGCCCTGCGGCATTCAACGAGCCACGTGTGGCTGCGGGCCGTCTCCGCCAAAAAGCTTGCGCTGGCCAATTTCAGTTGCCTGGCGTCATCTGTATTTCTCATCGTGATACTCTTGAGGGTATTGCCGGGCGCGCCTCTCCTTTTCAAGACCGACCGGGGCGCGCCGGCGCCGAGGGGCTATCAGATCAGCGTCAGCCCCGGCGATACGCAGGTCGAATCCGGCTCGCCCGTGGTCATACTGGCGCGCTTTGCCGGCCGTGTCCCCCCCGAAGCAACGCTCTACATTGGGCCGGTCGGTTCGGAAAAACAGCCGATCGCCCTGGCCAAGAACCTCGAGGACCCCGTCTTTGGGGGCGTCATTCAAGATGTTGCGTGCGATACGCAATACCATATCGAATACGCCGGCAAACGGACGCGGGACTATGAAATTCGAACTTATGAGTGCCCGACGATGGAAAGGGCCGACGCGAACATCGTCTATCCCGCCTATACGAACCTGCCCGGCAGACTCATTAAAGACATACGGCAAATCAGCGTAGTAGAAGGCTCCAAAGTCGCGCTGACGTTTACGCTTAATAAGCCGGTGGCCCTGGCGCAGCTTGTCGGAAAGGATCAAGACCCTCTCGACCTGACTATTGACGGCAAATACGCAAATATCTACACGACGTCAATCACTCCGACGGAGAACAAGCGATATGAGCTGCGGCTGGTCGATGCCGAGGGCCGGGCGAACAAGGTGCCGCCGCGGTTTGTGATCGATGTCCACAAGAATCTGCCGCCGAGTTTGAAGCCTCTATTTCCTAATCGCGACATCGAGGCCTCCGCCCTGGAGGAGGTCAGCCTGGAGGCTGAAGTCGCGGACGACTTCGGTATTACCGGCTACGGCGTAAGTTACGCCCTTGCGGGCGCCGCAAGCGCCGACCTGGAGCTGGGCCGGCCGGCGACGGCACAGAGCAAGGAGCAGATTCAGCACGTCCTCTCGCTGGAGGATATGAACGCCCAGCCGGGCCAGCTCCTTACCTACTATTTCTGGGCTGACGACGTTGGCCCGGACGGCCAGGTGCGAAAGACGCTGAGCGATATGTATTTTGCCGAGGTCCGCCGCTTCGAGGAGATATTCCGCGAGAGCCAGTCGTCCCAGAGCGAGCAGGAGCAGACTCAGCAGCAGGATCAACAGCAGCAGCAAGAGGGCCGCCGGGCCGAGCAGCTTGCCCGCCTGCAAAAGCAGATCATCAGCGCCACCTGGAACATAAAACGCCAGGCCGACCAATCGGGCAAAGTCCGCGAGCCGAACGACCTTGAGGTCGTGCGCCAATCGCAGGCCGACGCGCTCACGCAGGCGCAATCAGCCCTGACCGAGGCTGAAGACCCGCCTTCGGCTCAAGCGCTCCAGGCCGCCGCCGAGCACATGCAGACATCCCTCGAGCGCCTCGGCGAAGCGGCGCAGACCGCCTCGGCGGCGGAGCTGACGCCCGCCCTGGCCGCCGAGCAGGCGGCCTACCAGGAGCTGCTAAAGCTCAGACAATCCGAGCGTCAAATCGGGCGCAGCCAAAGCTCCAGTCAAAGCGTCGGTGCCTCGGCCCGCTCCGAGCAGCAGTTGCAGCAACTGGAGCTTAAACAGCAGCAGGACCGCTACGAAACCGAGCGGCTCGCCCAGTCGCAGGAGCAAACCGCTCAGCGGGAGGACCTGCAGGCGCTCAACCGCCTCGGCGAGCTGGCGCGCCGACAGAATGAAATGAGCGAGAAGCTAAGAGAGCTTGAGGCCGAGCTTCGCCGCGCTCAAAATGAGCAGAAGCAGCAGGAAATAGCCCGCGAGCTAAAGCGCCTCAGAGAACAGCAGCTTGAGTCCCTCCGCGACGTTGACGAGCTTCAGGAGCGCATGGAACGCCCCGAAAATCGCGGGCGCATGGCCGATGCGAGAGAGCAGCTCCGGCAATCCAGGTCGAGAATTCAGCGCTCCGCTGAGGAGCTGGAGCAGGGAATGATTCCACAGGCGATCACCTCCGCCACCCGCGCCGGACGCGAGCTCGAGCAGATGCGCGACGAATTTCGCCGCCGGACCTCCGGCGAGTTCACCGAGCGGATGCGCGACATGCGCGAGCAGGCCCGCCAACTGGATCGCGACCAAAATCAAATCTCCGATGATTTGAAACGTCAGATCGAGTCCGCCCAAAGGCTTCTGAGCGACGCGGGCGGCAATGCCGAGCTGGCCGAGAGGATAGACCGGCAGAAAGAAAAGGCCGAGGAGCTTATCGACCGGATGAAGAACGTAAGCGAAGAGGCCGAGACATCCGAGCCGCTTCTGTCCAAAAGACTATACGACACCGTGCGGCAGGCAAGCACGGATAACCTCGGCAGCGCCCTGGAAGTCGCCGCCGAGCTGCTCAGACGCGATTTTCGCCCGCAGGCCGGCGAGGTCGAGCAGCACGCCCGCGAAGGCATCGAGCAGCTTAAAGAGGGCGTCGAGGAAGCGGCGGCAAGCGTGCTCGGCAACGAGGCTGAGTCCCTTCGCCTCGCGCAGCGCCAGCTTGATGAGCTGATTAGGCAGGTTAGCGACGAGATGGCCCGCGCCGGCGCAGCCGGTCGGCGCTCACCGGGGGATGCCAATGAGCCGGCGCTCGCCGCGGCGGACTCCGCGCAGAGCCCCGGCGAACAACCGGGACGGCAAGAGAACTTGTCGCAAAGTCCCGGCGGCGACGCGACCGAGCTGAGCAACCCGACGGGCTTCGGCGGCGGCGAGAGAGTTGCCGACCAGGACGAAGGCTCTGAGACGGCAGGGCCTCTCACCGGGAGCGAATTCAGGCAGTGGTCCGACCGCACGCGCGATGTGGAGGAAATGCTTTCGCAGCCTGTCGAGCGCAGCGAGATCGCACGAGTTAGAGACCGCGCCAGGGCAATACGCGCCGAGTTCAAGCGGCACGGGGCCGAGCCGAAGTGGGACCTCGTCGAGCGGGAGATTATCAAGCCGCTGACGGAATTGCAAAAACGTCTGAGCGACGAGCTGGCCAAGCTTCAGTCGGATGAGGCGATGGTTCCAATCGACCGAGACCCGGTATCCGACCGTTTTGCCGAGCCGGTTCGGCGGTACTTTGAGAACCTTGGAGGCGGTGATTGATGTTGTTTCTGGGGTCGATTTCGATTCCCGCTGGCCGGTGGGTTCTGCCGGCCGCCGTCCTGGCCGCCGCGGCGATGGCGCTGCTAATTTGGTCCTATCGCCGAACGCCCCGAATCGGCGTCGCCCGAATAACAGCTTTTTGCCTCAAGGCCCTGGCGCTGATGCTGGCGGCGCTGTGTCTGCTTGAGCCGCTGTGGACCGGCAGACGCGCCGAATCGGGTGCCAATTTTTTTGCCGTTGTCGCGGATAACAGCAACGGCATGACAATTTGCGACGCCGGCTCGACGCGCAGCAGAGGCGAGATTCTGCACGCCGCCCTGCAACTGGAAAGTGCCGGCTGGCTCGGCAAATTGGCCGATGATTTTCAGGTTCGCCGGTACATCTTTGATTCGCGGCTTCGTCGAACTACGGACTTCTCCGAGCTGGTCTTTGACGGCAAGGCTACCGCCATCGGCGCGACCCTGCGAACAATTGCCCAGCGCTACCGCAACAGGCCCTTGGCCTGCATCCTGCTGCTGACCGACGGCAATGCCACGGATACAGCCGAGAAATTCTACGACCTGTCGGGCGTCCCGCCGGTGTATCCTGTCCTGATCGGTCGGGCCGGCCGGCAAAAAGACATCTCTCTAAGCAACGTCTCTGTCACGCAGACCTCGTTCGAGGATGCACCGGTGATGATACAGGCCGACATTGAAGCCTCCGGATATGCCGGCAAGACCGTCGCCATCGACTTGATCGAAGATGCCAATAACCTTATCGAACGCCGGCAATGGGCAGTCTCCGGCAACGACGTTAAACAAGTATTTCGTTTTCGGGTGCGCCCCGAGAAGACCGGCGTCTTGTTCTACAGCCTGAACGCCGCGGAAATGCTTAAAGATGAATCGCTCGCTGAATCGGCGGCGTCCTCGGAGGCGACGGCGGCCAACAACCATCGCACAATCGTCGTGGAGCGAGGCAAAGGCCCTTACCGCATCCTCTACGTCGCTGGCAGGCCGAACTGGGAATACAAATTCCTCATGCGGGCCGTCAGCGAAGATCCGCAAGTCCAGCTCGTCGGGCTCCTCCGCGTCGCAAGGCGAGAGCCGAAATACGACTGGAGAGGACGCTTCGGCGAAACGACCAATCCCCTCTATCGCGGATTCGACGGCGTCGATGACGAGCAGACCGAGCAGTACGATCAGCCGGTCCTCGTCCGCCTGAACGCCCGCGACGACGTCGAGCTGCGCGACGGTTTTCCCAGGACAAGGCAGGAATTGTTCGGCTACCACGCCGTCATTCTCGACGACGTGGAAGCGGAATTCTTCACCTCCGAGCAGATGGACCTGCTTCGCAGTTTCGTCTCCGAGCGCGGCGGCGGTTTCCTGATGCTTGGAGGCAAGGAGTCGTTCCAGAAGGGCAATTTCGAGCGCACGGCCATCGGCCGGCTCCTCCCGGTTCATCTGGATCGGCTGCCCCAAGAGCCGCCCGCGGACCGAGGACGGCTGAATCTGACCCGCCAGGGCTGGCTCCAGCCCTGGGCAAGATTGCGCGACAATGAGCAGGCCGAAGAGCAGCGGCTCTCGAATATGCCGGACTTTCGCGTCTTCAATCGCCTCGCATCCGTCAAGGCCGGCGCCACGGTGGTAGCCACAATCGGCGACGAGTCATCCGCTGACAGCGGATTCCCCGCCCTCGTTGTGCAGCGATTCGGCAAAGGACGCACCGCGGCGCTGACCGTCGGCGATATATGGCGCTGGGGTCTGAAAGAATCCGAGATGCACAATGATATGAACAAGTTCTGGCGGCAAACGCTGCGTTGGCTGGTCGCCGATGTCCCCGAGAGGATTTCAATTGTCCCTGTGCTGCAATCCGACCCCGCCTCCGGTGGGAATCAGGCCGTTGTATTGACCGTCCACGCGCGCAACGAGGAATTCGAGCCGATGGATGGCGTTTCGGTGGCCGTCGAAGTTCGTGATCCGCAGGGCGAGAAAGTGCGGCTGACAGCCGAGCCGGTCCCCACCGAAGCGGGCCTGTTCGAGGCCGCGTATGTCCCCCGCATCAGCGGCGGCTACTATGCCTCTGTTACTGTCGCCGGTTCGGAAGCGACTCAGCTCGGCGCCGCCGAGACCGGGTGGGCCGTCGATCTCGATGCTCAGGAGTTTCGTTCCATTCGGCCCAACCTGGCGCTGCTCGAAAGAATAGCCCGGCAGACTTCAGGACAGGTTATTGAGCTTGGCGAATTGGACGACTTTGCCCGCGGCCTGCCGGCACGCAACGCCCCCGTCACGACGACCTGGATCAAGCCGCTCTGGGACTTGCCGGGCGTATTGCCCGCCCTCTTTCTGATTATTCTTATCTGTTTTGCCGGTGAATGGGCGCTGCGCCGCCGCAGGGGGCTGCCGTGAGACGATTAACCAGACTATTGCTCGCCGTAACGGCATTGCTTTCGGCGTTTTGCCCGGCAGCGCAGACGACATCCGCCACACGGGCGCAGGCGCCTGAAAGCCAGACGGTTATTGTCGTGGTCGGCGCCGCCGGAGAGCAGCAGTTCGCCGAGCAATTCACTCAATGGGCGGGCCTCTGGGAGAAGGCCTGCTCCAAAGCCGGGGCAAGATTTATCGCCATCGGCATAGACAATCTCGATGCTCAATCCGATCGAGCAAAGCTCCAGAAAGTCCTCGCCGACGAATCCGGACAATTGGACTCGGCTTTGTGGCTGATCCTGATAGGCCACGGAACTTTCGACGGCAGAATGGCAAAGTTCAATCTGCGTGGCCCCGACCTCTCCGCGGATGACCTCGCCGAATGGCTCGCGCCGATTCGCAGGCCGACAGCCGTAATAAACTCGGCCTCGTCGAGCGCCCCTTTCCTCACCAGGCTGTCCGCGCCCGGACGAGTCGTGATAACCGCGACCAAGAGCGGCTTCGAGCAGAACTTCGCCCGCTTCGCAGGATACATATCGCAAGCGATTATCGACCCGCAGGCCGACCTTGATAAAGACGGCCAGACATCCCTGCTGGAGGCATTCCTGACCGCTTCGCACCGCACAAACGAATTCTACTCATCAGCCGGACGCCTGGCAACCGAGCACGCCCTGCTTGACGACAACGGCGACGGCCTGGGCACGCGCGCCGACTGGTTCAGAGGGATAAGACCCGTGCAAAGCGCCGCCGCCGACGCAGAGCTCGACGGCTATCGCGCCGGCCAGTTCCATTTGCTCCGCAGTGATACGGATATGAAAATACCCCCAGCTCTCAGGGCCGAACGCGACCGCCTCGAGCTCGAAGTTATGGAGCTGCGCGACGCCAGGGAGACTTTCTCTGAAGATGAATACTTCTCGAAACTGGAGTCAATTCTGATCCGAATTGCTCGAATCTATGAGCAAGCCGACAATACTCCTAAGAACCCCAGGCAATAGGTGGCACGTCATGATGCGCTCAATTCGAATACCTTTTCTTCTGCTTGTTGGGCTGACAGGCTTAACCCAGGCCCAACGCCAAATGGAAAACCTTTCGCGAGGGATAGTGGCCGTCAGACAGCCCGATAGGTCGGTCTATATCGGCTGGCGACTCTTCGGCACAGACCCGGAAACACTTGCCTTCAACCTCTACCGCGTCACTGGCGGCGGAACACCTGCCAGGACAAATGAGCAACCCGTCACAGGCGCGACGAACTTCGTGGATCGCGGCGCAGATGCCAATCAGCCGCTTGAGTATTTTGTCCGGCCCGTGTTGGACGGCAAGGAGCTGTCGCCATCGAGGCCGGCGTCGGCCTGGGATAGGAATTACCTCGAAATCTCGATCCAACCCATTTCCGGGTACCGGCCCGGCGATGCCTCGATCGCCGATCTCGACGGCGATGGCGAATATGAAATTGTTCTGCATCAATCATCCAACCCGAAGGATAACGCTTATGCAGGCGTCACCGGCGCTCCCATCCTCGACGCCTACGAGCTCGACGGCACGCATTTATGGCGAATCAACTTGGGTATCAACATCCGCGACGGCGAGCACTACACGCAGTTTATGGCCTATGACCTCGACGGCGACGGCAAGGCCGAGATGGCCTGCAAGACCGCCGACGGCACGACCGATGGCGCGGGGCAGGTAATCGACGATAAGAGCAAGGACTGGCGCACGTACAAAGAAGGCGACCGCACCGACGGGCGTATCCTCGACGGCCCGGAGTACTTCACCATTTTCGACGGCCAAACCGGCAAGGCCCTGAAAACCGTCGATTACATACCAAGCCGCTACCCGATCGACGGCTGGGGCGGCATCGGAGGAAACGGCGGCAACGACAACTACGGCAACCGCTGCGACCGCTTCCTGGCCTGCGTTGCCTATCTGGACGGCGCGCGACCGAGCGTGGTGATGTGCCGCGGGGTTTATGGCCGAATCGTCCTGGCCGCCTGGGACTGGCGAAACGGCGAGCTGACCAGCCGATGGGTCTTTGATTCGGGGATTAGCTATCCACCCTTCAAAGATGCCTCCCCCTATTCGGGCATGGGCGGCCACTCGCTGGCCGTCGCCGATGTAGATGGCGACGGGAAAGATGAAATCGTATATCACGCTATGGTCGTTGATGATAGCGGCAAAGGGCTGTATTCGACCGGCTGGCGGCACGGAGACGCGATGCACATTAGCGATATGTATCCCGACCGTCCCGGCCTGGAAGTCTTTACTATCCACGAGAACGAGGATGACACCGTCCGCTTCCGCAGTCCCGGCGCGGCGATGCGCGATGCACGCACGGGCGAGCCGATCTGGAAACACAGCCCCGGCATCGACGTCAGCGCCGGCATGGCGGCGGACATCGACCCGCGCCACCGAGGCTATGAGGCCTGGGGCGGACCCGGAGGCCTGCGAGATTCGCAAGGCAATGAAATAGGCCCCTCTCCGCGCTCGAGCGCTTTTGTTATCTGGTGGGACGGCGACCTCCTGCGCGAGCTGCTTGCCGGTTCGACCATTAGGAAATGGAACTGGGAAACCGGTGCGGAGGATGAACTCTTTACAGCCCAGGCTCGCCGCGGCGGGCGCAGCCCCAGCATCACGGGCGATTTGATCGGAGACTGGCGAGAGGAATTGCTGATAGCCTCCCCCGACGGTAATGCCCTGCGGCTCTATACGACGACGATCCCAACCGAGCACCGCATCTACACGTTGATGCACGACCCGCAATACCGCCTGGCCATCGCCTGGCAAAACGTCGTCTATAACAAGCCGCCGCATCCCGGCTTCTTCCTCGGCGACAATATGGCGCCTCCGCCGAGACCGAATATCCACCTTATCGGCCAAGGTGAGGCAATCGCCCGTACCGCAGCCAGCAAGTAACCGGCCTGCAGTTCAATATGGATGAGGATTCCGCGCACGTACGGTCGATATTCGGTGTTCCGGTCATTCCGCTTGGATCACCTGCTCACGCGACACCTGATAAACCTTGCCGCGCCACTGGATGGATGCAGGGCCGAATCCGTGAAAGACCCGCACTTTAGCCGTTTCGTTTAGCTTTTCGTCGTCGGCAGACTCGATGGCAAACAGGGCGCCCTTATCATATTCCCGGCCGCCCCATCGCAGGGCATAAAAAGCCGCGAAACGAGGCCCTTCGACAACGAATCCCCACTGGGGCAGCACAACGTCGCCGCCCAAAGCCGTAGCGACCTTGGCGGCGGCATCGCCGAAATTGACGGTAACTCTCGTAGCGTCTTTACCCTGCCCGTATTGGGCCTGCCTGACCGCGCGGCCGCCGCCGATAAATTCGAGTCGGCTTAGACGCTGATGAGCTGTGGCCTTGTGCAGCGGGCCCAAAAATTCGTGAGTGTTCTTAATGAAGACGTCCCAGGGATGCATCCCCTCAGCCCACCCGTTATCGCACCGCGTATAGCACGCTATGGCCGGCACGGCGGTGCCGGCTGAGGTTTGTCCTTGCCCCTTCGATGCCTCCCAATAGAGATGATCGCCGAATGAGTGATAGTGCAGCGGGCGGGCGCACAGAACATGATGCGCCACGTATTCGGCTGCTTTCTCGGCGGAATAGCCGTATTTCCCCCAGCATATCTGGCAATCGTGATAGACCATCTCAAAGAACGGGATAACCGTCGCGCCGAGGTCGTCCGGTTTCAGGTTATGGTAATACTGGCCTTGAACGGCTACAAGGCCCTCGAAAAAATCACTGTGCGGCAGTGCCCACTCGCGCCCGCACTCGCTTCCGAATATCCCGAATATGTCACGCGCGTAGTCGCTCAGGCGGATCTTCCAGGCTATATCGTCATTGCGGCCGATTGGGTGATTTGGGTCGTAACACTCGCGTGGCCCGACCGCGTATGTTGTATCGATGAAATAGCCCCATGGCCCGAACAGCTTGTGCGTCTCCGGCAGATTCTGAGGTCTCTGAGCGAGTGCAAGCTGGTTCGGTGCACAGACCATGTATGCCCTGCCGCCGAGCCACCTGCCTCCCATTATCAGCGAGCCATCCTGCCTCTTCTCGATCAAAGCCGGATTCCAGCTCCTGGCGTCGCGGTACATATCCTGAACGTTGTCGTGCAGGCATCCGACGTACCCGAGCTTCTGAATCCGTTTGACCGCGTCGGCAAGGGCGTCGTTGCCTCCGCATTCCGGGTTGGCGGGCAGATTGTCGGGGTGCCGAACGTCATAGCCGCCCTCGGTCCAGCCTCCGACCATGAATAGACAGCGGTTGATCTGCAGGTCGTTGCGCAGATGCTCGGCAATCCTGGCGGCTTCGTCGAATGTCCAGCAGACCTTGACCGATTCTTCGGCGGTGCTTTCCTCGTTCATCCTCCTATCCAGACACGTCCACAGCTTGGCGTTGGAGGCGCCCAGCATCAATTCGACGTGAGGGTCGCGCCGAATCTTTTCTTTCAAAGTCACGGCAAGGCCCTTCTTGTCCGCGTATTGTCTATAACCCGCTGCAACTATGTTCCAATCGCCTTTTCCCAACGGCATTAGACGCACGGCCCGGGCGCTGCGGCGCAGTTCAAGAGTCGTCCTCAGCTCCTGCCCGTGCTGTTGCCCCTCGACCTTGACGCTGCTGATTTCCGGGAATACATAGGCGTCATCCCACGCAACAATAAGTGCCGAATCGCTCTTTATGAAGCCGAGCATATTCATGTGGCATCCTTCGTAATCAGATGTGCCGAATTCCTTATTGAACGTCTTTCCCCCGTCCGCCGGGATCAGGAGACCTTCACGACACGGCACAATCACATACCCGCTGTCGCTATCGGTTATGGTCAGCGTATCGCCCAGGGATTGAATTGTTCCGCCTGACTTGTCGTCATAACGAATCTCCAGGGCTCTGCCGTTGTCGGTTATCTCGAATGTCACCGACGCGCCATCCTTGGCTGAGAGCTTTATGATATTCTCTCTTTCGGCCTTCTCTTCCGTGAATTCACCGGTTATCCAGGGGGCTGTCCCCGCAGAAGCGGTCCCCTGCGAGGGCCATCTAACTTCGGAACGTTTGTCAAGAAGGCTCCACCTGCCCGTCGAGCCGTCGATATCGACCGTCATGAGCTCGCTCTGCAGCGTTGACGACCCGGCCTGTGCCGCTACCGATATTGCCAGGGTGACTGTTAGAATCCGAATTGATTCGAGCATTGCCGCACTCCTTTACTTGACGTTAATGATTGGCCAAAACCCAGGCCGGCTTCCTGCAAACAGCCGGCGAACTTGTATCAGGCAGCATACCAAATCCGAGCGGGCAGGGGAAGAATGAAAGCAAATCGGCTGTATGGCTTTGCAAACAAAACTGAAACGGGGTACAATCTCTTCGGTTGTCGGTTATCGCAGAAGTAATAAGGAGGCAAGTTTTCGATGCAAAAGAAACGATTATCCAACAGACGGCAATTCCTGTCGCGTGCTGCGAAGGCTGCTGCGGCTTGCGCGGCTATCCCGCAGATAATTCCGTCATCGGCCCTGGGCAAGGCCGGCTCTGTCGCCCCGAGCAATCGAATCGCGATGGGCTGCATAGGACTGGGAATCCAGGGCGTCGGCAATATGCGCGAGTTTCTAAGGCAGCCGGATGTCCGCGTTGACGCTGTCTGCGATGTTCGCCGAAGCCAATGCGAAAACGCCAAACAGATCGTCGATCAGCACTATGGCAACAAAGATTGCACGATGTTTGCCGACTTCCGTGAAATTACCGGCTCCGACCGCATCGACGCCGTCCTGATTGCCACGCCGGATCACTGGCACCCCCTGATCGGCATCGACGCTGCGCGAAACGGCAAGCACATGTACTACGAAAAGCCGATAGGCTGGAGCTTCGCCGCCGGTCAGATGCTTCGCGATGCGGTCAACCGCTACGGCGTCGTCTTCCAGTTCGGCACGCAGCAGCGCTCCGGCAGAGATTTTCGCTATGCCTGTGAGCTTGTTCGCAACGGCAGGATCGGCAAGCTGCACACAATACTCGTCGGCGTTCCGGGCAGCGTCGCTTTTCCCGACCAGCCGACCGAACCGATCCCGGACGGCCTCGATTACGATATGTGGCTCGGCCCTGCTCCCTGGGCGCCCCACAGCTTCGAGCGATGCAGGCCCTTTACGTCTCGCCCGAACGAAGACTGGACGCAAAACTACAGCCTCTGGTATCACATATCAGACTACTGCATCGGCTTCATCGGCAACTGGGGAATTCACCACGTCGATATCGCACAGTGGGCGGCCGGAACCGAAGAAACCGGCCCGGTCGAGGTTGAGGGCAAGGCCGAGTTTCCAACCGACGGAATCGCCGATTGCGCCATAACTTGGCAGGTCGAGAATAGATTCGCCGACGGCCTCAAAATCATTCACATGGATGATGCCTCCAGCAGCAGACACCCCGACCAGGTTCCCGGTTTCGGCCACGGTGTTCTCTGTCGCGGCAGCGAGGGCTGGGTATTTGTCGATCGCAGTAAGCTGGATGCCCATCCTAAAACGCTCCTTACCTCGACAATAGGCCCGAATGAGGTTCATTTGCACGAAAGCAGCAGCCACCACAGGGACTTCCTCGACGCCGTCAAAACGGGCCGCCAACCCGCCTGCCCGATCGATGTCGCCGTCCGCTCGAATACTATATGCGAGATTGACGATATTGCCATCAGGCTGGGGGGCCGCCATCGCTGGGACCCGCAGAAGGAGGCGTTCATCGACAACGTCGAGGCAAACCGCATGTTGACCAAACCCATGCGCAGCCCTTGGCATCTATAATAGTCAAGCCGATTGTTCTTGGGTCAGGTTTTAACGTAACTACAGTGTTGACAACAAAATAAGAGTATCTGTCATTCCTGCGAGAGATTGTCATTCGTGCCAAAGATTGTCATTCCTGCGAAAGCAGGAATCCAAAATATATTAAACACAGTGTTAATCTGGGTTAATCCGTGTCAAATAACAGAGGTAATCGAATGCGGTTATTGAACTTGGCCTTGATCTTATGTGTCGCATCAACTTCCGCCGCGACAGGCGCTGGGGCAAATCCGGATGAACAATCGAAGACCGGCTCTCTTTATATAGGCTGGGCACAGGTCGATGTCACTCCGCAAAAGCCCGTCGCTTTGGTCGGGCAGTTGCAGAAGCGAATCTCGCAGGCCGTCATGGACCCCTTGACCGCTACGGCGCTTGCGATTGAGACGCGAAAGGCCGATGGCTCGGTCGAACAAGCCATAATGGTATCCTGCGACGTGATCTATACCAGGAAGGCTATCTCGGACAGGCTTAAGGAGGCCGTCAAGTCGCGCATAGCCGATTTCGATTCCGACAAGCTGTTTCTGAATGCAACGCATACGCATACGGCCCCCGGTTTCCTCGACGACGCTTTCAAGGGCCTCTACGACGTCAGCAACGACCCAGGCGTTATGAAGGCCTCCGAATATGCGGACTTTTTCATTGAGCGTGTCGCCGGCGCCGTAGTCGAGGCGTGGAAGGCCCGCAAGCCCGGCGCGATGAGCTGGGGGCTTGGCCACGCCGTCGTTGGAATGAACCGCCGCGCTACCTACTTCGACGGCTCAGCCGCTATGTACGGCGGAACAAATATCGACAGCTTTGCCGGCATCGAAGGATATGAGGATCACGCGGTCGAAATGCTCTTCTTCTGGAGCCCCGATCCTGATCGCAAACTAACCGGCCTGCTCATCAATATCGCCTGCACCGCACAGGAAACCGAGAACCTCTATGAGGTCTCCGCCGACTTCTGGCACGATGTGAGAATCGAGCTGCGCAAAAGAATTTCGCAGGATATTTATGTCTTTCCGCAGACCGCCGCCGCGGGCGATATATCGCCCCATTTATTGTTTCGCAGCCGTGCCGAGGACGCTATGCGCAATCTCAGGGGCCTGTCTCGACGTCAGGAGATCGCTCGGCGAATAGCCGATGCCGTCGTGGATGTTCTGCCCCTCGCCGGCAAGCACGTTGATAGCTCGCTGCGATTCGAGCACACCGTCGCCAGATTGAGTATTCCCAAAGAAGAAGGCAGGGAACTGCCCTTCTACGACACCGACCCCGTAACACCCATAGAATTCCACGTTCTGCGCCTCGGAGATATCGCAATCGCGACGAACCCCTTCGAGTTATACGTTGACTACGGAGTCAGAATTAAGGCCAGAAGCCCCGCTGCACTGACTTTTCTGGTGCAGACCGCGTGCCAGCACAACGGCTATTTGCCTACACTCAAGGCCGTCAAAGGCGGTGGATATAGTGCGGACAAATTCGTCGTCGGCCCCGAAGGAGGCCAGGTCCTCGTCAACGAAACCGTCAGACTGATAAAGGAAATGTGGAATTAGCCCCGGCGGCTACTGTATATGCCGTATTATCTACAAGTATCTTACCCGCTTTGACGGGCTAATCTGTGGAGGTCGGTTTCGCGTTCCCGTCGATAAGCAGTGGGCCTGAAGGCGTTTTCCAGACGCAGCAGAGAGGTTCCTGCCCGCGAATCCATTTTTTGCCTTCGAGTTGAGTATCCGTGCAATAGAGGCGTTGGCCGGTATCCGTATGACGGTATTCGTACAGTGCTACCGTCGATGAGTTCTCGTCCCTGCCGCGACGGGACGCCGACGGCACGGCGGGCGGCTTATCCGTAGAGGGCAAGGCGTAAAAAACAGGTCGGGCAGAGGAATCTGAAGGGCTGAGACTCAGAAAATTTGTCTTGCCGTTCTTGCCCGGAATAGTGTGGGCATAAACGGCCACCAGCTTGTCATTCGCCTTTTCAGGCTCGACGGCAAAGAACGGTATTGCCTCAACAGAATCCCACTTTCCCGCCTTCTCAACTCCGTCGCGCAAAAGATACTCGTCCCCATCGTCGCCGCCCCGCACCTTATAGACCGCAACGGGCAGCGTAAGACGCGGGTCGTCAAGGTCAAGCCGATACATTATCTGGTTGTAGTCATAGCGCGGCGTCGCGGTCTCCTCGGGGCCGGAAAACGTATAAGAATAGGTGCCCTCAAAATAAATGATGCGACCGCCGGCCTGATCGAAATATGGGTGCTGCTTCGGATTGTAGAAGGAGTATTTGTTGTGAGTGACAATCCTCCTGGCGTAGGCCCACTGCCCGACGGGCGTATCCGCCTCGGCATACCACACCTCCCCCAGCAGCGAGCTGTCGCCGAAGTGCTGCACGAAGATTGCGACCCATCGCTGCCGGTAGCTATTAAAATAGACCGTCCCGTTGTGAGAGAAGATTTCCTTGCCCGATTCTATGTCATAGACGTGCGGCCTGCCCGCTTCCTCCTCGAGGGCCTTGATAACGGCGGTTTTCGAAGAGGCCTTCCCGAGCAGCTCGCCAAATCGAACCCAGCGACAGGGCCTCTCGGAACTCCCGACGTCTGTGCGCCGCTTGGATTTGCCGGCGGGCGTTTCTGCTTTAAGGCCCGTCAAGACTTCATAAGCGTTGGCATCGACCGCCTCATCCCACACGGCCTTCACCCGCATCCGAACGGCCACGGGCGCCGGAGCGGTGAAGTACCAGTACTTCTGACCTCGAACATCCGCAGCCAATGCATGCCCGGTATTGGAATAGGGCAGAAAATCCACGCCCGCGCGAACAATCGGCTCAAACGACTGCGTTGCGTCGTTGAAAGCCATCAGGCCCCGTTCAAGCACCTCCGTCAGGCTCTTGAGCCGTGCGTACCTGGCGACCATGCGTTCGCGGCCGTCATTGTCCTTGAGGATCATCAGCCCGTCCAGCCAGACCAGCCCGGGCTCTTTCATCGGCGCGACAGGCCGGCTGAAGCCATCCGCGCCGACGAGATATTCGAGGTTGACGCCCTCCGCCGGGTCAAGCCCGCCTTTGCCGGGTAGATCCGACAGTGCGCCCGACATAGCGAAATTGCCGAGCGGGTACGAGGGCCTGGCCGTATCACCCCACATCCAGAACAGCCGCCCGCCGTAGATGCAAGTGAATACCGAATCCTGGCCCGCGACTTGTCCGTTGAGGACGGGATTTCGCAGCGCCACGGCCTGGCCCGTCAGAACACTATCGCGATAGATTCCCTGCCCCGTGACTCGATACAGTCTTTCGGCTATGTTGATCCGCTCGACTTTCAGGACGGCATTGCCCCCAGGCAGGGTCTTTAACCTTGTCCCGCGAAAACCGAACCCGTCCTTGGGAAATTCATAGCCGTGGCTCTCGACAAAGAAAAAAACCTCCTGATTCATCAGCCCCGGCTCATAGAATGCGACAATCCCGTTGCTGTCCGTATAGCAGCGTATGTTATTGACGGTCCTCAGCTCAACCAGAGGCACTCCGCGCCCGGTTGCTGAATCCACAACCTGAATCTTGAAGTACTCGGTCGCCCTGCCCTGGTTGATCGGGTCTTCCCCGCCGACGCTTAAAACCGCGTCACCGGCCAAAACCGCGACCGCGAACAGCGCCACAATCTCCTTGAGACAGCGCCGGCGATGCCGATTCATCGGCTCTTTACCGATGCCGCAAAGTCTTCCACGAATTTCACGCATTGCGCTACATCCTGAACCAACTGGTCCGAGAGATGCTCGTATTCAATCGTCATCACGCCGCGAAACTTCCAGGCGCGTATTTCTTCCAGCACGGCTGTATAATTTGCCTTGCCCATGCCGAGGGGAACATCGCGAGCCTCGGGCTTGCCCGACTCGATCACATCCTTCAAATGCAGTGCAATGATTCGCTCCTTCGCCTTCTTTAGGCACTCGATCGGATCAAGCCCCGACCGCACCCAGTGACCCGTATCGCTGCACGACCCGATCCGCTTGCCCCGCCCTTCGCACACCTTGAGCACGTTCTCAGGAGCCCAATAATTCGACTCCGGCGATTTGGGATGGTTGTGTATTGCCAGGTTTATCTTGTACTCATTGCACAGCTCTTCGAGCTTGTCGAACACTTCCGCCGGCGGCTCCGCCAC
>Ga0315277_10001174_pt1 | contig 38711 bp, 32 predicted proteins | sample YL17G05_15_MG_FD_203695 | JGI IMG/M metagenome (GOLD analysis project Ga0315277, IMG submission 203695) | Sediment microbial communities from Yellowstone Lake, YNP, Wyoming, USA - YL17G05_15 | ecosystem: Environmental > Aquatic > Freshwater > Lake > Sediment | place: USA: Wyoming | collected...
GGTGATCAAGACCCGAGGCGTCTGCGCAAGGTTTGACTCGTTCAGGCTGGAGGACATTGAGCTGGACGTTGGGGAGGGCGAGCACTTCGTGCTGGTCGGCCCTTCCGGTGCGGGCAAGACCCTCCTGATGGAGATCGTCCTCGGCCTACGGCGCTACAGCGAGGGAGAGGTAGTGGTTGCCGGTCGGCTGGTGCAGGGAGAACCAATTGACTCCGTCCCGATCTCCTACGTGCCCCAGGACCTGGCGGTGTTCCCGCACTTGAGCGTTCGGGACAACATCACCTTTGGCGGGCGGGCGAGGGGTGTGGACCAGCAGTGGGCGAGCCGGAAGCTGGAGGAGCTCAGCGCACTCCTCAACATCGGCCACATCCTCGATCGCAGGTCCCCCAGCACGCTGAGCATTGGCGAGAAGCAGCGGGTAGCGCTGGCTCGCGCACTCTTCATCGAGCCGCGCGTCCTCTTCCTTGACGAGCCCTTCTCCTCCATCGACTACTACATTAAACGCCAGCTCATCCAGAAGCTACGGGAGATAAAGGATGCCCTGGGCGTCACGGTCTTTCAGGTGACCCACGACCACCAGGAAGCGTTCATGCTGGCCGACCGCATCGCCGTGATGTTTGAGGGGAGGATTGCCCAGGCGGGCAGTCCTTGCGAGCTTCAGAGGGAGCCTGGCACGCTGGAGGTTGCCAGATTCCTGCTCGCCCAGAACATCTTCGAGGGAGAGGTGGTGGAAGTTGATCCGCGAAGCGATAGGGTGAAGACCCGCGTGGGCGAGTTGCTCTTCACCTCGACCGCCGCCAACGGGCTGTCCTGCGGCCAGAAGGTCTCCGTGGTGATACGTCCGGAGGAAGTCCACGTCATCCGGCCGGATAGACCCCTGGGTCCCAAGGTGCAGGACAACCTCTTTGCCGCGCACATAGACACTAGGATTCCGACGCCCGGGGGCTACATCCTGGTTACTCATATTGACGGCCTTGGCAGGCCCGTCGAGATCCATCTCTCCAGCTGCGCCTTCGACGACCTGGCTCTGGAAGACAGGTCGACGGTACCGGTGAGCTTGAAGGCGGAATCGCTATGGTTGATCCCTCGTTGAGGGTCGTCCGCAGCTAAGGCGGGCTGCTGTCCGGCTCTCGAGGTACGGGAGGGCCGAGCGGCATCATGGTGTAGGAGGCGCTCCAGGCCGAGGCCTACGTCCTGCGCTTCCGCCTCACGGACAGCCCTGCCTGTCCGGCAGGCAGCGCCGCCCCCTACGACCTGGAGATCGAGCTGCCGGACTACGTCTACTTCCGCCTGGGCCTTGACCGCCAGAAGGACGCCACCATCTCCATCCACCGCTCCGCCATGCATGTCATTCCAGTGACGTAGCCAGCGGGAAGGCCCTGGGCGCCCCCGCCCGACGAACACAAATGGGCCTTGACAAAGGCTATACACCTAGATAGTATGAGTACAGGCACCCCAACCCCCTGGGTAGGGGTCGAGGGATAGGCGAGCGGCAGAGAGGCGAGACTAGACATGCAGGATTCGGTTCGCAGCGAGGTTCTGAAACGCCTGCGGTTCGTCGAGGGGCACCTGGCGGGCGTCCGGCGCATGATCGAGAAGGATGAGTACTGCGTCGATATCCTCAAGCAGACGCACGCCGTCCGCAAGGCCATCGAGAAGGTAGAGGCCATCATGCTGGAGGGCCACCTCCGCACCTGCGTTGTCGAAGGCATGCGCGACGGCCGCCAGGACGAGGTCGTCAGCGAGCTGATGGATCTCTACGCCCAGGCGAACCGCTAGGGGGCCGGCCGCGCCCGCGCCGAGTACAAGGCCGTGAGCGGGAGACTACAGAGCGCGCGAGGCAGGCGAGACGTAGGAAAGAATGAAGGGAGAGATGGCTGAGGGGAAGGTGAAGGAGGTCACCCTGCCGGTGGCGGGGATGAGCTGCGCCGCCTGCGTGAACAAGGTGGAGAAGGCGCTGGAGGGCTTGCCGGGAGTGGGCGCCGCTCGGGTCAACCTGGCTGCCGGCAGCGCTGGGGTCGAGTATGATCCGGGCCGCGTCGGCTACGACCAGATGGAGAAGGCCATCAGGGACGTCGGTTACGAAGTCCCCTGGGACCGCATCGAGCTGCTGGTCCTGGGCATGATGGGTACTCACTGTCAGTCCATCATCGAGAAGGCGGTGGGCGAGATGCCCGGCGTGGTCCACGTAAGGGTGAATCTGGGCACCGATTCGGTTGCCGTGGAGTACGCGGGCGCAGTCCTCAGCGCCGCCCAGATCAGGAAGACCATCCGCGAGCTGGGATACGAGGTATCTGACAAGGCTGAGGGCGAGGCCTCCCTGGACCGCGAGCGTCAGGCCCGCCAGCAGGAGATCCGCCGCCAGCTCGTCAATCTGCTCATCGCCGCGCCCCTGGGCCTGCTGGTGATGGCTGGCACCTTCCGCGACTACTGGGTGCTGCACACCTTCATCCCCGGCTTCCTGGGCAACAAGTACGTCCTCTGGGCGCTGGCGACGCCGGTGGTGCTGGGCCCCGGCCGCCAGTTCTTCGTCAACAGCTTCAACGGCCTGCGCCGCGGCGTCACCGACATGAACCTCCTCTACGCAACGGGGATCGGCGCCGCTTACTTCATCGCCGTCATCAACACCTTCTGGCCCAACGCTGGCTTCGGCGGCGAGAAGGCCACTTTCTACGAATCAGCGGCCCTCCTCACCACCTTCATCGTCCTCGGCCGCTACCTGGAAGCGGTGACTCGCGGCCGCACCTCCGAGGCCATCCGCAAGCTGATGAAGCTTCAGCCCAAGCGGGCCCGCATCCTCCGCGACGGCCAGGAGATGGAGATACCGGCCGACGAGGTGCAGGCCGACGACATCCTGGTGGTGCGCCCCGGCGAGAGCATCCCCGTGGACGGCGTCGTCAGCGAAGGCTACTCGGCGATGGACGAATCGATGATCACCGGCGAGAGCCTGCCGGTGGAGAAGAGGGCCGGCGACGAGGTCATCGGCGGCACCATCAACAAGACGGGGGCCTTCCGCTTCCGGGCCACCAGGGTGGGCAAGGAGACGGCCCTGGCCCAGATCATCAAGCTGGTGGAGAACGCCCAGGCCACCAAGGCCCCCATCCAGCGTCTGTCCGATACGGTGGCAAGCCACTTCATTCTGGGCGTGCACGTGCTGGCCCTGGGCGTCTTCCTGTTCTGGTTCTTCGGCGGGTTCAACTGGTGGTTCGACCCGAACAGTCACTTTATCCTGTCCCCCACGGAGCTCAGCGGCCTGAAGGTCTTTGGATTCTCGCTCCTACTGTCGGTGACCGTTCTGGTCATCTCCTGCCCCTGCGCCGTCGGTCTTGCCACCCCCAGCGCCATCATGGCCGGCTCCGGCCTGGGCGCCCAGAACGGCATCCTGTTCAAGGGCGCCGACGCCATGGAGGCCACGGCCAAGCTCCAGACCGTCATCTTCGACAAGACCGGGACTCTCACCAAAGGCGAGCCCTCGGTAACGGAGGTGGTGTCCCTGGACAGGCGTGAGGACGACGTGCTGCGCCTGGCGGCCATCGCCGAGAAGAACTCCGAGCACCCCCTGGGCGAGGCCATCGTGCGGGCAGCCCGAGAGCGGGGCCTGGCGGTGCCCGACGCCGAGGAGTTCGCCGCTATCCCCGGCCACGGCGTGGAGGCCCGACACAACGGTAGCCTCATTCTCCTGGGCAACCGTCGCCTGATGACCCAGCGTCAGGTGGCCCTGGGCCCGCTCCTTGCCGAAGCCGAACGCCTGGAGCAGGACGGCAAGACAGCCATGTTCGTGGCGGCCGACGACCAGGCGATAGGGGTGGTGGCCGTGGCCGATACTCTCAAGGACAGCTCGGCGCGGGCGGTGCAGGAGCTGCACCGCCTCGGTCTGGAGGTGGCGATGATCACGGGCGACAACCGGCGCACCGCTCAGGCGATCGCTCGCCAGGCGGGCATCGACCGGGTGCTGGCTGAGGTGTTGCCCCAGGACAAGGCGGCCGAGGTGCGCAAGCTCCAGGAGCAGGGCCGGCGGGTGGCCATGGTCGGCGACGGCATCAACGACGCCCCCGCCCTCGCCCAGGCCGACGTGGGCCTGGCCATCGGCTCGGGCACCGACGTGGCCAAGGAGACGGGCCACGTCATCCTGGTCAAGGACGACCTGCTGGACGTGGTGGGGGCCATCCAGATCGCCAGGTTCACCATGGGGAAGGTGAAGCAGAACCTGGCTTGGGCCTTTGGCTACAACACCGCTGCCATCCCCCTCGGTGCCGGCATCCTCTACCCCTTCTTCGCCCAGGTGGTGAGCCCCGAGCTGGCGGCCTTCTTGATGGCCATCAGCTCCCTCAGTGTGACGCTCAACGCTATGTCCATGCGGGGCTTCCGGCCGCCTATCCGCCGCGGCGGCCGGCCAGCGGCCGGACGGCCGCCCGTCCGGGCGGAGACGGCTCCGCGGGAGGCGAAGGGGATTGGGCAGCGGCTGGAGGAGGTTCACTAGTGCACGGGCAGCGGTCAACCTACGTCAGCGCTCTCATCTACACGGCGGCCTCCCTGCTGGGCGCGTCCGCCTTCCTGGCGGCCACCACCCTTCGCGGGGACTACGACTGGGTGGCCCGCCTGGGCGGCGCCGGCTGGGTCTTCTCGCTCATGATGATCATCTTGATGCCCACGGTCACGCCCTGGGTGAAGAAGCGGCTGGGTGGACGCCAGGGGTGACCGGCTCCATGCGGTCGGTGCGTCAGGCGAGCCCGGCGATCCTCGTGGCCGCCGTCCTCGCGCTGGCTTTCGCTGCTGCCTGCGGTGGCGACGGCGAGCCGGCCGCTCAGGCGCCCGAATCGGCGCCCACACCCTCGCCACTGACACTGGTCGACGGCGGCCAGGGCGGCGTCACCATCCAGGTGACCTGGGTGACGACGGACCTCCTGGCTTCCCCTGAGATGGAGGACGCCGGCGACCTGGACCTTGCCCGATACCTGGCGTTCTACGTGCGCCTGGACGCAGACTCGGCTGACCTCTCGAAGTACGACCTCGGCCGCATCAGCGTTCTCCGCGACCTGAGCGGCGGCGAATACCAGCCGGAGGCGTGGCGCCCGCTGAACGTCGCAGGCGATCATCGAGAGGGACTGCTCACCTTCCGCAAGGTGGAGCTGGGAGGCGAGGGCGTCGAGCTGGTGATCCGGGGCGTCGGCGGCGTCGCGGAGAGGTCATATCGCTGGTTCACGCTTCCCAGCGGCTGAGACGGGTGCTGCGGCTGGGGTCGCATGCTATCATGATTAGTGTTGGTAGTCATCGATGTCGAGGGATGACGCCGACTAGGGATTGTGAGGAATAGTTTGCGTTCTTCCGTTAAGCTGGGCTCCATCTTCGGGGTGCCCATCGGCCTCAACTATTCCTGGTTCCTCACCTTCGGCTTCGTTATCCTGATCCTGGCCATTCGCGTCTACCCGGACATCTTCCCCGATTCCGGCGCCCGGCTCTACTGGCCCATGGCCATCGTCAGCGGGGTGCTATTCTTTGCCTCCATCCTCACCCACGAGATGGCCCACAGTCTCATCGCCAAGGCTTACGGCATCCCCGTGAAAGGGATTACGCTCTTCATCTTCGGGGGCGTGTCCCAGATCACGAAGGAGGCGGCACGGCCGCTGGCGGAGTTCATCATGGCCTTCGCGGGACCGGCCACCAGCGTCCTGCTAGCCGGGGTGTTTGGGCTCCTCTGGTGGCTCGCGGGCGCCGGGGAGGACAAGCCGCTGGCAGTCGTACTTGAGTGGCTCTGGCTCATGAATCTCTTCCTTGGGGCCTTTAACCTGGCGCCTGGCTTCCCGATGGACGGCGGGCGCATCCTGCGCTCCGCCCTCTGGGGGATCACCGGCAACTACCGCCAGTCGACCCGCTGGGCCTCACGCGTCGGTCAGTTCATGGCCTACACGCTCATGGCGGTGGGCTTCGCCGGCATCCTACGGCTTATCCCCTGGCTGGACCCTGTGGGCAGCCTGTGGCTGATTGTGCTGGGGATGTTCCTGGAGAGCGCCGCTCGTCAGAGCTGGCGGCAGGTGCGCACCCTGGAGTTCCTGAAGACCTTTCGCGCCCGCGACATCATGACGACGGATTTCCCTACGGGCGAAGCCAGCGCCTCCATCGCCGAAGTGCTGGCCGCTAACCCGGTGGCGGCGCGCGTCGGCTGCGTGTTCGTCGTCGAGGGTGAGCGGGTGGCGGGCCTCATCCAGGCCGATGCCCTTCGCAACCTCAGTCGGGCCCGCTGGCAGACCACCCCTGCCGGCGAGCTGATGACGCCCACCGTCCGGGTGCGAGTCGTCAGCCCTGAGGAGGACGCCGCCAGCATCCTCCAGACCATGGAGGCGGAGGACCTTTCCTGTCTGCCCGTGGTGGAGGGTGGGCGTCTTCTCGGCCTCGTCTCCAGGGAGGGTCTGGCCCGCCTGCTGATCGGGCACCGAGAACTAATCGCTTAGGTCCATACTAGGGAGGTGGCGCATCCTTGCTGGGCTGCCGTTCCGCTAGATCCAAACAGGACCCGAGACCGAAAGCTGGGGCATCGAAAGGCCCGTCGCTGATGTACATCGATGAATGGCGGGCATATGACGGCCTCCGGGGGCGGGGCTACCAACACTGCCGCATCCCGCATGCCGAGAAGGTGTAAGTTGCCGGGAACATCCCTGTCGACACGGTTGAAGGGTTCTGGTCCATCTTGAAGCGGGGGATCGCGGGGGTGTATCATTCCGTGAGCGCGAAGTACCTTCAGTCGTACATCAACGAGTACGCGTTCAGGTACAACCATCGCGACGATACTCAAACGATGTTCGGCACGGTGGGCGGGACAGTGAGGCAAGGTGAGAACCGGACGTTACGGAACGTATGCGCGAATAGTGTGACAGGACGCCAAAACGCCATTCGCCGTTACTCGGATGGCGTGGCACTCCGTCAGGCTGTAGCTGTCAGTTTCCCAACCACTACGGCCTACGCTGCTGCATCTCCAACGCCGGCGGAGGGGGCTGGTAGCTTTGGCTGGTGACACTGTAACGTTTGCCATCAATACTGACGAACTCACTATGGAGCGCTTTGCAGTCGCCATCCGGCGGTTTGTTGACCTCCTCGCAGCGCTCAATCGCGAAATTGGCGAGGGCGCAAACATTGAGTGGATTCTGACAGACCTGTCGTACGGGAGCGCGATCGCTACTGCTCAAGCTAAGTTGGAGAACGAAGATCAACGCCCCATCGCTGACCGAATAACGGATTCGTATGTGGAAGTCGGGAATGCCCTGAGGTCCGCCGAGCCCATCCCATTCTCGCAACGGGTCGAACAGCGGGCTCTCCGAATACGTGACCTACTTGATAGCGACATTGAAACAATAACCTTTGAGACGTTCGCAACAGAGGTCGTAATCGAGCGTCAGCCTCCGTCTCGTCCACTTCCAGAAGAAGCCTGGGGCTATGCGTACGGAGCGGTTACGGGTAGGGTGCAGGCGCTTAGTAACCGTGGTAGCCTGCGATTCACGCTGTATGACAGACTTAGTGATAGAGCGGTTTCTTGCTACATGGAACCCGGCCATGAAGATCAGATGCGGGACATCTGGGGACGCATGGCCACGGTTGAAGGCTGGGTCCGCCGTGACAGAAAGACTGGAAGACCCCTGACGGCGCGAAAGATCCGCTCAATATCGCCGCTGGGAGAACCTGAACGAGGCGCTTATCGGGCAGCGCGTGGTGCCGTGCCAAGAGCACCAAACGAGATCAGAGCAGAAGAGGCGATTAGGCGACTGCGTGATGCCGAGTAGACTTGTCTATCTAGACGCTCCTGTCTTTCTGTCTTATGTCAACGACGACCAGGATCGCGCCCCTACTATTGAGGCGATCTTCGACGAGGGAGCGAAGCCAGGCCTGCAGCTTTTCACCTCGGAGCTAACCATCGTCGAAGTCGCCTTTGGGGTCGTGGAGCAAAAGAGCAAGCTACTTGACGCCGACACGGAGAGCCGGATCAACAACCTCTGGGTGCCTGGATCCCCCATAAGCTTGATCGAATACTATCGGCTCATTGGAGAGGATGCGAAAGAACTGATGCGACTCGCGATCACTAAGGGATGGAGCCTGAAGCCGTTAGACGCCATTCATCTCAGTACCGCTCGCCGAATGGAGGTGCAGGAATTCCATACCTATGACGACAAGCTCTACAAGTACTCGAATGACGTGGGCTTCGTGATTTGCGAACCCTATACGCAGGCACCGAAACTGGACTTGAGGACAGGGTGCTAGGGTGCCCCTCGACCCAACGCGACTCTCTTCAACAGAGAAAGAAAGTCCTTGCGCCTGACAACGTTACCCTGCATCCTCTCGATGCCAGGATGACGTAACTTCTCGTCTTCGTATGATGGCCGCGGACGCTCGTTGGGATTCTTCCTGTTCACACGTGCAGTCTAGCATGCCCTCTCAGGCCTGGTACGTGTGCTGAGGGGATAGTGGCCAATCGTTTGAGGCCTTCAGGCGGGGGAGGGAAACCCCACCACCGATGACGAACCGGCTACCGTCGCAGGCAGGGCCGACCGTGGACAGCGGACGTCCGGCTTCCCGGCCACGGTTGGAGGGCGTGCGGCTTTCGCCCTTGCGACGCTCGGCGGCCCTGCTGGCTGGCCGCGCTGCCGGCTTCGCCAGCCGTGCCCTGCGACGGGGCGGCGGCACCGCCCTTCCGGGCCTGGTCGCCGAGACGCTGGCCCCCGGTCTGGCCGCCGAGCTGGCCTCTCAGCTAGGCAGCGGCTCCCTCATCGTTACCGGCACCAACGGTAAGACCACCACGGCCCGCATGATAGCGGGCATCGCTTCGACGGCCGGGCTCCAGCCCCTGCCGAACCGCAGCGGGTCCAACCTGATGCGGGGCATCGCCACGGCCCTCATGGATGAGGCCGACATCCGGGGTCGGCTAAGGGACGGCCCGCAGCGCCTCGGCGTCTTCGAGGTGGACGAGGCCACCCTGCCGCAGGCGGTGGAGGCCCTGCGACCCCGCGTGCTCCTCTTCACCAACCTTTTCCGCGATCAACTGGACCGCTACGGGGAGGTGGACTCGGTGGCGGCGCGCTGGCGGCGCACCCTGGAGTCCGCTGACCCCTCGACGGCGGTGCTCCTCAACGCCGACGATCCCTCCGTGGCCGCCCTGGCCGATGTCGCCCCCGGCGAGGTGGTCTGCTACGGCCTCGATGACCCCTCGGTGGGCCTCTCCTGCGCGGAGCATGCCGCCGACGCCCGCTGGTGCCCCTCCTGCGGCAGCGACTACCGTTATTCGGTCCTCTTCTACGGCCACGTCGGCCACTGGTTCTGCCCCGGCTGCGGCCGCTCGCGGCCGGCGCCCCAGGTGAGGGCGACCGCTGTCACCAGGGAGGACGGCCGGACGCTGATCGGGGTCGAGACGCCGGTGGGGCAGCTTTCGCTGTCGCTGGCCCTCAGCGGCCTCTATAACGTCTACAACGCCCTGGCCGCCGCTGCCGCCGGCCTGGCTCTGGGCGTGGGTCTGGAGGCGATAGGGGAGGGAGTCTCAAGCGCCACGGCGGCCTTCGGTCGTCAGGAGTCCTTCGAGGTCGATGGGCGGCGGGTGCTGGTTCTCCTGGGCAAGAACCCTGCCGGCCTCAACCAGGTGCTACGCACCATCGCTGGTGCCGATATGGAGAAGCACCTGCTCTTTTTCCTCAACGATGACATAGCCGATGGGCGGGACGTTTCCTGGATCTGGGACGCCGACTTCGAGCTGCTGGCGGGCCAGCCCGGCACGTGGGTCCTTTCCGGCACCCGCGCCGAGGACCTGGCCCTGCGCCTGAAGTACGCCGGCCTGGAGAGGCCGGCCGCCGTCGAGCCCGACGTGGCGGCCGCCCTGGCGCGGGCCCTGCGGGAGACGCCGCCGGGCGGGCTCCTCTACGTGGTGCCCACCTATACCGCCATGCTACGCGTGCGCGAGCTGCTCGCCCGCCGCGGACGCCGCGCCCACTACTGGGAGGAACCGTGAGGAAGGTCCTGCGCCTGGCTCACCTCTATCCACGGCTCATGAACATCTATGGCGACCGCGGCAACATCCTCTGCCTGCGCCGCCGCTGCGAGGCCCGCGACATCGAGCTGGTGGTAGAGGATCTGGACCTGGGTGTTCCCCTGGACCCGGCTGCCTACGACCTGATCTTCATGGGCGGGGGACAGGACCGGGAGCAGCGGCGCATCGCCGAGGACCTAGCCATCGGCAAGGGCGAGGCGTTGCGAAAGGCGGCGGAGGGCGGCGTGGCGATGCTGGCCGTCTGCGGCGGCTACCAGCTCTTCGGCCGCTACTATCGGCCGGCGGCGGGCGAGGAGTTGCCCGGCGCTGCCGTCTTCGACGCCTGGACTGTACACCCTGGCGAGGGCGCCCGTCGCTGCATCGGCGATGTGGCGGCGCGCTGGGAGGGCGGCACCCTGGTCGGCTTCGAGAACCACGGCGGCCGCACCTACCTGGGTTCCGGCGCCCGCCCCCTGGCCCGCGTCGAGAGAGGGTTTGGCAACAACGGTGAAGATGGCGGCGAGGGGGCGGTCTACAGGAACGCCTACGGGACCTACCTGCACGGCTCCCTGCTGCCCAAGAACCCCCGCTTCACCGATCACCTCCTGCGCCTCGCTCTGAACCGCCGTTACGGGGAGGTGGAGCTGACCCCTCTGGACGATGGCATCGAGGAGGCGGCCCACGCCGCCGCCCTGCGCGTCGCCCACCGACGCGCGGTGCGCGCCCGCCGCTAGGGCGGACGCTGGCTGCTCACAAGGTCCCCTTCTGCTAGAATGGCATGCTATCCCTCTCACCACCGTCGGGGCCGAGGCGGCCGTCCTCTCCCGGGGAGGCACGAGTCGGCCCCGGCCGGAGGCACAGATGCGTCAGAGCTTTTTCTTCGAGGGCCAGGCGACCAAGAAGACGGACGCCCGCAGGGACAGGACGCGGCCGTTTGTCTATCTGCCCTTCACGGTGCCGCCGCGTACGGTGCGTCTGGAGGTCAGCTATCACTTCGAGCACCCGTTGCGGGACGAATTCGCCGGTGGCGGCGGCAATGCGCTGGACCTGGGCATCTTCGACCCGCGGGGCACCGACTTCCTGACGGGCGGCTTTCGCGGCTGGAGCGGCCGCGCCCGCTGGAATTTCTACATCACCCCTACCTCGGCTACGCCGGGCTACCTGCCCGGCCCCCTGACGCCCGGCCGCTGGAACGTATGCCTGGGCGCCGCTGAGCTCGAAGACCCGACCTGTCGTTACTGGCTGAACGTGGACCTGGACGTGCTGATGGAGGGCCACGAGCCGGAAGATGTCGAGGTCTCCTCTCGGCCCGCCGTGCCGGACCCGCAGCCAGTGCGAGGCGCCAGCGGCGGCTCCCCGGGCCCGCCTCAGGCGGGCCGCTGGTACCGGGGCGACCTCCATAGCCACACCGTCCACAGCGACGGCCTCAACACCATCCCGGAGCTGGCGGCCTATGCCCGCGAGCGCGGCCTTGACTTCCTGGCCATCACTGACCACAACACTTGCAGTCACCACGCTGAGATGGCCCTCCTCCGCGATGCTGGCATCTTGCTGGTGCCGGGCGAAGAGGTCACCACCTATGGTGGTCACGGCAACGTCTGGGGCCTGCGTGAGTGGGTGGACTTCCGTTGCCAGGACGACGACGCCCTCCGGCGTGTCATCGAACATGCCCTGGGGAAGGGTGGCCTCTTCTCCATCAATCATCCCAAGAGCATAGGGCCGCCCTGGGAGTCTCCGGCCGTGAGGGCGCCCTGCATGGAGGTCTGGCAGGCGGTTTGGCGCTGGTACAACTGGGAGTCGCTGGACGCCTGGGAGAGGATGCTGGTCGAGGGGGAGCGCATCGTCGCCGTGGGAGGCAGCGACTGCCACTCCATCCCGCCGGCGCGCCCCTCGCACCCCCACGGCCCCGGTGAGCCGACCACCTGGGTCTACGTGCCCGGGCCTCTGAGCGAGGAGGCGCTCCTGGAAGCCATCGGTCAGGGGCACGTGTTCATATCCGAGGACCCGGGGGGACCCTTCCTCACCCTTTCGGCCGACATCGACGGCCATGGCCGATTCGAGCACATGATGGGCGACACCCTGGAGGTATCCGAAGGGTCGCGGGTGACCATCCGCGTCCAGTACCGCGGCCTCGCCGGCAAGAAGCTCCGTCTTCTGCGAGGGCGTGACGTCATAGAAGAGACAGTCGTCGAAACGGAGGAAGTGACGCGGGACCTGCCTCTGGTTGTCTCGGAGCCGGGGTACCTGCGGGCCGAGGTCAGGGGCTTCCGCGGCCGCCCGGAGCGAGGCGAGGTGGTCCACGCCATGACCAACCCGCTCTACCTGCGGCCCCTGCCGGCGTGAGCCGTCCCGGCTCTCGGTTCATTGGTTTGTGGTTGCGGATGCCCTCTCAGGGCTAGGAAGGGTCTGAACTCATGAGTGCACCTCCCCCCTGGAAGCTCATCGTCGTCTCCCACACGCACTGGGACCGCGAGTGGTACTTCGCCTTCGAGGTCTTCCGGGCGCGGCTCGTGGGCATGATGGACCAACTCCTGGACCTGCTGGACAGGGACCCCGGCTTCCGCTGCTTCATGCTCGATGGGCAGACCATCGTCCTGGACGACTACCTGAAGGTGCGTCCGGACCGCCGCGCTGACATCGAGCGGCTGGCGCGGGCAGGCCGCCTGCAGGTTGGGCCCTGGTACTTCCAACCCGATGAGTTCCTGGTGGGCGGCGAGTCGCTGGTACGCAACTTGATGTGGGGCCTGCGGGCCGCCCGTCAGTTTGGCGAGCCGATGATGGTGGGCTACCTGCCGGACTGCTTCGGCCAGATCGCCCACATGCCGACCCTCCTGCGCGGCTTCGGCATCGAGAACGCCGTCTGGTGGCGGGGCGCCGACGAAAGTCTGGCCAAGACGGAGTTCTTCTGGCGCGCCCCCGACGGAAGCGAGGTGCTGACCGTCCACCTGCCCGATGGCTACGGTATCGCCAACGGCCTGCCGGCTGAGCGGGAGGCTCTGCTGGGGACCATCCGCCGCATACGCGAAACCCTGGAGCCTCGCGCCACCACCCCCTACCTCCTCCTGATGAACGGAAGCGACCACATGCCGGTCCAGCTTGAGCTCGCCGGCATGATCGCCGCCGCCAACGAGGCCCTGACCGATGCCGAGTTGGTGCACGGGCACCTGCCCATGCTGTTCGCAGGCATCCGGAAGGTCATGGGAGATCAGTCCGGGGCCTGGCCCCGCCACCAGGGCGAGCTCCGTAGCGGCCAGCGCGCTCACCTGTTGCCGGGGACCCTCTCGACTCGTATGTGGATCAAGCAGCGCAACCAGGAGTGCGAAGACCTGCTCGCCCGCTGGGCGGAGCCCCTTTCCCTGTGGTCGGCCCTGCTTCGGAATCGCCTGGGCGAGAACTGGCGGGAGCCACCGGTGCCGCCGTGGCCGCTCAGCCCCTATCCCTCGCAGCCCGCCTCCGTGGCTGGCCTCCTGGACGAGGCCTGGGGCGAGCTGCTCCGCAACCAGCCCCACGATTCCATCTGCGGCTGCAGCATCGACCAGGTGCATGACGAGATGCGCGTGCGCTTCGACCGCTGCTGGCAGATCGGAGAGGAGTTGACGCGGGTGGCCACGCGCCGCCTCTGCGCCCAGATGCCCTCCAGCGAGGGCCTGGGTATGGCTGTCTTCAACCCGTCGAATGGCCCTCGCACCGATTTCGTAACCGTGGAGCTAGACAGGCGCGAGGGCGAGGAGCCGCTGGAGGTAGTCGACCCGTCGGGACAGACCATCCCCTGCCAGGTGCTGACGCGGGAGCGCAGGAAGTCGCCCCTGGGGCCGGTGGACCAGGAGGTGTCGGCATTCTTCCACATCCAGGTCGGCTTTGTGGCGCCTGACGTGCCCGGCTTCGGCTACCGGACCTTTCGCGCCGTGTACGGCCCTCCCCACCCGGCGGCCGCCGGAGGGGGCACCAGTATCGAGAACGAGTTCTTCCAGGTGACGGCCGATCCCGAAGACGGCACGCTCACCGTTCTCGACAAGCTCAGCGGTCGCCGACTCTCCGGCCTCAACCGCTTTGTTGACGGCGGCGACCGGGGTGACGAGTACAACTACTGTCAGCTCGCCCGCGATGGAGTGGTGGACCACCCCTCCCGCCCACCGCGCATCGCCCTGGTGGAGGGCGGCCCTTCTCGCTGGACGCTGGAGGTGGCACTCGACTACAGCCTGCCGTGCGCCCTGGCCGAGGACCGCGACGAGCGCTCGCCGGAGCGAGTTGAGTGTCCCATCCTGAGCAGAGTCAGTCTCTACCCCGGCCTGCGGCGCATCGACATCCACAGCGAGATGGAGAACCGCGCCGGGGAGCATCGCTTGCGCGTCCACTTCCCCGCCGGCCTCCCGACTGACGTCTCCCACGCCGAGCAGCACTTCGGCGTGATCACGCGCCCCCTGGCCCTGCCCGCCTGGGACAAGACGTGGGCCGAGGAGCCGATGGGCACATACCCCCAGAAGTCCTTCGTGGACGTGTCCGACGGCCAGCACGGCCTGATGCTCGCCAACCGCGGCCTCCCGGAGTACGAGGTACTGCCCGGCGAGGGCAGTGTCACCATCGCCCTCACGTTGCTGCGCTGTGTGGGATTCCTGGCCCGTTTCGACCTGACGTCGCGTCCCACCTTGGCGGGCCCGCTTGTCCCTACACCGGACGCCCAGATGCTCGGCCGGCACGCTTTCGACTACGCCCTCATCCCCCACGAGGGCGACTGGGAGCAAACCTGGCCGGAAGCGCACCGGTTCGCCGTGCCGATGCGGGCGCGCCGCGTGGAGGACGGCTCCGGCGCGCTGCCGACGGAAGGGGCCCTCCTAGCTCTCGAGGGCCCGGCCTTCGTCGTCTCCGCCCTCAAGCGGGCCGAGGATGGAGAGGGCGTCGTCGTCCGGCTCTACAACGTCACCTCCGGTCCCGCCTCGGGCCGGGTGCGATTGGTGGAGCCCTTCCAGGGCGCCGAGTTCGTCAACATGGAGGAGGCGTTCCTTGCGGAGGCGCCCCTGGAGGACGGCAGGGTGCGGCTGGAGGCCCGGCCCAACCAGGTCATCAACCTCCGCTTCCGCACCGGAGGGCTATGAAGCTGCTTGCCGACAGGGGTCCGGCGTGGAGGACCATCGCCCCATGAGCCTGCCCGGAAACCCCAAGCTGGTGGTCATCGGCGCCGGCAGTGTCATCTTCGGCGTCGACCTCCTGAGTGACCTTTTCCAGACGCCGGAGCTCCGGGGCTGCCGGCTCGCCCTGGTGGATGTGGATGCCGCCAAGCTGGAGCGCATGGCGGGGCTGGCGGCCCGCCTCAACGAGGCCTCGGGCTGGGGCGTCTCCCTGGAGGCGTCCACCGACCGGGCGGCGGTCCTGGACGGCGCCGACTTCGTAGTGACGGCGGTAGAGGTGCGCCGGGACGACCTCTGGAAGCTGGACCACGAGCTCTGTCTGAAGCACGGCTTCCCCTCCGTCCTCAGCGAGAACGCCGGGCCGGGCGGCCTCTCCCACGCCCTCCGCTCCGTTCCCCTGGTCATTGATGTCTGTCGGGACGTGGAGCGCCTCTGCCCAACGGCGCTCCTCATCAACTACACCAACCCGGAGGGGCGCGTCTGCCTAGGCATCCGGCGCCACACAGGGGTGCGGGCCGTGGGCCTCTGCCACGGCGTGGCCGGAACCGTCCTCTGGGCGGCGCTTCTCCTAGAGCGTTTGCTAGAGGACATCGAGCTCCTGGCTGGCGGCGTGAACCACTTCACCTGGATCACCAGCCTGCGCGACCGGCGCTCCGGTGAGGACCTCTACCCGGAGTTCCGGCGTCGGCTGGCGGAGCAGCCTCCCGAAGTGCAACCTCTGTGCCGGCTGCTCTTCGAGCGCTTCAGCCTCTTCCCGACCACGGGCGACAACCACGTAGGCGAGTTCATCGGCTGGGCGCACGAGGTGGTGGGCACGAAGGGCCACGACTTCGCTGCCCTCGAAGCCGAGCGGAGGCACCTGAGTCGCCAGCTCGAGGACTGGAACGCGGGCACCGAGGCGGTGGAGCCGCTGCTCAGCCAGCCACCCCGCGAGAGGGCGCTGGGTATCTCCGCCGCCGGGCTGGTAGCCGACCTCGTGGCTGGCCGGTCGGCGCCCAGGCACTCCCTCATCCTCCCCAATGACGGCTACGTCGACAACATCGACGCCGGTGCCGTGGTCGAGGTGCCGGGGGTTATCGAGAGGGGAAAGGTTGGCGGCCTCCCGATGGGGTCCCTGCCGGGACCTATCGCGTCCATGGTGGCCCGCGAGGTGGCGATCCAGGAGCTGGTCGTGGACGCCGCCGTCTCCGGCTCCCGGGAGCTGGCTCTCCAGGCCCTCCTTATCGACCCCGTGGTGCACAGCGCCCGCGCCGCCGAAGCGTTCCTGGACGAGGTGCTTTCGCTGCATCGCCCATACTTGCCCTCGTTCGCGTAGCTCCTTCCTCCCTCCTGTTCTGCCTTGCCACGGGGCCGTGCCGGGGCTAGTATGATTGCCCGGTACCCGCGCGAGTCGCGTCAGAGGGAGGTGCCCTTGCCCGAAGAGGTCGTCATCTGCGAGAAGAAGGAGCCCGTCGCCGTTCTCAGGCTCAACCGGCCCGACAAGCACAACGCCATCAACCGCCGGCTCTCTTCAGCGCTCGTGGCCCACCTGGACGCCCTGGCCGACGACGACGGGGTGCGCGTAGTCGTCATCACGGGGGCGGGCGAGAAGGCCTTCTGCGCCGGCGCCGACATGACAGAGGCACTGGGCGCCTCGCGCGGCGAGGGCCGGGGCGAAGGCACCGTCGACGTCATCATGCGGCTGGTGCGCTTCCCCAAGCCGGTCATCGCCGCTGTCAACGGCTTCGCCTACGGTGGCGGCGCGCTGCTGGCTATAACGTGTGACCTGCGGGTGGCGGCCCACACGGCCCGCTTCCGCTTCCCCGGCGCCACCTACGGCCTGGTGGTCGGGGGCAGCCAGTTGCCCCGCATCGTCGGTCTGTCGCGGGCCAAGGACCTCATCTTCACGGCCCGCGTGGTAGACGCCGCTGAGGCTCTGCGCATTGGGCTGGTGGACCGGATGGTCGTCCAGGCCGACCTGGAGGAGGCTGCCCTGGAGCTGGCCGGCCAGATCGCCGAGAACTCGCCGGAGGCGGTTCGCTCCTCGAAAGAGGTCATCGACGCCGTGCTGCCGCTGGAGCCGGCGGCGCGTCGGGAGCTGGACGCGAACCTGACGCTGCGGGCCTCGGAGGAGCACCGGCGCCGCTTCCGGGACGCCACCAAGCGCGTGGCTGGAGGCTAGAAGGAGCGAACCCGTAGGGACAGAGCTTTAGCTCTGTCCTGGGTTGAGCTGAGGGTTTCAACCCTCAGACAAGAAACCAAGTAGCTGCAGACCTTCAGGTCTGCCCCTGTGGGCAGGGCTAAAGCCCTGCAGCTACGGAAGGTAGCGGCCAGGAGGGGCGAACCCCATGGTGACCGAAGACGCCCGTGAGCGACTCGTCTCCTACCTGGGGCACCAGGCGTCGAAGGACGTGCCGGTGCTGGTCGAGCTCGTCGAGGAGCAGCGGGCGAGGCTGCTGGGCCTGCTGGATGGGGTGAGCGAGGACCAGGCGGCCTTCCGCCCGGCGCCCGACCAGTGGTCCATCGCCGACGTGCTGCGCCACGTCATCGCCGGCGAGGAGGGAGTGGCGCGCATCGTCGAGTCGCTGGCCCGCGGCGTCGTCCCTGAGGGGCGGCGCGTGATAGGGAGCCAGACGCCGGAGGAGGGGCAGCCGCTGGCGGCGCTCGTTGAGCGGCTGTGCGCCGCCCGCGCCGACCTGCTGGCGCGGGTTCGCGGCTGGCCGGCCTCGCCCGACCTGACGGCGACCTTCGATCACCCCTTCTTCGGCCCCCTCAACTGCAAGGGCTGGCTGGCCTTCCAGCGCCTCCACGACGCCGACCACATCGGCCAGCTCGAGCAGATCAAGGCGGTGGAGGGGTACCCGGGAGGCGCCGCGTAACACGCCGCTGGGGTGCCCGCAAACCCCACGACCCGCTCGATAGGCTGGAGGGGCACCTTGGACACTAGTGAGCAAATCGACAGGCTTATTGCCGAGGTACTTCAAATCATCCCGAGCGTCACGAGTGGGCGGGGCAGCTTCAACACGATGCCCGAATTGGGATACACTGCACGACACCCAGGGGAATGGCAGCGAGAGTTCCTATCAGTGGTTGACGGCGACTACCTCGCTGCACTTAGGCCGGATACCGACCTAATTCTAGGGCTCGTGAGGCTGGTGAATCAAAGCGCGCTTGCTGGCGTGCCCCCTTCTGATGTATCTTTCGAGACTCTCTCGAGCGTAGTGGGCTACGTGGTACTAGAGATGCTCATCCGTCGGGTCACGCCCGCGATCGACGAGTGGGGCTATCTCGTTCAGCCTGTCGAGGGACTGAAGCTCGATAGGCGCGTAAGTGCCCTGAGAGATGTGCTAGACGCATTTGAAGAGACTACCCTACTCCAGGAACTCAGACGCGATCTTCAACAGCTAAACTCGCGCATGTCCAGCGAGGAACTTGATCGAAATGGCAGGCCGGAGACCCTGAACCTATACGGTCGAATCGAAAAAGGGCGCAACCTGATGCTACATGGCAACCTCACACACAGCTTTGAGGGGAACCTGCTAGTCTTGCTGATAGACCTCATCGTTCTTCACGCAATGAAACATGAGCTAAGGCAGAACAGAACAGGATCGGCATGACTTCCAAGGCCACCTCGGTCCGCGTCCCCTGCCACAGGGCGGCACCTGCTCAACAGCGAGCCAGACAGCCAAACACGTAGGGGCGCCCGCCACGGCGGGCTGCGCCCCTACCAACGTGGCGTGCCGCGCCCTTACGCCATCTCGCTGCCGCCGGTGACGTTCAGGGCCTCGCCGGTGATGTTCTCCGCCCGGCAGAGGAAGACCACCGCCTCGCCGATGTCCTCCGGCGTCTGCGGCCGGCCCAGGGGCACTCGCGTCGTGATCCACTCCTGCCACGCCTCCTCCGGCGTCTTGCCGGTGACGAAGGCTATGGCGGGGGCCAGGACGTCGCGCATCATGGACGTGTCCACCTCGCCCGGGCAGACGGCGTTGACGGTGACGTTGGAAGGCCCCAGCTCATAGGCCAGGGACTGGGTAAAGCCAATGATGCCGAACTTGGAGGCGCAGTAGTGGGCGAGGCCGAGGTAGCCTCGCTTGCCGGCCTGCGACGACAGGTTGACGATGCGCCCCGAGCGGCGCTCCATCATGTGGGGCGCCACCGCCTTGCTGCACAAGAAGGTGCCCTTCAGGTTCACGCCCAGCACCCGGTCCCACTCCGACTCCTCCATGAGGACCACGGGCGCTACGGAGATGACGCCGGCGTTGTTGACCAGGATATCGACGCGCCCAAAGCGGTCGACGGCGGCCTTCACCATGCCCTGCACCTGCTCCCAGTTGCGCACGTCCACGTTCACCCTCAGCGCCTCGACGCCGTGGGCCCTCACCTGCCGGGCCGTCTCCTCCATCTCCCGCGCGATGTCCTGGTTCCGCCCCAGGTCGGCGATGACCACGTGCACGCCTTCCCGCGCCAGGCAAGTCGCGATGCCGCGGCCTATGCCGCGTGCTGCCCCCGTCACGATGGCCACAGTGCCCTTCAGTTCCACCATCAGCCCTCCTTGTGCCTGCCTGCTCTATGCTCCCGGAGCATTTGAGTTGCGACAGATCTTCACAGATTCCAGCACTTTGTGTTTGTCATGCTGAACGAAGTGAAGCATCCGTCGGACCACGCCTGCATCACGGATTCTTCGTCCGCTCTGGCGGACTCAGAATGACATTTGGCTGCGGATTTGTGATTCGCCACGCTAGTCTTTCGATCTGTGACAGGCACGTCGCCCTGTTGATGACCCTCAGGCAGGCCTTCCCGCCGCCTCGCCTCGTGCTCTCCCCTCCGACAGGGGGTATCGAACGCCGAAATGATAGGGCAGGGCCTGAGCGTGGGCAAGCACAGGGCGGCCCCCGCAGCCCGGGCTCGGGGGCCGGACGATGTCGTCGGCGCTCCGCCTACAGGCGGCCGCGGTATGACCGACGGTGGTGCGAGGCGGCCCCGGTGCGGTAAGCGGCGTTGGCCACCTCTCGTGCCACGGCCCGCTGCACCGACTTGTTGAAGACGCTGGGGATGATGTACTCCTCGTGCAGCTCGTTCTTGGAGACGCCGGCGGCAATGGCCTGGGCAGCGGCTATCTTCATTTCCTCGTTGATCCCGTGGGCGTGAACGTCCAGCAGGCCGCGGAAGAAGCCGGGGAAGCAGAGGACGTTGTTGATCTGGTTCGGGTAGTCTGAGCGCCCGGTAGCCATGACGCGGACGTAGGGTAGAGCCTCTTCGGGGTGGATCTCCGGGTCCGGGTTCGCCATGGCGAAGACGATGGGGTCACGGTTCATCTTCTTGATGTCGTCGGCGGTGATGACGTTGGGCCCCGAGAGGCCGAGGAACAGGTCGGCGCCCTCCATGGCATCGTGGATGGTGCCGCGGAGGCCGCGGGTGTTGGTGACCTCGGCCAGCCACTCCTTGGCCGGGTTCATCCCCTCCGTGCGGCCCTTGTAGACGATGCCGTGTCGATCGCACCCCACGATGTCGCTGACGCCGACCGAGAGGAGCATCTTGGTGCAGGCGATACCGCTAGCACCCGCCCCGGAGACCACCACGCGCAGGGCTTCTATGTTCTTGCGGACGATCTTGAGGGCGTTGAGGAGGCCGGCCAGGACCACCACCGCCGTGCCGTGCTGATCGTCGTGGAAGACGGGGATGTCCAGCTCTTGCTTCAGCCGGTCCTCGATATCGAAGCAGCGGGGGGCGGAGATGTCCTCCAGGTTGATGCCACCGAAGACGGGCGCGATGAGCTTCACGCAGCGCACGATCTCGTCCGGCTCCTTGCTGGCCAGACAGACCGGCCAGGCGTCGACGCCGCCGAACTCCTTGAAGAGCATGGCCTTGCCCTCCATGACGGGGAGGGCTGCCTCCGGCCCGATGTCACCCAGGCCCAGCACCGCCGTTCCGTCGGTCACCACCGCCACCGTGTTGCGTTTGATTGTCAGCGCCCACACAGCGTTGGGATCATCGTGTATGGTCATCGCGACTCGGGCCACACCCGGGGTGTAGGCCATCGAGAGGTCGGCGCGGGTCTTTATGGGCACTCGCGGGGTGACCTCGATCTTGCCGCCCAGGTGCATGAGGAAGACCGGGTCGGCGACGCTGCGGACAGTCACGCCCTCTACGGCCTTCAACTGCTCCACGATCTCGCGGCCGTGGAACTCGTCGCGGGCGGCCACGGTGATGTCGCGGCACATGCGGTCGCGGCTCGCCTGGACGATGTCTATGGCGTCGATGTTGCCCCCGGCCTCGCCGATGGCGGAGGCGATCTTGCCCAGCATGCCCGGTTGGTTGGGGTACTGGGCGCGAATGGTGAAGTTGTAGCCTCCGGCCGAGACCCCCTGTTCGGTGGCGCCCGTCCTATGCACCATGATGACTCCTTTCCCCCGCCGCTGGCCTGAGGGAAGCTCTGGTCCCGATACGTCAATTATAGGCGGCGACTAGCCTGTCTGCCAGATACACGTGGGCTGGTCCGGGTGGCTGGCCGCCCGGGTGAGATCCGTTTCTGGCGATGATTGGTTCTTAGACCCCCGGTATGTATACTGGCGTCGTTGTCACCCGAGAACCTCCATCTTGCCTTGCATGAGCGCTGAAGACAGCCCGTCTGGTCGTAGACAGCTCTTCAACGGCCGGGACCTAACTGGCTGGCAGATGGTCGGCGATGGCAGCTTTGTGGTCGAGGACGGGGCGCTCAAGACTCAGGGCGGCATGGGTCTCCTCTGGTACACCAAGTCGAAGTTCGGCAATGCAACGCTTCGGGTTGTGTACCGGGTGAGCCGCGTTGAGGACAACTCCGGCGTCTTCATCCGCATCGCCGAGCCTCCGCCGGACGCCTGGTATGCCGTTCACCACGGGTACGAGGTCCAGATCCTGGCGACGGGCGACGAGTGGCACCGCACCGGCTGCATCTACTCCATCACCCGCGCCCTTGCTGATGCCCAGAAGCCCGCCGGGAAGTGGAACGTGATGGACATCGCCATGCGAGGTGCGCGCGTCGATGTCACCCTCAACGGCACTCTCGTCACCACCTTCGACCCGGCGCAGCCGGTGCCGCCGCGCCGCTGGGTCTACGAGCCGGAGCGAGGGCCGCGGCCGGAGCACGGCTACATCGGCCTCCAAAACCACGACGCTGATTCCGTCGTGTACTTTCGAGAAGTGAACGTGGAGCCGCTGTCGTGACGGCGTCAGCTAGCGAGGGGAGTGGTATGAAGATCTCTCTGGCAGCGTGGTCGCTGCACCGGATGTACTTTGCTCGAGAGACCGACTTGCTTGGCATGGTCGAGGCCTGCGGCGACCTGGGCATCACCGGGTTCGAGTTGGTGAATACCTTCTTCCCGTCGCCCCAGTATCTCTACCTTCGCTACCTGAAACAGCGGGCCGAGGAGCGGGGTGTCGAACTGTTGCTCATCATGTGTGACGCTGAGGGCGATCTGGGAGATGCTGAGCGGGAGAAGCGCCTGCTGGCGGCGCGCAATCACCGGAAGTGGGTGGACATCGCCGCCGTGCTGGGCTGCCACGCCATCCGCTGCAACGTCCGTGGCGACGAGAGCGACCCCGACGCTATGCGCGAGCGCGCCGCCGAAGGGTTCGGCAACCTGCTGGATTACGCTGACGGCACCGGCGTCGATATCCTTATCGAGAACCACGGAGGGCTATCGTCGGACCCGTCGTGGCTGTGCTCCCTGATCGACCTGGTGAAGAGCCCGCACCTGGGCACGCTGCCCGACTTCGGCAACTTCCCTGCTGAGGTGGACCGCTACGACGCCGTGGCCAAGCTGATGCCCTACGCGAAGGCCGTCAGTGCCAAGTGCTACGATTTCGGCTCGGACGGCGCAGAGACGGCCATCGACTTCCCGCGAATGATGGACATTGTCAAGGCTGCCGGCTACAGCGGCTACGTCGGCATCGAGTACGAGGGCGAACGGCTGCCCGAGCGGGAGGGCATCGTGGCAGCGAAGGCGCTGCTGGAGCGGCTGATTTAGACAAGCTTCTTGCGAGGTTGAACAGATGAGTGATCTGAAGATCGTCGTCGTCGGGGCGGGCTTCGCCGGCCGCGTGGTCCACCTTCCCGGGTATCGGGCCAACATGGTGCCGGTGGCTGCCATCTGTGACCAAGTGAAGGAGCGGGCGCAGGCGCTGGCCGACCTGTTCAAAGTACCCAAGGTCTACACCGATTGGCGGGAGATGATCAAGCAGGAGCAGCCGGACATCGTCAGCGTCTGCCTGCCGAATGTCCTGCACCGAGAGGTGACCATCGCTGCGCTGGAGGCGGGCGCCCACGTCCTCTGCGAGAAGCCGCTCGCGACGAGCGTGGCGGAGGCGCACGAGATGTTCGACGCGGCCCGAAAGGCGGGACGCGTGCTGATGGCGGCCCAGCACTTTCGCTTTGAGCCGGGGCCGCAAGCCATCAAGCGCGTCGTCGACAGCGGCGCCCTGGGTCAGATCTACCACGCCGAGGCTATCGCCATGCGCCGCATGGGCATCCCTACCTGGGGCGCCTTCATCCAGCGTGCCACCTCTGCTGGCGGCTGCCTGCTCGACATCGGCTCGCACATGCTGGACCAGACGATCTGGCTCATGGGCAATCCCACGCCGACCAAGGTATCGGCGGTCACGCAACAGCGGTTCGGCCGGCGGCCGGAGATCGCCGCCGCCCACGGCAACGGCTACAACCCTGAGCTCTTCGACGTGGAGGACTCCGCGGTCGCCTTCGTGCGCTTCCAGGACGGCGCTTCTCTGATCCTGCGCGCCTGCTGGGTCGCCCACATCAAGGACAGCCGGTTCAGCTCACAGATCCTTGGCACGGAGGGCGGGGCCATCACTGATCCTCCCACCATCTACCGGCTTCGGGACGGAATGCAGGTGGACGAGGAGTTCAAGAATCTCCCCCGCTTCAGCGGCTGGGAGCGTGAGGTGGTTCACTTCCTGGCCGTCGTGCGCGGCGAGGCCGAGCCGCTGGTCAAGGAAGAGGAGACCATGAACGTGCAGCGGATCCTCAACGCTGCCTACCGGTCGGCTGAGGAGGGGCGGGAGGTAGAGGTAGAAGCGTAGGGGCAGGGCTGGCCCCTGCCCGGTTGGCTAGAGTCCTACGGACGCCAGGTCCCCTGCGCCACCGCCGGGACGAAGCTCTCCAGTTCCGGCGCCGGGAAGCGCACCACCTGCCCTCGCTCCGCCGAGAGGTAGCACGCCATCAGCACCGTCGTCACCGCGAGGCCGTCCTCCCACGTTTCGTCGGGCTGCCGGCCTTCGAGGAAAGCCCGCACCATGTGCCGGTTCTCGGTCGCGTAGCCGTAGCTGCCGGCTTCGTCCGGGACGACGGGCATCAGTCCCTGCTCCGCGTTCTGCTTCTCGACGAGGTCCTCGCCGCCCGGTCCCGTAACGCGCCGGCTGAGAAAGACGGAGAGTTCGCTGTTCAACGTATCCACCTGCATGGAGTACTCGGGGCCCAGGAGCTCGATACGCAGCCGAAGGCCGGGACCGACGAAGCTCCACGATGTCGTCGCTTCAACCAACGCGGGGAAGCCTTCCGGCGTGCGCAGGCGGACGGTAGCCCGGGCGAAGTCCTCGGCGGGCGCTCCGGCGTAGTCGACAGCGCCGCCCGTCTGCTCCCGGAGGATCTCTGTGTACTCCTTGCGGGTCCACTTCAACGACGCGATCTGGGCGTTGACATCGATGACGGTCAGCGCGTCGCGGGGCTCACCGGGCGCTGTGAGCAGGAAGCGAGCCGCCTCGTAACTGTGGCAGAGCATGTCATTGAGCACGCCGCCGCCCTGTCGAGAGCCGAGCCAGAACCAGGGCATGTGGGGGCCGCTGTGCTCTTCGGCGGCGCGGGCCAGGTAGGGCCGCCCGGCGATGGCCGCCGCTCGCCGCCAGATGATCTCCTTGCCCCGGGCAAGGGCTGGGGCGAAGACCTGGTTCTCCAGGTAGCCATGCAGCAGCCGTGCGCGCTGCACGAGCTCGAGCATCCGCTTCGCTTCCGCGACAGCACGGGCGAGCGGCTTCTCGCAGGCGACGCCGACGAGGCTCGCTCCACGCTCCACTGCATCGACGATCTCCTCAACGACGGCGACGCGGGTGTCGTTCGGCGAGCAGATCCAGAGGGCATCGACAGCGGGGTCAGCCGCCATCTCGGCGACGCTTCGGAACACCTTCGGCGATCCCACGCCGAGCTGCTTTGCCAGGGCGGCGGCGGCCTCGGCGTGCTCTCGTGTCGGGCTCGTCACACCCGTCACGTCCGCGTCGCGCACGCTCACGAGGCTCCGAATGTGGAACTGGGAGACGAAGCCAGAACCAACGAAGCCGATACCCAAACGTTCCTTACTCATGCCCACCCTCCGACCACCGGCCGACGCTTCTCATGACCCACCCCTCACCGTCTCTTTGCTCCTTGTCTTCTGGAGTACGATGCTGCTGGGTCTTCTCTCGAGGATGGAAGTCGATATCTCGATGAGCTCGCGGGCTTCGTCAGGCGTCGACGTCCCCACCGTGACCATGTCAACGTCCCGGATTGTCGACCAGTTAAAGGCGAGCCCCACCAGCGGCAGGAGGCGGCCCGCCGCCATCGGCTTGATCGTGATCACCGGGTGCTTCGCGTTCCAGATGATGCGGTGCACCCAGTCCACCTCGAGATGCATCAGGAAGCCGGCGGCGTTGTAGAGGGAAATATAGGTCTCCACGTCCAGGTCGGTCTCGTCGGCGTACACGATGGTCTCCGGCATGTGCGTCGAGAGGCCCGGGATCATCCCGCGCTCGCGGATCATGCGGCAGTAGGCCTCCATGTTCTTGATCCGCCGCTCGCGCATATCGACGAGCCGGTCCGTGCTCATCTGGTGCGGCATGCAGATGGTCGCGCCGAGCGCTGCTTCCTTGTCGAACGTCTGCTCGGCCTGCGCGAACGCTTCCGGCTCGTCACCAATATTGATCGCCGGCGTCGAGATGATGATGCACTTGAGGCCGGTCCGCTGCTCGGCCTCAGCGATCGTCTCTCGAAGGCCGGGGAATTGCATCGGCCCCATGATGGTGTCGATACCGGCGTTGAGGAACACCTCGATGATGTCGGCTATCCTCTGTGGGGTCATGAACTCTCTGTTCTGCTTGTCTTTCGCGGCGCTAGTGTGAGAGAAGCCCAGAAACCAGTTGACGCCGATGATCATCCTTGAGACGGAAACGTTGCCGATCATCGTTCTAGGGAACGTCATTGAGTCACCTTCCTGAATCGCTCCTGACCCAGCGGCCAAGGCATTGCATCGTTAAGCTTGATCCCGCTGGACCCCTGTTGGCCTGAATCAACCTCAATCCTATCACTGGCGCGTTTCGAGTCAAATGACTCCTGTGGGGGGACCAAGAGCCGCGCCCCGACGAGTTCAGCGCTGTTCAGCCCACCGGCGTCAGGCGACGTGGGCGTCGCCGAACCACAGCGCGGCTACAGAAGACGGGCGCGCCATGGCGCCCGAGCGGGCATTGCCGAAGGGCCGTGTTGAGTGTATAGTGGCACTACGCATCATATAGTACCCACCGAGGCGGCACAAGATGGCAAGAGAGTCCGCAAAGCAAGTCTTCCGAATGGCAGAGCTGGTCAGAAGGACGGGACTCAAGAGGGAGACCATCCACTTCTACATCAACAACGGTCTCCTTCCCAGGCCTCTGAAAACAGAGAAGAACATGGCCTACTACGATGAGAGCTATGTCGAACGCCTCAAGCAGATCAGGGAGCTCCAGCTCAAGTACTTTCTCCCTTTGAAAGTCATCAAGGAGATTCTGGTCCAGACGAATGCTGAGATGTCTACGGCGGAAATGGACCTACTCAGGGTGGGGCTATCCGGTTTGATCCAGCTACACGAACTCCGTCGCACGTACAAACCGCAGACGCTCGATGAACTGAGCACGAGAACCGGCTTGCCGAAGGACGAAATACTAGAAATGGAACGCTGCGAGATGATCTCGTCCGTTCAGGAGCGAGGCGGGACCAGACTCTACCTGGAGAACGACGTGAGGGTCGTCGAAGCGTTTGCAGGAATACGCAAGGGTGGCCTAACCAGGGAACTCGGATTCGAGGTAGACCAATTCCGGATGCAAAGCGACACGATAAGCGCCCTGGCCATCGAGGAGGTGACAGATTTTGTCAGGAAGCTGGGCGATCGCTACCCGCGTGATGCCGAGCTCCTCGGCAAGATCGCGGAGAACGCCATAGAGACCGTTAATATCTTCATCTGTCAGCTTCGCAGGAAGAAGCTGCTGGAGGTGGCTCAGGCCCTTGCTGAGGGCGGAATGAGCGCCCTCAAGCAGATGTCGGAGGACAAACAAACAAGAAAAGGCGTGAAACGCCCCGCGTAGCGCCCGAGCTCATGGACGCTGACAGAGGTCCCCTCCGTAGGAAAGCCTCGGAGCAGCAAGACGTGAACAGCAGAGACACAACAATGAAAACAGTAGTGATTGTGGCAACCCTGGATACCAGGGGCGACGAAGTGGAGTTCCTTAAGGAGCTCATAGAGAACAACGGGCATAGTGTCATAACCATCGATGTGGGTGTGATGGGAAGCCCCTACATGACGGGCGACTTCACCAGAGAAGAGGTGGCTGAAGCCGGTGGCAAGAGCCTTCGCGAGCTTGTTGAGGCCGCAACTGCCGGCGCCGACAGGCGGCAGGCCACCGACGTGATGATCGCCGGAGCCAGGAAGATCGTTGCCGACCTCCATTCGGCAGGAAAGCTGGACGGCATTCTGAGCCTGGGCGGCTCGACGGCTGCGGCAACTGGGGCGGCGGTCATGAAGGGGCTTCCGATGGGCCTCCCCAAGCTGCTGATTAGCACGTTCATATCCTTGGCCCCGGTCGGAGACGAAGACATAACGGTGATGCAGTCTCCCGTCGATCTTGTCGGCCTGAACAGAATCGTTGCCAGAACCCTGGCCAATGCCGCTGGCGCCATAGTTGGAATGGTGGAGCAAGAGGTTCCCAATGCTCAGGAGAAGAAGCTGGTGGGGATAACCGCTCTAGGGGTAACGACACCAGCCGTACAGAAGGTTATCTCGCGGCTTGAGAAGAGGGGGTACGACTCCATCGTCTTTCATGCCACCAGTGAGAAGCTGGACAGGATGGCAAAAGATAGGGTTATCGATGTCATCCTCGACCTGACGACGTTTGAGACGATCCTGAAGGTGCTTTATCCGGCAGAAGTGCTGTCCACGCTATCGGGCTTCGGAGAAGTGGATAGGTCGCGGCTCAGCAGCGCAGCAGAGAAGGCCATTCCACAAATCATTGCTCCTGGTGGCCTGGACATGCACATCTTCCCGGGGGCAACCGGAATCGACTCCGTCCCACTTGAGTACAGGGGCCGCGCATGGTCTATGCACGGGCCGAATGTAGTTCTCGTGAGAACGACTGAGCAAGAGCTCGAGGAAGTTGGCGCGAGTATCGCGGAAAGAGCGAACAGGGCAGCGGGCCCCATTGCAGTTGTCATCCCTCTGGGGGGTTTTTCTGACGCAAGCAGGAAGGGCGCGCCTCTCTACGACCCGCAAGCCGATCAAGGCTTTGGCCGGGCGTTGAAAAGGAACCTCGACAGGCGAATCAAGGTAGTAGAGGTTGACTGCAACATCAACGAGGACGCTTTCGTGGATGAAGTAGTGCGAATATTCGACGAGATGACCGCCGCCGTGGAGGCGCGATGATGAGCACGAGGATGGGGAGGAGGGAAATACTCAGCAGGCTCAAGAAGGAGGTAGCCGAAGGCCGGCCGATCCTCGGCGCTGGGTGCAGCGCAGGGATAATCGCGAAATGCGCTGAGATTGGCGGAGCCGACCTGATAATCGTTTACAGCACCGGGAAGACCAGGATGATGGGGCTTCCCACCACGATGATAACCGGGACCTCGAATCCAATAACGTTGGAGATGGTCGATGAACTGATCAACGTCGTGAAGGACACACCCATCATCGCGGGCGTCGAGGCCAATGATGTCTTCTGCCTCGACCTTGAGAAGTCCCTGAAACGCTTTGTCGACAAAGGCTTCAGCGGAGTGATCAATTTCCCCACGGTAGGCCTCTACGAGAACCTGATCGAAGGGGGAATGGCCCTAAGGAAATTCACGGAGGCTCTGGCCCCGGGGTACGGCACCAAGCATTGGGGGTGGAGCCGCGAAGTCGAAATGATCAGGATGCTGCACGAGTGGGACATCTTCACAATGTCCTACGTCTTCACTCCACAGGATGCGGCAGCCATGGTAAGCGCAGGAGTGGACGTGGTTTGCGTCCATGCCGGGCCGACTATGGGTGGACTGAGCGGTTTTGCCCCGTTGGAAGACATGGACAAACTTCTTACCAAGGCACAGGACGTAATGGATGCTGCGAAACAGGCCAGGCCCGGTGTGATCTGCCTGATACATGGAGGCCCCTTCTACGATCCTGAGAGCACCCGGGTCGTGTACGAAAAGACGGATGCTGTGGGATTTGTTGCTGCCTCAGCAATCGAGAGGATTCCCATCGAGATGGCTGTCGCTACGGTATGCAAAGAGTACAAGCAGCTCCCTATGCTGAGACGTCAGAATTGAAATCGTTAGTCCCTGCCCACAGTGTCGAGTGATGGCCATGGAAGAAACGGGATGAAGGCACGCAAGGTAATAGTCCGGAGATGCGACTCCTATGACGTGTCTGTTATTGAGAAGATAGTCGATCAGGCAATCGATGACCTGGGAGAACGCCCGCACGGCAAGATCTTAGTCAAACCCAACGTGGTCTGCTCAACCCCGGTTGTCAGGTCGGCGCACACCGATACCGCTGTCGTGGAGGCGGCAGTCAACGTTCTGCGCAGGAGGGCAGCGGGTTCGGAGATCAGCCTTGGCGAATCCGGCGGTATGGCCATACCGACCAGGCTGTTCTTCCACCATGCCGGCTACTCCAGAATGGCGAAAAGACTTGCCGTACCGCTCCGGGACTTCAATGAGGAGAGATGGGCGAGGGTGAGGCTGAGTCGGGCGAAATGGCACAAAACGATACTGCTTGCCAAGTCCCTTTATGAAGCGAACTACAAGGTCTGGATGCCAAAGCTCAAGTTTCACAACGCCTGCCGGATTACGAACGCGGTGAAGCTCAACATCGGCGTCCTGACTCACAAGGAGAGGATGCTCTATCACGATGACAGATTGGACGAGAAGATCGTCGATCTGCTCGAGGTAGGCTATCCGGACCTTATTGTGAGCGATGCGATAGAAATCGGGTACGGGTCTGAGTTTGCCCCCTATCCTTACCATCTCGGGGCCATCCTGATCGCGAATGATCCGCTGGCTATGGACGTGGTCGGCGCGCGCGTCCTGAACTATCAGCCTGAGGACGTAGGCTATCTTGTCGAGGCAAGAGATCGGGGATACGGAACGCTCGACCTGCGTGACATCGAGATCACCGGCGATGTGAGCATCGAGGAGCTGTCTGACAAAACGAGCAAGATGGAGACTCCGTACCCGGTTGACTGGGACGTGCAGAAGGTGACATCGCCCGTCAGGTTCTACCCGGGCGTGAATCCGGAGACGGGGAGAAGGTGCGCCGGCGGCTGTCTGAACGCGCTGGCAGGCGCCCTGGCAACCTCAGAGCAGTACTATCCCGGCCTGGTTGCCGGCCTAAGACCCATGGGAATAGTGATCGGGTATTACAGGGGCGACGTTGTCCATCCCGGTGAGAAGGTCGCGCTCATCGGATCGTGTGCAGGCGTGGAGGGGAAGCTCGTTGCCGGCAAGATTGTCCGCATCAAGGGATGCCCGGCAAAAGGCGTCGATCAGGCAGCGTTCTTGTTCCCCAGGCTGGGGATAAAGACACCTGCCTGGAAATTGTCCAATGTCGTGGGCCTGGCTTACCACGGTACAGTCAAAAGACTCATGCTCATGACGAAGCCCTTTCACGAACCGATAGGTGAGGCTGGAGTGCCAGGTCTAGAGAGAGTGTAGCCTCGACGTTCTCGCCGCACGACTGCGCGCTGGGGACGAAGCGCTGCAAGGAGGTACTTTCTGATGTCGGAGAGCCCATTGTTCACTCCCATCCGCATCGGCAGCCTGGAGCTGGCGGGGCGCTTCGTCAAGTCGGCGACGACCGAGACCCGCTGTGACGACGACGGCTTCGTCACCGACGATCTCGTCGAATACTACGAGAGGATCGCTCAGGGCGGCACGCCACTGCTGATCACCGGCAATGCGTACTTCAGTCTGTACTCGAAAGGGACTCCCCGGCAGCTCGCTGCGGACAACGACGACAAGGTCCCAGGGCTCCGCCGCCTGACCGATGCCGTTCACCGTCACGGATCGAAGATCTTTATGCAGGTCTACCACGTCGGCCGCCAGGCCTCTCCGCGCCTCGTTGGGCGGAAGGACGCGGTGGCTCCTTCCCGCGTCTTCGAGCCCACCCTCGGGGTGCGACCTCGGGAGATCACGCGCGAGGAGATCCAGGAAGCACTGCAGGGATTCTCCGATGTGGCCGCCCGCGCCCAGCAAGCCGGCTTCGACGGCATCCAGATCCATGCGGCGCACGGCTACCTGATCAACGCGTTTCTCACGCCGCACACCAACCGCCGCAAAGATGAGTACGGCGGTTCATTCGACAACCGCCTGCGCTTCCTGCTTGAGGTCTACCATGCCGTCCGCCAGCGGGTCGGGCAGGACTATCCTGTCATCTTGAAGATCAATGGCTCGGACGAACTCTCCCTGCGCAAGGGACTGAAACCGCCTGACATGGTGACGATCGCGCAGCGGATGGAAGCCGAAGGCGTTGATGCGGTCGAGATCTCCGCGGGGCACTATGAATCGGGGTTCGTGTTCGAACGGGGCCACTGGCGGCGTTTCTTTTCGACGGTGACGACGATTGGCGTGGGCAGGAATCTTCCCGCCTATCAGCGAATCCCTGTGCGTTTGCTGGCTCCCCTTCTCGATTGGGGACTCGGGCGGGTCGCGGGCTACAGCGAAGGTTTCAACCTGCGCTACTCCAAGCTCTTCAAGCAGGCGCTCAGAATCCCTGTGATCTGCGTGGGAGGCTTCATCCACCGCGAGGCGATGGAGCGTGCAATCGCCGACGGGGAGTGCGACATGGTCTCGGTCGCCCGCGCCCTGATCGCCGATCCCTTCCTCTACCGGCACATGCGGGAGGGCGTTCCGGGGCCGCAGTGCGACTTCTGCAACGCCTGTTACGCCCGCGCTGCCATGTGGCCCGTCGACTGCTACAACGAAAAGGTGCGCGCGGAGAGGGACCGCATGCTCAGCGCGGAGGCTGGATAGGCGTTGTGCGGTCTTCGCACCTCTGCTAGATTGCGCTCAGCGCGGAACAGGCCGATCACTGTTTCGCCCTCTTCAACGCGTAGCCCATGGGCTTCCACCCGCCGAAGGTCATCGTGGGCGACGCCCACCGCCACGGGGTCGAGGTGCTGCCGCGCTCTCGGTCACTCACGCTCAAAGAGGGGAAGTCTATGGCTAGCGAGCAGCTTCAGACGATCATTCAGATACTGCGGTCCCAGCCGGTACAGGAAGGGCTAACCTTCGAGGAGATGCGTGCCGACTTCGAGCAAGCGACATCCTTCTTCTCGGTACCAGCAGACGTTCGCTGCGAGGGGGTGGACGCCGGTGGAGTCCCAGCCGAGTGGATCATGGCCCCAGAGGCGACGGCTGAGCGCGTTATTCTCTACCTCCACGGCGGCAGCTACACCATCGGCTCGGTGAAGACGCACCGCGAACTGATCTCCCGCCTGTCGCGAGTCGCGGGGGCGCGTGCCCTCGCCATCAACTACCGCCTCGCCCCGGAGCATCCGTTCCCCGCTGCGGTGGAGGACGCCACGACTGCCTACCGCTGGCTGCTCGAAAATGGGGTGGAACCAGCTCGAATCGTCATCGCTGGCGACTCGGCCGGCGGGGGACTGACGGTGGCTGCGCTGGTGGCGCTGCGGGACGCGGGAGACGCTCTCCCGGCGGCCGGCGTCTGCCTCTCCCCATGGGTAGACCTGGAGGGAATAGGAGGGTCCATGACCGCAAAGGCGGAGGCCGACCCGATAGTGCAACGGGAGGGCTTGCTCGAGATGGCGAAGGCCTACCTGGGTGGTGCGAACCCCCGCACGCCTCTCGCGGCACCGCTGTACGCAGACCTGACCGGGCTTCCTCCGCTGCTGATCCACGTCGGCACTGCGGAGACGCTCCTCGATGACTCCATTCGCCTCGCCGAGCGCGCCAGGTCTGCCGGCGTGGATGTTGCCTTGGAGCCGTGGGAGGATATGATCCACGTCTGGCACATCTTCGCCTCGGTATTGCCGGAAGGGCAGCAGGCCCTTGATCGAATCGGTGGCTTCATCCGCGAGCGGGTGGCAGCGGCTGGCAGCCTGTGATGAAGAGGGGGCGCGGCGGGTAATCTCTCTTGCCCGACAGTTCGCTCAGCAGCTAGGAGCGCGCCGTGTTTGACATTACACACAGAGCGATACAGGCCAACGGCATCAGCGTCCACATCGCGGAGGCGGGCGATGGTCCGCTGGTGCTTCTGCTCCACGGGTTTCCGGAGCTGTGGTACTCCTGGCGCCATCAGCTTCCCGCGCTCGCGGCCGCTGGATACCATGCTGTGGCGCCGGACCTTCGCGGCTACGGCCGTACCGACGCGCCCGAAAGGGTCGAGGCCTACAGCATGCTGAACATGACGGCCGACGCCGTCGGTGTGCTTGACGCGCTCGGCGAGAAAACGGCCGTGATCGTCGGGCACGATTGGGGTTCTCCTATCGCCTGGCACTGCGCGCTTCTCTACCCTGACCGCTTTTCGGCCGTCGTGGCGCTCAGCGTTCCCTACGTACCGCGCTCGCCGATACCGCCTATCCAGCTCATGAAGCAGATGTTCGCCGGCAGGTTCTTCTACATCTTGTACTTTCAGGAGCCCGGCGTCGCCGAAGCGGAACTCGAGGCGGATGTCGGCAGAACGCTGCGCCTCGTGCTGTATGGGGCCTCGGGCGACGCACCGGCTGGTCTAGGGCTGTCACAGAAAGCGGGCGACGCGCGGTTCCTCGACGGGATGCCGGAGCCAGAAGAGCTACCATCGTGGCTCAAGCAGGGGGACCTCGACTACCTGGTTGCTGAATTCACGCGCACCGGCTTTCGGGGCGGGCTCAACCGCTACCGCAATATGGACCGCGACTGGGAGGAACTGCAGCATCTGGCCGACGCCAAAGTGCAGCAACCGGCGCTGTTCATCGCGGGCGACCGCGACACCGTACGCGGGTTCACGAGCGTGGACGCGATGAAGGCGAACGTGCCTAACCTACGAGGCGTGGTGATGCTTTCGGGCTGCGGCCACTGGACCCAGCAGGAGCGGCCGGAAGAGGTCAACGCGCAGCTCGTCAGCTTCCTTAGAGAGGTGTGCTAGCTCGCGATGGACCGGGGGGCCCAGCGCGCGACAAGGTTGCCCGTCCAGCCCGCGCGGGTGCCGGGACGAGATCGAGCGGCTACCTGTCCAGCCAGAAATCCTTGCTGAAGAGGGCCAGCGAACGCATCGCCGGGTCGTACCCCTTCACGTAGTCCCAGCGGCTGTTGTAGTCGTAGCTGCTGAACGTCTGCAGCATGGGCGGGTCCTTGGAGATGATGACCCGCTGCGCCTCCCTGACTAGGTCAGCCCGCTTGTCCAGGTCCAGCGTCCGGTCCGCCTGGTCGATGGCAGCGTCAACTCCCGTGTCAGAGAAGCCGTGCCAGTTGCCGTCTCCCAGCACGCCGTTGCTGTGGAAGAAGTGCAGGGCCGGACTGGGACTCTCGTAGGGCAGGTTGGGCGCAACCGTGAAGGTGAAGTCGCCCTTCTGGTAGCGATCGAAGTACCAGGCGGTGAGCGGGAGAGGCTGCAGCTCAAGCTCCACGCCGATAGCCTTCATTTGCTCGAGCAGGACAGTGATCTGGTCGGTCGTCCCTTGTCCCTCCGGGTGGACGGTGGGGAGCTTCAGCCCATCGCCGTAGCCTGCGGCCTGGAGGAGGCTCCTGGCCTCCTGGGGGTCGTAGGGCTGCAATTGCTTCACCTCTTCCTGGTCGAGGGCCCAGAAGTCCAGGCTCCAGGCCACCGGCCCGTTGGGCTTGCCCTCGCCGAAGGCGAGCTTGTCTATCAACTCCTGCCGGTTCAGACCGCGGGCGATGGCCCGGCGCACGCGCGGGTCCTTGAACGGCTCGCGGTCGGCGCGCATGCCCAGGGAGACGTAGGTAAGGGCCGGCGCCTGCTCAACGATGACGTGGTCAATTCTGCTCTCGATGTCTTCTGCCTCGCGGGTGTTGGCGGGCAGGTAGATGTCGATCTGCCGCGAAAGGAAGGCGGTGCGCCGTGCCGCCCGGTCCATGATGATGTGGAAGTCTATGCCGTCGATCCACGGCCTGGGGGCTGCCCAGAAGTTGACGTTGCGCGTGAGCGAGGCGATCTCCCCATCTCTGTACTGCTCCAGGAAGAAGGGGCCGGCCCCCGCACCCTGCGTGCGCAGGTCTGTCCCGGACTCGATCAGTTCCCTGGGGATGATGCAGCCCCCCACCGCTGAGCCCAGCGAGTCAAGCGTCCATGCGTACGGCTCCTTGGTCTTCACCACCAAGGTCCACGGGTCAGCCGCCGTGAAGCTCTCCACTTGCCGTCTTATGAAGACCCCGCCTGTGGAACCGGGCAGATCTTTAACCCGCTCCATCGTGGCCACGACGTCCTCCGCAGTGATCTCACGGTCGGGCACCAGGGGGCTATTTGGAGGCGTCCTTGCGCCCCTCCGGATGGAGAACCTGTACGTGAGCTCGTCCGGTTGCTCCATGGCCTCCGCCGTATCCCACAAGATCACGTCCGGCAGGGTGCCTGAGTAACGAAAGAGGTAGCCGTAGATCCATGAGACTATCGCCATCCCCGAGCCTACCGTGAGGTGAGGGTCGATGGAGATGAAGTTGGCATCGATGGCGAACTGGAGCCTGCCGCCGGGACGCGGCGTTTCCTCAGCAGCGGGACGCGTCGCCTGCCGCGCCTGCCCCTCTTCCTCTCCTCCTCCACAGCCGACTAGAGAAGCCCCCGCTGTCCCCGCCGCAAGCGCTGCGGCCCCTCTCAGGAAGGCCCGCCTCGGCCAGCGCCGATTTGCCATCCGCTGCCAGTAGCTTTCCAGCGCCATGATCATGTCCTTCCCGTCATGTCACGCTCTATCTCGTCGCCCCCCGCAGACGGGGGTCCAGTATGTCACGCAGCGCGTCGCCCAGGAAGTTGAACCCCAGCACGGTGAGGGCGATGGCCAGCCCCGGGAAGAACACCCACCAGGTGTGTACGGGGAAGTCGTTGCGCGCCAGGTTCACGTCGGTGCCCCAGGAAGGGTTCGGGGGCGGGATCCCCAACCCCAGGAAGCTCAGTCCGGCCTCCGCCAGGATCGCTCCGGCCAGCAGAGTAGTGGCGATGACGATCGCCAGGGGCGCGACGTTCGGCGCCAGGTGGCGAAAGAGGACGCGCACCGAGGAGGCCCCCGCGGCCTGTGCCGCCTCGATGTACTGGTTCTGCTTCTCGGCCAGCACCGCGCTGCGGATCACCCGCGATACCCCGGGGATGATGCCGACGCCGATAACAATGATGACGTTCCTGATGGAGGGCCCCAGCACCGAGATCATGATGAGCAGCAGGATCAGCCCCGGGAAGGCCATGATCGTGTCTCCGGCCCGCTGGATGAGATTGTCCACCCAGCCTCCGAGGTAACCAGACACCATACCGATGGTCGTTCCCACCAGTGTCCCCCCGATGACGGAAAGGAAGCCGACCGCCAGCGAGATGCGCGCCCCGAAGATGACCCGGCTCATGATATCGCGACCGAACTTGTCCGTGCCAAATGGATGCCCCCAGCTCGGGCCCTGGAAGGGGATACCCGCCGACTCGTTCTGCCCAAAGGGCGCGATGACCGGCGCCAGGCTGCCCACGACAACGAGCGTGAGGACGAGCAGCAGCCCGGCGAGCCCCAGAGGGTTGCGCAAGATGGGGAACAAGAGCTGTCGGCCCCACCCGCGCCGGGCTCGCCCCGCGATCTGCGCCTCTTCCAGCGGCCCTGGCCGTGCGACCTCCATTACCTCCTCCCCCTACCCGTACCGGATGCGCGGGTTAAGCCACGCGTACGTAATATCGATCATGAGGTTCATGAGCACCACCACCAGCGCCACGTACAGCGCCATCGTCTGCACCACCGCGAAGTCCTTGATGACGATGGACTGATAGATATAGTTCCCCAGCCCTCGCAACGTGAAGATCTGCTCGATGATGACCGTCCCTCCCAGGAGCACTGCGATCTGGATGCCCAGCACCGTCACCACCGGCACCAAAGAGTTGCGCAGGCCGTGGCGCCAGATCACCATGCGTTCCCGCAGGCCCTTTGCCCTGGCCGTCCGGATGTAGTCCTGGCGCAGCACCTCTAGCAGGGCAGAGCGGGTCAGCCGCATTATGCCCGAGGCGGCGGCAGTGCCCAGGATCAACCCCGGCGGCACAAACTGCCGCAGGTTTCCCCACGGGTCCCCGAAGAACCCGACCGTGTGCCCCAGGGGAGGCGAGTACCCCCACCACTGGTTGGGCAAAAGGAGCACCAGTGTGGCCACCCAGAAGACTGGCACTGAGAGACCAACGGTCGCTGCCACCCGCACGGCATAGTCTGTGAACGAGTTCCGGTAGAGAGCCGAGACGACACCGGCGGGTATCCCGATTGTCACTGTCACCAGCAGGGTGATGATCAGGAGTTCGGCGGTGACGGGCAAACGGGAGGTGAGTTCGCTGGCCACGGGCGTTCCGCTGATGGCAGACTCGCCCAGGTCGCCGCGGAGGACTTGCCCTATCCACTGGAAGTATTGCAGGTGGATCGGTTCGTTCAGGCCCAGGTGCTCCCGCATCTCCTCCACCTGCTCCTGAGAAGCCCCCTGACCAAGGGCTATCTCCGCGATATCCCCGGGCCCCAGCCGCAGCAGCCAGAAGACTCCCACCGATATGAGGGCAAGGACCAGGGCGCTGAGGAGGAGACGACGGGCGATGTAGGCTCTCATAGGGACAGCAAATCATCTCGGAGTTAGGCTGATTCTCCGTCACGCTCCAGGCAAAGTCAACGCAGGCTTGCGCTCTACACCGAGCGTCCTGACCGTTTCATTCGCTTAGGCGCAGGGACTCTACCGCGGCTTGGCTCAGCCAAAGGCGGATGATACCATGAGCACGTTTCGACGGTGCTTGTGTCCTGTCGATGCCTTCGGCAACAACCTGGAGATCAAGAGAGCTGGATAAGGAGGGCGACCATGCGCGACGCCGTAATCTGTAGCCCGGTACGCACGCCGGTGGGCCGTTATGGTGGCGCGCTCCGGGATGTGGACGCGGAAACGCTGGCGGCAACAGTCGTCAGCGCTGTCCTGGAGCGGACGAAGCTGGACCCGCGTGTAATCGATGACTGTGTCTTCGGACACTGCTACCCGAACGGTGAGACGCCTGCTGTTGGCCGTCTCGCCGCGCTGCACGCCGGGCTTCCGGTTGAAGTACCGGGCCTTCAGCTCGACCGCCGCTGTGGCTCCGGCCTCCAAGCGATCTGTCTTGCGGCCATGGAGGTCCAGACGGGTGTAGCCGATGTCGTGCTTGCCGGCGGGGTAG
>Ga0315277_10001175_pt1 | contig 38701 bp, 38 predicted proteins | sample YL17G05_15_MG_FD_203695 | JGI IMG/M metagenome (GOLD analysis project Ga0315277, IMG submission 203695) | Sediment microbial communities from Yellowstone Lake, YNP, Wyoming, USA - YL17G05_15 | ecosystem: Environmental > Aquatic > Freshwater > Lake > Sediment | place: USA: Wyoming | collected...
TAGAGCAACAGCTCGTATTCCAGGCCGAACAGCTCGCCGAGCCGCTCCTTGAGGAACACTTCCAACGCCTCCTTGTGCGGCAGCAACGCGTCCAGTGCCCGATACAGACGCTGTTCGTTGACCTTCTCCGCGGGCACGCCCAACAGTTCGGCCAACGCGCTTTGGGCGTAGAAATGCTCGGCGATGTGCAACTCGCTCGACGGGTTGCACAGCCGGCAGAGCACCAGCACCAGGGCCATCGACGACCAGGGGATTTTCTCCCGCCCCTGCGGGATCGTCTGCCCGAGGAACTCCTGCCATCCCAGCCGCCGCACCAGCTCCAGACCCAGCCACGGCCCGCCGAAGTCCCGGCAGTTCTCCACGCGGACCCGGGAGGCATCCACCTCCACCCACTGCGGCTGCACGTCGTCGAAAAGCCGCTTCTGCCGCGATCGCCCCCGGCCTTCGGCCGCCTCCTTCACGCCCAGCCGGCCACGCTCGTCAAGCTGCCCCAGGTAGGCCACCAGGCGCTGCCGCGGACCACGCTCGGTCCGATACGATTCCATCAGCGCCCAGTAGGCGTGCCGCTTGCCGTTCTTTCTGCGATAACACGGGCGAAGAAACATGCCCGCATTGTAGCCCCGACGAACCGCCCACCGAACGCCAAGGTCTTCACTACAACGCTCTGGCGACCCTTTGCCGAAGCATCAACCACCATGGCCAAACGACTTACGCCAAGAAACCCCCCCTTCGCGCCGGGGTCAAATAGGACAAGAATCTCGCGCTCAGACAGCCAACTGGCGAAGTTGGGCTAGCAGTCAAACAGCCTAACAGCCGCGCACCCGAGCGAGCGTCAGCATGGCGTCCGACTTAGCCGTGCCAATCGTACGTCCGCTCCAGCGCCTGGCGAAGAATGCCGGTAAGCTGGCCGAGGGTAATCGGCTTGGCGAGCACGGAAAAGGCCTGGGCCAATCTGGCCTGCTCGATCAACAGCTCGTCCAACTGGGCCGACAGCAAGATGCAGGGCAGCATCGCCCGGAACTGCTTCAAGAGCCGCAGAGTCTCCAGCCCGGTGAGCTTGGGCATGTGCATGTCCAGCAGGACCAAGTGGACCTCGCGGGTGCGGACGATCTTCAGGGCCTCCTCCCCATCGCCCGCCAGAATGGTCTTGAACCCCCTTGGCTCCAACCCCACCCGGAGTGTCTCCCGGAAGCCCCGGTCGTCGTCAGTTATGAGCAGCGATGGAGATTCGACCAACATGGCTCGGGCACCTGCTCTGGAAGGGGCACCAAAGGCCGGAGGTGCAAGTTAGATACCGTCTGCGCCCATTCTCGTGCACTTGTGGACCGAAATCGGCCGTAAGCACCGTCTACATACTATTTTACAATGCACGAAGGTTACTTGCTACAGAGAATCTGCGGTTTTTGGGTGGCCTGGGAGACGCCGTCCGACGGTCTGGTGGCTGCCATTTCGGCAGGAGAAGGCGGCATTTCGGATTTGGGATTTCGGATTTGGGATTTCGGATTTGGGATTTGGGATTTGGGATTTCGGATTTCGGATTTGGGATTTCGGATTGGCGGGATGGCTGTTGTCTTGGCTTCCGCGCGGATGTGTGGCCAAACCGACTGTGGATACAGCGTTTAGCGGGCGGGCTTGCCCACCGTTTCCCTCAGGGCACAGGCCTCGGCCAATTGGGGATCGGGGAAGCCGGGCAGTGCAGACTGGCGACCGTTGCAGTGCGCTTCTCCTGCCCAAGGCCGCATTCGCCACCGAGGCCGAGTTCAACGAGTTTGTGGAGACCGCCCAACGGTATCAGCGCCAGGCGACCGGTTGACGCCGATCCGCGGCGCCCGCTGCGCGCTTGTGCGGTCTGATCTCAGGGTGGCAATGAACTGCCACCCTGCATCGGCGCCCGTTTTCGGGGTGGCAATGAATTTCCACCCCCCATGCTTTACTGCCCACTGCCCACCGCCCACTGCCCACTGCCCGCTGCCAACTCACTTCTCCCAATCGTCAGTGCGAAACGGCGAGGCGGGCAGATCGGCCTGGTTGTAGAGGTTGCAGGTCGGATTGGAGGCCCAGGCGTAGCGGACCGCCACGGGGTCTTTGACCTCCGGGCTGGAGACCACCACGGCGGGACCTTCGATCTTCGCCTCGGCGCAGACGAACTTCCGATCTTCGCCCGCGACGGCAAAGCCCTTCAACTCCTCGGAACCTTTGGCCACCAGCCCGCCGCCGACGTGATCGAACTGCACGACGATCTTGCCGTCCCGCTTGCTCATCGACTTGTACAGCGGGCCGCAATGGACGATCTCCTTACCATAGGTCGTCCCCAGCGCCCAGAGGGCCAGGCGCTTGCCCACGTCCTGCTTGTTCTTCGGGTGGATGTCGTTGGCCTCGCCGACGTCGATCGTCACGGCCATGCCCGTGTGGGGGACCGCAAGCGTCTTGAGCATCTCGTTCTGCACGATCACCCAGCCGCTGGTCTCGACCGGCTGCTGCTGCGGCGCGCGGAAATTGGGCAACTGCACCCAAAGGAACGGGAAGTCGCCCTGGTTCCACACCTGCCGCCAGTTCTTGACCATCGTCCGCAGTTGCAGTCCGTACAGCCGCGACTCGTTGTCCCCCGCGTTGCTCTCGCCCTGGTACCAGATGGCGCCGCGCAGCGCGTAGGGCGCCAGCGGGGCGATCATGCCGTTGTAGAGGTTGGCGGGACGATTCGGGTTGAGGCGCGGATCGGCGGGTGGGCCTGGTTTGCGCGGCAGCGGCTGGCCGGCCGCCTCGGCCTGCTTCGCCTTCTCCTGCCACTCAGCAAGCTGCTTTTCATACTGCTGTTTGGCCGCCTGCGGATCGAACGCGGCCACCTGCCGGTCCCACGACTGGAGCAGGGGCTTCAGCTCCGGCAGGGCCTCTTGATCCGCCAGGCTGGTCCAGGCCTGGACGGGCGTGCCCCCCCACGAGGAATTGATCAGCCCGATCGGCACGTCCAGCTCCTGGTGGAGCGTGCGGCCGAAGAAGTAGGCGGTGGCCGAGAACCCGCCCACGGTCTCCGGGCTGCACACCTTCCACTGACCGCGGCAATCGTTTTGGGGCGTCTCGGCGGGCACGTGGGCCACGGTCATCATGCGGATGCCGGGATACTTTGCGGCGGCGATCTCGGCCTCGCGGTTGGCCGATCCGCCCACCGACATCTCCATGTTCGACTGGCCGGAGCAGAGCCAGACCTCGCCCAGCATCACGTCGGCGATCTCCAGCGCGTTGCTTCCCTGGACCTTCAACACGTGCGGTCCGCCGGCCGGGATGGCGTCGAGTTTGACCGCCCACTTACCGGCGGTGTCGGCAGTGGCGGTCTGGGTCTGGCCGGCCAGGGTGACGCTCACCTTCTCGCCCGGCTCGGCCCAACCCCAAACCGGCACGGCCACCTCGCGCTGCAAGACCATGTGATCGGCGAACACGCCGGGCAGCTTCACCTCCGCCGAGGCCGACGACCCGATGCAGACCAACAGCAACCACCCGGCGACAATCTTCGCAAGCAGATTCCGGCGCATTTTCGTGACTCCCAGGGACAGAGGTGCAGGATGAAGGACAGGCGGTCATCTTACCGAAGCCGTCGGCGGCACGCAACAAGCCGCAGGCCGCCGTACCGGCGGCCGCTAAACCCGGATTATTCATGGGCCGGGAAAGCCGCCGCAGTGTGCCACTGCTTCGCAGAAGCAGTGCAGTGCGTAACGGCCGTGCACTGCTTGCCCTACGGCAAGCAGTGGCACACCGCCACAAGTAATCCCGGCTAAACGGCGAAGCCGCCGCGGTCCTCAGCGGCCGTCGGCACGAAAGTACCTTCGTTTAGCGGCCGTCGGCACGACGGCCACGGTCCTCAATCACCAGCAGCAGCACCAGCACACCCAGACTACGTGCCATCCAACCCAGCAGGAAAACCCACTGGTAGTAACTCAGGGTCAGGTCGCCAAAGAAAGTGAACGTGTGGTTGCGATACCGATCGTACAACACCCCGCCGAGGATCGTGTTGGCGGCGTAACACAGCCCAGTCACGGTGAAATAGGTGGCGATGTAGGGCGTGTTGGACTCGCCCGGCGAGAGCTTCAGCATCAGGTTCGGCAGGCAGACGTTCAGGCCGGCGTAGGCGATCCACACCATCCACGCACCGACAAACCACCAGCGGTGATCGGGAGTGGAGAAGTAGTAGAACAACGGGCCCTGGGCCACCAGCAGCAGGCTGCCGAGCATCACCGGACGGTTCCCCAGCCGATCGGCCAGCCGTCCCATCCACGGGCTGATCGTCAACTGCCCGATGCACATCCCCGTCTGCGCGACGAGCAGGGCGACCGGGGCGACGGCGGCCAGCAGGAGTTTCGGGTACGAGAACTGCACCGACTGGGTCAATCCGTTGGAGAACGAGAACCAGCAACCGAACAGCAGCAGGCGGAGAAACCGCGTGTCGCGCAACGGCAGGAGCATCTCCCGCAGCGTCGCCCCCCGGCGCACACTGCGGCTGCCGGCCGCCGCGGGCATCAACGCCAGCGGCAGCAGGGCGGCGATGAAGTAGCCGCATCCCACCACTGCCGGAACGACGTAGGCAATCCACTGCCGCTCTGCCGGGTGCCAATAATGCCATCCCCAGACGAATGCCGCACAACACAGCGCGCCGGCCGCCTCGCCAAGCACCATCCAGCGCTCGCGCTGCCCGAGAAACCGCCCGCGGATCCGCAGCCGCACCAGGTCGGCCAGCCACGACCAGAGGGCCACCATGCCCACGTATTGCAGCAGGTGATACACGCACCACAGCAGCACCAGGGCCGCCAGCGATGCGCCGGGCGAAGGCAGCCACCCCGGTGCGGCGGCTGCCGGCAGGCTCAGCAACAGCAGGGTGCCGGCCAGAAACGCCCCCAGGCAGAAGCGTTTCCGGTCGACCAGCCGCCCGATCAAGGCCGGGGCGCCCAGCCGCAACAGCCCGACGACGTGGCGGGCGGCCAAGATCAGGGCGATGCCCAGCCCGATCCGCCCCGCGCCCAGGTCCAACGCCAGGTAGACCACCAACGTCGTGCCGGCCAGTCCGTTGCCGATCGCCCAGATGGCCCCGTTCCAATAGGCCAGCCGGCGGGCGCGGCGGCGCTGAAACACGGCGAGCGGTCTATCGGCGTCGGCGGCCATCGCCCAACAGGGTAAGGTGTTGTGGACTGGCTGGCAATGGACCGCCGCGGTGCCTCACCATAATCCGATCAACCGCACGGCGGCCACACCCGAGAGCGTGAGTGCCAGGACGTCGAAGAGCTTCTGCGGGATGTGCTCCAGGTCGAGCCGGCGTCGGAGGCATTCCAGTGCCAGCAGCCCCAGGACCGTCACCCCGATCACCGGTCGCAGCTCGTTCTGCCTGGCCATCCACCTACTTCTTGGCCATGGCCTCGGCGAGGATGGCGGCCGTGCTTTGGCGCATGATCCGCGGATCCACGGGCTCCCCGGCCAAAAGGGCCCGGCGGACCTCCTTACCGGAGATGAACAGCGGCTTCTCGCCGGGGTGATTCTCCATCAGGTCCACCCGGCCCAACGACTCGTAGAAGGCAGCAAAGCCGACCAACAGCGGGCGGATCTTCAGGTCGCCGGCCAGATGGTGGAAGATCTCCTGGGCGTCGAAATCGCCCCAGATGGGCGAGCCGTCGTGATAGGGCGCGTCGGCGTGCTTGCGCCCGATGATGACGTCGCTAAAGCCGAAGTTCTGGCGGTAGATGCCGTGCATCACCGCCTCCTTTGGCCCGCCGTAGAACATCTTGATGTCCAGGCCCAACAAGATCACGCGATCGGGGACCGACTCGCCGCGGGGGCCCCAGAGCCCCGGATCGCTGTCGCCTTCACCCAGCGAGCGGTTCTCGATCAGGGCCTCGTAGGTGTGCATCCGCACGTCGGCGTGGACGTCGTCGCCCTTGGTCTCGCCGATCAAGGGGTTCAAGCAGGCCCCGGCGTTGTGCCCGGCACGCAGCAGGGTCTCCAGGCCGTAGACCAGGGCGTACTCGTGGGCGCGGTGCAGGGGATTCCGCGTCTGGAAGGCCACCGCCCGCTGCCAGCCCTTCTCGGCCAGCAGCCGCCGCACCTCGCGGGGCGTGAGCACGTACTTGCCGAAGCGGGGATCCTTCGGCTGCGGCAAGACCCGAATCGCACCGCCCAGCAGGTGCGTCTTGTCGGCGTCGGCCACCAGGACCATGTCGCCGCCGGGATGATCCGTCCGCTCCGTGAGATAGACGCTGCGAAGATAATCGGTCTTGTCCCAGGGGTAGACGTCGCTGACTTGGAGCGTGGCGACGATTCGGCGGGCGGAGTCTACCAGGGCGACCTCTTGACCGGCCGACAACCGCCCGGCCAACTCGGCAGTCACCGGCAAGGCCAGCGGGATGGTCCAGGCGTAGAGCTTGCCCCGGTGTTCGATCACCGACTCCCGGAGCACCCGTTGGTAGGTGGCCGAATCCATCGGCCCGATCAACGGGCTGAGGCCCCCGTCGCCGAAGCGATAGACGGTCGAGAGGTCGGCGTCGGAAACCGGCACCTGGGCCAGGGTCTTGGCCCGGGCAAGGAAGTCGCCGACTTCGTCGGGGGGCACCGTGCGGAAAACCGGTTCCCTCAAACCACCGTGAGGGGGCACAGGCAACGTCATCAGGAAGTCCTTCCAGTGTCTGCGGAAATCGCCAGCTAGATCGCAAAGGGCTGTAGTATAGAGAGGCAGAAAACGGAATTCAACCGCTCTGCCGACGCAGCCCGTGCCGGCGCACAGAACCCACTTCACGCGGTCGGGCAGACTCAGAGCTTGTCCCCAGAACCGAGAATCGGGGTGGCTGGCGGTCGGCCGGAGGCCGCCCCCAGCCGCAACACTCCGGGGGCTCGCTGCGCTCGACCCCGGCCACCCGGATGTTCCATGCGGCTCTGGGATAAGCTCTCAGATGTAGTACATCTTGTCGTTCTGCCCCTTGGCGCGCTCGATGAGCTCGGCCAGGGTGATGCCCTCGAGCATCTCGCGCTGGACGGCTTCGACCTCTTGCCAGGCCTGGACGAGGACCTTGACGGCGGGTGAGTCGGGCGATGCGCTGGTGGCCGACACGCCACCCTCCGCCGCGCTGTTGACCACGCCCATCACCTGGCCCAGCGAGACGCTCTCCGGCGGCTTGATCAGGCGATATCCTCCGCCCGCTCCCCGGACGCTGGCCACCAGCCCGGCCCCCTTGAGCTGCAACAGGATCTGGACCAGGAATCGCGGCGGCACGTTGTGTCGCTCGGCGATCCGTCGAATGCGGACCGGCTCGCCCGACCCGTAGTGCGCGGCCAGTTCCAACATCGCGATACACGCATACTCGGTCTTGGCCGAAACTTTCATGCGGCTTCCTCTTGCCGTTAGCGCCCCCACCAATCATACACAATCCTACTCATGTTTACAAACAAGGCCAGCTATTCTGGCCGCCTTCCGCGTGCTGGCTATCCCAGGGCTCTACATCCTCCGTGCCGCACGATGCCCATCCTACGGACTACAGACCGCGCGATACTTGACCGTCGCCCCCCCAGCCGGCACGATATGGGGCAGGCGGCGCGTTGTCCCAAAGCGAACTCTCAAACACGGCGAGCAGGCTCTGCACATCATGGCTGAAAAGGCGTACCTGGCAATCGACATGGGTGCTTCCAGCGGCCGGCACGTGGTGGGGCTCTTCGACGGCCAACGGTTGAGGCTGGAGGAGGTCTACCGCTTTGAAAACGGCGCCGTCGAGGCGGACGGCAGCCTCTACTGGGACCTGTTGAGGCTCTGGACGCACGTCCGGGAGGGGCTGCGGGCGGCCGGCACCCAATCGGGGGGACGAATCGCCGGCGTGGGCGTCGACACCTGGGGCGTCGACTACGGTCTGCTGGCCCGCGGCGACCAACTGCTGGGCAACCCCTACCACTATCGCGACGGACGGACCAACAACATCCTCGAAAAGGCCTTCGCCATCGTCCCCCGCGAGGAGATCTTCCGGCACACTGGCCTGCAATTCATGCAGTTCAACACCCTCTATCAACTCCTGGCGATGAAACTCTCCGGCTCACCCCTGCTGGAGTCCGCCGAAACCCTGCTGATGATCCCCGACCTGTTCCACTGGCTGCTGACCGGCGTGAAGTGCAACGAGATGACCGAGGCCAGCACCAGCCAGTTCTACAACCCCGTCAGCGGCCGATGGGCCGCCGAGCTGCTCGGGAAGTTCGGACTGCCCACCAACATCCTAGGTAGGATCGAACAGCCGGGCACAAACCTCGGGCCCTTGCGGCCGAACCTGATCGCAGAGAGCGGGCTCAAGGCGGCCGACGTCATCCTGCCCGGCTCCCACGATACGGCCAGCGCCGTGATGGCCGTGCCGGCTGCCAGCCGGCCCGGAGAGCCGCCCGATTGGTGCTACGTCAGCCTGGGAACCTGGGCCCTGATGGGGATCGAATCGCCGCAGCCGCTGATCAGCGACAAGGTACTGAAGCTCAACTTCACCAACGAAGGGGGCGTGGGCAACACCATTCGGCTGCTGAAAAACATCACCGGCATGTGGCTCGTGCAGGAGTGCCGCCGCACCTGGAACCAGGCGGGCAGGGACTGGCACTGGGAGGACCTCAACCGACTCTCGGCGGCCGCCAAGCCGCTGGTCTCATTCATCAACCCCGATGCGCCGGTCTTCCTCGCCCCCGACGACATGCCCCAGGCGATCCGGCAGTTCTGCCGGGACACCGGGCAGGCAGTCCCCGAGGACGAAGGCGCCGTGCTCCGCTGCGCGCTGGAGAGCATCGCCATGAAGTCCCGCCAGGTGTTCGGTTGGTGCGAGGAGCTGGCTGGCCGGCGGATCGAGACGATCCACATCGTTGGCGGGGGCGTTCAAAACCGCCAGCTCTGCCAAGCCGCGGCCGACGCCTGCGGCCGCCCCGTGGTGGCCGGCCCGATCGAGGCCACCGCCACGGGCAACTTGATGATGCAGGCGGTGGCCACCGGCGAGGTCGGCTCGATCGCCGAAGCCCGCGAAGTGATCCGCCGCAGCTTCCCATTCGAGCAGTACGAGCCGCGAAACACGGCGGCTTGGGAGGAGGGGTATGAGAGGTTCTTAGGTGTGGTGTGAGGAGCGGGCAGTCGGCGGCGGGCAGTAGGCAGTGGGCAGTGGGCAGTGAGTAGGAGGCAATAGGCACCAGCGGGACGCAAGGGGTGGGGTCGACCGGTGAGGGGAATCTGACGATGGGCGGAAAGAACTACAGGGACCTGATCGTCTGGCAAAAGGCCATGGACTTCGTTGAAAAGGTCTATCACGCCACCAGGGGCTTCCCCAAGGAGGAAATCTACGGTCTGACCAGTCAGGTACGACGTGCTGCCGTTTCGGTCCCATCGAATATCGCCGAGGGAGAAGGCCGGCATTCCGCAGGTGACTTTCAGAGGTTTCTCTCAATGGCGTACGGCTCGCTGCGAGAGGTCGAGACCCAGATTCTCATCGCCGAGCGGTTGCACTATCTTCCCGCAGAAAAGGTGTCGGACCTGATGGGCGCTGCTGGAGAAATCGGCCGCCTCCTCAACGGCCTGATGACATCTCTTTCACGCAGGAGGTAACTGCCTACTGCCCACTGCCTACTGCCCACTGCCCACTATCCACTTACTCCAAGGAGCATAATCATGATCAACGTCGGCATCGCAGGCATCGGTTTCATGGGCATGATCCATTACCTGGCCTATCAGAAGGTCGCCGGGGCCAAGGTCCGCGCGCTCTGCGAACAGGAGAAGAAACGGCTGGCCGGCGACTGGCGGGACATCAAGGGCAACTTCGGCCCCCGGGGGACGATGATGGACTTAAGCGGCCTCGACTGCTACCCGGAGCTGGACCGGCTGATCGCCGATCCGAACCTGGATCTGATCGACGTCTGCCTGCCCCCGTCGCTGCACGCCAGGGTGGCCATCGCGGCCCTGAAGGCGGGCAAGCACGTGTTCTGCGAGAAGCCGATCGCCTTGAACCCGGCCGACGCCAAGCGGATGGTCGATACCGCCCGGAAGGCCGGCAGACAGTTGATGATCGGCCAGGTGCTCCCCTTCTTCCCGGAGTATAAGTTCGCCTACGAGGCGATCACTTCCGGCAAGTACGGTAAGCTGCTGGGCGGGCATTTCCGGCGGATCATCTCCGACCCCTTGTGGATCCCCGACTTCTACAACCCCAGTACGGTGGGCGGCCCGATGATCGACCTGCACGTCCACGATGCCCATTTCATCCGCCTGGTCTGCGGCATGCCGACCTGGGTGCAGAGCGTCGGTTCCATGCGCGGCGAGGTGGTCGAGCGGTTCAGCACGCAGTTCCGTTTCGCCGACCAGGACCTGGTGGTGACCGCCGCCAGCGGCGTGATCAACCAGCAGGGCCGCCCGTTCGTCCACGGCTACGAGATTTACCTCGAGCGGGCCACGCTGCTGTTCGACAGCGGCGGTGTGATCAAGGAGCCGGCCGGCGCGGTGCCGCTGAGCGTGTTGACCGACGACGGCAAGGTGCAGCGGCCGAAGCTCCGCGCCGGAGACGCCTTCGCCGACGAGCTGAAGGAGGTGATCCGCTCGGTCCGCGGCAACACCCCCTCGAAGCTCCTGGCCGGCGAGCTGGCCCGCGACGCGGTGGTGCTCTGCGAGAAGCAGACCCAATCGGTGCAGCGCAGTCGCCCGGTGAAGGTGTAGCCCTCTGCCCTTGAGTCTGACAGGTAAGACGCCGCGCCCTGTTATGGTGTGCATAGCCCCTACGGGATGTATCCGAAGAGGATCAATAAAGCGAGGCACAAATCCGCGGCGAAGAGCGAAGCGAAGAGAATCCACGCTATGATACGGCCTGTGAGTGGTGCAAGTACCGTTCGAGGCACGCTCTGCTCGAACTCCTCCAAGTCCCTCACTTTCTTCCGAACTGCGAACCGATACTCTTGATCGCGCATGAACAGGAAGAAGACAAGCAGGCTCAGAATCGCTCCAAGGGCAATCAGCCCAAGCGACACTGGTTTATGCCCCCTGATCGCATAAGCGGCACCTAGCACGCCAAGTTGCGTAATGCCGAGCGTCTGCAGACGCCCCCATTGCAGGCTATCCTGGTGCAGATAGTAGGAGAGCCAGTCGGGTTCCGATTGCTTTTCATTATCGTTGTGTTGCTCAGTCACGATAGGTCCTTTCTCCTCTTGCACATCGTTTGCCATGGCCGCGATCAGCGCGTCTCTCGCGCGCACTACATCCTCCGGATCCGCGGGGCGCGCATTCCTGGGAAGCGCCGTCTCTTGGAAAACCAGATGCGAGTACTTTCTATACGCCTCCTTCACACGGGCCGAACCGAGAAGCTTGAGGCGATGTGAGGCGCGGATTCGCCGTGCCTGCAACTCAACCGGCGGGTTTTCGCCCCCTGACGTGCTCATTGTGATGGCAAGCTCGTTCTCCAAAACAAGGTCGACAATATCCAGGTACAGGTCAAGGCGCAATTGATCTCGTTTCGCGCGCCGTTCGCGTTGCTCAATGAGTCTCTGGGTCAAGAACGCCACGATGGCCGCAGCGAACAGGCTGCCGAGAAGAACGCTGAGGATGGTGTTCAGCCCACTCATCGTTCGATCACCCGTGCGAGCAAACCCTCGCAGGCCAGACTCGGCGGCGAGCAAGAGAGTCGATCCGGTTAGTTTGCACAATGTGGCCTAGGATGTCAAGGGCACCCCGTCGCACGGCTGTCTTTCTCAGTGCCTAACACATCGGCGCGCTACCGAAAAAGGCCCCTAACGATTCCACGATCCGCGAAAAGCTGCAAGCTTTTGGCGCCGCGCAGTCCTGTAAAACCGGGGAATCGGAGAAACCCAATCAACAGAGCGCGCACAGCCACGACGTAGCTACCGTCGTCCTGATACTTGCGTAGTTATTGCTCTTTGCACACGGTGCAAGTCCTTTCCGTCCCAAACGAGGTATTGCGGAGCGCCACAGTGACGGTGACCCGGCATATTCTGTATCCGCCCTAGACACACGGCTGGCTTGTCTTCTCGAAACGGTCGCCGGAGGACCTTCGAGGGAGTACACGGATGATCGCGAGTGGACGGCTAGCTCCTCAAGATGTAGATCCCCGCCGGTTATGCCGGTTGTGCGTTTGGCGCGACGGCTGAGGGCGCCCTCCGCATCATCCGCTTACCCCGCATTAGCGCGCGCACGCGGCGCAAGCGGCGCAAATCTCTTTTGCGTTGCCGCCGGGCCTGTTCGTTGTGATGCGAGCAGGCGCGAGCCAGATGTGCGGGTTGTACAAGCTGGCATCGCGAGAATCGGCGTGCGCTTTTTGACCGACGGCAAAACGTGTTCTATATTCTATACTAAGCTGGCCGGGATACTGGACCCGTCTCTCGGCCCGCACCCAAGGATCATGCCCGAGCCACGTCGCGCCCCCGGAGCCGGCCCCGCGCGGCGCACCCACCTACGGCGGACGACACCATGCGACGAAGGGTCCTCTCTTCCGGCTGCCGCGTTTTTCTGGCCGCGTTGGCGATTCTGGCTGTTGCCCCGGCACGTGCTCAACAAGCGACCACCATCGCCATTTCGACCGGCACGAACGAGGTCGCCAACCTGCTGCGGCGGGGCGATGAGCTGGAGGCCGGGCGGCGCTGGGGCGAGGCGCTGACGCATTTTGAAGACGCGATGCGGCTGTTTCCAGGCGAGGCCAGCCTCCAGCAGCGCTTCGAGATCGCCCGGCTGCATTACGACCTCCAACGCCGGTATGCCGACGGCAGTTTTCTCGGCGGGGTGGCCAACCTGCCGCCCGACGAGGCGCTCGACCTGTACGCCCAGGTGCTGCTGAAGATCCAGGCCCATTACGTGGAGGCTCCCCGTTGGCGGGAATTGGTCGAACACGGCACCAGCAACCTGGAAATTGCCCTGAAGGAGCCGGCGTTCGCCCAGCGGAACCTGCCCGAGCGGCACCCAGAGGGTACCCGGCCGGCGGCAGGCGAGTTCTGTTCCAGGCTCCGCCGGATGTTGGATTCGCAGGTGATCGATTCGCGCGGCGACGCCCGCGAGGCCGTGGCCGCGGCTGCCCGATTGGCCCAGGCTGAGCTGGAGATCCCCACCACCGCCGTGGTGCTGGAATACCTCTGTGGGGCGACCAACGCCTTGGACCCCTACTCGGCCTACCTCACGCCGGATCAACTCAACGAGGTCTACGCGCAGATCGAGGGCAACTTCGTCGGGCTGGGGATCGAGCTGAAGGCGCAGGAGGGCGACCTGTCGATCGTACGTGTGATCCCCGGAAGTCCGGCCGAGCAGGGCGGGATCCGCCCCGGCGATCAGATCGTCTCGATTGACGGCCGACCGACCGAGCGTCTCTCCACCGAAGAGGCGGCCAACCTGCTGCAAGGCGAAGCGGGTAGCGTGGTCACGCTGGCGGTGAGCACGCCGCCGCACCCGGAGGGTACCCGGCCGCGGCAGGTCAGCATCCGCCGGCGCCGCGTGGACGTGCCCAGCATCGACGGCGTCCGCATCCTGGATCGCCAGTACGGGATCGGCTACCTGCGGCTGGTCTGCTTCCAGAAGACGACCAGCCGCGACCTGGAGGCTGCCCTCTGGAAACTGCACCGCGAGGGGATGAAAAGCCTGATCATCGATCTCTGCCGCAACCCGGGCGGATTGCTGATCACGGCGGTCGAGGTGGCCGACAAGTTCATCCAGCGCGGCGTGATCGTCTCAACCCGCGGACGAAGCGCCCAGGAGGATTTCACCTATTCGGCCCATGCCGAAGGGACCTGGCGGGTGCCCTTGGTGCTGATGATCGACCGGGACACGGCCAGCGCGGCCGAGATCTTCGCCGGGGCCATCCGCGAGCATCACCGCGGGACCATCGTAGGGGTCCGCTCCTACGGCAAGGGATCGGTCCAGGGGATTTTCCCGTTGAGCCTCGGCGGCACGGGGGTGCGGCTGACCACCGCCAAGTTCTATTCTCCCTCAGGCCGCCCCTACAGTCGGGTCGGCGTGGAGCCGGACGTGCTGGTCCGTCTTGCCGCCCGGCCGATCGAGGGCTCGGTCACCGTGCCCTCGGCCGAGGACGACGCCATGTTGGCCGCTGCCCTGCAAGCGGCCCGAAGGATCGGCACGCCAGAGCAGGCCCGTAATCTCCGCTAGCGGAAAAGGCCCGGCCCGCGTGCCCCCGCCACGTGCGGGTGTGGCCTCAAACGGATTGACTCTTCCCGGGAGAGGTCGTAGCATGACGATGGAGGCGTGCAATGCGCAAGCTCCGTGTCTATCTCGACACATCGGTATTCGGCGGTGTGTGCGACGAGGAATTCGCCGGCGCCAGTGATCGCTTCTTTCAGGCTGTTTTGGCCGGCAAGTACACTGTGGTGTTCTCAGAGGAGACGGTGCGCGAACTTGGCGATGCTCCGCAGGCCGTGAAGAGCTTGCTCGACCGGATCCCGGCGGATTGTATGGAGCGCGTTGCCATGGGCTTTGAAGTTGAAGCCTTAGCCCAAGCCTATGTATCGGCTGGAGTGGTGAGCCAGGGTAATCAGAGCGATGCGCTCCACGTGGCTGCCGCCACGGTGGCCCGGGCGGACCTGATCTTGAGCTGGAATTTCAGGCACATCGTCAACTACAGCCGGATTCGGGGATACAACGGCGTCAACGCCCTGAACGGCTACCCGCCGATCGAGATACACAGCCCACTGGAGATCGAACATGGGGACGAAGGCGAAGACGTTTGACTGCGTGGAGATGAAGCATCGCGCGCAGGAGAAGCTGCGGGCCGAATACGAAGCCCGCCGCGAAGAGTTCAGCTCATATTCGGACTTCTTGGCCGCGACGATCAACGAAGATCCTTGGCAGCGGCAGTTGTGGCAAAAGATCTCGCCTCCTGCCGAAGGACAGGCTGCCGGGATGCAGAGAACGCCATAGGCCCGGAAACGACGGAACTAGGATCGTTAGCCGCTGAAAGACGAGCGTGGCCTATGCTCGACGCTGGCGGGCTATCCGGAGCGTGGGGCTACTCGCCGAGTCCCGGATGGTCCCGGTCGACATGACGCGTGTGCCGGCATAGTCAAGCCGGGAAAGTCTCCGAAATCCCACCCCCCCGGGGAGTGGCGAGAGATGTCCGACGGTCGCGGTCGGCGGCTGGGGTATAGTCCCCATCGCCCGCGCCCAGGAGAGCTTTTCGCCCACTGGGCATCCGGGAGGCATGATCCGCCGCCAAGTCGCCAGTGGCCGCGGGGGACACCCGGTTGACGACCTGCGGAATACTTGTTACTTTGCGGAAAAGGGGTTCGTTTCGCGGTCCGTGTAGTCCTCAGCAGAGGGGTGAATCGACCATGTGTTATCAAGTTCTCCGCATTGGCGTCATCGTTGGTTGTGTTGCTGTCCTGGGGGGCTGGGGTTGTTCGCGGGGGCCTACCCGAGTCAAACCCCCGGGAATCGACGCGGCGGAAGCCGGCCGACTGGCACTCAAGGAGTACGATACCAACGGCGACGGCGTGATCGATGCCGCGGAACTGAACAAGGCCCCGGCGCTGAAGGCCTCCATCAAGAACCTGGACGCCAGTAAGGACGGTAATAAGGACGGTAAAGTCAGCGGGCAGGAGATCACCGCCCGGATCGAGAACTGGCAAGAGCAAAAGGTCGGCAGGATGTCGCTGATGGTCAAGGTGACCCGCCGTGGCCAGCCGCTGCCGGGGGCCACCGTGAGATTCGTACACGAGAAGTTCCTCGGCGACGAAGTCCAGGACGCCGAGGGAGTGACCGACGCCGAGGGGTACGCCAACCTCAACGCGCCGCCGGACCCCAATCAGCCAAACTTGCCGGGCATGCACTGCGGCCTGTACCGCGTCGAGATCACCAAGCAAGGCGACAAGATCCCGGCCATGTACAACACGCAGACGATTTTCGGCCAGGAAGTATCGAACGACGCGGCCGGCATCCAGGAAGGCATTAAGTTCGACCTGAAATACTGAGGTCGCCCGGCGAGCAGCTAACCACGGCGCTACCCGCGCTTCTCGAATCGCCAGACGTCCAACACGCGAACAATGCGATCCTCTGGGAGGATTTCGAAGGTCACCCCCAGCGGAAGCACCAGCAGGATACGCCGGCCACGGGGTCGCGACTCGCCTTGTTCAGCCGGGGAGAATCGCAACCTGGAGTCGATCTCTCGGGCGGCTTCCGTCACCTCGCGGCGCTGTGCAGCATTCAGCCAGAGTTCCGCGAGTTCCTGCTCGGCTGCGGGAACCCAAACCACGGTGTAGCTCATCCCTGATTCTGCAGATGCTCGATGATCTCGGCCAAGGAGCGTCCGCCTCCCTGCTGGCTGCGGCGCCGCAGTTCCTGGTCACTAGTGGGCGACTGAGTGCCTTCGTAGACGGCCCGATCCACGGCCGGCATGAAGTAGCCCAAAACGCGGCCTGACTCGTCGCAAAACTCCAGCCGCGAGTCGAAGTTGTGCAGCTTGGCCCGCAAGGTGTCGTCTACGGTAACCTTCATCATCGAACTACCCCTGAAGGGGTGTTGAGGCGTCAACTGCCGAGGCGAGCGAACGACACCGGTAATCTCCGCATAAGACCCTCAACCTATTCTACCACGCGGGCAGTTTTGCGTTAAGCGCGAAACATCGTCGGCCAGCGGGATTGCCGTGACTCTCGGGGTCACGCTGGCACGCTCGTTAACCCTGATCCAGCGCAGCCGCAACCGCACGGTGGGCAAGCCCTCCCGCTAAACGCCTGAAAACACAGCAGTTACGCGCGTCTTCAGCCAAACACTCGGCGTCGTTACTTAGTGGATGCCGCCGGCGCTGGACAGTTGCTTGACCAGGTCGCCGATCACCGCCTTCGCGTCGCCGAACAGCATCCAGGTCTTGTCCTGAAAGTACAGTTCGTTGTCGATGCCCGCAAAGCCCGGATTCTTGCTCCGCTTGATGGCGAACACCGTCTTGGCCTTGTCGGCGTCGATGATGGGCATGCCGTAGATCGGGCTGGACTTGTCGTAGCGAGCTGCCGGGTTGACGACGTCGTTGGCGCCGACCACCAGTGCCACGTCGCAGCGGGGCATGTCCGCATTGATGTCGCTCATCTCCACCAGGTCGGTGTAGGGGATCTCCGCCTCGGCGAGCAAGACGTTCATGTGGCCGGGCATGCGGCCGGCCACGGGATGGACGGCGAACCTGGTCGTGATCCCCCGCTTGGTGAGCTGGTCGTACAGTTCGCGGACCTTGTGCTGGGCCTGGGCAACGGCCATGCCGTACCCCGGGATGATGACCACCAGTCCCGCCTGCTCGAGCATCTGGGCCGCGCTCTCGACCGTGTCCGACTTGTAGACCTTCTCACCCACGTCGACCTTGGCGGCCGTCACCTTTCCGAAGGCCCCGAACATCACGTTGACGAACGAGCGGTTCATCGCCCGGCACATGATGATCGACAGGATCAGACCGCTGGAGCCGTCCAGCGCGCCGGCGGTGATCAGCAGCCTGTTGTCCAGCACGAAGCCCATGGCCACCGCCGACAGGCCCGCGTAGGCGTTCAGTATCGAGATGACCGTGGGCATGTCGGCGCCGCCGATGGGAATGATCAGCAGCACGCCGAAGGCCAGGGCCAAGACGATGACGATCGGGAATACCGCGCCGGACCACCATTCGGTCGGAAAGACGATCAGCAGCACGCCCAACAGCAATGCCAGCGCCAACAGGCCGATGTTGCTGACGTTCTGGAAGCGATAGGTCACCGGCCGCTGCGGAATCCACTTGATCTCCTGGAGCTTGCCGGCCGCCATCAAGCTGCCTGTGAAGGTCAGGTAGCCGAGAATGATCTCCGCGATGATGGCGGTCGTGTGTAACGTGTCCAGCTTTTCCGGCTCGTGGGTCAGCCACAAGTAGAACTCCGCGGTGCCGACCAGTCCGGCGGCCAGGCCGCCAAAGGCGTGGGAGAGCGCGGTCCGCTGGGGGACGGCCGTGAGCGGCACGCGGGAGAGCGGGACCCCCACGATGAACCCGGCGAGGATCGCCAGCACGATCCACCCATGGTAAACCCCCTCACCCCAGCAATCTACCTGGAGTTGAATCCACGTGGCCAGCACCGCAACGCTCATGGCTGCCACGCCCGCAAATACCGCCCGGCGGGCGGTCTTCGGGTCGTTCATCCAGTGGAGTGAGAGAATGAAGAGCATCGTCGCCACGATGTAGGCAAGTTGCACAAGGAAGTCCATCATCGCTTCCCTCCTGCACCGGGCGTCTTGAACATCTTCAACATGCGGTCGGTGATCAGGAAGCCGCTGACGATGTTGGTCATCGAGGCAAACAGCGCCACTACGCCGAGCATGCGGATCACCGGCGGATGACCAGGGTTGCCCGCGACCATAATGGAACCGACCACCGCGATGGCTGAGATCGCGTTGGTCAGCGACATCAGGGGTGTGTGCAGCAGCCGCGACACGCGACGGATCACGCCGATGCCGATGAAGGTGGCCAGCACGAACACGAACAGCATCGACCAGTTGTCGGGTGCCTTCTTCGCTGGCTCGCCCGCAGCCTCGCCTGCTGAGTCACCCTCATGGCCGTCGGCGGGCGCGGCGGCCAGGTCCGCCTTTGCCGCCGGCGGACCCGCGCTGCCCTGCTCCGCAGCGGTAGGATCGGTGTGTTGGGTCGGCGTCTCGAACGCCGCCGCACCGATCGCCGCCCAGACGATCAGCCCCGCAATCAGACCGCAGACGGCAAGTGGGCCTGCCGCTGCCTTCAAGAGGACAATAGGTTGCTTCACGCGTCTACCTCCCGAACATTCATTGCTGCTAAGTGAACCCGTATCGGATCGTAGGCGGCACACTCCGTGTGCCGCAGCCCCGCACACGGAGTGTGCGGAATACATTGCGGGCGGCAATGAACTGCCGCCCCCTCGTCGCTCGTTGTTCGGTGGGCGACAGTGAACCGCCGCCCCCTCGCCCCTCACCCCTCACCCCTCGTCCCCGGCCCCTCGCCCAACAGCGGGCAGACGCTCGGGTGGACGACCTTGCCGTCGCGGGCAACCAGCGTGCCCCGGGTGATCTCATCCTCCAGGTCGAGCTTCAACTGCCCGTCTTGGACCAGGTGGAACAGGAAGGTTGAGATGTTCTTGGCGTACATCTGGCTGGCGTGATAGGGCACCTCGGCCGGCAGGTTCGCCGGCCCCAGGATCGTCACGCCCTTCTCGACCACCGTTTCTCCCGGCCGGGTCAGCTCGCAGTTGCCGCCCCGTTCGGCCGCCAGGTCTACGATCACCGAGCCGAGCGCCATGCCGGCCACCATCTCGGCAGTCACCAGTGTGGGGGCTTTTTTGCCGGGCACTGCGGCGGTGGTGATCACCACGTCGCTCTCGGCTACCACCCGCGCAATCATCTCCCGCTGTTTTCGCAGAAACTCCTCGCCCATCTCCTTGGCGTATCCGCCCTTGTCTTCGGCTTCTCCCGTGTCGAGCTCCAACTGGACGAACTTCGCGCCCAGGCTTTGGACCTGCTCCTTGACGGCCGGCCGGATGTCGTTGGCCGAGACCATGGCTCCCAGCCGTCGCGCGGTGGCAATGGCCTGCAAACCCGCCACCCCGACTCCCATCACGAACACCTTGGCCGGGGTGATCGTGCCGGCGGCGGTCATCAGCATGGGGAACATCTTAGGCAGGTGCGTGGCCCCCAGCAGCACCGCCCGATAACCCGCCACTGTGGCCATTGACGAGAGCACGTCCATACTCTGGGCACGGGTGATACGCGGGAGGAGCTCCAGGGCGAACAAGGTCACTCCCCGAGCGGCAACCTGCTGGGCCGCCTGGGGGGTCCCCAGGGGATCGCACATCCCGATGACGACCTGACCCTGGCGGAACCGGCCCAGATCGGCCTGTCCTGCCTCCGGGTTCGCCCCGGCGGCGCGGACCTGGAGGATCACGTCGGCCGTAAACAACTCAGCCCGATCCTGGGCGATTTTGGCCCCTTTTTCGGTGTACTGGGCGTCGGAGAAGCCGGCCCGCTGGCCTGCGGAACTCTGTACCACCACCTCCAGCCCCGCCTTCTTCAGTGCCGGGACGGAGGCCGGGATCAACGCCACGCGCGTCTCTCCGGGGAAACTCTCTTGGGGAACTGCAACAATCATGGCCTGGCAAACTGTCTGAGGTCCGTGGCAAGTTCACTCGATCGACCCCCCGTCTCGGCCGCAACGTCCGGCCGGGGCGTCGTTGTGCGTAGATTATGCTGAAAGACGCTCGGGATGCAAATCCCGCTGTCGGGTGGCACCTCGGGAATACGGTTCTTCGCCGCGTCGGGACCGTCTTTGCCAGGTTTTCCTGGCGGATGCGGTGGTGCCTGGGGTCGAGCGAAGCAAGCCCCCAGATGACCCTGCTGGGGGCAGCCTACGGCTGACCACCAGCCACCCACCTCTCCGCCGGAAAAACTTGTCGCACGTCGGGGCCGGGATGCCTTGTCTGGGCTTGCGGCTCCGGGTAGACTATTGGTTTTCGATGCTCTTGCGGGGTGAGTAGAATGGCTGTGACCAAGACCTACATGGCCAAGCCGGCCGAAATCGAGCCGAAGTGGTGGCTGGTCGACGCCACCGACAAGGTGGTCGGCCGGTTGGCCAGCGACATCGCGGTGCTCCTGATGGGCAAGCATCGCCCCACGTACACGCCCCACGTCGACACCGGCGATTTCGTGGTGGTGATCAACGCCGACAAGGTGGTCCTGTCGGGCAAAAAGTGGGGGCAGAAACAGTACACCTGGTACACCGGCTATCCGGGCCTGAAAAAGGAGACCGCCGCCCGGCGGATGCGACGCAAGCCGGAGCTGATTCTCCGCGAGGCGGTCCGCCGGATGCTGCCCAAGAACAGGCTGGCCGTGAAGATGCTCTCGAAGCTGAAGGTCTACACCGGCGATCAGCATCCCCACCAGGCCCAGCAACCGGAACTGAAGGAACTCGGGGTAAAGATGGGGCGAAAGGTGTAGGAGGCGACTCCTGTCGCCGACTGGAGTCGGCTCTTACAACGCGAGCCAAAGTCACCGACGAAGGATACCCATGGCAACATCCGCGAAGAACGATATTCTGGGAACAGGGCGGCGGAAGAGTTCGGTCGCCCGGGTCCGCGTCCGGCCGGGGGCGGGCAACGTCACCGTCAACCAGCGTCCCCTGGACGACTACTTCTACAACGAGCAACATCGCAAGGCCGTCCTGGCCCCCCTGGTCCACACGGGGGTCCGTGACCAGGTCGACGTGATCGTGCGGGTAGGCGGAGGCGGCATCACCGGCCAGGCCGACGCCTGCAAACTGGGCATCGCCCGGGCGCTGAAACGCTACAGCAGCACGCTCGAAAACAGTCTGCGGGACTCGGGTCTGCTGACCCGCGACGGCCGGATGAAGGAACGCAAGAAATACGGGCTGCGCGGCGCCCGACGCGGCACGCAGTTCTCCAAGCGTTAGCCCCCGGTCAGCTCCCCTTCCAATCTGCGCCCCTGGTCGGGGCTCACTCGCGGTTTGCCCCGTCTTTCGGGTGGCAAGCCCGAAGGATGTGGGGCGGTCGATCGGGGTAACCTATAGTTGTCTGGTGGTCTGTCAGTCGTCGATTGCGGAGGAGCACGGCCATCTTGGCCGTGAATCCTCAGCCAAAGGACGCTTGAAATGACTCAGATCGGCCAGGCCGCAGAACCGCTGTATTCCGCCCTGAGCCGCGACCCGGCTCTGGCGGAGATCGTCGAGATGTTCGTGGAGGAAATGCCCGACCGCATTGCCGCCCTGCAAAACCAACTTGATGCCTGCCAGTGGGAAGGATTAGCCCGGACGGCCCACCAGCTCAAAGGGGCGGCAGGCAGTTACGGCTACGCCCCGGTCTCCCGTAGTGCGGCCCAACTCGAGGCAGCCGTCCGCGACGGGGAGCCGGAGGCCCAGATTCGCGACGCGGTGGATACCCTGATCGCCGTGTGCAAGCGCGCCCGAGGTGGCGCCCCCCCCATAGGATCGGGCAGGATATAGCCCCCGCCTTCGGGCGTCCCACGAGATCGCCGGCGGTGGCCCGGCTCCGCAGCCTTCTTCATAGCTCCAGCGTCCACCTGTCTCTCGCCTGCCTGCCGGCGAACCTTCCCAGGCGACGGCGTCCAAGGTAAATTCGGCGCTCTGACTTGGTAGCCATCCCGCAAAACTCACAGGAAAGCAGACAAACATGGCCAAAAAGACCATCGCCGACGTGGACGTTGCGGACAGGACCGTGCTGATGCGGGTCGATTTCAACGTGCCCCTGGACGATCAGCAGAACATCACCGACGACCGGCGGATCCGCATGGCCCTGCCGTCGATCGAGTCGGTGTTGAAGCGGGGGGGCCGGGTGATCCTGATGAGCCACCTGGGCCGGCCGAAGGGAGACGCCCCCGATGCGAAGGCCAGCCTCCAACCCGTCGCCGTCAGACTGGGCGAGCTGCTCAAGAGCAGCGTGGCCTTCGCCACCGACACCGTCGGGAGTGACGCAAAGGCCAAGGCCGCTGCGCTGGCCAAAGGCGGCGTGCTGCTCTTGGAGAACCTCCGCTTCAACGCCGGCGAGAAGAAGGGCGACCCCCAGTTCGCCCGCACGCTGGCCGACATGGCCGACGTCTACTGCAACGACGCCTTCGGCACCTGCCACCGCACCGATGCCTCGATGGTGGCCGTCCCCCTGGCGATGGGCAATAAGCCGAAGGTCGTCGGCTTCCTGGTGGCCAAGGAGATCCAGTACCTGGCCGACGCGATTGCCAAGCCCGCGCGCCCCTTCGTGGCGATCCTCGGCGGGGCCAAGGTCTCCGACAAGATCCCCGTGATCCGCAACCTTTTGGGTCTCTGCGACAAGGTGCTCATCGGCGGGGCCATGGCTTATACCTTCTCGCTGGCCCAAGGCGGCCAGGTCGGCAAGAGCCTGGTCGAGCCCGAGATGGTCGACTTGGCCAGACAGCTCCTGGCGGCCGGCGGGAAGAAGCTGATGTTGCCGGTTGACACGCACTGCGGCGACAAGTTCAGCGGCGAGTGCCGCAAGCAGGTCGTCCAGTCCGGCCGGATCCCCGACGGCTTTCAGGGCCTGGATATCGGCCCGAAAACCGCCGAACTGTACGCCCAGATCGTTCGCGGTGCCAAGACGGTCGTCTGGAACGGCCCGCTGGGGGTGTTTGAAATGCCGCCCTTCGACGCGGGGACCAAGGCCGTCGCCCAGGCGATCGCCGACAGTCAGTCCACCAGCATCATCGGCGGCGGCGACAGCGCCGCGGCGATCGAGCAGCTCGGCTTTGCGGAGAAGGTCTCCCACGTCAGCACCGGCGGCGGGGCCAGCCTGGCCATGCTCGAGGGGCAGAAGTTCGAGGCGGTGGAACTGCTCGATGAAGCGTAGTGCGCCGCGAAGTGCGAGCTCACACGGTGGGTGCCAGCGGCGACGGGTGGCTGGGGTCGAACGGAGTGAGCCCCCAGACTTCCGGGTTTCCGGGGGCTCGCTGGCGCTCGACCCCGGCCACCCGACCGCTCGCGTGGACCGCGGTCCTACGGTTCCACCTTCCACGCCTCCAGGCCGTTCGCGGTGGAGACCACCAGCAGGGGCTTTCCGTCCAATTCTGCGGTGGCCAGGCCGGCCAGTGCGGCGCCGTAGTTGAAACGGTCGAGCGGCTTGCCGTCGGCGGCGATCACGTGGATCGACCCGTCGGCGCCCGAGATCAGCCATTGAGCGGCGGTGCCGGGCAGGAGTCGGCCGGCGACGACCGGCTCGACGGGCAGTTGGTAGACGCCCTTGGGCAACGGGTAGGCCCAGAGTTCCTCCCCCTTGAGGTTCAGCCCGATGGCCTCGTTCTCGCCCAGCCTGGGCGCCGCCAGGGCGCACAGTTCCGGTTGGCCGTTGCCGCTTAAGTCGGCGGCCACGATCCAGTGCAGGTATCGGCCGGGCACGGTGACTTTGCCCAGGCGCTGGCCGCCCGAGTCGAGCACGACCAGTTGATCACTGGCGCTGGTGCAGAGCAGACGGCGGCGTCCTTGGGCGTCGGGCCCGACGATGGCCATCCGCTCGACGTTCGACAGCGACCGGTTCGACCAGAGCCGCTTTCCCTCCAGCGAGACGGCCTGCACGCCGACCAGCCCCCAATAGCCTACGTAGGCCTCCAAGGTGCCGTTTGCGTCAAGGTCGCCAAGCTGCACGTCGGCGATGCCGCTGTGGCGGTTCTCCAGGGCGTCTTGGGGATAGCTGAACACCAGCTTCCACTGCGGGTCAAGCAGATGGAACCGCTGCTGGGCGCTGGCCAAGGCAGCCACGTACCGCTGGCCGTCGGTCCCGGCGGCCGTGCGGAGGCTGCTGACCAACTCCGTCTGTTCGATGCTCAGCGGATGGGTGGCCAGCAGCTTTCCGTCCAGTCCCACCTCGGCCACCGACCGGCCGGCGTCGACGACCAGCAGCCGCGGCGGCCCGTCGCCAGACTGCACCACCAGGATGTTGCCCGGGGCCGTCAACTCGGTACAGTCCCAAAGCCGCGTCAGCTTGAACGTCTTCGGCTCACTCCGCCGGGCGATCTCGGCCCTGGGAATCTCGATCTCTTTGGCCGCGGGCTGTCCGGGTGACCCCGCCTCGGCCGAGGCCTCCACCTGGCGCTGGTAATCTTTCAGTCGTTCCCGGTACGCTTCCAGCGGGGCCTGGTAAATGTCTTTGCCGGCCAACAGTTGCTCGATCTCTGCCGAGAGGACGGCGGCCAGGTCGGCGACTGCCGGGTTGACGCCCACCTCGACGTGTTGCACCACGCCCTTGGCGTCGATGATGAACCTGGTGGGGGTACCCTCGGTACGGAACAACCTGCCCATGTTCTGCTCCGCGTCGCGGAGGATGGGCACCTGGATACCCAGGTCCGCAAACGCCCGCTGCAGCCCCTTGTTCTCCACGTCCGGCCCGTCCACGCTGACGGCATAGAAGGCCAGCTTCGGCTGGTCCTTGTATTGTTGGCGGACCTTGTCCAGGCTGGGCAGGCTGAGGCGGCACGCCCCGCACGTCGTGTCCCAAAACTCCAGCACCGTGATCTTCCCGGCCAGTGACTCCGGCGTGACCGGCTTGCCGTTTAGGTCCACAAACTTGAAGCTCGGAACCTTCTTGGCCAGCAATTGGGCCGGATCGGGCGGAACGAAGAACTTCACCAGCTCGGCACCGGCAGGCGTCTCGAACTGGAACGCCTTGGCGTCAACCTGGCCGTCAAACTGGGCGCCCACGAACTCGGCCACCAGCGACACCCGGTCGACGGGACCGTTGCGGGAGATCTCTTGCCGCAACTCCTCCGTCGGATACACGACCCGCCGCAACGCGTACGACTCCCGGTCGATCCAGAGCACGCTCGTCCCGTAGTCCCGCTGGACCTCCACGCGATAGCACTGCCGATCCGCGATGGTCTCCGGCTTTCCCAGGACCGTCGCCTTGGCGTTGTGCAGCACGAAGCTCAGCGGATCGTCCTCCAACAACAGGATCGGTTGCGGGGGGGGCCCGGTGATTCCCGAGCCCAGCACCGACGCCAAGAGGCGGTCGGCATAGATCGCCTTCATCGTCAGCTTGTCCGGGGCCTCTTTGGCCAGCACCTGGCCCGGCAGGTCGGAGATCGCCGCGTGAAACTGCCGGCCGTCGCAGACGACCATCGCCTGATAGACTTGCATGCGGAGCTTGTTGGGGCGAACCAGCGTGACCGAGAAGTCGGCCGATTCGTCGATCTTTCGCTCGCCCTGCTCGATCGCCAGCCGGATCGTGCCGGCGTCGGCGTAGCTGGTGGCCTTCTTGTAGGCCGCCGCCATCCGCTGCAATACCTCCTCGACAGTGGCAGGCTCCCGCTGGACGGCACCGCCCTGCGGCGTCGGCACGGGGGTTGCTGCAGGCTTCTGGCCTGGGGCCTCAGGCACGTCACCCGGCGGCGACTCCGAGGAACCGCAGCCGGTGCACGTCAGTCCCAGCCCAAGGCACGTGATCGCTAGACAGTACCGCAGCAGCCGGTCGGCCGGGCCGGCTGAGCTTGATCGGTGTATCATCGGTTGATCCTGGTTCACGGGGAAGTATTCATTGACCCTCAGAAAGTAATGCCGTTTAGCCGCCGCCGGAACGGCGGCGAATGCTCGGGCCGACGTGCCGTCGGCCGCTAAACGCATACGACTTTACTTTTCTGAGCCGCACTAGCCGTCGCCGGTTCGGCGACATGGCTGCTGAATTATTCTCAAACTGGGTATCCGCGTAAAGCTCGACTTCTTGACCGAGCGGGGATTGGGCGGATAATGAGGTGGTGGCCATGATTGCTTTGCCCAACCGCCCTGTTTCCGCAGTTTCACACCATGACCGTCTTGCGATACGGGACCGACTCCACGGTCTGCCTGGAATTCGCCGAGGGGGTGCTGCCGGTTGAATGTGGCACGCCTCGCGGACGGCCCTTGGACAACCCGGCTGCCGCCGTAGCCGACGTCCTGAACGACCCGCTCGACTATCCGCCGCTGGCACGAGGCACCACGCCGGCCGACCACGTGGTGCTGACACTGGACCGGAGTCTGCCCCGGGCGGCCGAGGTCGCCGCCGCGGTCATCCGGGCGCTGGTCGAGACCGGTGTCCATCCCGACGGGATCTCGGTGCTGCGGACTCGCTCTGACGTCGATGCCGGCAGGGGTGACCCCAGCCGGCTGCTCCCGCAGCAGGTCGCAGAGCGGCTCACCCTGCTGGTCCACGACCCGACCGACCGGCGGCGGCTGGCGTACCTGGCGGCCACCAAGACCGGTGATCCGATCCTGCTGAACCGCGCCATCCAGGAGGCCGATCTGGTCCTGCCGATCGGTTGCCTGCACGGCGAGGCCACGGCAGGTTACTACGGCGTACACACGGCCGTCTTTCCCACCTTCTCCGACCGGAGGACCGCCGAGCGGTTCTGCCGGCCCGGGTTGCTGGAGGCCGACGGCAGCTCCAGGCGCCGGCTGGCCAGCGAAGTGGAGGAAGTCGCCTGGCTGCTGGGCATCAACTTTACGATTCAACTAATCCCGGCGGCCGGCGATGGGGTCCTGCACGTGCTGGCCGGCCAGAGCGAGGCGGTCCGCCGGCGGAGCCGCCGGTTGTTCGAGGCGGCCTGGAGCTGGCCGGTGCCCCGCCCCGCAAGCCTGGTCGTAGCGGCCGTCGAAGGGGACTCCAGTCAGCAGACCTGGCAGGATTTCGGCCGCGCCCTGGACGCCGCGGTGGCGGTGGTGGAAGACGGCGGGTCGATCGCCGTCTGCTGCGACCTGGCCGAGCCGCCCGGCGCGGCGGTGCAGCGGATGGTCGGCGCCCGTTCGCGGCGGGCGGCGCTGCGGCAGATCCACAAGGAGCATCTGCTCGACGCCTTGCCGGCCGCCCAACTCGCCCGGGCGCTGGACCGCGGCAGGGTCTACCTGCTCAGCCGGCTCGATCCGTCGCTGGTCGACGCCCTAGACATGATCTACGTGGCCGCACCCGACGAGCTGGCCCGGCTGGCGCGGCAGCACCAATCGTGCATCCTGCTGGCCAACGCGCCGCACGTGCAGGTGAGCGTCGCGCAGGAGGCATAGCCGCTGGCGGCTCAGCAGCAGTGCCGCTTTCAGTTGTCAGTTATCAGTCGTCAGTTTTCAGTTATCAGTTGTCGGCCGCCAAGAACTGATGACTGACAACTGAAAACTGAGAAAGGATCGGTCCTATTGGCCGCACTTGTCGCCCAGATCGCCGAAAACCTTGCCCAAGTCCGCGGGCGGATCGCCGAGGCGGCTGCCCGCAGCGGCCGTAGCGCCGATGAAATCACGCTGCTGGCGGTGACCAAGTACGTGGGGACAGCCGAGGTCCGGGCGCTGGTCGCGGCCGGGTGCAGCCTGCTGGGCGAGAACCGGCCGCAGGAACTCTGGGAAAAGGCCGAGGCGCTCAGCGAGCTGCCCGTCCGCTGGCACCTGGTCGGACATCTCCAGCGAAACAAGGTCCGTCGCACGCTGCCGCTGGTCGAGATGATCGAGTCGGTCGACGGCCCGCGGCTGGTCGCCGCGATCGACCGCATCGCCGGCGAACTCTCCCGCCGGCTGCCGATCCTGCTGGAGGTGAACGTCTCGGGCGAGCCGGCCAAGCACGGTTTCGAGCCGGCGGCACTGGAGGCATCTCTTGAGGAGTTGGCCGGCTGGGGCAACGTCGAGATCCGCGGCCTGATGTGCATGGCCGGCCTGGAGGGTGGCCCGGAGGCCGCCCGGGGTGACTTTGCCAGACTTCGACACCTGTGGGGGCGGCTGCGGGGGCGGTGTCCCGCAGGAATCGTGCTGGACGAGCTGTCGATGGGCATGAGCAGCGACTACGAGGTGGCGATCGAAGAGGGCGCCACGATCGTGCGGATCGGCTCGGCGCTCTTCCGGGGAGTGCTCTGATGATCGAGCTGAAGCCCCACCCGCACGGCACGATCTTGCCGGTCCGCGCCCAGCCGGGCGCGCGGAAGAACGAAATCCGCGGCGAGCAGGACGGCATGCTCAAGGTCTCAGTCACCCAGCCGCCCGAGAAGGGCAAGGCCAACAAGGCCCTGATTGCGCTGTTGAGCAAGTCGCTTTCGCTGCGCAAATCGCAAATCGAGCTGCTTGCCGGTGAGACGTCGCCGCAGAAGCAACTGCTGGTCCGCGACGTGACTCCCGCGGACCTCAACCACCGGATTGAGCGTATCCTGGAGCGATGATCCGCAACCCGCGGTCGTGGGCCGACGACGGCTAAACCTGGATTATTCATGGCGGTGTGCCACTGCTTGCCGCAAGGCAAGCAGTGCACGGCCGTTACGCACGGCACTGCTTCTGACGAAGCAGTGGCACACTGTGCCGGTTTTCCCGGCCCATGAATAATCCGGGCTAAAGGACCTCCTGGCCGAGGCGGAGCTGGAAAATGCCTATTGCCCCGCGCGCCTGATCCAGTACTCGCGGAACGATCGCAAGCGAGGCAGCGATTCGCGGTCTCTGGCACGGCCGGCCGCGGCCTTGCTGGCGATGATGTCGTCGATGTGGCAGACGGGAAAACCCTCGACCTCCAGGTGCCGCTGCCAGGCATCTTCGAATCGCTCGATCCCGTCCGGCGCGAAAACAAGGTCCAGGTCGAAGGGGCCGTCCTTGAGCTGCACGAAGTCTTTACCATGCTCGATCTCGCCGGCCTGCTGATCCGTCAGCGCAAAGCCAAGCGCTCGCAACGCGGAGACGAGCGCCCGGCAGTTCTCGGGGGTGCGGTCCACGAACAGGTCGGCGTCTTGCGTCGTATCGGGAAACCCCAGCAAGATCGCCCCGGATTTTCCCAGGAACAGATACCGCACGCCGTGCTCGGCGAACGTGTCGCGAATTTCTTCGGCCTGACGGTATTCAAACGCGGCCATAGCCTAACCAATCCGGCAGATTCTCTTCGCACCACTTGCGGTAGTCGGCCATGGTGTCAAAAGATCGATAAGCAGCGTCGTCCAACACCGGCCGATAGGTCTTGATAAAAGCATACCGGAAACGCTGGCGAAGTGGCCGGCGGGCGGCGGCCTCGAATTCTTCCAGCCACTGGCGGGCAGCCTCAGCGGCGCCGGCAGGGTATTCGGCTTCTGTCGAATCTGCGGTGTCCATCACGGTAATTCTATGCCTGGGGCGGAGTCGGCGACAGCCCCTTCTGACTCAAACACCTGGCCGGTGGCCAGCGTGTCCCGCTGCACCGATCTATCTGGAATCTTGGCCGTCCAAATGGGCATGCACCGTTCCGGCAAGAATTTTTGGAATGGGTCGCTTGCGCTGCGCGCGATGAATCCCCCCAAAGATGGTGGCCGCCTCGTGGTTTCGACTCGGTTCAAGCCGAGGGAGGCAGGCATGACGCAGCAGAAAACGCGATTGACCCCATCAAGGCTTTATGCCAGCATAATGCGGTCCCTGGGGTTACGATCGCCTGCCCCGTCAAGGCCGTTGTCAATGGACTGCAACGCGTTGCACGGTTTGCGTGTCTATCAAGATCTGGTGCTGGGCGGACGGACTGCCGTCCGTGGCAGACGCGACTGCCTGGGGCGCTGGGAGGTGTTGCTGCCGCATTTGTCCGGCTGCGGGACGATTCTCGACGTAGGCTCGAATCTGGGCTGGTTCGGGTTGAAGATCTGCGAAACCCTGCCCGACTGCGTCGTGGCCAGTGTCGAGCCCGACCAGCGCTCGGCCACGCTCCAGCGAGAGGTCCTCCGGTCTCACCGCAGTGCGCGGATCTGCCTGTTGACCAGCCGGGCCGATCGCCGCCTGGCAAGGCGGTTTGTCGAGGCGGGCCAGGAGTTCGATGCGGTCCTTTGCCTCTCGGTGCTGCACTGGCTGCCGGACCACCGCGAGTTCCTCTTGGCGTTGGGCAAGATCAGCCGACGGCTGCTGATCGAGCAGCCCGACCCCCGCGAGAGCGGCGCGGGCTTCGCTCGCATCCGCGAGGAAATCGGCCCGATCGGCCCATACCTGGAATCGCTCTTTCCCGCCCGGCGTCTGCAGCGCTTGGCGCAACTGCCCAGCCACCGGCAATCCCCTTTTTCCCGCGAGATCTGGCTGGTGGGTGATCTGCCCGGTCCGCCAAAACCCCCGTCGGCCGGGCTCGAGGTCTCCGCGCTGCTTGCCCTGTCGCCAAGCTGGCCGCCGCGTTCGTGGTGGCAGAGGCGATTGGCAGACTGCCTGGACGGGGCCAGTTCGCGCGGGCGGGAACCGCGTCGGCTACTCTTCACTCCCCAAGGGCTTCTGGTCCAAGGGGGAGCCGCCGGGCAGCCCACGCTGGGACAACTGCGGCGCCGCGTCGCCGGGTTGCCGGAGAACAGACTTCTCTCGCCCGGCCAGTGGTTGTATCGCCGCGCCCGGCGTTTGGCCCGAACGGCACTCCGCCCTTTGGGATTCCTGCGCTGCCGGAAAGGGAGATGAGCCGGACGCGGCTCCGCCCCGGGGTGTTTTGCGGTGATGCGCCGTGCTGTGCGTGGGGCGGGACGAGGCGTTCGACGGTCCCTGCTCTACTCAGTCCTATCGTTTCTGCTCTTCGATCGGCGGGCAGGGGCCCTGGATTCCCTTGGGGACCTCGGGAACGTCTTCCACGGTGATCTCCAAGGGCAGGCCGTGGGTGGGGTCCTTCTCTTCCGATGGGTCTTCCTCGCCGGCAGGTCCGGACATCAGGGCTTCGCGGATATATCCGCCCAGCAGCCCGCCGCCAAGCACCCCAACGCCGAAGAGTATCAGACCCAGCAGCAGAATCAGCGGCACCATTAGCAGCTTGACTCGCATGCCCTACGCCTTCCTTCGCAGTCCGGTCGAGCAGGTGAACCCAACCAATGGAAGCATACGGCACAGCCCGGCCGGCCGCAAGCGACCACTTGGCATCGGATGATCCACGGAAGCAGGATCGGTTGTGGCCGCCGCCACCAAGCGGGTATCATAGTCTTGGGTCGCGCGGCCCGGGGACGGGCGGCACAGCCGGCCCTGTTATTGATGCTCGGAAAAGGAATGCAACATGCCGTTTAGCGGCCGACGGTACGTCGGCCCGGAAAATGTTATCGTCGTCGTGCCGGCGACGGCTAAACGATGTGACGTTAGCTTTCTGAGGGTACACAGCCGTTTCCTTCTTTGACGAGGAGAGAGCCATGACTGCGGATCGTCGTCGTCTGATGTTGTTTGCGGCGTTGCTCATCCTGATGCCTTCCGGCAGGGCATGGAGCCAGCCCCCCCAGAAGTCAGCCCCGCCGGAAAACGTAACCATCCAGCGCGACGTCGAGTACGGCAAGGCCGGCGACCGGGCGCTAAAGCTCGACATCATCCGCCCCAAGCAGCCGGGCGATGCGCCCCTGCCGGTGATCGTCTTCATCCACGGCGGCGCCTGGCGGGAAGGAAACAAGTCGGGCGGCGTGGGGCAACTGGTCCCGTTTGCGGCCTCCGGCAACTACTTCTGCGCGTCGGTCGGCTACCGGCTTTCCCGCGAGGCCACCTGGCCCGCCCAAATCCACGACTGCAAGGCCGCCATCCGCTGGCTGAAGGCCAACGCCAAGCAGTACAACATCGACCCGGAGAAGATCGGCGTCTGGGGCCCGTCGGCCGGCGGGCACCTGGTCAGCATGTTGGGCACCTCCGGCGACGTGAAGGAGCTGGAAGGCGACTGTGGCTCGCCCGACCAGTCCAGCCGCGTGGCCTGCGTGGTGGACTTCTGCGGACCGTCGGACTTCCCGGCGATCGGCAGGCTCAAGGGCGGCGCCGCGCCTGAGGCGGTGACGCAACTGTTGGGCGGGCCGCTCGACGAGAAGAAGGAGGCCGCCGTGGCCGCCTCGCCGGTGACCTACGTCTCGAAGGATGATCCACCGTTTCTGGTCGTACACGGGACCAACGATCAGACGGTCCCCTTCGCACAGGCCGAGACGCTGCATGCCGCCCTGAAGAAGGCCGGTGTGGACTCGACCTTCGTCCGGATCGAGGGCGGCGGCCACGGCATCGGCGGCCCGGAGGTCATGAAGCGGGTCCGCGCCTTCTTCGAGAAGCATCTCCGCGGCCGGGAGGTCGAGGTCTCCGATAAACCGATCGCCGCACCGTAAACGGAGTTGCACGATTCTGGGGCTAAGAGTTTATCCCAAAAGCCATAGCCCGGGTGGCTGGCGGTCGGCCAGAGGCCGCCCCCAGCCGCAACACTCCGGGGGCTCGCCGACCAACGCTTCGCGTCGGTGCCCGTCGACCCCGGCCACCCCGCCCGCCGACCTCTGTTGAAGAAAGGTTCCTCCCATGTTCCTGGCTTTCGGTGAGATCATGCTGCGGGTGACGCCGCCGGGACTGATGCGGTTCCGGCAGGCGCTGCCCGGGCCGCTGGATTGCAGCTTCGGCGGCGGCGAGGCCAACGTCTGCTGTTCGCTGGCCATGTTGGGGCGCAGGACCCGGTTCCTGACGGCCCTGCCCAGGCACGCCGTCGCCCAAAGCCTCGTTGACTCGCTGCGGGGACTGGGGATCGACACCGACTGTATCCTGCGGCGCGAGGCGGGCCGGCTGGGGATCTATTTCCTCGAAGGCGGCGCCAACCAGCGGGGCTCCAGCGTGCTCTACGACCGCCAGCAGAGCGCCGTCAGCCTGGCCGCACCGGAGGAATACGACTTCGAGGCCGCCCTGGACGGCGTCACTCGCTTGCACGTAACCGGGATCACGCCCTCGCTCAGTGAAAACGCCTTCCGCTCGACGCTTGAGCTGGTGCAGCGGGCAAAGTCGAAGGGGGTGAGTGTCTCCTGCGACCTGAACTTCCGCAAGAAGCTCTGGCGCTGGCGGCCGGGCAGCGACCCCCAGATGCTCGCCCGCGAGTGCATGTCCCAGATCCTCCCGCACGTCGACCTGGCCATCGGCAACGAGGAAGACGCCGAACAAGTGCTGGGCATCCGCGCCGCGGGCAGCTCGGTCGAGCAGGGCCGGATCGAGCCGGAGGCCTACCGCGCAGTCGCCCGGCAGGTCCACGGGCTGTTCCCCAACGTCGGCCAGGTGGCCATCACGCTGCGGGAGAGCGTCTCGGCCAGCCACAACAACTGGGGCGCGATGCTGTTTCATGCCCAGGCCAACAAGACCTTCTTCGCCCCCTTGGACGAGCAGGGCGACTACCGGCCTTACGAGATCCGCAACATCGTCGACCGGGTGGGGGCCGGCGATTCGTTTGCGGCCGGGCTGATCTACGCGCTGGATAGCGAGGAGTTTGCCGACTCCGCCACCGCGGTAGCCTTCGCCGCCGCGGCCAGTTGTCTGAAGCACTCCATCCCCGGCGATCTGAACTACGCCACGCTGGAGGAGATCCGGGCCCTGGCCGCCGGCCAGGCCTCGGGCCGTGTGCAGCGATGATGCGATTTGAGTAGCTTCTTCTCCCCTCGCCCCGCTTGCGGGGAGAGGGGCCGGGGGTGAGGGGTTTTGGGATAGGCTCTTTACATTCAGGTTAAGAAGGAGACCACCGATGACGTCGGAGAACACGGCAGCGGAAGACTTCGCCTACGAGGCAAAGGTCTGCGAAAAGTGCGGCATGGATAATCCCGAGGATCTTGTGCTGTGTGTGAAGTGTCGGGCGAAACTGCCGCCGCTTGCCCGGCCCGCCAAGGAGTACGTCTCTCGCGAGGAGCTGCCCAGGAACGCCACGCCCGAGGAGGTGGACTTCGACCAGGACGGCCAGACGTACGTGGCGCTGATCATGATGAATTCCCGGCCGGAGTGGTACCGGCTGCCTCGAAAACAGCGGGTTGAAATCATCCGAGGTCACGCCAGGGAGCTCGGCCCGTATGCCAATAAGGTCGCCCAGAGGTTCCTGATCGGGCTGGGGCTGAGCAAATACGACTACATCGAGGAAGTCGAGGCCGACGATCTGAAGATCATCCACTCCCTGGTGCGGAGGCTGAAGTTTGGCGGTTTGGGCGCGTATCTGGACGTCGTGGACGTGGTGATCACCATCAAGGGCCAGTATCACCTGGTGGGTTGAAAGGCGGCGGGGAGAGCTTTCGGGCCCATTGGGCCCCGCCCTGCCGGGCGGGGCCGTGGGGGATTCCGAGAGTGCGAAGCCGTTCTTGTCCGGGCCCTCGGCATACCCCCGTCAGTTCAACTCCACCACCTGCTGATACTCCGGCACGCTGACTTCCCAGCCCAGCTCCGCTCGGACGCGCTCGGCCAGGCCGAGGGCCTGGTCTTCCTCGCCGTGGGTCAGCACGAGGCGCTGGGGCGGGCTGCGGAAGCCACGCAGCCATCGCATCAGCGTCGACCGGTCGGCATGACCGGAGATGCCGTGGATCTGCTCGACCCGGGCCTTCACCTGGTACTGCCCGCCGTGGATGCGGACCTCCGGCCGGCCGTCGAGGATCTGCCGGCCGAGCGTGCTGCGGGCCTGGTAGCCCACGAAGAGGATCGTGTTCTCCGGCCGGCTGATGTTCTGGCGGAGATGGAACTTGATCCGCCCCGCCGTACACATGCCCGAGGTGGACATGATGATCGCCGGGCCGCGATGGGCGTTGATCGCCTTCGACTCCTCGACGGAGCGGGTGATCTTCAGCCGCGAGAAGCCCAGCGGCGAGTCGCCCGAAGTGATCAACCGCCAGGTCTCGGGGTCGAAATCGTCGCGGTGCCGGCGGAAAATGTCGGTGGCGTCGGCGGCCATCGGGCTGTCGAGGAACACGTCCATCGCGGGGATCTGCTGGTCGTGCAACAGGCGGCCGATGTAGTAGATCAGCTCCTGGGCCCGCTCGATGGCGAACACGGGAACGACCACGTTCCCGCCCTGCTCGACCGTCTGGTTGATCACCCGGGCCAGTTGCGACTCGACGCTGCCGGCCTGTTCATGATCGCGATTGCCGTAGGTCGATTCCATCACGATCAGGTCGGCCTCGGCCAGCGTGGTGGGATCGCGGACGATGGGCTGGTTCCATTGGCCGACGTCGCCGGAGAAGATCACCCGGCGGGCACCGGCGGAACGCTGGTCGCGGCCCCCGACGGACACCCGCAGCTCGATCATTGCCGAGCCGAGGATGTGGCCGGCGTCGTGAAACACGGCCGCGGCCCCATTACGGATTGGCACCGGCTTCTCATAGGGTACGGGCTCAAACAGCGGCAGGGTGCGGATCACGTCCTGCGGGGTGTAGAGGGGTCTGACCGGGCGTTTCGCCTTGCGGCCTTCCCGGCGGTGCCGCTTCTGCTTGTAGGCGGCGTCTTCCGCTTGGATCTCGGCCGAGTCGCGCAACACCAGCGCGGCCAGCTCGGCCGTCGCCGCCGTGGCGATGATCGGACCGCGGAACCCCTCGTGGACCAGCTTCGGCGCCAGGCCGCAGTGGTCCAGGTGGGCGTGGGTCAGCAGCACCGCGTCGATCTTGGCGGGAGGCACGGGGCTGGGCTCCCAATTCCGCCCCAGGAACTCCCGCTCCTGGAACATCCCGCAGTCGACCAGGAGCCGGACCCCGTCGGCCTCGACGTAATACTGCGAGCCGGTCACCTGGCGCGTGGCCCCGAGGAATTGCAGCTTCACGGTGGGCTCCCTTCGGAGGATGATTGCCGGAAATCGGCGCATCCTCCAGGATACCGCGATCCGGGGGCCGCGCGTAGGCCCGTCCCTTGGGGTGGTCGGGTGGCACTGGCGTCTCGCCAGTGTCGGGGTACACGGGCAAGATGCCCGCGCCACTAGCGCCACTACTTATTGAGCTTGGCCAGGTAGGTGTCGGGATCGTTCTTGATCGTGTCCTCGCAGCCCGAGCAGCAGAGGAAGACCTCGTGGTCCTGACCTTTGCTGTCCTTGACGGTGATTTTCGGCGGCTTTCCCATCGATCCCAGGCGTTCCCCGGAGACGGGGCAAACCCCCTGCTTCTCGGCCGCGGCCCGATCGGCTGCCGGCAGTTCGGCCAGCGCGGCCTGGATCTTGGCCTCCTCCGGGCTGGGCTTTACGTCGGCCTTCTTGCCTCCACAACCGGCCAAGCTGGCGGAAATCACCAGTGCGGCCAGGCCGCACAGAAACATCGTCCATCTGGACATCGCATTATCTCCTTTTCCAGGAACAAGAAGGGGAAAAACCTGCGGCCTAGGTATTCCGTCGGCTCCTCAGGACCGGTGGCCGCTCCAGGACCATCCCGTAGTGATACGGCGGCAGATCGACGATCCCTGGCCCCCGCAGCCGGAAGCCGACGCGCTCGGCCCATGCCCGGCACTGCTCGGGCCGCGGCCGGACGTCCATCGACGGCCCGCGGGGAGTGGTCGGATCATAGTTCCAATGGATGATTCCCAGCCTACCGCCGGGCGAAAGCACACGAAAGGCCTCACCAAGCAGCACGTCAGGAGATTCGGCGTGGAGGATGTTAAAGAGCATCGCGTAGTCCACGCTGCCGTCCGGCAGTCCCGTACCGTCGGCCACGAAGTCCCGCCGACAGCTCCGCACGTTGCCCAACCCGGCGGCCTCAACCTTCGCCCTGGTGGCGGCGATCATCTCGGGATCGAGGTCCAGTGCGTGGACCGTGCCGGAGACGATCCTGGCCGCCGAAATGGTGAAGGTTCCGTAGCCGCAACCGAAATCGACCAGATCTCCGCACGCGGGGGTAAGCCCCAGCTTCTTCAGGATCGCCTCCGGCTCGAAGAAGCCGCACCAGACGTTTTCCTCGGGCATGCCGCTTTGACGAGCTTTCATGGTAACTGCATTGTTCCGTCGCGCAGCAGCGGGTGGCGGGTGGCTGGGGTCGAACGAAGTGAGCCCCCAGACCCTCGGCTCTCCGGGGGCTCGCTGGCGCTCGACCCCGGCCACCCAAAGTCCCACCAGCCGAACTTGGCAGGACTGTAGCTGCATTGTTCCCTCGGGCAGCGAAACGGTCAACACCGGTCCCCCAGAGGGTCGATCCGGCAGTGCGTGGACTTTGCGACAAGGCCCCTCGACCTTGCTGTTTCCCCAGACCGGCGGATTTGCGCCGCCCACGGCTTCGAGTATCCTGAAAGGTCCGGCAAGACCGGCGGCCAGGGCCGGAAACCGTTCTTTGGGTGGCATTTCAAGAAGGATCAAGTGGCGCCGGCGTCTCGCCGGGGTGACATAAGGGAAAGCGCTGCCACGAGTTCCGTCACACCGGCGAGACGCCGGTGCCACTGTGCCGGTGCCACTGTGGCTTGACGCCGGTGCCACTCTGACGAAAACACGCCCATGGGCAGCCCCAACACGATCACCATCGACGGCTCGGCGGGCGAGGGCGGCGGACAGATCCTCCGCACCGCGCTGTCGCTCTCGCTGGTCACCGGGACCCCGTTTCGCATCGAGCGGATCCGTGCGGCGCGAAAGAAGCCCGGCCTGCTGCGGCAGCACTTGACGGCGGTCGGCGCCGCGGCGGAACTCGGCCGGGCCACGGTTGACGGCGCGGCCCTGGGCTCCGCCAGCCTCAGCTTCGCCCCCCGCAAGGTGCGGCCCGGCGAGTATCGGTTTGCCGTGGGCACGGCCGGCAGCACCACGCTGGTCTTCCAGACGGTCCTGCCTGCGCTGATGACCGCCGGCGGCCCGTCGCGGCTCACGCTCGAAGGTGGCACCCACAACCCCTGGGCACCGCCTTTCGACTTCCTCGACAAGGCGTTTTTGCCGATCATCCGGCGGATGGGGCCGCAGGTCGAGGTGACGCTCAGCCGGCACGGCTTCTATCCGGCGGGGGGCGGCCAGTTCACCGTCGGTATAAAGCCCGCTGCGGCGCTCGGCCGGATCGACCTGCTCCAGCGCGGCCAGCTCGTGCGTTGCAGCGCGCGGGCCGTCGTCTCGCGGCTGCCGCTGGCGATTGCCCGGCGCGAAATCAAGACCGTCCAAGACCACCTGGGTCTGGCCGACGATTGCGTGGCGGCCGAAACGGTCGACTCGCACGGCCCGGGCAACTGTGTGACGATCGAAATCCAGAGCGAGAAGATCACGGAGCTGTTTGCCGGCTTCGGCCAGAAGGGCGTGCCGGCCGAGAAGGTGGCCGCCGGTGTGGCGGAAGAGGCCCGGCAATACCTGGCGGCCGGCGTGCCCGTGGGCCAGCACCTGGCCGACCAGCTTCTGATCCCCATGGTCCTGGCCGGTGGCGGGTCCTTCCGCACCTTGGCCCCCTCAAACCACACGAAGACAAACCTCGAAGTGCTCCGCCAGTTCGTCGACGTCGAGATCCGCACCGAGCAGCTCTCGCCGGAGGTCTGGCAGATCACCCTCCAGGGCGCTGCTGGGGACCCAGGGCTCGGGACTGGATAACCTTGCGGGAAAAAGGGGACAGGTCCAATTTGCCGGAACGGCCCGAAGGGTGCTTCGCACAAATTGGACCTGTCCCCGTTTT
>Ga0315277_10001177_pt1 | contig 38673 bp, 39 predicted proteins | sample YL17G05_15_MG_FD_203695 | JGI IMG/M metagenome (GOLD analysis project Ga0315277, IMG submission 203695) | Sediment microbial communities from Yellowstone Lake, YNP, Wyoming, USA - YL17G05_15 | ecosystem: Environmental > Aquatic > Freshwater > Lake > Sediment | place: USA: Wyoming | collected...
TGAGTTTATCTCTTCTTATGTGATAAAATTTCCGATTTCCGCAACGATGACAAGTTTTTATTGACATTACGGCCTAATCTTAACATTCTTAGTGGCCGTTTTCAGAACTTACCCTATCTTTTAAAGGCTTTTTTATCAAGATCAAAAATAGTCGGTTGTTGTTCCATTTTCAATTCATCCTTTTAAATAATATTATATTTTACCATTAGAGAATTCCTTTGTCAACAAGTTTTATTCGAAACGAAAATTAGTCGAATCTAATTACAAATCCTAAAAGCTTGAGTTTTTGATTATCCTTGGCAAAGAATATAAACGAATATTCTAACTTAATCAATCCTTGAAACAATTAATAATTTGTAGCTTATAATTCATAATTATTAGTAATCCCTTTCTTTCCTCACATTTTGCCCCTTGACAAAACTATATAGGTCTAATATAATGGTCGCAAGTGGTAGAAAGAGAATCCTAAAACTCCGGGCAAGAGAAAGAAAAAACTTTGTGGCAAACATGGAGAATAGCGTGAATTTTAAACTTCTCTATATAATTGCCTCCTGCAAAAATAAAATCCTTACTCTACAATAGTAAAGTTAAATGCATTTTAATTTAGATAGAAAAAATGGCAAAAGAAAAGGCGTTAATGCAAAGACAGGAGACAGAGTTGGGACGGTCTGTTCGGCCGGTTGCCGGACAGGACCGGGCGCTTTGGCAGAGAGTGGCGGGCAATGTTCCGGCGTTGAAAGGTTGGTTTGAAAAATTGGAGGGTGAAAAAGCGGCGGAAGAAGTTCGTAGATTGACGCAACAGGGATTGTTTTTGGCCGGTGAAATAGTCGCTGCGAGAAGATTGATAATTATGCCGGAAATTGAACCGGTTTATGGAGATTCAGCTGGCTTTATTAGAGAACAGAGAGATCATGAATTAAGATGCGCTGTCATCGGAAATTCGGGGCAACAGATTTTGGTCAGTACTGAGGATTTTTTGGGGCAGCAGGAAGCTGACTATGTTGAAGTTCCACCAGAAGCAAGATTAATGTCGGTTGACAGTCCCGCCATCGGAGGAATGGCATTACACCGAACGATATGTTCTCACGGTTTTAGACTTCATTTTGAAGATGAGCCAAAAAGAGCGGGTCAAAGTTCGGTCTCTTTAAGAGGAGAAAAAGATCTTAAATTTCAAAGCATTTCAGGTTATCTTGGTGATGAATTCCGTTTATTTGAAACAAGTGTTTTAGTCGGCAGAGAGGCAATCACCACAGAAGGCGACCATATTTTAGAAGTTGATGCTTATTATCGTGCCGATACTCAAAAAGGTGTTTATCCGGAAGGTTATTACCCTGGTGATCATCTGGGTATAATTTGGGTTTACATTAAAGATATTCATGACGAGAAGCCAGAATTAGTAGCGATGGGATCTTCTGAACAAGCAACCGATTATAAAGGATGTGAAAGGTTTTTTCGGGAGGAATTTTTGGATAAAAGAGGTGTGAGGAAACCTTTATTTGGCGATTCTAATTATCAAGTTGCGGTGCAACGGACAGGCGGTAATGTGGAAATTACTGTTACCAAACAACAAGAAGACGGGGAAAGAAAAGCCATTACGAAAGATCCATTTGTTGTGGAGATTAATCCGCATGGATTAACCGCTTATGTTTTACATTCTGTTCAGGAAAATCTTGACCAAATGGAAGAAGGTTTTCGCCGAAGCCAAGGCCAAAGAATGGGCGGAAGAGAAAAGGCTGTTCCTCAATTAACAGGCTGAAAGTTTGCCCTTCTGCTTAATTTAGGTTTTTAATCTTCCCACTTTTAACTTCCTACCCGTATGCGGTAAAATTTTCCTGTGAAGAGTCAAAAATTCTGGCATTTTTGGGAAACAAAAGGAAGGTACTTCGCTTTTGGTTTGGGGTTAGGTCTGGTCATTTTAGGGTTTAGTTTAGTCATTTTAAAGGAAACTTCTTCGTCAGAGCCGGAATTTTTTCAAACCCCAAAAAATTTAGAGGAAAAAACGGAAATTGTCATTAATGTTTCCGGCGCCGTCTTAAACCCCGGGGTTTATAAACTGGAGAAAGGGGCGCGGCTGGGGCTGGCTTTAGAAAAAGCCGGCGGCCTTACGGAAAAAGCAGACAGAAACTGGGTAGACAGGAATTTAAACTTGGCTCGGATTTTAAACGATGGGGAAAAAATTTATATTCCGGAAAGAGGAGAAGGAATTGGGAACAAGGAATTAGGCCTGCCTGCCGGGCAGGCAGGAATTAGGGAAGAAAATAAGGTGGCGGGAGCAATGAGTGATTTGATTAATATTAATACCGCTTCGCTTGCCGAACTTGATACTTTGCCCGGCATCGGCCCGGCTTTTGCGCAAAGAATTATTGATTACCGGGAAAAACAGGGCGGTTTCACAACGATTGAAGAAATTCAGGCCGTCTCCGGCATTGGGCCGAAACTTTTTGAGAAGATTAAAGAGAAGATCACCCTCTAAAGCAAATTTCTAATTTCCAATAACCAATGACGAAATAAACTCTAAAAACCAACTTCCAAACTGAAAATGTTTGGATTTTGGTAATTGGTCATTAAATAGTCATTGGTATTTGGTTATTGGGATTTGATTAGAATAATTAGACTAATTAGGAATTAGAAATTATGTTTTTCCTTCTTTTGGTCCTTTTTCTTCGGTTCTTTTTTGCTTGGTATTTAGCGCCAAAGCCTTTTGCCGGCGAAACGATCAATGCGGACTACTGTTTGCCGGACGAACCAATAATTTTTGCGAAAGCGCAGATTTTTTACTACCATTGGCATTTTCACAGGCTAAAAGTCAGCGTTCCAGAAAAGGCAAATCTGCATTTCGGCGATTGCCTTCATCTTTTCGGAAAAATAACGGCGTGCGAAACCGGTAGCAGAGATCCTTTTTGTCTGCTAAATCCGAAGCTGACGGCGAAGGAAAGTGATTTTACCCCGCAAATTTTCGCCGCTTTTTTCAAAAAGCGGCTGACAAATTTCAGGGAAAAACTCACGGAATTTTATTTAAGGGTTTTGCCTTACCCCGAGTCCGATCTGTTGGCGGGCATTGTTTTGGGGGAAAAGAAAAAAATGGACAAAGATTTTTTTGCAAGCCTGCAAAAAACCGGCACACTTCACCTGATTGTTGCCAGCGGTTACAACCTTTTGGTAATAGGCGGCTTGCCGGCGGGAATTTTGGCCAATATTTTCGGCCGCCGGCTGGCGCTCGTTTTTGGCTTTATTTTTGTCTGGTTTTATGCGGGGATGGTTGGTTTTACTCCACCGGTTGTCCGCGCCGCCTTAATTTTAAGTTTTTTGTTTCTCGCCCAGTTTTTGGGGAAAGTTTTTAATCACTTCCGGTTGCTTTTGATTGTTTTTTATCTATTGCTTTTGGTAAGACCGGAGTGGCTCATTGATGTCAGTTTTCAATTAACCGCCGCCGCCTGTTTTGGAATGCTTTTGGGGGCGAAAAAATTTAAAAAAATCGCTAAAATTCCTGTTTTTGGCAAGGATTTGGCCGGCAGTTTGGGAGTGCAGATATTAGCCGCCCCGCTTATTCTTTTCTATTTCGGCAAAAACTCGCTGTTGGGTCTTTTGGTTAATTTTTTAATTTTGCCGCTTGTTCCCTGGCTTATGGGGATAGGATTAGTTAGTCTTTTGCTTTTCTTCCTGCCTCCTTTGGCAAAACTTGCTCTCTTTGCCGCTTATCCTTTGCTCTGGTGGGTGTCAGCGGTAATAAACGGTCTCAGCCACCTTTCTTTTGCCGAACTCACCTTAAAGCTCACTTTTTGGCAGCTGACACTAACCTATATCCTCATTTTTTTCCTGTTTTTCCGAGCTTTGAGAAAGAAAGGAAAAAACAATTAACTAGGAATAAAAGCTTGCCGACAGCCAAATTATTTCAAGAAAAAGGAGAGAAAAGACTTTTCCACAGACAATTAACAAAAACCAGTAAACTTTTTTCTGAAAATCTACCTTCCAGTTTCCCCGTACAGTTTCGAACAAACCTAGAGTGCTCTGTATTTCGCTTCCTATAGTAAACCAGGTTATTTAAACGATCGTTCATCAAATTTACCCCTTTAGTTTTGTTTATCCGCCTATAGTAAGCCAGTTTTATGAACGATCGCGCGTTAAACTTGACAAAAAGAAAATTAAGAGTTAAAAATTACCTGCCCGCAATGCTACGCATAAGCGTTGCAGGCGGGAGAGTGGAGAGTTGAGAATTGATCCGCCAGCTGGCGGAAAGGGTTAAGAATTTAAAAAAAACAAGGTGAAAAGGTAATGGGACAAGGAGACAATGATCAAGAAAAAGAAATTAGGGAGTAAATAATTTAAAATTTCAAACCTTAAATATCAAAACTTACCGGAGGTTTAGCCGTTTTCCGTTAATTTCCCGCCTGCATCCCGAAGCGTCGGGAAGCATTGCGGGCAGGTAAGATTTAAAATTTAGTCCTTAGTATTATTGATGGGTTTTGCTAACCGTTAACCATCAATTATCAACAGTATTCTTATGAATAATAGGAGCCGGATTTATAAAATTTTAACCGCGGCCGAGGATTTTTTAATCGCTTTTGACGATTTTTTCCGCCGTCCTTATGCGGTAATGCGGCTGTCGGGGGAAAACTTCAAAAATAGCCGAAAGACTGCGGAAAGATTGGTAAAAGAAGGAATATTAACAAGTGATTTTTCAGCAAAAGTTTCCGGTGAAAACTTGCTTAATTTAATCAAAAAACCATGGGATGGACAGTGGCGGTTGGTGAGTTTTGATATTCCGGAAAAAGAGAAAAAAAAGAGGCAGGAAATCAGGGCGGCGCTTTGGCATTTAGGCTTTCGCAGACTGCAATTATCGGCATGGATTAGCCCTCTTCAGGTGGATGACTTTGTTTATAAATTGATGAAAAAAATAGGCAAGCCGCAGAACTTTTTCCTTTTTATCGGCAAAATTGAAGACAGTGACCCAAAAGTGTTAGTTGCTGATCTTTGGGAAACTAAAGCTTGGAAAGAAAAAGCGCAGCGGTTGCTTAGAAAATTTGGAAAGACAGAGAATAAGATCCCTTTTTTAAGAGAGTTCTGGGATTTGGTTTTCGCCCATCCTTTGGTTCCTTTTGAACTTCTCCCTTATGATTGGCCATTGGAAGGGTTGGTGAAAGCATTTGTAAAAAGAACAGGCGGGAAGGAATTACAAATTGGGGAAGAATAGGGAAAATAAGACGAAAATTAAATAAAAATTGATCCGCCAGCTGGCGGAATGAATTATGAATTCAAAAGACATTTAAAACATTTAAAACAGTTATTTCTGCGTGGACGAAAAGCATAAGAAAGTTTTTATAAGGGTTTTGCTGGTTTTTTGGTTTGGGCTTTTTATTTTTCTGTTTTTTAAAAAACTGCCCGATAACAATCTTCATTTGATTTTTTGTGATGTTGGTCAAGGCGATGCCGTGGTCGCCCGTTATAAAAACAATCAGGTTTTAATAGACGGCGGACCGCTATCAGAAGCGGGCAAACTTTTGAAATGCCTTGATGGGCAAATGGCCTTTTGGGACAGAACTTTAGAGGCAGTGGTTAACACCCATCCGGACGAAGACCACTTCGGCGGCTTGACAGAAATTTTAAAAAGATATAAAGTAAAAATGCTTTTAGTGAACGGAGAAGACAACCCGGATTCGCCTCTTTTTGCCGATTTTGAAAAATTAATATCCGAACAAAAGGTTTACTCGAAAATTGCCTCTGCCGGTGTAGCACTTAAAGTTGGAAGGTTATACTTTGATATACTTTCCCCTGAATCTGAGGGGGAGAACAGTCAAAATTTACTACAAAACAAAGTTTCCGGAAATGATAACAATAAAAACTCATTAGTTACCCATCTTCAGTTCGGCGATTTTGATGCTCTTTTAACCGGTGATCTGCCGGCGGAGGAAGAGCAGGTTTTAGTCTGGCGGAAAATTCTTTTCCCCGTTGAAGTTTTAAAACTTGCCCACCACGGTTCCAAGGCGAGCACGAGCGATGAAATCCTTGCCGCAACAAAACCGCAGTTAGCAATAATTTCCGTTGGCAAAGAAAACAGGTTTGGTCATCCGGGCAAAGAGGTTTTGGAAAAACTAAATTTAAACGGGATTAAATTTTTAAGAACTGACGAAGCGGGCGATGTTGAAATTGTCAGTGATGGAAAGGGCTGGCGGATAAAATAAAATTTGATAGTTGCAAAGTTTTAGGGGATTTTATAAGATAAACTCAGCCAATTTAAGATTTTAGAATTGAGATTTGAGAATTTAATTAAGAGTTAGGAGTCAGAAAAAAAGTCATATTTTTCCCTAAATTCTACATTCTTTTTTAGGGGAACAACTGGAAATAAATTTTAGAGCGGAGTTAAGGAAGATTTCAGAAATGGTCTTTAATTGCTTTAATGATAGTATATGAAACAGGATCAAGTTGATCGTTACCGCCAGTGTTTTATGGATAGCGGGTCAGTTGCTCAATGGAAAGAGGTAAGAAGAGAATTAAGCGCGGAATACGGATTAGATTATGACGCTTATAGGCGGAGAGAAACCGTGGCAGTAGCGGTTGCAAGAGAAGTTGGTCCGCGGATTCTTGCGAGAGAGTGGGTTGTTGCGGATGCGTTTATACGAGGTTTAACAGTTTCAGAATATTTAAGATTGGCGGTTGAGAGTCGGATAGCGATGGATGCGGCGGATAAAGAAAGAGAATTAGGATATTTAGAAGGTTCTCTTTGGGGAGATGATTTAGAAAGATTAGGAAAGTAGTTTTCTGCGCCGGTCGGATTCACGTAATTTTGCCTCGGATAAATCCGTAAATTTAGTGTAAAATAGCTTCTTAAGTTGTTTATGAAAAATCTTAGCCTTGCCGCATTATTTTTTTGTCTTTCTTTAGCCTTGGCGTTTTTTGCGCTTCTTTTTAAGAAGCCGGAAAAAGTAAAAGAAAAGTCTTTACTTGAGGCGGTGCCGACGATTCCTGCCGCTCCTTCACCAACGCCGATGAAAAAAGTTTTGAGTTTTGAAGAGACAAACCGGCTTTTTGGTCCGTGCGCCAAAGTTTTTGTTTTAATGTATCACCATATCCAACCAGCGCCGGAGGCGACAGAGAAAGGGCAAAACAATTTATCGGTAACGCCGGAAAACTTGCGCAAGCATTTGGACTATTTACAAGCAAAAGGCTATTCGGTGATTGCCGTTGCCGCCTTGGCTGACTTTTTTGAGAAAGGGATTACTTTGCCGCAAAAATCAGTGATTTTAACATTTGATGACGGTTACCGTGATTTTTATAGTTATGCTTTGCCGCTTTTGAAAGAGTTTGCTTTTCCGGCGACAGTTTTTTTGCCGACGGGGCTGGTAGGAAATGCGGATTATCTCACTTGGCAAATGATAAGTGAAGTTAAGGCAAACAATGTTTATTTTGCCAATCACACCTGGTCGCACCGTTCTTTGGGTGAAAGTGTCGCTGTTTTAGAAAAAGAAATAAAAACTGCCGATAGTCAACTGGCGGAAAAAGGGTTAAACACTACAAAAGTTTTTGCTTATCCTTATGGCAAAGTAACTGGGAAGGCAAAAGAAGTGCTGGCAGAAAACGGTTATAAACTGGCTTTTACCGTAAACTCCGGTACTTTTGCCTGCGCTAAGAAAAATCTTGAGATTCCGCGGCTCAGAGTGGGCAACAATGGTCTTGCCAACTACGGGCTTTAATTAAACTTTTTTTACCGGTTCAGGTAAGTGATTGTGATTTGTAAAACCGTGGCAAAAGAAACCCAAAGGAGATAGGGGGTTTGGATATAGGCCGCCCATTTTAGACGCGAGTAGACGGTAATTATCGCCCAAACAAGAGTTGCTAAAACTAAAAGAATATCACCGGCGGCGAGAAGATTATTTTTCAAGCCGAACTGGATCGGGGTAAAAGCAAAATTAAAAATTAAATTAAGAATAAAAGGCAAAGCGACAATAAAAGGGATTTTCTTTTGAAAAAACATTAAAAATACTTTGCCGAAAGAAACGGCAATTATTACATAGAGAACGCTCCAGACCGGACCGAAAAGCCAGCGCGGCGGCGCCCACGAGGGCTTTGTAAGTTGTTGATACCAATTGTAAGTTTCCATTCTGAATTTATTTTACAATTTTTTAATCAACCATTGTATATAGAATTGTTGTTATTTTAACTTCGGCGGCAGCTGTTTGTACCGCCTAATCTTTTCCGGTTTGCTCATTGCCGCGTAGCGGGAATGACATCTTCGTGTTTCTCAGTTTTTTTTGAACGATATGCATCCAACAATTGCTTGCGGTTAGAAATAACTTTCTTTCTGGACACCATGGTTATTTAAATGTTTAGGTTGATTGTTTTTGACAACTTAAGAAGCGTTTGCGATCTCTTGTTCTATATCTTGGATAGTGTCTTTACTTACTCTTATTGCTAAACGAAGATTTCCACATCGATCACAATCTGGTATGGTTTCTCCCCTATGACTAAGAAGATGGGTCGCAAATAATCCCCGCGTGCTGTTCAAAAGCGTTTGATATTTTTTTAGTTCTTCCGTTAGAGCTTCTCTGCTTGACATAGAACTATTATAAAGTTTTTTTTGTAATTTTTAAACTATTCAGAAACAGTAAACTTGTTCTTAAGGTAACATCTGATTACATTTTTAGTTGGGGGAACAGATTTTTAGGGATTTTATCTTTATTAAACCACTGGTTTTGAGTTTCATATTATTGATTTTACTACGGATTGTTTGATTTTTTTTTGCAGGGTTTTAGCTGTTTTTATTTTTTTTCATTTATTTTGTTAACCAGTCATTATTCTTTCAACCTTGGCAGCAACTGTTTGTATAGGAGAATCTTTTCCGCTTTGCTCATTATTGCGTATCTTGGAGAAGGTGACGGCAAACAAATTAACTCTACCTCGGCATATAGCTGAATAATGTCTTTCAAGTGTCTTCTAAATAAAGTTTCCACGAAGCGGCTGGTGAAAAATATCTTCTTTACATTATTTTTATTAATAATAGCTTTTATTGCCGGTGTGTTATAAACAATGTTGACTAAATTTATGTCTAAATTGCTGTTATCCCTTCTTTCGCAAGATAAAATTATATCTGCAAGCGCCATTTTCAGCTGGCTAAAAAGATGTTGTTGCTTTTCTTTAGTGTTAAATTTGGAACCATAGACCTCCTCCATAATCGGCCAGAACTGATTCCGGCCGTTGGCATAAAACCACTCATAAGGATTTGAGGGCTTGGTGACAAAACTTCCTAACATTAAATAGTTTGTCTTTTTAGGAACGAAGTTTCCAAACGGATGTATTTCAACCATAATTCATTATACAGTTTTGAGAATTGTCGGTTTCATCAATTATTTCTCAAAGTAAATATCCTTGAGATAAAAGGTAACCCCTTCGGGGTTGAAATCATTTGAGGCAATCCAGGTAAAGGCGCCGATGACATTTGAAAGATCCTCACCGGCAAGATCGATTTGATACTGTTGCCAAGTTTGCGTTAATTTAACCTTACCTAAAGACTTTTCAAAGGAATCTTTATATTGCTGATCCCGTATGCCTCCGGCTTTGAATTCCACCATTTCTTTGCCCGTTTCCCCTTTTGCCCAAAAGGTCAGTTTTTGTGCCCCGGTTAAATTACGCCCCGCCAGCCTGCCCCAATTGCCATCGGGAAATTGCCAGTATATTCCCGCCCAGCCTTTTGGCCCCGGAGTATACGCTATTTTTATGTCTTCCATTGATCGGGTGAACGAAATGTATTTTTTTCCGGCTTCGCCGTCGCCCATCCAGCCGGAAGGGAAGAAAGATATATCATTAGTCACATTAACGGGAAGCGGCAAAGCAGGTGTTGATACTTGTTCCTCCTTTTTCTCCTTCTTTTCAGGAAGGAAAGGCTCTATTTTAAGGTTGATGTATGTAAAGATAAGTGCAAGGACGGCAATAATTGTGCCGACGATGGTGGCAATACCGACAATGCCAATCCGTTTCCCTATTTTTCCGGCCATAGTATTTTCTCTTTACATTTAAGACACCTTACAATACCATAAACAAATAGGGAAATTCCAAATAATATTAAAACTAAAGCTAAAGTTGCACACTGTATTGAAGGGATAAGTTTGATCAAGAATGCCCCCTGCAACCAAAAATGCAAGCGCGGTTCTGCAATATGCTAAAAGTGTTCTTTCGTTTGCCAAAAGAGTTCTGTTTTGCGCCAGGTGGTCGCTTCTTGACTGTTCTTTCATATTTTTCTCCCTTATCCTTTCATCGAATACTTTAAAGTTTTACTAAACTTCCCGCAATGGCCGTTTATATGAACAGCTTTTCCGTCAAACGGGCTTTGACGATGACTGCATACGCCGAAATCAAAGAAAGCAAATTCTCCTTCAAGAGGCCGATAAAAAACGCAGTCGCGGCATTTTTGTTTTCCAAAAGTCTTCGGACTAAGTTTTTTCCATCTTGCCGCGCAGTCCTCGGCATGAGTCATCAGCAATTTTTCTTCTTCAGACACTCTATTAATATGAGTTTTTTTCAATCGCCTGATTTTCTCAGCCGGCCCGATTTCGTAATAGTGTTCGGGTCCGCTTAATTCCCAGCAATATTTTCGCGACGATGTTCCCAAGATCTCAATGGTAATGGAATTCGGGAAAGAGATTTTAATGTCAGATGAAGAATCAACGATGGTGATTTTTGGATTACGCGCCAGTAAACTTTTAATAAGCTTGGCATCAAGTGGGGCATCGGTATCTGCATCGCCGACGAGAATTTTATTATTTGCTTTATTGATAAATCTCCAAATTCCGCCGGAGGGATTGCTTCTGATTTCCCATTCCCCATGATATTTTCCCAGAAGTTTCGGATCATTGTATTCAATCAGTTTCCCAAATCCGAGAACGAGAGCGCCGGCAAATCCAACCCTGATCTGGCAGAGTTTACTGATCTGTATTTTCTCAATGTCGTTTAAAAAAAATTTGTTTTGCTGATTATTAGCCATTCATTAAATGTTCCTTTTCTATTTAAACAATTTTAAGCTTAAATCTGAAATACTCTTTGCTAATCTTTCGGCAGACATTAAAGCATTTTGGTCCTGTTTTATTGATCCATAGTCTTTTGTTGTTCTTCCTTCACAAGTGCATCTGCCGGGTAAGATTACGCCCTGATAATTGAGCGCGTTCATCATATAAAATTCTGTAAATGCAAAACCGTAGATATTGCCGGTAACGACGATACCGCCAATCTTACCTTTCAATATATTGTTTTTAAGACAAACCATGCGGTCTAAAAAAGCTTTCATCAGACTGGAAACATTACATCCGTATATTGGACTACCGATTATAATTATTTCAGCCTCTGTAAGTTTTTGGAAAATTTTTTGAATATCGTCTTTTTGGATACACATGTTTATGCATTTCCCTTCGGAGAGACAACCTAAACAGTGGTTGATTTTTTTGCCATAAAGGTTAATAACTTCAGATTCAAAAAGTTTCGGATCAAAATGCTTAATAACTTCTTTGATAAGAAGTTCGGTATTACTTTTTTTTCTGGGCGAACCATTGATAGCAAGGATTTTCATATTTTCAAAATTAAACTTAATAATTATTACTAATAAACCTTAACAAGAATCTCTCGTATTCTATCAATCTTCAAACATTTGCGCAAAAAGAAATAGAGCAAACAAGGTAAGAATTCAAAATTATCTTGGAGAATTAAAGAATGGAACTAAATTTTCTTGAACAGCATTTTCGGCCGCAGTTTGAATTTCTTGAATTTCCTCAAGGCTTAGCGGCTCTTCTAAATCTAACCCTAAACCAATAAAAGAATCATAGGCGCTTGTTACTCTATCGGCGGCCCGAGCGATATTATTCTCGTATGGAAATGTCACTTGATGTGGAATTGTCATTGTTGTTATTGGAGGACGAAAGGAATCAATAAAAGGACGCAATTCTTCAATTTCCCGCTGAGATTTCCGGATCCAAGGCAATCCTAGCCAATCGTCCCAAGCAATGACCGAAAGCCGGTCGTCAACTTGTTCGGCAATACAGGTTAAAATTTGGAAACTATTTAGAGCCTGTTCTATGCTGCTCACTGATAAAAGTAATTTTAAATTCTGTTCTTTGATTTTCTATTCCACTCTTTTTAGTTCAAAAACAATACCTGGATCATCCCCGCAATGAATATGTACTTTGCTTTTATCTTTTTCCCAAGAATATTCTGCACCATTTTTTAATCCTAAAATAATTGGTGCTATGGCAAAGACGGCCCCAAAACATATTCCCCCCGGCAGCAAATCGCCATCAATTTCAAACGAATCTCCAATTTTATGATATCGGCCTAAACATTTCCCTTTTACAACTGTGGCAATTATTTTCATATTATGCGTTATGCGAAAATATATTAACCCTTAATCGTAGGTTGTATAGAAATCGATTTTATTGTACCGTTTCTTAAAGAATTACGCAAAAACAATTAGAGCAAAATTTTTTAAACCAAGTGTCTTTTAAAGAATGCCCTTCCCGAACCGGATTTTAAATATTTTTCAAGTATCTTTCAAGCATTGCTTTTATAGTTTTTCTTCCGTAACCACTTTTTAAATAAACTTCTCTATTTTTAGCGTCAGTTTTGTTTAAAAATGCTTCATAGAAAATTAGTTTATAAGGTCTGAATGGTTTAGTTGCTTTACTTTTACCGCCATTATGTTCTTTAAATCTTGTTCTTAAGTCCGAAGTGTAGCCAATATACAAACTGGCATTTTTTTGACTTTGGAGAATATAAACATAGTAAAACATGGGCGGGACGTAAGAAATTTTACTTCATAAAATTTCAACGTCCCAGCAACGTTGAAATTGCAAAGCAATTTCTTACGTTGCGGAAAGGGCGAGATTCGAACTCGCGCGAGCTTGCGCTCACCGGTTTTCGAAACCGGCGTAATAGGCCACTCTACCACCTTTCCAAGGTAACTAAGGAAATTATACATCAGAGCGGGGAAGAAGTGATATAATTCAGAGATGGCTCAATATGAAAGACGAGTTCAACGGTCAGTCACTTTATTTATTTATAATGGAAACAGTTACCTTTTTTTAAAACGTAATCTTAAGAAAAAGGTTGATCCCGGAAGACTTAATGGAATAGGCGGCCGCGTTGAGTCTGGAGAGAATTACCTTGATGCGGCTATCCGCGAAACTATGGAAGAGACAGGTTACCAAGTTACTCCGGAAAATATTCAATTAACAGGCGTTGTTACTCTTGAAGGTGGCTACGCTACTGATTGGGTGATGTGCTTTTTTAAAATAAAAGTTTTAAGTAAAGTAATTCCTGCGGGGAATCATACCGATGATGGTGATTTGATCTGGCTCGATAAAGACAAGGTTCTAGATAGCGAATATGAATTAGTGGACGACCTTAACTATTGTTTTAAAGACATTGTTCAAGGGAAAAATATTTTTTTTCTTACTGCACAGCTTACAGACAATCAAAAGATTTTCAAAACTTCTGTCGGTAAACTGGCAACAAAAACCTGAGTATCTAGTTCCGGAAACTTATTTCTTTTGAAGAAATTTCTCTATCACTTTTGCGGTTTTTGAGTTGATAATGTGCGAATGTTTGACGCCGCGGGCTAAAAGAAATTTTGCTTTTGGCAATTTAAGAAAAGTTTCTTTGACCGCTTTCGGCGGGATTAAACCATCTTTTTCGCCGGCTAAAAACAAAGCCGGTGTTTTTATTTTTTCGCAGTCAGATAAAAACTTCATTTTTAAAATATCGTTGCCTAATTCCGCCGCCACCTGAAGATCGGTTTTACTGATTTCTTCAGCTGTTTTTTTGACAGTATTTGAAGTATCTTTCGGATTTGCCTCTAAAAGTGTCCAAATTGCTCTGATAATCTTTTGATTGCCGAACCCTTTCTTAATTATTTTTTCCGTAAACGGAAGTTTTTTGAAACTTACAAGCGCCGCCTTGACGGTAATCTTTGTCCGCCGCAGAAGTTTGCCTGATGAGGCGCAGGCGCCGCAGATAACCACTTTTTCCAAGTGTTCTTGATGTTTCACTGCGTATTTAAGGGAAATCATTCCTCCCAACGAAAAACCGATTAAGGAAAATTTTTCCAACTTCAATTTTTTGGCAAAATGAAAAACAAATTGGGCATAGTTTTCAATCGTATGCTCGCTTGTTAATTTTTCTGATTTGCCGAAACCGGGGAGGTCGGGAAAATAACAGGTAAAAGTCTTTTTCAATGTTCTGATTAAAATATGGGAAGCGGTTAAAGGAAGTGGAAACCCATGAAGGATAATTACCGGTTTGCCCTTGCCGATTTTTCCGAAACGGATTTTCGCGCCGTCAATGCGGGTGAAATGATTAACTGACATATTGAACCTATTTTACTCCGAAATTTTCACAAAGAAGAAACAGTGGATTTTTTCAGCGGTTGATTTTTTTTAATTTTTTAATCAGAAGACTAACGCTTCTTCTAAACTTCTTCTGTTAAGCAGCCGGCGGAGGGCGTAAAGTTTTTCTTCAACAAGTTGCTCGTCGTTTTCACCGCCGCTGTCAATATTAAAAGAAAGGTTGCGTAGAGTTAGGGGAAGAGCTAGCCGGTTCATTCTGCCGGTGAGAAAATGGCAAACAGCTGTTTGCGGATCTCTTTCCGCGACGATTAATTCTTCTACCTTTTGCCGTAAAATCTTGGCAAAAAGGCTTTCTGGGGCGTCATCAGCGGTATTTTGAAAAAGCTGGCCGATAGCGGCAAGCCGATGCATTCTTCCGTATCTTGTCGGGTCAATAAAAAACACCCTGCCTTCTCTATCTTTGACTAAATTTTCCGCTTTGATGTCGCTTAAACAAATGCCGCTTACAAAACCTAGTTCGGTAAGGGGAGTAATAAAGGCAATTGTCTGCCGTTGGGTGTCTTTGTATAAAGCGATTAACTCGGGATCGGAAAGATAATTTCTGATTTTTTTGCCGGCTAAAAACGGGTATTCCGGTGTTAAAAACGCAGAAAGATAACGGGGAAAGGACGGGGTATTTCTCCTTGTTTGTGAAATCGCGTAATCCGTCAGGTCGATTGCTTTTTTTACGGTGCCGGCGACAGCCTTTTTATCTTGCGAGCGGAAATATTGACTTAGATCGCGCTCGGCCGCCTCGGTCAGCAAAGTCATTGTCGGCGAATGGCTGCCGTAAAAATCCGGAGCGACTTTTCTTTCGCCGGGGATAACTCTGCCTTGGTGAAAATCGTAATAGTCTTGAAAATCGCGTTGAAAATAATCAGGGTCTTCGCCGTAAGGTTCGCCGGTGAAATGGACGACGACTGTTTTTGTTTCTCGGATTTCTGTTTTGAAAAGAGTTTTTTTGTTTTGCCAAACACTTGGTGTTTCTGGTCTTGCTCTTGATCCGCCAATTCTTGTTAAAACTCCGACTGGCGTTTCGATTTCCGACGCAAACAGCGTCCGTTCGGGATCTTTTCTCAAAGCCTCACCAACGATTTCCGCCTCGCGCGCAAAGTTTCTCATAAAGATATTATACTTTACTTGCTTTTATCCATCAATTTTTCGTTTTAAGAAGTAGACTTCTTTTCAGAGCGTCCGGCGGATTTTAATTCTGTTGTGCGGCTGGCCGGAATTTTGATGGTTGATTTGTTAAAATGACTCAATGCAAAGAGAGGAAGAGCCTGACTTTAAAAGTTTGCTGGACAAAATTCGAAGATATAATCCTAAAGCGGATTTAGCGCGGATTGAAAAGGCTTTTGCTTTTGCCGAAGAGGTTCACTACGGTCAAAAAAGAGTTTCCGGTGATGCTTTTATTAGCCATCCTTTAGCAGTGGCCCATTTGATTACCGATCTAAAGCTGGATGAAGATTCTATTGTTGCCGCTCTGCTCCATGATACGGTTGAGGATAGTCAGGAAAAAATAAAGCCGGAAACAATAGAGAAAAGGTTTGGGTTGGATGTGGCTTTGATTGTTGACGGGGTAACCGCTTTTCGGGAAACGACCAAAAAATTTCTGGTTCATCAGGAATCAATTGATAATTTCCGCAAACTGCTTTTAGCTTCCGTAGATGATGTTCGGGTTTTAATAATCCGTCTGGCCGATAAATTGCATAACGGCCGGACGATTTCTTTTTTATCCGCGGAAAAGCAGCGAAAGTTTGCCCAGAGGGCGTTTCATCTTTACTCACCCTTGGCAGAATTTGTTAGTTTGGTAGTTTACAAAAGAGAACTTGATGATATCGCCTTTAAAATTATTTACCCGGCTGAGTATTCAAATTTGAGAGAGAGTTTGAAAATCGGCGAAAGGAAACGACAGAAGATCTTAAATGATTTAATAAAGCAAGTGAGGTTAAAACTTGAGGAGAACAAAATTAAACCGATGGACGTTTTTGGCCGAGTAAAAGGCCTGTGGAGTATCCGGCAAAAAGTCCGCAAGTGTATTAAAGAGGGGAAGATAACCAAAAGTGACCCCTCAGTGGTTTTGGACCAAATAGGAGTGACGATTTTAATGAAAGATATTCCAACTTGTTATGCGGCTTTGGGGATAGTCCATTTGAATTGGCAATATCTGTCTAACGAATTCGATGATTATATATCGCACCCGAAATTAAATAACTATCAGGCGATCCAAACGACAGTTTTTTGGGGCGGTAAGACAGCGGAGATACAAATTAAAACTCCGGAAATGCATAAGCACAATGAGTTTGGGCCGGCATCGCATATCGCTTACAAAGTTGCCGGCGGTAGAAGTGTCAGTAGTTTTTCCTACGATTGGGTGAAAGAACTTTCTTCATGGAAAAACGGGATCAGACATTCGCGTTTTAAAGTTAAGGTTTTCGAGGATTATGTTTATGTTTTAACACCGAAAGGTGATATTTTCCGCTTGGAAAAGGGATCAACTCCTGTAGACTTTGCTTATCGGTTGCATACCGATTTGGGCCATTCCTGTTGCGGCGCCAAAGTAAATGGAAAAATGGTAAGGCTTGATTATCATCTTAAAAACGGAGAGGTTGTGGAAATTATCTCTCGAGATTCCAAAAAACTACCTTCTTCCGGCTGGTTAGAGTTTGTAAAGATGAAAGAGACGAAAAATAAAATAAGAAAGGGCTTAGTTTCCAGTTAATTCTCTCGGCAGATCTCAATTCTGTTTTCCGGAAGATAGAGTTTTCGTGTCGGGTTTAATTCTTCAATAAATTCCGGCGTGTGGGAGACAATAATCATCGCTCCTTGGTAATCTTTTAAGGCTTCTAAAATTATTCTTTGCGAAAGCGGATCTAAATAAGTTGTCGGCTCGTCCAAAATTAAGACATTGTGATTTTGCGCCAATAAAAGGGCGATGGACAGTCTGGTTTTTTCCCCGCCGGAAAGAGTGCCCACTTGCTGATATACTTTGTCGCCTTGGAAAAGAAACCGCGCCAAGAGTCCGCGGAGAAAACTTTCGCCTAAAAAACATTTTTCTTTTAAAGTTTCCAGTAAAGTTTTTTCCAAATCAAATTGCTCAAATTCCTGCGAATAATAGCCGATATTCGCTTTTTCGTCTTTTAAAACATAGCCTTCGTCCGGCGTTGTCAGTTCCATAATTATTTTAATAAAAGTGCTTTTGCCTGCTCCATTTACCCCGATTAAAGCAATTCTTTCCCCACGGGCAAGAGATAAAGAAACATTATCTAAAACTTTGTTTTCGCCGTAAGTTTTACAGAGGTTTCTGGCGATGATCGGTAGCTGCCCTACCCAGGCCGGTTCCGGCAGTCTGATTCTTATTTTCTTGATTTCCGTGGGCGCCTGTGGCAAGGACTCTTTTGCTCTTTCTATTCTTCTTTTCAAATTCATTTTCTGGCGCACCCCTTTTTCCGAAGAAAACCTGGCCACTTTTTCCCAGCCTTTTTTCATTTGCGCAATCCGCTTTTTTTCCACATCAATCGTTCTTTTTAGCAAGGCGTCCTTTTCCGCTTTTAATTTGAAAAATTTTGAATAATTGCCGGCGTATTCGTCCAGTTTATGAGAAAAGGTGTTGAAATAAAAAATTTTGTCGATGAATTGGTCCAAAAGGGAAAGATCATGCGAGACCAACATTAAAATTTTTGGATAGCCGCTTAAAAAATCCATCACCCATCTTTTGCCGGGCGCGTCAAGGAAATTCGTCGGCTCGTCCAGAAGGAGTATATCCGGTTCGTTTACTAACGCTTTGGCGATGACCAATCTTGTTTTTTGGCCGCCGGAAAGTTTTGCCGGCGGAAAGTCTAAACTGATATTTTTTAGCTCCAAACCGGCCAATATTTTTAGAAGTTCAAAGTCCTGTTTCTTACTTTCTTTATTAATATAGTCTCTAACGGTTTTGGCGCCGTCTAACATAATATCGTTTCTTATTTCCTGGGGGACAAACTCCACTGTCCCTTGTGTTTGGATTTTGCCGCTGTCGGCAGTTAACTTGCCGGCCAAAAGTTTAAAAAGAGTAGTTTTACCGGAACCGTTTGCTCCGACCAAACCGACTTTTTGTTTTTCGCCGACAGTAAAGCCGATAGCGTCAAAAATAACGCTGGCGCCATAGGAAAAGGATAAATTCCTGACAATGATCATAAAGAGGATTTTACCATCTTTCTGGTCTATAATTTTCAAAAACATTTCTGACAAGAAAGAATATATGTATAAAACATAAAAGTATTTTGGTAAACTAAAAATAATTAGAGTTAAATAATGTTGAGTATGGACAGAGAAAGTTGTTCTCAATCGCGGGGAGAATCTCTGATTGGAGCAGGGTTAATTGATACACTTAAAAGGTGGTCAAGTGAGCGGCCGTGGGTAATGATGAATCAGAGGCGAGTTAGGACACACATCGCAAATGCGATGACTACAGATATTCTTCATCCCGTTGGTTCACCAAATGTTCCCGTGAAAGTTGAGAAATACAGAGGGCGGGTGGATGGCACTGTCAGACATATTATTCATCACTTAGGTGAAATGCCTATTAGTGAAGATGGTGTAGTGATCCAATCTCAACTGATTAGGGATAAAGTTACAGGAACAGAATTTATAGCAAGAATTAGGCATCTTGGTGGTTCGTGTGGTGGTTCGTGGGTGTCGGAAGAGGTGGATGCAAAAGGAAATAGAATAATATCCCAAGCGGTATTGTATGACAATGGAGAATCAGAACTTACGCTTGATTATTCTCATCAAAGGTATGAAAAAACTGAAGCGAATCTTCACTTATTAAAAAGAAGAGAATTTCCCACTGGATCAAGAGTTTTATTTGCTAATCATGCGGCGCTTTTGGGAATTATAGATTGGAGTAGAAAAACAAAAAGAGCAGTGGTTAGGACGATGGAGAAATAAGCGTTAAACTTTATTAGGTTAAAGACTTCAAAGAAATTTATTTTTACCCCGAAACTTTCAGAAGTATCGTTATAAAAATGTCTAAAAGTCTGTTCAAAAAGTTGTTTAGTATTAATGTTGTTGCGAGCTTTGTCGTTCGTTCCTCACTCCTCGCAATGACAAATTACAGACTTTTCAAACACTTTCTAAGAGAATAAAAAGAAATTAAAGAGAGGAATTTTTTTCGCCATTTTCAATCTCTCTTCTTAATGTGTCGAATATCGGGTCTTGATAAGAGACAGGCTTAATGGAGAGCAATTTCTTGCCCATATAGGTTAGTTTTTTAATAGCGTCTTGTTTTTCAATTTTTCTGAAGTAATGAAGGTTGTCGATTATATCCGCGGCTTTAATTATCGCCGCACTTTCGTTATGGTTTACACATCGGAAAAGCAGTTCATCTAATTGTTTTTTCTTGTCGTCGATTTTGTAGTTTTTAGTATTTGCGCTAATAAGTCCGACGATAACGGAGTCATACTGTTTTTGCAACTCTTTCTTTTGAGTAGCGGTATCTTCAAGAATATCGTGAAGTAAGGCGGCGATACAAACGTTGCTATTATAGCCTTGGCAATAAAGATATGTTGACAATCTCACGCAGTGGAAAAATATTGGTTTTACCGGATTAACATTGGAATTTAATGACTTGGCAAGGTAAAACAATGCTTTTTCAAATTCGTAATCAAAATTATCAGCCATATTTTTAAAAACTTATGAATCATTTCACCATTCTTGCTTATTTTTTAGCTTAGAACTTTCAGAACCATCATAATAATGATACCAGCGAGGATGGAAAAAAATTGGATTAAAGATGACTTTTGATCATTAGTGTGATGGAGTTCGGGGATTAAATCCGATCCGGCGATATAGATAAAGCCGCCGGCGGCAATAGGGATTAAATTTTGAGAAAAATTTTGCAGTCTTGCACCCAAGAAAAAGGAAAAGATCGCGCCGCCGACGGCGGCGCAGGCGGTTAAAAAGTTTAGAATTAAGGCCTTTTTAACGGTTAAGCCGCTATGGATTAAAACGCCGAAATCGCCCAGCTCCTGCGGAATTTCATGAAAAATTATTGCTAAAGTAATGGCAAAGCCGATACTGTTGCTGACAGTAAATCCGGCGGCAATTAAAGCGCCGTCAATAAAGTTATGAATTAAATCAGCGAAAATATTTATTGTTGCCATAGGCTTTAGATGATTTTGACAATCGGTTTGGTGGCAGTGTTTCCAGCGCAAAAACTTTTCCAGAGCAAAGAAAATTAAAATCCCCAAAATAATTAAAAGGGAAGTTAAAAATTGGTTTATTGAATTTTCAAAGGCTTCCGGCAGGAGATGAATAAACGCGTCGCCAAAAAGATTGCCGACGGCAAAACTAACAAGAAGTAAAGAAATATTATTTAGTTTCTTTTTATTTACTCCGAGCGTAACCACGCCGATTAAAGACACGGCGCTGACGATGATGGTAGCGAGCAATGGGTAGAACATCAGAAATTATGAATTATTAAGTATGAATTATGAATCAAAGAGTAAAGCCTTTTTGTTTGGAATATTTTATCAACTTTAATCGGTTTTTGCAGAAGTGATTATTGTTCGTTAAACTGATCGCCGTGAATGGTAAAATTGAGAAAAGATATGTATGAGATTAATCTCCGTTGTTAGAGGTTTTCCAATTTAAGGCAGAAACTGATATAATCTCTTATAGTTATAAACTTTCGAGGAAGCATTATATGTCGCCTGAACAAAAAGTTATTGTTGACCAAGGAGAAAGACTGACACAGCCAGGTTTCTATAAATTTGTTATTGATGGAAAAAGGCCTTTTGATAGCGGCGATGTTCATTTACAGTTTTCAGAGCCTGGCAATAAGGATTGTTTTTCGTCTGTCAATCTAAGAGTGAAGAATCTTCCCAAAAAAGGCGTTGAGCATTCTGGTGACTTTGCTTGTGTTACCGTTAGAACGACAGGACCCTATCCACTAGTGGTGGTTGATGCGATATGTGCCGACGGTTTCTCCTCGCCGGATTTCTCCGGTGAAGGACTTGCTCCCGAGGCACTTTTTTCTGAAGCATTGATTGGAGCGGCAAAAGCTGATGGTTTTGCCAAACAAATACAAAAACTGGGAGATTCGCATGATTTTGATACCTTTAATCCTTCCTTAAGAGAGCCATATTATGGCAAAAGTAGAACGGTTGGATTGAGGGAAAGCTGGTTTAACGAAAATGGCTTTTTTGATGTTAAAAAGTATCTTCGGGAGAAATATATAAGCTGGATGGTAGAAGAATTACAGCGGAGGATAAGAACAGAAGAAAACCATTCTGTCCATTGGTATGCCGGAGTATATGGTGTTTTTCATATTGTTTGCGATCCACATCAGAATTTAATTCACTATTTATTTCTTGGTTCCGGAGATGTGGAGGCTTACCTGACGCAGTACAGAAGGCGGTTCAAACCATTGTATTTATATGAAGATTCAAACTGGTCGGCTGACAGAATGGGTCAAGTGCTAGGAATACAAGGTGCTAGTCGTTATCCTGGGAAAGTTTACGAAATTTACGATGCGGTTGGCCCTTTAAGTGATGAGCGGGTCGGACCGTTTACTCTTTCCATTGGCTATATAAGAAACTTTGCGGGTTTCTATCTTCGTTCTGATGGATGCAAGGCAAAGCCAGGTGAGGATGATGCCACTTTTATTGACATTCGGGCAAGTGCTACATCATAAATATTTACATCTTGGATTAGGATACAAAAAAGTGTGGAGTCTGTCGGGGGTAGCAGATTTTCTGCCCGCATTGCTACCAGCCCGAAAAGCTGCGCTTATCGCTGCTGGCGGGCGCAAAGCGTTGCAGGCGGGGAACCGCCAGCCTCACGGTCCCGAACGTAATTTATAAGTCGGAGATACCAGATTCGAACTGGTGCCCTCACGGTCCCGAACCGTGCGCTCTAAGCCAACTGAGCTAATCTCCGATTAAATTGAGCGCGCCCTGCCCGCATTGCTTCCCGACACTTCGGGATGCAGGCGGGTAACCTCAGCCAGAAGCTGATCGTCCTCTGGACGAAATTGCGCCAACCCCCGTCGCGTAATAATTTCTTCGAAATTAAACGCGACTTGATAGCCGCGTAATTTTTTCAGAATTAAAAACGACTTATTTGTCGCGTAAAATTCCAAAACTCGCTAAATAATTTTTCAATAAATTTTTTTAACTAAGACTGCTTGTTTTTAGTGATTGTATTATATATGTAAAGAACATTTTTTGTAATTTAGTTTACGATATTGAGCCGCGTTTAAATTTTTCGTAGAAAAATTTATTACACTGCGGAGGGTACAAGAGTCGAACTTGTTAGTCCTTACGAACACTCGCTCTCAAGGCGAGCGCATTACCGTCCTGCCCACCCTCCTATAAATATTAAAAATCAAATATTAAATATCAAAATTAAAGAATTAAGAAGTATTTCTTCCAATTTTTAACTCTTAACTTTTAATTCTTAACTTTCTTTTGGTGTGTCCCTACCAAGAATCGAACTTGGATCTGCTGCTTAGAAGGCAGCTACTCTATCCGTTGAGCTATAGGGACAATAGCGATATTTTATACTCCTTCGCTTTTATTTTATCTCTTGTATTATACCGCGAAGCTTTGATTAGATTAAAGTATTGCTAATTTATTGGCTTAAGTTTAAAGCTAAAAGCTACGGAAGTATATACCAAAATTTATAAAATCAAAGCATAGTGGTATACCATCTTTCACTTGAAATTTGTCGCCTTTGACGGCGACTCGCCGATTGAGGTGGGATTTTGTGGTATAATCCGTTTAATTTTGGCTTATTCTAAAAATGGAGGCAAGAGGACAAGATAATACACCAACTGAGGTGAAAATATGTCACCCGGACGCGGTGAATATTCCCCTTAAAGATAGATGGTGTAGAGGAGAAAGCAGCTTCTGGAATTCTGTTTGTTCGTTGTATAGATAGTCGTAGGACTGATAAGCCTGTTGGGCCTGACGGTCCTTTTTGTTCCAATTGTGTTCTTTGCAGGTTTCCGGCGGGCCTTAGCATTGGTGTCTTAGGAGAGCGAAAATATGACATTTTACCGTGGGAAGATAGACCTCTACCTCTTGCCGATTAATTTCGCCATCTCCAAAAGTCTGCAAGAATAACCATATTCGTTGTCATACCACGCGGAAATTTTTGTCATGTCATCAGAGATTACTTCAGTTAAAGGCAGATCAACAATCGCTGAGGCAGAATTTCCGATAATATCCGAGGAAACAATAGGGTCGTAAGAAACTTTAATGATTTCCGTTAAATTACCAGCAGCGGCGGCAATAAAAATTTGATTGATTTCATCAATGGTGGTTTTCTTTCTTAACTTAAAAACAAATTCCGCGTACGAGCCGCAGGCAACGGGAACACGGACAGCCGAAGCGCAAAATCGGCCTTTAACCTGCGGATAACAGGCTTCAACGGCTTGGGCCGCGCCGGTTTCAGTAGGAATAATATTAATTCCCGCCGATCTGGCTTCCCGCAGGTCTTTTGCCGAGCCGTCAACCAATTGTTGACTGGCAGTGTAAGCGTGGATAGTAGTCATTACGCATTCGTCAAAACCAAAAGCTTCGTCAATGAGTTTAATAATCGGGGCAACGCAGTTGGTGGTGCAAGAGCCGTTGCTGATTAAATTTTCGCCCTTGTACGCTTTTTCATTAACGCCGAAAATAAAAGTGGGGATGCTTGAATCTTTTGCCGGCGCGGAAATAATTACTTTTTTTGCTCCTGCTTGAAAATGATCTTCTGCTTTTTTATCACAGAAAGCGCCGGTGCATTCTAAAACAAGGTCAACTCCGTAAGTTTTCCAAGGGATTTTGGTTGGTTCCCGCTCTGCGGTTAAAGGAATTTCCGAATTACCTATTTTCAGCCGGCCGATTTCCTTACCTTTTTTCGCCTCAATCGCTTCTACTTTGGCGGGAAAACGACCGTAAACGCTGTCGTATTTGGTTAAATGCGCCCAGCCTAAGGCATCAATGCTTCCGGAAGTGTTGATTGCGGCGATTTCAAAATCGTCGCGATGGCGTTCCCAAAAAGCGCGTAGCGATACTCTGCCGATTCGTCCAAAACCATTTATTCCTATTTTTATCTTTCGGGACATCTAAATATCAGGTTACACTATTTTTGAAAGGGAAGTCAACGGAAAAACAAAAAATAGCCTTCAGTATGTTAAACTTCGTGTATGAAAAACAGGGTTAAATCTTTAGTTTTGCTTTCCGGCGGGCTGGATTCAATGATTGCCGCTGAGCTTTTAAAAGAGCAGGGAATTTCAGTTGAGGCGGTTATTTTTAAAAGTTGCTTTTTTGACGAGGAAAAAGGAATTAAGGCGGCGGAGCAATTGAAAATTCCTTACCGGGTAATTGATATCTCAAAAGAATTATTAAAAGTTGTTAAAAAACCAAAACACGGTTGGGGAAAAGCGGTTAACCCCTGTATTGATTGTCATCTACTGATGTTAAAACAGGCGAAGAAAATATTGATAAAAGAGGGTTTTAATTTTATTGCTACCGGCGAGGTTTTGGGCCAAAGGCCTTTTTCGCAAAACAAACAATCTTTAGGTTTGATTGAGGAGGAATCGGGATTATCCGGGACTCTTTTGCGCCCGCTTTCGGCAAAATTGCTTGAACCAACGACTTTTGAGAAAAAGGGAATAATTGACAGAGAAAAATTGTGGGACATTTGCGGCCGGGGGAGAAAAAAACAGGAAAACTTTGCCAAAAAATTAGGTTGGACATATTCTCAGCCCGCTGGCGGCTGTATTTTATGCGAACAAGATTTTGGGAGGAAGTTTAAAGAAATGTTGGTTAAATCCACGACTCGTGGATCTAAAAAACCGAAATTTACGGTCAATGATGCCGAACTTTTAAAAATCGGCCGGCACTTTTGGCAGAACAAAAACAAAACCATCTTAGGCAGGAATGAAAGAGAAAATAATCTTTTAGAAAGCTTGGCCTTGCCAAAAGATTTTCTTTTAAACTTTCCTTACTGTCCCAGCCCGACTGCTTTAGTAAGGGGCAAAACCGGCTTGGACGCTGTTTATCGCGCCCAACAGTTAATATTAAGATATACAAAGGAAAAAAAGAAGTCAAATTTTCAAAAAGAGGCAATTGTTTTTTTTGGCTCATCGCGAGAATCTGTTTTGGTTTTGGAAAAACTTTTGGCGCAAAAAATTCCCATTGGGGCGATTATTACCCAACCGGATCGTTCTGTTGGCAGAGGGCAGAAACTGATACCAATGCCGCCGGCGGTTTTTGCTAAAAATCACACTATTTCTGTTTTTAAGTGGGAAAAATTGGATGAAGAAGCACTTGAAAGAACTAAGAAAGAGTTGAATTTTAAACCGTTGTTAGCCGTTTGCGCCGTTTACGGTAATGTTATTCCGCAGGTTTGGCTTAATTGGTGCAAAGGAACGGTTTTAAACATCCACCCTTCGTTTTTGCCGAAATATCGTGGCGGCGCGCCGGTGGTCTGGCCGATTCTTAACGGAGAAAAACAAACAGGGGTGACGATCTTTAAACTATCTTCGGGTTGGGATGCCGGGCCGATTTTATGGCAGGAAAAAATAACGATTGGCGAAAATGAAACTGCCGGTGAGTTGACAAAAAGACTTTTTGAAATCGGCGCTGAAAAATTAACGGAGATTTTAAAAGAAATTTATCAGTCAAAGAAACAAGTCTTTTTTCTTTTTAAACCACAGGATGAAAAGAAGGCTAGTTTTGCTTTGAAAAAAGACCTAAAAAGTTTAAGCGCGGAGATAAACTGGCGCTGGTCTCCGCAACAAATTCACAATTTTATCCGCGCTTTTAATCTCGAACCAGGTGCTTATACTTTTATAAACATTAGAGGGAGAAAACTCCGTTTGAAAATCTGGCGCTCGCATTTGGAAAAAGGAAAATTAATTTTAGACGAAGTGCAACTGGAAGGAAAAAACAGAGTTAATTGGAAACAGTTTAAGGAAGCCTATCAGATTAAAAAGTTAAAAGGTTAACAGGTTAAAATGTTAAAAAGTTTCTAAAATTGGGATTTGATTATTGGAATTTGTTTAGAAATTAGAAATTAGAAATTAGAAATTTTTGTTGACTATCTTATCTTTACTTCATATAAATTCATCGACGAGGAGGAGTGGAGCGAAGTTAAAATAATCAGGCTTTTTTCTGAAGGCGAAGGAAAGACAAAACCGTTTTCAAAAGGCCCGGCATAAACGGTTTGCCGATTAGAGCTATCGGCCTCCACTACTTTGATTTCATTCTTGTTTTTATCAATGTATAAAAGATGGTTAGGGGTAAGCCAATATAAAGAAGTGGGAGGTGGGGAGGGGGAAGTGAGAAGTTCGGAATTTGTTTTTTTTGCTTTGTCAGCAGAATTATCTGGGTTTATGTTTAGGTTCTCGGCAGAACCGATCAAGAAGTTAGTGTCTTCTTTCAAGTTGTAAACATAAACATTGTTCGGTTTGATTTGCCGTTCTTCAATTTGCGTTGACCGGCCTGGGGGATGGGGAATTAAATTGTCGGGAATTGTTGCTTCTTTGGTCGCTAAGTAAAAAAGTCTTTCTTCGTCCGGAGAAAAAGTGACCATCTCCGCGGAGGAGCTGGCAATGTTGCTAAGCTCTTCAGGAAGTTTGCCAAGTTTTATTTTTAATTCCGCCTCTTGTTCTTTTTGCCAATTTTCCAAAATTAAATTTAAGCGGTAGCTAACATCATTAATCTGATTTAAAGCCGTAAACCTTTCGCTTTCGAAAAGATATACATTTGTAATTTCCTCATTCTTTTTATTGACGAGAAGGATTGTTTTTCCGTCAGGACTCCATAAAAAAACGCTTTCCTCCCAGTTGACGCTGGCGATGAAAGGGGCAATTTGCCGGGAATAAGTTTTGTTTAATGGCAGATTTTGCGAAAGCTCCAAAATCCAAATACCGTTTTTGTTCACCTGGCCGGCTTTAGTAACGGCGTAAACGATTTTTAAACTATCCGGCGAAAAAGTGGGATTGACAGCGCCGGTGGTCGTGAGCGGTTTCAAATCCGGCGCGTTTTTAAAAAGAACGGCGTTGGTTTGAGCAACGACTTCTTTTTTAACGGTGATTTTTTTCTCCCAAGGTAAGAATCCATCCTTTTCAATTTTAATCTGATATTCCTTAGGAGAAAGAGTGAGGGTGTCGTCGGTGGCGGTCGCTAACTTGCCGTCTATATAAACCGGTGCCCCTTTGGGGTCAGAGGCGGCAACTAAAAGGCCGGTGGGCGTTAAGCTGATTTGTTCTTTTTCTAATTTAAAGCGGTAACCGCGCAAAAAAAGAGAAACAAGGAAACTCACTCCGGCGATGGCGCAAAAAGCGGCAATAAGTATCAACGCGGTTTTCCGGGCGGTTTTTTTATCCACAGGTTTCATTTTAGAATAATTTTGATATAAAATCAAAAAAGAATGGCAGGCAATCAAGGAGCAGAAGTAGCAATTGAGCAAAGAGAATTAAGTTTAAGGGAAAGACAAGCACAGCTTATTAGAGATTCCGTAGATGAAACGCGTGGTTATATTCCAAAAATGGAACGAGTTTTTTTACCGCCTCCGGGGCAAAACCCCGATTTATTTTTAGGTTGCCGATTAGTTGGAGCATGGAAAAGAATAGTGGCGGATGTCGCGCCTGAATTTCAAGAAAGACCGGGAACGGTTGCGGCTAATGTCTGGAGGGCGCACATTCCTGAGATGTCAGATGAAATGGCATGTAGACGAATACTTGAAAGGATTTTTAAAGGAGACAGAAAAGCGGCAATGTCTCTGGCAGGTGAAGTTTTAACTGCCCGCGGCTTGGAAAAAAAGAGTGTGGAGTTTGCAGTTTTACCGGCAATGGTCAAACTGCAAGATGTGTTTCTTTTAATTCAGGAAAAAGTTCTTCTTTTTTTTCACAAAGATCTGCCAAAACCGGAGTCTTTTGTAGACAGATTGACGCGGCGATTTAAAGTAAGTCATGAAGATTTAAAAGCTGAAAGTCTTGGCAGACTCTGGAAAGAATTTCTTTCTTTTTGCAACCCGGAAGATACGAGATGGATTGCTGACGTGTCGGCAAAGTTTGATGTCGGTGATATTGATAGTGTCGCTTGTCTTCTGGCGGCGACAGCAAAAGCTTTTCGCGGAGTAGAAGATGATGCCGCTGAGGCAGGTCAGCCGATTGGTTTTGTCCGTCGAAAGAAATTTTTAGCAAGGAGTGAAATTGTCCGTTTGCCAAAAGACGAGCCAATGCCGATTTTAATTTACAAGGGTGGAAAAGGAAGAGTAGTTTATTACCACGGTAACGATCAAGAATTTATTCAGTCTGTTAAGGAAGGACAAGGGAAAGAAAGACCATTGAGAGAGCTCTTTGAAAAAGATAAAGGTCCACTTTTTGCCATTAATCTGGATGTTCAAGACGGTTTATATCAGCCCGAGGCGACAAAAGATGCGTTTGAATTGGGGACGATAAAACCTTGTCTGGTTTTTCATCAAGCAGTTAATAAAAATGGCGAGAATCATCTTCAGGTTTGTGCCGATCACCTCGCTTTTGACGGCAGGTTTTTACAGGCGATGTTAACCACTGTCGCTGAGACTGGCATAGAAAGCGCAGAGGGTTTTTACAAAGAATTGAGTGGAAAGAAATTGGTTTATAAAGCCGCTGCGACAGAAGAAGAAATTAGCGTTGAAGACTGCGGAAACACAGTTGTTGTCTCTTTTGCCAGAGATCCTGAGGTAGACAAAACTAGAGGAGGGCCAAATTTAACTTATAAAGCGGATTTATTAAATTATGCCACACTTTTTTCACTAAGCATTTTAACGAGAACACAAAAAGGTTTTGAAGGAGAGTTGAGAAAACTTGACAGAAGCGCTCATTCTTTATGGGCGGGAATATTAAAAGAAGCCTCGTTGAATTTTACAATTACAGGAGGCAATGTAAGAGAACCTTTGTCAGTCGGCCATTGTTGGCTTGCTGATGCAGAGAACATTAAAGAAGATTCTCCTTTTTATAATTTGCGCCACACGCTCGCACTGATAAATTGTTTTAACGGCTATGATTATTCTGTTGAAAGATGTCGTAGACATAAAGAAGATGGCACGATTCCGACAATGATGAGAACAATGGCGTTATTAACAGAAGCCGACCTGCCTAATGGCGTCAAAAGAGTAATTTTGGAAACAAATAGAAAAGAAGCATTGACGCCTTTGAGGTTGGTTCTTTTTCCATTAACTGCTGTTACCGAAGGGACTCGCGGATGGGAACATACGACGGTTGCCGGTGGTGATTTAAATTGCACAATGAAAAGAACAGAAGACAGAAGAATTAAAGTGATAATGACCAGGGCGAAGCGTAATAGACTTTTTCCAAAGGAAGGGTTTGTTGATTATGTTCGTTGGCATTGCGAGACAATGGCGGCGATAACGAGTGTTGTCGGTGTTTTTGGACCGGAAGACAGTTTGGAAGAGCTAAATCAAAGGATGGAAAAGGTCTATCAAAGGCAAACAGAAAAGCTAAGAGAAGTCCTGCAAATTCCACAAAAACTTGAAGAGGCAAGAGTAAAGGCAGGAAGAAAAAAAAGGCCTTTTCAAAAACTCTCTGTTGCCGAGTCTCAATCCCTTGGTGTTTAAAATTTCTTTTTCTCCTCTTATTCCTGCTATAATCTTCATAGTGAATCATTCTAAATAGAGCAAAAGAAATCAAACAATAAAAGTTAAGAGTTAAGAATTAAGAGTTTTAAAACAAATTTCTAATTCCAAAACAATTTAATCATTTAATAATTTAATATTTATTAGATATTAGATATTGGTAATTTTTTTTGAAATGCTTTTTAAAAAACTCGGTATTGATTTAGGAACAGCAAACTCTCTGGTTTGGGAAGTGGGTAAGGGTTTGGTTTTAAACGAACCGACAGTTGTCGCCGTTGCCGCGGAAAGCAAAAAAGTTTTGGCGGTCGGGGCAGAGGCGAAACAAATGTTAGGGAGGACGCCGGAGTTTATTTACGCCTGCCGGCCAATGAAAGATGGAGTGATTGCCGACTATGAAATCACCGAGGCAATGCTCAGATATTTTATTCAAAAGTCCTGCGGCCGGTTTTTGTTTATCAAACCCGAGGTAATGATTTGTGTCCCCGCCGGTGTAACGCAAGTGGAACAAAAAGCGGTGGTGGAAGCAACGGTTTCCGCCGGCGCCCGTATTGTTTACCTGATTGACCAACCGCTGGCGGCGGCAATTGGGGCGCACATTCCTGTTGCCGAGGCTTCGGGCAATATGATCGTTGATGTTGGCGGCGGCTCTACCGAGGCGGCGATCATTTCTTTAGGCGGTGTCGTCGCCCATAGAAGTGTTCGTGTCGCCGGCAATAAAATAGACGATGCGATTGCTAATTTTGCCAGAAAAAAATATGGACTTTTAGTGGGCGAACAGACGGCGGAGGAAATAAAAATGAAAATTGGTACGGCAATACCCCCGGAAAAAGGAGAAACGCTTGAAGTTTCCGGCCGGGATACACTTTACGGTTTACCGAAAACAGCAATTATTTCCGCCGCGGAAGTGGCCGAGGCGATCCAAGGCCCGTTGAAACAAATTTTATCGGCGGTGAAAGGAGTATTGGAAGAAACGCCGCCGGAATTGGTTTCCGATATTGTTGATAAAGGGATAATTTTATCCGGAGGAACAGCGCTTTTAACAAATTTAGACAAATTTTTATCAGATAATCTTAATGTCGCCGTTCATATTGTGGAAGAACCATTTTTGTCGGTGGTTAAAGGGACGGCGATTGCCTTGGAAAATTTGGAATTTTACAAAAGAGCGATCAGAAAAAGTTAAAAGTTTCAAAATGAATTTCTAATTTTCAATTTTCAATAAATTTTCAATAACCAATGACTATTTACCTGCCCGCAATCGCTGCGCTCAAGCGCTGCAAGCGGGAAATCCAAAAACCAAATCCAAATTTGTGAGTTGGTCATTGGTCATTAATTCGTCATTGGTATTTGGTTATTGGTTCTTATTTAGACCAATTAGGTTAATTAGAATAATTAGAAATTTTCAAAGATGCTTCCTAAATTTTCCATTAAACTAAGAGGTTTTTCTTTTTGGTTTACTGATGCGAACAGGGAAGAAATTTTAGCGGAAATTGAAAGACAAATACTTTTGCGAAAACAATTTTGTGTTGTCACTCCGAATACGGAATTTTTAATGCTGGCTCGGAAAGACAAGGAGTTTGCGGAAATTTTAAATAAAGCAGAGATAAGTATTCCTGATGGAGCAGGGATAATCCTCGCAAAGAAAATGCAAAAAAAAGTGGGAGGTAGGAAGCGGGAGGTGAGAAGAAAGGAAAAAAGAAATCTTCGTCCAACTTCGAACTTCCAACTTCCCGCGCTCTTCGCTTGTTTTTATTACGGATGTCAGGTTTTATTCGGAAAGTTTGCAAGCGAGCGAATCACTGGTGCCGACCTGATGGTTGACTTGTGCGACTTGGCAAAAAAGAAGAATTGGAAAGTGTTTTTTTTGGGAGCGAAAGAGAGAGTGGGTAGCAAAGCAGCGACAATAATTTTCAAATCCTCGCCAGCCGTTTCAAAAAGTTGGGCCGCGTTTGCCGGCGACGGGTCGCCGGCAGGAGATAAAGAAACCGTTGGAGCGATTAACAAAGCGGCAAAAGTTTTTGGCAAAGATATTGATGTGCTTTTTGTCGCTTACGGAATGGGCAAACAGGAAAAATGGATTAAAAGAAATTTAAAAAAACTGCCGGTAAAAATGGTAATGGGCGTCGGCGGCGGTTTTGATTACATCGCTGGTGTTGTCCCACGCGCGCCGAAGTGGATGCGAAACTGCGGGTTAGAATGGCTTTGGCGGTTAATTCGCGAGCCGTGGCGGGTAAAAAGACAGTTGGCATTAATGAAATTTATATTCCAGATAGTTTAAAAATTTTTATATTGACAGGATAAAGGTTTTATTATATAGTCACTCATTATTTATTTAATGAGATAATGAATAAAATGTTGAGTTTAACAGCAGAAGTAGAAAGAGCTTTAAAAGAGGATTTACGACCTGTGCAGCCGAGCCAGATAGTAGATGATGGGTTAAGTTTGGTAGGAGATATGCGGAGACTTCTATGCCCCGATGATTTTCGTTCTGCCAATGAAATTGGTGCGGCAGGGGCAAAAGGTTATGTAAAAAGAATGTTGAGTAGATGGGGAGATATGGGAAATTGGTCAACTCCTCAATTATTGACATTTTCTCGAGAATATTTGCAATTGCAGGCGATGACTGGAGAGATTACAGAAGAGGAAGCTCAGCGTTGGGTAAGGCGGTATTCTATTAACAGAAGTGCTGATCTTTAGGAAGATATGCTCATTCTTTTTCTTCAATCCCCAAAAGCCTTAGGACCACTTCTTTGCGGTAGCGGCGGTCGCCGCGGCTGTTGATGCGGATTGCCGGCAGTTTGCCCTGTTTGCCCCAGCGCTTAATAGTGATAATGGAAACGCGTAAAACTTCCGCTACTTCCCGAGGGGTTAATAAATCCGGTAAATCATCTATTTTCAATTTTGGTTTGTCCGCTGCCATTTCATTTTTAGAATAGCAGAATTTTGGAAAAGAAACAAGAAACAAAACAAAGGGAATAGTGAATAGTGAGCAGGGAATAGTCGGAAAGAAAATTTCTAATTTTCAATTTTCAATAAATTTCCAATAACCAATGACTATTTTGTGAGTTGGTAATTGGTCATTAATTCGTCATTGGTATTTGGTCATTGGGATTTTATTAGGTCAATTAGGTTAATTAGAAATTAAAAAATTTTTAATATTTTCTGTCGTTGTTAGGACAATTCTTTCAATCGCCTCCTTGGTGTTGAAAGCGTTGTGCGGGGTGATGATCACATTTGGTTTTTCGCGGAGTAAATGGGCGCAGACTAATTCGGAGAGGTCGTCTTTGGAAAGATAAGAACCAAAAAGTTTTTTCGGGTCATCTAAATTTTCTTCTTCCTCAAGAACATCCAAACCGGCGCCGGCGATTATTTTCTGCTCCAAAGCCCACAAAATCGCTTCGGTTTCGATAACCGGGCCGCGGCTGGTGTTAATTAAAAGCGCACCCGGTTTCATTAAAGCAATGTTTTGTCGGTTGATTAAATGAAATGTTTCCTTAGTTAAGGGCAGATGTAAGGTAACAATATCAGACCTTTTCAAGCATTCTTCAAGGTTTACATATTCAAATTTCAGTTTTTTTGCCAGTTTTGTATCTTGGTGTCTGGCGACGCCCAAAATTTTCATCCCAAAGCCGTGAGCGATTTTGGCGACATAAAGGCCGATTGAGCCGACACCGACAATGCCTAAAGTTTTCCCCGCCAGATCAAAACCGGTAAGATTAACAGGACTAAAGCCGCCGCGGCGCACCAAATCAACGCCTTCCACGATTTTTCTTGAAAGCGCCAAAATTAAGGCAAAAGTGTGTTCGGCGACCGTATTTTCACCGTAGTGGGGGACACTTGCGACCGTAATTTTATGTTTTTCACAGTAGTTTAAGTCTATATGGTCCAACCCTGTGGAGCGGCTGGCGATCATTTTTAAATTCGGCAGTTGCTTTAAAGTTTTTTCCGAAAGGTCAGAATAAATAAAACAGGAAATAATTTCATAATTTTTCGCAAGGTCAATGGCGTTTTCCACTTCATCAGAAAATACATCGGCGCCAAGTTCTTTTGCATACCTTTCAATAATTTCTTTTTCCCAAGGCTGGACTTCAAAAAAAGCAATGCGAAGTGAATTTTTGTTTTGTTTCATTACTTAAGATTTACACGGATTTTAGAGTTTGTCAAAACAATTATTTGGATAACGCTGCACGGAGGGACTGAATTTCGTGGGAAGAATAAATTTCTTAAGCTGGTAAGTTATAATCAACTACTTGAAGGTAGCGGAATCCACATCCTCTTTGTAAGGCAATTCTCTGTACAGTGCGGCTTGTACTGCCATTCTATTATCTGGCAAACATGTTACATATTGTTTGGAACCTGAGAGACTTACGAGACCTGTCACCGATGGACTTAACTTCTTTTTGCCAAGGGCTTTCGCGACTCTCGGATCATAGATGACTGTTTCGGATTCACGATCAAGTATTACGGGTTTTGTTTTATCATTTTCGACTTCTCTCGGGAGAAGTTCGTAAAGTAATGCCAAAACTCCTTCTGAATATTGGGAATTAACTGTCAATCTGTTTCTTCCTATGCTGGCACCAGTTAGCCAGATTATGGCTCTTCTGGGAAGTTCGGGCAAGGAGTATAGTCTCTCGTCTGTTATGGAAGTTAAACCTGCTTCTTCTTCTGTATCTATTATCGGACGCTGGTGACGGAGTACTCTCCATCCTTCTTCTCTTGCAATAAGTCCTTCTGCGGAGACCCTTGGTGACATATTATTAAATTTAACTTGTAATCTGTTAGACATTTTATCATAAGGGTCTACAAAAAGCAATAGTTTCATCTTTCTCTTAAAAAAAAGTTGACCCTTGACTTATAGTGGTGTACTTATATAAAATACCGGCACTATATAGTTTTAAGAAATAGAATGTCTGACGAGAGGGCCGCAGCTATCGAAAAAGGAAGACAAGGGTTTCTAGTTTGGCTTCAGGGAACGAGGCTTATAAGGGAACCACTGCCCGGTTCACCTGATTACTCCCCACAAGTAAGAGATGGTTATTTACAAAGGGCATTAATGGAGGATATTGAAAGACACATTGAGGAGGCGGGCGGAGAAACGGTGGGTGAGTTGGGAGATCAAAGAATCCGTCGTTTAGGGTCTATTTTGTGGCTCTGCGCTGTTGACGAAGGAGCAAGGTTGCAAGTTCTTGATTATATTCTAAGCACCGCTGGCGAAAGAAGCGACAGATTGCGCTTTATTACTGATAGATCTGATCAAAGAGTGGCGGAAATCTTTTCAGGGGTAGACCCCACTTTAGAACTTACCGGTAGACGGATTGCTGAACTGCCTTCGGAAAAACAATTGCCGGCCTTAAATCAAGTGGCGCAAGCGGCGGCGGTGATGTTTTCCTATGATGAAAGCTTGCTTCCGAAAGAATCTAAAAAAGCGGCTTTAAGTTCTTTGTTTGCGGCGGTGGATGCGGTCCCTTCTACTGAGTCATCAGCTTTAGTAGAAAAAGCAGGTGCCGGTTTGCTTAGGGCTTTTGGCGCCGGTTTCGGAAGAGAAGAATTAAGAGAATCGAGAAGTGAAATTTTAAGAAGAACTGTTGTTCTTGCTCCGGCTCATCCGGAAAGAGCGATAAGTATATTAACGTCTATGTCTTCTGATGAAACAACTGAACTTTTTAGAAGCGAAAAGGCGAGAATGGCAGCAGTTTCCTTGGCGGCGGGGATGAAATTTGCTTATTGTGATGATTTAAAGGCGGCTAAACTTTTGACAAGAGATTTAGCTTTTCTTCAAATTTTACCGAGGGGACTTCCCGAAACTAGTCGGGTTGTGGTAGAGAAAGTGTTAGAGCTTCAGAAAATTTATTTTGACGAAAGATACTATTGGGACAATCATGATGTTCAACAGGCTGACCTAGGACCTTGGTATGATCTTGTCAAAACTCATTTGCAATCATTAGAACCTGAAATACAAAAAGCCGTTTTGGAAAGAGTGGTGACGGTTGATATTGTGGCGCGGTGCGCTGTTTGCCGTCAGAACTCTTATTATGGAAAGGATAGACGTTCTTACCAAGAACAAGCAGAACCAATGATTACAGACCTTGTGAATGCGGCCCCGGAAGAAGTGTTAAAAGAAGCTTTATCGAGGGCGGGACAGGGGGAAAAACACCGCGCCGAAGAGCAAATCATTAGTCTTTTGGAATTACTTGCAGAATCGGGCAGAGAAAAATTTTTAAAGGAAAGAGATAGAAAAGGCCAGACAAGACCGCGATGGGTGGCTATTCTTGATGGTTTAAGGATAGACGATGAGAGAAGAGGAAAAATCTTGTTGGTAGTTAAGAACGGCATTTACCCCGAAGAAAAACAGACAAAAAAATTTATTGCTGTTTGTTTGGAAGCGGACCATCCGGGGTGGCTTGATCTGGTTGATATTCTAGAAGACCATCCTTTGCGTTGCGAGGTAAACAAAAAAGTTATTGCTAAAAATTTTGAAAGGGCAAGGGCCGAATTAACGGCAGCACTTGAAAACTATGAGCGCGAGGGAAATATAGGGGTTTTAACTGAGGCGGTAAGAGACCTTTCTCCATTTGTCAACGATGCATTGTTTAAAGTGGATGAAGCGATCCCCTGGTGTCGGGCTTGGACATTTAAGCTTTTATCTGATGGAAGAATGCCATTTTCGCTCAAAAAATCAGTGGAAAGGACGATACATTGCTATCTCTTATTTGAAAAAGACCAGTTATTGGCAATTTTACAAACATTACCGGAGAGTCTGCCGAATATTGAAAGAAGCTTCTGCGAGGCGGCGGATTTTGGGGAAGTTCTTGGTGCGGTAGGGGAGGGTTCCTTGAAGAGAGCAGACTTTCCATTACGAAGATTGTTGACCATGACGCCGGCGGAAAGAACCGGTTTGGGGGGAAGGGATGACGAGATAATGAAACTTTGTTTAAGGTGGCTTGAGAGCCTGCCGGCAGTTGACGAGGAAACAGTTTTAACGAGGGATCAGGAAGAAATAGCCTCTTCATTAAGAATGGAACCGTGGTCTAGGCTTTTAGAAGCACGGCTTAGAAGAAAAGATGCGAGACCTCAAAGGGAAAAATTCAGAGCCTGGTGTAAATAGATTAAATCGGAGCGGAAGTGAAATAGATTTTTTTGCCTTTAGTGTATAATTCTTGTGCAAGGTATAAATAGAAAAATTAACAAAGAAAGTAAATGAGGATTTTAAGTATTTGCGGCAGTCCGAGAAAAGGAAACTCGGAAGCGATTCTTTTAAAACTTCAGGAAATTTTACGGGCAAAAGGTGTTGATAATGAGATTGTTTTGCTTCGGGAAAAGAAAATCAGCCGTTGTTTGGGCTGTGTTGAATACTGCAATCACAAACTTGAGTGTCAAATAAAGGACGATATGCAGGAAATTATGGCGAAAATGGAAAAAGCCGACGGCTTTATTTTTCTTTCCCCCAATTATTTTCAAATGCCGACGGGATTGTTTAAAGATTTTATTGACCGCTGCAGTATTTTTTACACTCGCGGCGCCGAAAAGCAATTTAGAAAAAAGAAAGCGGTAGTAATCGGTGTCGGCGCTGACGTCTTAGGTTCTAAAACGAAGTGCAACATTTGTTGATAAAATCAACGAATGAAAAGCACAAATAGGAATCAATACAAACATCTTGATCTTTCCGAGAGAGTTGAAATTTACACTCTTAAAGGACAGGGAAAATCATTAAGGGAGATCGCCAAAACTGTCAATCGTAATGTCGGTACAGTTTCAAGAGAACTTAAAAGAAATAAATCCCGATGTGATATGAAGTACTTTCCTGCCAAGGCTCAGGAGAACTCTGTTAAAAGAGCTTTGAGGCAACGATCTAAAGCCCCTTTGAAAAATCATGAAACCTTTCTTTATGTCAGAGAGAGATTAAGAGAAGACCACTGGAGTCCGGAGATAATATCGGGAAGGATTAAGGTAGACAAACCTCATCTGTCAATCTGTCCGGAAACTATTTATCAATACATCTTTGGCAAAGGAAAGGAATACAAACTCTGGAGATTTTTAGAACAGCATCATAAAAAACGGAGAGAAAAGTCTGGAAGATATGTCCAAAGATCAAAACCGCAAAGCAAGATCCCCGGAGCGGTATCCATAGATTTAAGGCTAAAGAGAGCTAACGACAGATCACAGATTGGACATTTAGAGACAGATTTGATGGAAGGGAAAAGATCTCAAAAGACAGCCTTATCAGTTTTGGTAGACAGGAAAACCCGCCATACTAATTTAGGAAAGATTAAAGACAAATCATCCTCTGAAAAACAAAAGATATTGACCTTCCAATTAAAAAGTTTACAATCTTTAAAAAAGTCAAATAAGCCGATAGTACGAAGTATTACTGCTGACAACGGCAGTGAGAATACTAATCATCAGGAAATGTCTAAAGATTTAGGGATTAAATTTTACTTTTGTCATCCATACCATTCTTGGGAAAAAGGAACTGTTGAAAATACAATTAAAAGAATACGAAGATATATTCCTAAAGGGACAAGTATTAAAAAATTAAGGCAATCCCATGTCCAATGGTTGGAAAATAAAATCAACAATACGCCAATGAAATGTTTAAAATTCCTAACTCCTAATGAGATGATGGAAAAAGAAGTTAATCGTTACAAATTTAGAAGGTTCAAATTTTTAAAAGAGACGAGTGTTGCACTTCAACTTAGAATGTAGG